>UINC01000928.1_pt2 | contig 171572 bp, 164 predicted proteins | sample 5385821 | NCBI WGS metagenome assembly UINC01 (sample SAMEA4666929, study PRJEB26691) | marine metagenome | isolation source: Pacific Ocean | place: Pacific Ocean | collected 2011-10-13 | reverse complement strand
GAACGATGGTCGGATTCGAAGGTCGCCCAAACGCCGAGGTCAAAATTCAAGTCGCAAACTCGACCACAGTTCGCGGAGCAGCCGGCCGGATCACCGACAGCCTCAAGACCAAAGGCTTCGTGACGCTAACCCCGATAAATATGAAGGGCACAGCGCTCGACCGGACTCGTGTTTATTACCAGCCCGGGTCACATATCGAAGCCGGCAATGTTGCCCTTTTGTTGGAGCTTGATGAAACCAACGACGTCTATAGGATGCCCAGTGACTTAAGTGCCTACGTCGACGTTGGCGAACCTCACATTCTCATAGCGTTAGGCATCGACCAGGCGAGCGCTGGGTAGCCGTTGCAGCGGTCATCTCAACATGCGCATCGTCATATGTCCCGATAAGTTTCGCGGCACCGCGAGCGCGTCGAGGGCGGCTCAAGCTCTCGCAGCCGGTCTATCGACACGAGACCTAGAAATCGTCTCTATACCTTTAGCCGACGGCGGTGAGGGCACCCTGGATGCCCTTGGAGGAGCAAACCGAGTTTCGCAAGTAACAGGCCCACTTGGTGATCCTGTAGAAGCCCAATGGAGGCTCTCTTCTGGTGAGGCGGTTATCGAAATGGCCCAGGCAAGCGGTCTACTCTTGGCGGGAGGCAGCGAAGGCAATGATCCACTGTCGGCAACTAGCTCCGGTACCGGTGAGCTAATCGCTGAAGCTCGAGCCTCAGGAGCGCGACGCATAGTCATCGGCGTTGGAGGTTCCGCATCCACAGACGGCGGCTTGGGAGCGATTCGCGCTATGGAACCATTGGTGCGCTTCTCCGGAGTCGAACTGGTCGTTGCGTGCGATGTGCGAACCGCATTCCTTGATGCTCCAGCGGTCTTTGGACCTCAAAAAGGAGCAACGTCGGCTCAGATGGAACTACTTACGCGTCGACTTTCTCGTTTGGCTCAACTCTATTTGGAAGAGTTCGGAGTTGACGTTCGAGACTTGCCACGCGCCGGAGCAGCTGGCGGATTAGGCGGCGGACTTGCTGCCGTTGGAGCTCGACTAGTTGATGGATTCGGGCTGATCGCTGAAGAAATCGAGTTGGCAGACACCATCGCTGAAGCGGACCTCGTCATCACCGGGGAAGGTCAACTTGACCCAGAGTCATTTAACGGGAAAGTCGTCGGAGGTGTTGCATCGATCGCAGATCAACACCAAGTTCGGGTTGCTGCAGTGGTTGGGTCAACCAACCCAGCCACAAACATCCCTAGAAATATGAAGGTCTACTCGCTCACAGAGATTTTCGGACACGATCTCGCATTTGGTGACACCGAGAAATGTCTTACGGAACTGGGGCCACAGCTCTTAACGTAACAAGCCTTACATCTAGGCGTATCACCCCTTCTATTCTGGAGTTGGGGAACAAAATAATCTCAGGAATCAGTGCGGAATCCGTCTCCTCAGGTTGCAAATGCAGGGGGTTGGCTGATTGGCTATTAGCACTCTCACTACGAGAGTGCTAAAAGCCAAACGCCTCAATGAAGACCTAGTTGTCAGCTTGGTTCGGGATTGAGGTGACCAACCAACACACCAACGGAGTCAGATCCAGATGGCAAAGATGATCTCGTTCGACGATGAGGCCCGCCGGTCGCTCGAAACTGGAATGAACAAGCTCGCGGACGCGGTCCGCGTAACCCTAGGCCCCAAAGGACGCAACGTCGTTCTTGACAAAAAATGGGGTGCCCCCACCATCACCAATGATGGAGTGTCGATCGCCAAAGAGATCGAACTTGAAGACCCGGTCGAACGAATCGGCGCCGAGTTGGTGAAAGAAGTCGCGAAAAAAACTGACGACGTCGCCGGTGACGGCACCACCACAGCCACAGTGCTCGCTTGGGCAATGGTGCGTGAAGGAATGCGGAACGTGGCAGCTGGAGCCAACCCGATGTCCCTTAAAAAGGGTATTGAAGCTGGAGTTGTCGCAGCCGTGGAAGCCATTGAGGGTATGGCAGTCAGCGTGACCGAATCCAAAGAGCAGATTGCCCAGGTTGCGGCCATCTCTGCCGCTGACCGCGAGATCGGAGATCACATCAGCGAAGCCATCGAAAAAGTTGGCAAAGATGGGGTGATCACAGTGGAAGAGAGTCAAACCTTTGGGCTTGAAATGGACCTTGTGGAAGGTATGCGCTTCGACAAGGGCTACATATCCCCTTACTTCGTCACTGACGCCGATCGTCAAGAAGCGGTCGTAGACGAACCGTACCTCCTGTTTGTTCAAGGAAAGATCACCGCTGTACGAGACGTCGTTCCCGTCCTGGAAAAGGTGATGCAGGCCGGAAAACCGATGGTCATTATTGCAGAAGACGTAGAAGGTGAAGCGCTCGCGACGATTGTCGTCAACAAGATTCGTGGCACCTTTAAATCAGTCGCAGTTAAAGCCCCTGGCTTTGGTGATCGCCGCAAAGCAATGCTTCAGGACATGGCTATCTTGACCGGAGGTCAGGTCATTAGCGAAGACGTCGGACTCAAGCTCGAAAACACAACACTTGACCTTCTTGGCACTGCGCGCCGCATCATTGTGACAAAAGATGAAACCACCATCATCGAAGGTGCTGGTGACGAAGCTGATGTAGCTGGTCGCATTGAACAAATTAAGAACGAGATCGACAACACTGACTCCGACTACGACCGCGAGAAGCTTCAAGAGCGTTTGGCGAAGCTCTCCGGTGGGGTGGCCGTTTTGAAAGTAGGTGCCGCCACCGAAGTTGAGCTCAAAGAGAAGAAACATCGAATTGAAGATGCAGTAAGCACCACCAAAGCCGCGATCGAATCAGGTGTCGTTGCGGGTGGTGGAGTCACCTTGCTACGCGCGCAAGCCGCGGTTTCTGATCTAGCTAGCAGTCTTGAAGGTGACGTCGCTACTGGGGCCAATATCGTTGGCCGCTCACTGGAAGGCCCCCTCAAGCAAATCGCAGAGAACGCTGGTCTTGAGGGCGGTGTCGTTGTGAGCCGTGTCCGAGATCTGGAGGGTTCCGAGGGGCTGAACGCGGCGAGCGGCGACTACGAGGACCTTGTTGACGCTGGCGTGATCGACGCGGCAAAGGTAACTCTGTCGGCACTGCAGAACGCGGCGTCCATAGCGGCCTTATTCTTAACAACCGAAGCCGTCATCTGTGAGCAACCCGATGAGGGCGGGGGTGGAATGCCAGCGATGCCCGATATGGACTTCTAGCCCAACAAGTCCTATACCGACAGCGGTGAGCAGAGGATGTATAGGCACGGCCCTTGTTTGAAATGATGGGTAACCTGCGAACTGTTTCCCAACGAGGTCCTAGTGCAGCTAACACTTCATGAAGCATGTGAACCATTGGCGCTCATCCTTGGGGAATGGCGTGGTGCAGGTTCAGGCCATTATCCGACCATTGAAGACTTCGAGTACACAGAAGAAGTCATCATTGGTCATAGCGGTAAACCGTTCCTCACATACGGGCAAAAGACTAAGAACGCGGCCAACGGCGAACCGCTTCATTCGGAGCAAGGTTTTTTACGTCTCATAGGTGGCGTGAGGTTGGAGCTAGTGCTCGCCCAACCTTCCGGGATCGTCGAAATCCATGAGGGTTCCTTCGCGTCAAACGAATCAGCTTGCGTGATCAACCTTGAATCGATCCGCGTCGGAACTACCCCTACAGCCAAATCGGTACAACGCGTACATCGCTTGTTGAGAGTGGAGGGTGACACGCTGACCTACGACGTATCGATGGCAGCAATCGGCCTGTCCATGCAGCATCACCTCGCCGCGACTCTTAAACGCGAAGAGAAGTAGCTGCAACTATCGATTCCGGCGATGAATTCGCGAGTCGGCAGTACCCTGTCGACATGCGACATGGCCGGAGCCGGAAGTATTTTGTGCAACGCATTCGTCGCGGTGAAATCACTAGGTTTCCGGACGAAATTGTCGTCGAAGAGCCACTTGAGATTCGGCTCGACGGAAACTTGGTCGCCACGACGATGCGAACACCGGGACACGACTATGAACTCGCGGTGGGGTTTTGTACCACCGAAGACTTGTTCGGAGGGGCCGCCGTAACGCAGGTTCGATACTGCGCGGAGGGTCCCGCATCGGACTTCGAATACAACGTTGTCACAGTCGACACCGGCGGGCAGGCGCCGGTCCCTCAACCCCGGCTCGGCAACGTGAGTTCATCCTGTGGCTTATGCGGATCAGCGACCCTCACTGACCTCGCGACCCGACTCGATCCGATACGTCATCCGGTTATCTTCAAGGCGGAAGCGATCGCGACGGTCTTGGAAACCATTGGTTCTCAGCAAGAACTGTTCGCTCGGACCGGTGGCCTACACGCAGCCGCAGTATTTGACTCCGAAGGAACACTTCAACTCATCCGTGAAGATATCGGCCGACATAACGCTGTCGACAAAATCGTTGGCCGCCGTGTTCTAGATGATGAACCGACCTCTAGTCACCTAGGACTTTTCGTGAGCGGGCGAGCTAGCTTCGAGATGGTTCAAAAGGCATGGGTGGCCGGTTTCGGCACTCTGATGGCGGTATCGGCGCCAAGCGCATTAGCGATCGATGTGGCTACGACTGCCAACATGACCTTGGTCGGTTTTGCGCGTAGCGATTCGATGAACGTGTACTCCGGTCAAATTGATCAATAGACCCCTAGGATCAGCACCATGACCCAACCCCAATATGTCACTACTGCGGTCGGCTGGGGGGTGCTGCATTTGTTCTGCAAGGTCACCGACCACACCGATGGGCAACGGGTTGTCGCCGCCGTGAAAGAGATCCAAGACAGCAGCCATCAGGTTCTATGCGTCGCCTTATTCGGCCACAAAGCCGATATTGGATTCATGGCTCTTGGTCCCGATCTCTGGCGTCTTAGAAGCCTCCAAAGCAAGCTTCAGCGAGCCGGTCTGGTGGTCGCCGATAGCTACGTCTCGATGACAGAGACCTCTGAATATGCTCCGGATCTGCCGGAGGAAATGAAGACGCCTCGACTGCACCCTGAACTCCCACCCGAAGGGAAACACGCGTTTTGTTTTTATCCGATGTCGAAAAAACGTGAGCCTGACGCTAACTGGTACTCGCTGCCCTATGAGACTCGACGAGAACTCATGTATGAGCACGGTAAATCAGGAAGGAATTTTCGAGGAAGGATTCTTCAGGTGGTCACGGGGTCTACAGGTGTTGATGACTACGAGTGGGGCGTGACACTCTTCGGAACACACCTCGACGATCTTAAAGAAGTGGTTTATACGATGCGTTACGACGAGGCATCAGCAATCTACGGTGCCTTCGGTGCGTTCTATACCGGACTGCTAGATGACGTTGAAATTGTCGTCCAACAAGTTGTACCCAACTGACCTCCACGACAATGACCTCTCACGAGTAAACCCTGTCGAGTTGTTCGTCGGAGCTCCCGCGACGCGATTAGAAGGACTCTTCGACTGTGGAGGACGGTTCCCTTCCGAGGACCCCAAGTATCACGCCAAGCGCTGAAGCGAGGAACGGGACGGCCGAAGGTGAGGGTTCGCCTTGACTTCGCTCTCGACTACCAAGGGCAAAAATAAGGTCAAAAGAATCGACGGCAATCCCTTGCCTGATCGCTTCTTCTAACTCATCAACTTCTGCGTCTAGACGTTCGGCCTGGTAGAGCTGATACGCGAGCACGACATTGCGAATACCAAAAAGTCTTATCGCGTACTTCGTCTCTCTGGCTAGAGGAACCTGCATTCGCCATGCGCGCCCGATCAGATTGGGGGCCAACACAGACAACCAACCAACGGCAGCTCGGAGTGACACAAGCAATTTGCGACATTTTGCAGGATGCATAGATTTATCCTCGCACCTGAATTTCGCGATTCCTCAATTGGCGTTCGCCTAATAACCTGTGAGGAGGAGGCATCGATGTCTGAATACAGCGCACCCACCGCGGACATGTTGTTTGTCCTGGAACACATAGCAGGCCTTTCTCAGTTGGCGGACCGAGACGCCTACGAACACGCCGACCTCGACACCGTCGAGGGGTTATTGGATGAAGCCGCTCGCTTCATGGAAGAGCAATTGGTTCCCCTTAACCGAAAGGGCGACGAGGAAGGTCTCGTCGTAGACAATGGCAAGATATTCCATCCGGACGGTTTCGCCGACGCATACACCAGATTCGTGGAGGCTGGATGGAACGGCATCTCCATGAACGAAGATCACGGCGGCGGCGGGATGCCCTGGTGCGTAGGACTTGCAGTGCAAGAAATGATGACTGCATCCAATATGGCCTTCAGCCTTTGCCCCCTACTTACTCAGGGAGCAATCGACGCGATCAGTCATCACGCGAACGAAACATTGAAGGAGATCTATCTCCCGAAGATGGTCAGCGGCCAGTGGTCGGGGACCATGAACCTCACCGAACCTCACGCCGGATCTGACGTAGGTGCCCTAACGGCGAAAGCGGTTCCCGGCAACAATGGAACCTGGTTGATCTCGGGAACCAAGATATTCATCACCTACGGTGAACATGAACTGACCGAAAACATCATCCACCTGGTCCTCGCGAGAACCCCCGAAGCACCTCCAGGAACCAAGGGAATCAGTCTCTTCATTGTTCCCAAATTCCTCGTGGATGACGACGGCAGCCTGGGTGCTCGAAACGACGTGCGAGTCGTATCAAGTGAACACAAAATCGGCATTCATGCGAGCCCAACCTGCGTCATGTCATACGGCGATCAAGGTGGAGCCATAGGTTGGATGGTCGGAGAAGAAAATACTGGAATGCGGGCGATGTTCACCATGATGAACAACGCCCGCTTATCGGTCGGGCTCGAAGGCTTGTCACTCACGGACAGGTCATATCAACAGGCTCGTCAATACTCAGTCGACCGAAAACAGGGGAAAGCGATTGGCGCCGAACTTGATGCTGGAGAGTCATCACCTATCGCCGATCATGCCGACGTTCGTCGAATGCTCATGACCATGCGATCTAACGCCGAAGCTATGCGTTGTGTCATGTACGCGAACGCGGCCGCTATCGACTTCGCTATTACCAGTTCAGACGAATCAGAACGCGAGCATTGGGATGCCGTGACGGCGTTACTCACACCGATTTCCAAAGGTTGGGGGACCGATCTCGGAGTTGAGATGACATCACTGGGTATTCAGACACACGGCGGTATGGGCTACGTGGAAGAAACAGGCGTGGCCCAACACTGGCGCGACGTCCGCATCGCCCCGATCTACGAAGGCACAAACGGCATACAGGCAGCAGACCTGGTATTCCGAAAACTTCCCCTGGGTGGGGGCGCAGTCATCCAAGAGTTCATGTCAGAGATGACGAATTTGGCGTCACAACTGATCGAAAACGACCGTCTCGCGCCGCTCGGTACTGCTCTGGCCGACGGGGTTACACACATGAGTGACGCCGCGCTCTGGTTGGGAGGGCGTTTAGCAACGCAACCCAATGACGTTGCCGCAGGTTCGGCGCCGTTCCTGCGCTTGGCGGGCGTAGTAGTCGGCGGGTATTACCTTGCTCGCTCAGCACAAATCGCACAACAACTTCTTGACGCGGGCGAAGGCGACCCAGATTTCCTCAACGACAAGATCACAACGTCAATGTTCTATGGCGAACAAATCCTCCCGACCGCTGCAGGACTAGTAACCACAATTACCCGGGGCGCCGACTTGTTCTTTGCCATCCCCAATGAACGACTGTAATGACCGCTGACCTGAACGCACTTCGCGACAACCTTCGAAGCTTGGAACGCGTGTTAGTCGCCTTCAGTGGGGGAGTCGACTCCGCTTTTCTCGCATGGGTCGCGAACGACACCCTTGGTGCAGAAGCCGTTCGTTGTTTCACCGCCGTATCGCCAAGCCTCGCCAACAGTGAACTAGAGGACTGCTCGACACTTGCCCGTGAATGGGGACTGAATTGGTGTCGGATCGAAACCTCAGAGATGGAAAATGCGGCGTACCGCCTCAATGACAGCGATCGGTGCTACCACTGCAAATCAGCTCTCATGGACGTCGCGGGACCGCTCGCCGAGAGGGACGAAGCAGTCATCGTGCTTGGCGTCAATCTTGATGATCTCGGAGACCACCGACCAGGCCAAGTTGCCGCCCAAGAACGCAACGCACAATTTCCGTTAGTCGACGCTGGCTTCTCTAAGCTCGACATCCGAGCGCACAGCAAAGAATTAGGCCTCCGAATCTGGGACAAGCCAGCTGCGGCTTGTCTCGCTTCCCGCATTCCTTACGGGACAGAAGTCACAGTTCCTTTGCTACGACGACTCGACCGAGCAGAAGCCGCATTGAAGGCATTGGGCTTTCAGCAAATTCGCGTCAGAGACTATGGCGACGTTGCTCGACTTGAATTCGAACTCAACCAATTCCCACTAGTGATTGAAAGAAGAACCGACATCGTAGATGCGGTCTTAGCCGTTGGCTACCGCTATGCGACGTTGGACCTGGAAGGTTTCCGTTCCGGCAACTTGAATCATTCAATTCGATGACCACAATGATCGAACTTGGCCGCGAGCTGGCTCGGGAGCTGGAAATTGTGCTTCCCGAATGGGTCGAAAAGAGAGTGCGCTGCATCTACCAAGCTTGGACGCGCGACTGGAGCCAAGAAATAGAACTCGAAGCTCAAGAAGCCGGAAAACAATGTGCTGCAGATCTTGGGTCTCGTTTACGCGAGCTCTTGGAATCCGACATCGACCAGCAAAACACCAACCCGATGTCGATTCTTCGAGGCGCGGTGAAGTACCCCACCCAAGTATTGAAACACCACAGTGTTCCGCCCATCGAACGAGACGACTTCGCCGAAAAAGTCTTTCCCGATGACGCCTACGGTTTAACGCCAACCACCTTCTTGGACTTTGGCCAGACCGCACATGAATTAGGAATAGCTTGGGGAGCGGCCAAAGCTCACACACATCTTTCGAAGCGTCGAGAAGCCCAAAACTGATGACCCGGATCATTGCCTACGTCCCAAACCTGATGGATCGAAGCCGCTTCGGAGAGACCGTTCAGATTGTGAAGAAACCATCTGATCTGGCGTCAGCAGAAGCAGACCTCATTCTGGTCGACTTATCCGGTCGAGAGGTGCTCGACTACCTCCCCCCTGGATCGCGTGTTATCGGGTTCGCCCCCCATATCGATGCTGACACCCTACGAGCCGCGGTAGCGGGAGGATGCGCTGAAGCCCTGCCTCGATCAGTCTTCTTCAAACGACTCCCAGCGCTTATCGGACGCGAAGATGACTGACGGAAGCCTCACCGAACTTCGGCGAAAGGTCATTGACAACCCGAACCTTTCCGCCTGGGAAGTGCCGCGGGCATTGTCCGATGTGACCGACGGATTTCTCAGCCAACTTTATGCCGACGAAATTCATGGCGACAGCGGCATCGCGCTCGTCGCCTTAGGCGGCTACGGGAGATCAGAGCTTTCACCTTCCAGCGATCTTGATTTGATGCTGGTCCATAACGAGCGAGACGACATCGACGCGCTCGCCGATCGAATCTGGTATCCGCTTTGGGACGAAGGATTCAAACTAGGTCATTCAGTACGGTCAGTGGATCAGACTTTGAGGTTGGCCGCGACCGATCTTGAAACCGCGACAAGCCTTTTGAACGCTCGCCTCGTAACCGGGGATTCGTCACTTGTGGAAGAACTGCTTGCTCGAAACGAACTGCAGTGGGCGGGTCAGGATTCCGAGCGACTCGACGAACTCGCGCGAAATGTCGCACGCCGCCATCGACTTGCAGGAGAGGTAGCGTTCCTGCTTGAGCCAGACTTAAAAGAAGGTCGGGGCGGTTTACGCGACGTGCACGCGATCGATTGGGCTGCGCGAGCCGGAGTTCAGATCACGGTTCATGACAGGGAACTACTTGACGCGGCTTACCGCGTGCTACTTGAAGCTCGTGTGGAATTGCATCGGATAAGCGGCAAACGTGGAGACGTACTGTTACTAGAAGAGCAAGATTCCGTTGCGAGCGCTCTGCGGGACCCTGATGCTGACGTGTTGATGGGTCGAATCGCATCAGCGGCCAGACGGATCGCCTACCTGAGTGATGAAACGTGGCGGCACATCGACTCAGATGCAAAAGAGAAAAGTCCCGAAAATATCGAGGTGAATGGCCTTGGTATCGTTGACCACGAAATCGTCATCGTTGGTGATCCTTCGACCGACCCGCTCCTAGTGCTGCATGCTGCAGTTCACGCAGCCGAATTAGATCTTCCTTTAGCGCGAGAATCCCTTAGGCGTCTGGCAGAGCGACAACCAGAGCTTCCTGATCCGTGGCCCCATGGAGCGCGAGATCTGTTTGTGACGCTACTCAGAAACGGACACCGAGCGATACCAGTTATTGAATCTCTTGATTACTTTGAAGTTTGGAGCCGTCTTCTCCCCGAATGGACACCAAATCGAGCGCGACCCCAGAGAAACGTCTACCACCGATTCACCGTTGACCGACACCTATTGGAAACGGTGGCCGAAGCAGCACGCTTGGCACACCGCGTGCAACGATCAGACATTCTTCTTGTGGCAGCGCTATTGCACGACATAGGTAAGGGGTACCCCGGAGACCACACCGAAGTAGGTATGCGGCTCGTTGGTCCGATCGCATCGCGTTGCGGTTTCTCTCAACTTGATTCGGAACTGTTGACTCGTCTTGTGGAACATCATCTTTTGTTACCCGACGTGGCCACGCGTCGAGATCTTGACGACTTGCAGACGTTGCGAGCTGTCGCGGAGAAAGTGCAAACTGTTGATTTCCTAGAGTTGCTTGCTGCTTTAACTGAGGCTGACTCAATCGCCACGGGTCCGACTGCATGGGGCGACTGGAAGGCCCACCTAGTCGAAACTCTTACAGAAAGCACAGCGGACTTCATATCTAGTGATGGAGCCACCCACCGGAAACGACGATCCTTTGTAACTGAACACATTGAAGCCTTGATGGCTGAAGGCGAAACAATCGTTGAAGGCTCCGGTGACACGGTGACGGTGGTAGCGCCCGACCGAGCTGGGGTTTTTAGCAGAGCAGCTGGTGCACTGGCGCTACGAGGCTTAGATGTATTGCAAGCGGACGCCTACTCCAGTGATGCAGGAATGGCAGTCTCTCAGTTCCGCGTCGCTGAACCCGATACACCCGTCGATTGGGGTCGAGTGACCGACGACGTTCACGAATGCCTAAAAGGCCACCTAGCGATTGACGCACGTATAGCCGAACGGGCCCGCGTATATCGACGCAGGGCAGCACTAGCCGCAAAGTCCGCTGCAACTCGAGTCGCCTTCGATATCGAGTCCGCTACCGACGCCACGATTATCGAAGTGCGCACCGAAGACCACATTGGTGTCCTCTATCACCTAACCCGAACCCTCGCCGAAATGGGTCTCGACATTCGATCAGCAAAAATTCAGACTATTTCCAACGAAGTCGTCGACACATTTTACGTAACCGGGTCCTCTGGTCCCATGCTGGAGGAACTCCACCGCAGAGAGATCGATTCCGCTCTTCGCCATTCGCTCAGATTGGTCGAGTGATCGGACTTCTTGACGGCGACGAGTAGCCTTTGCCAAATGTCAGAACGAGCTACTGGGCAGGACCTGCTCGGCTGGGCTGAGGCGCTTTCCGGAATTGCTCGAACCGGTCTCGGGTTCACCGAAAGCCTCTATGAAAAGGAACGTTACGAAGAAATACTGAAAGTAGCGTCCAGTATTCGCGGAACAGTTAGCAAGGACCCGGACGTAGATGCGGTGGCGGACGAATGGATGCGAATGGTAGGTCGAGGAGTCGCCGGCTATGTCACCCCTAAAGCTGCAGTCGGTGCTGTCGTCGGTAACGAAAACGATGAAATTTTGCTAGTGCAACGCGCTGATAGTGGGGTATGGCTGTACCCGACCGGGTGGGCGGATATTGGTTACTCGCCCGTTGAAGTGGCCATCAAAGAGGTATATGAAGAAACAGGCATTCACTGTGAACCGGTGTCGCTAATTTCGATCGTCGACGGAATGCGACAAGGCTTCACTCGAATCCCGCTCTATTCGATGGTCTTTCATTGCCGAGCGATCGGCGGCGAACTGCAGAGCCATCCCCTGGAAACAAGCGATGTTGGCTGGTTCGCGCGCAATTCATTACCCGAACCATTGGCAGGTTTAGAAAGATGGGTCGACACTGCCTTTGATGCGATCGAGGGAAAAGCTAAACCAGCGGAGTTTGACCCTCCACGCTCGTTTCCATGGGACGCGCAACCCCACCAATGACGCGAGGGGCTGAGCGTTACTCGTCCTGTTGACGAAGGAATCGCTCAAGGTCGTCGATCATGGCTTGTGGGTTGTCTGCCATATCGTTGAGTTCTTCGCTTGCGTCATCGAGAAGCTGTTGAGCGTACTCCGCGAGGTTTGGATCACTGTCGACTAATTCGTTAATTTGGCGGTCATAACTTGCTGCCGCGATTTGGAGATCAGTTGCGCCAAGAGGAATGTCAAGAAAGTCCACGACTCGTTGGACTAACGCCAGAGCGGCCTTGGGTGACGGATTGTGGCCTATATAGGAAGGCACCGCAGCCCAGAACGAAAGGCTGTCGAAACCTCCGCGGTGGAAGGCGTCGTTTAGGACACCAATAATCCCAGTTGGGCCCTCGTACTGCGAAGATGTCAGCCCAAGTTCTAGATTTATGACCTCGTTATTGGAAGCACCAATTACATCGACGGGAGCCTGATGGTGAGTGTCGGTCAGTAGCGCGCCGAGCGTGATCACGGTTCCTGCTGACAGCTGATCTGCGACTGAAACTAGTGCTTCGGAGAAAGTGCGCCACCGCAGCCGGGGCTCGATTCCCAGTATGGTCACGAGTGGCCGGCCATCATCAAGTTCCCCCACTCGGACCTCGTTTACTGGCCAATCAATGCGACGCTCGTCGCCCTCTAGCCTGACGCTCGGCCGGACTGACGCGAAGTCGTAGAAGTATTCAGGGTCTATGGTGGCTACTTGCTGACAGTCGTAACGACGTGTCAGATATCCGACAGCCTCGGTAGCAGCATCTCCGGCGTCGTTCCAACCAGTGAACGCTGAGAGGACCACGGCGTCTTCCAAGACGGGATGTTCGGTCCAGTCGACGTGTTCCACGTCGAAAAGGCTATCTGCGGATCTCAAAATCCGTACCATAAGGGCGTTGATCTGGAGTGACCCAATGACGATTGAGATCAGTGTTTGCGACGAAGTAGATGAAGCGGTCGTCGCAGCCTTTGCCGAACTCATCCCTCAACTATCGGGTTCTTCTTCTCCTCCTACATCTGCGGCCCTGAAAGAAATCGTCGCCCACGATGCTTCGACCATTCTCCTCGCTACAGAAGAGGGAGTCATTCTGGGGTCGATGACCCTTGTTCTTTTCCCGATTCCGACGGGAACGCGAGCCTGGATCGAAGATGTTGTAGTTGATGAGAGTGCCCGAGGTCGCGGGGTAGGCGAGGCGCTCAACCGACGGGCCATGAAAATTGCGTTAGAGGGAGGGGCCCAAACCATTGATCTCACTTCTCGCCCAGCGCGCGAAGCCGCCAACAGGCTGTATCAACGACTCGGTTTCGCAGCTCGAGAGACAAATATCTACCGCTACGAGGTCTAGACCGTTGAACGACCAGGCAGATAAAAGTGTTTATGCACTTGTCGGCGGATCGCAGTGGTTCCATGATTTAACTACCCGCTTCTATCAGCGAGTCGCCACCGACGAAGTACTCCGGCCGCTGTACCCCGATGACCTCGAGCCATCCCGCTATTGGCTTGCCCTTTTCCTTGCCCAATATTGGGGAGGGCCGGCGGACTACTCAATTAGGAGAGGACACCCGAGACTTCGGATGCGGCACATGCATTTTGGCATCGGCGTCGACGAACGAGATCGTTGGTATCAGCACATGGCCGAGGCCTTATCCGAAAGTCATATCGATGCTGACCTGCAGCAACAAATGCTCGACTATTTCTTTATGGCGGCTACCCACCTAGTCAACAGTTCCGACTAAATAGAATTGGCTGACACGCGCCCACTAAAATCTGTTCTCGTGAACGGGGGTCAACGATGGATCAAAGCGCCGTTGATTTAGGTCTATTGCTTCTGCGACTAGTGCTAGGCGTAACGCTCGCGCTTCACGGTGCCGCCAAATATCGAGGAGGCATCAGCGGGGTCGGACAATGGTTCGAGAGTGAGGGCCTGAGGCCGGGCATCTTGCATGCCCATCTTGCAGCATCAAGCGAAATGATATTCGGATGCGGCATGGCAGCGGGCCTTCTCACGCCCCTGAGTTGCATGGGATATATGGGAGTGATGGTCGTTGCCGGCTGGGTCGGTCATCGAAAGAACGGATTTTTTATCATCAGAGAGGGATGGGAATACGTGTTTGTGCTCGCCGCAGCCGGGAGCTCGTTAGCACTATTCGGTCCCGGATCGTGGTCCTTCGACAACGCCCTGGGTGTGACATGGAACGGTATCGGGTGGTTTGTGTTGACGGTATTGGGTGGAGTTGGTTCTGCTATAGCGTTGCTGCTCGGCTTCTATCGGCCCAACGCAGACGAAGAGTCCCCCACCTAGACCCCTACACTGCGCGACGTGTTCAGCCGATTATGGGACCTGCGGGTCAAGCTCCTTAGGTATTCGGGCGTGTCAATGATTGCCATCGCCGTGACTCAAGCTTCGTTATGGGTTGGATTGGTCATCGTTGACTGGCCGGCGGTCGGTGCCAACGTGTTTGCGGTGTCGGTGGCCGCCGCACCCGCTTATCTTCTGAACCGTTCATGGGTTTGGAATCGAAGCGACCGCCACTCAATACGCGATGAAGTCTTGCCATTTTGGATGTATAGCCTTGCCGGTCTCGCCATTTCGTCGATTCTTGTTGGCGTCGCCGATCAGTGGTGGAGTTCCACCCCTATCGTGATGTCAGCAAACCTGGTTGCATATGCCCTGCTATGGGTGGGCAAGTTCTTCTTGTTAGAAAAAATTCTGTTTAGAAGGCCCCAATGTGATGAGAAGTGATCTGCAAATGGCGGCGCGTTCAGCGCGAGGCTTCATGCCGCACGATGAAGGGATGTGTCTTTATCAAACTGTGCTGGACATCAAGGTTGAAGGCCCGATCATCGAGGTGGGCTCCTACTGTGGGAAATCCACTATCTACATCGCTGCCGCTGCCGCGGACATCGGTTCAATGGTGTTCACCATTGATCACCATCGCGGATCCGAAGAGATGCAAGAAGGTTGGGAGCATCACGATGAGGAACTCGTGAACCGAGACACAGGCAGAATCGATTCGTTACCGGAGCTGCGTCGAAATTTGGAAGAAACCGGCCTCGAAGGTTCGGTTGTGTCCGTCGTTGGAGATTCCCGAATTGTTGCGTCACATTGGGCGACCCCACCTTCAATGGTTTTTATCGACGGCGGCCACGGCCCCATCCCGGCCCATGCTGATTACGACGACTGGGCGTCCAAAATAGCTCCGGGAGGATTTCTGGCAATACACGACGTCTTTCCCGACCCCTCAGACGGAGGGCGACCGCCCTACGAAATTTTTTTGCGAGCAATAAACGAAGACGCCTTCGAAGAACATGTAGCCGTTGGCAGCCTACGAGTGTTACGCAACCCACATTGAGACACGTTTCGTCGTTCTACTGCAGCGAAGGTAAGCCCTCTCCGAGAGTCAAGCGAGATGCCGGCGATCTGCGATCAAGGGCGTCAGCAGCTAACACAACGGCAGCACTCGAATAAGTTGAACGTTCGCCATCGGGGAAGGTGATGCGTTCCGGGTACACCATCCCAGTGAAGTACGCGCCGTCGGTATCTCGCAACGGTTGAATGCTTTCGAAGAGATTCCTGGCAGCAGTTTCGTCGCCGATAGCAAGATACGCCATCGCGCACTCACAGGTTTCGGCGGCCGTGACCCACGGTTGATCGGAAACGCACCTCACCCCATGGGATTCAAGAACGAAATCGTCAAATCGCGCAGCTAAGCGTTGCGACGCCACCTCGCCGGAGAGTACCCCAGTGAGGACTGGGTAATACCAGTCCATAGCCCAACGCCTCTTCGGTTCAAACTCGGCCTCGTGGCGTTGAAGAAGATCGACTAGACGCACTGCTGCGAACTCCCATTCGGGTTGTTCTTTACCCAACCGTTGGGCAATAGCGAGCCCGCAACGCAGGGAATGATAAGTCGAAGAAGTTGCGGTAATTAAGGAATAGGACCAAGGCGTTCCGCTGGTGTGAATGGCCCACGGAATATGCCCGGACGCGCTTTGATGTCCGGCGACGAAATCTAACGAGCGACTAACGACTGGCCACATATCCCTAAGAAAGCTGGGATCTTCGGTCGTCAGATAGTGATGCCAAACTCCCGTCGCCACATAAGCGCAACAATTCGTGTCGACTTTTGCATCCTCAACGCCGTCTACCAGGTAGTAGTGATGCCAGCTTCCATCAGGACGTTGGGTCTTGGCCAGCCACTCATAGGCGCGGTCTGCGGCATCGAGAAAGCCAGCGGCGGATAAGGCCATGGCGGCTTCGGTGTGGTTCCAAGTATCGGCATGTCCGTCGGGAAACCAGAGAATCATTCCCTCGTGTGATTGCTGTTCAACAATCGTTGATGCAGTCGCCGTGATTTGATCTTCGGTTAGCACCCGGGTGAATTCAGGCTGCATTCGGTCCCTCCAGGTTGGGTTTGGTCGCATACAGCACTATTGATTTGCCAATAATCGGGTTCAGTAAACGGTCCGCAATGCGGGTTAGCCACGGGTTCTGGACGATATCCCAGATCAACAACCGATGGTAAGCCCTCACTAATCGGTGCCCGTCATTACTAGGGCCTACTACGCATTTCAGCCACCAATAAGGGGAGTGCAAAGCATGAGCTCGATCCCACCCGCAAGGTTCAAGACCGACTTGGCGGATTTTCGAACGCAATTGCGACCGACGGTAGATCCGGACATGTCCCCCGAGCACTTTGGGAGCGTGATATTCGTCGTTGAGCGTCCAACAAATCTTTTCCGCTAACCAAGCCGGCACGGTAACGGCGATGCTGCCGCCCGGCCGCAACACTCTCGCAAGTTCGCCAATAGCGGTTTCGTCATCGGGAATGTGCTCAAGTACCTCTGAGCAGATGATCCGATCGAATGTGGCATCACCAAACGGCAACCTGAGGGCATCAGCACCGACCGGTTGCCCCTGAACTTGATCTGACAGTTCCCCTGCATCGATCATCGCCGCAAAGGTGTTCCTAACATCGACTAGCTCTTGCAGATCCTGATCAACTGCCACAATGCGACAACCTCGCCGCACAGTTTCAAACGCGTGACGACCCCCGCCACAACCCATGTCGAGAACAAGATCTCCCGGCTTTGCTCCCAGCCGGTCGTAGTCAACCGTGAGCATTAGAGCGCCATCTCATCCAACAGCGCGTAATAGTGCTCCGCCGTTTGCTCCGCGGTAATTCTCCACGAGAATTTTTTTTCCACCCGTCTTCTGCCTGCAGCACCAACAGTGGTTCGTAAATCCGCTTCTGCTAGAGCCCATCGAATCTTGGCTGCAAGAGCGTCGCTATCACCAGGCGGCACTTGAAGGGCGGTGACCCCGTCTTGACCCACCACTTCCGGTAACGCTCCGCCAGTAGTCGCAACTAACGGCACCCCACAGGACATCGCCTCAATGGCCGGTAGAGAGAAACCCTCATAAAGAGAAGGCACCACCGCGACTTCAGCTTGGTTGTAGAGCTCAACGATGCGTTCGTCGGAAACACCACTCACAAATTCGACACTGGCGGAAAGATCGAGTTCTTTGATAAGCCGAGTAGCCCTCGAGTCGTATTTGGGTTTACCGATCACGACGAGATGAACGCGGGGATCATCGGTTCGCAGTTTTGCCAATGCTTCAAGCAAGAACGCTAAGCCTTTCATTGCAACGTCGGCGCTGGCCGTGGTCATCAGCCTCGCGGGAACTATTTCGATCTCGTCCATCGGACGGAACTGTGTGGGATCAACGCCAACATGGACGATATGTAAACGATCCGGGTCAACTCCGTAATCGGTGATGATGTCTTCATAGCTGTTCAAAGACACCGTAAGAATGCGAGGTAGACGGCGGGCGATCCTGGTTTGCATGCCGGTGAAGGCGTAAAAGCGGTTTTTGGTAAATCGTTTCCACGGAGTCGTTGCGTGTTTTGTCTCGAGTCGACGATCGACCGTTATGGGGTGGTGAATAGTCTCCAGCACCGGAAGACCAGCCTCATGGATCTTCCAAATACCAGTTCCGAGACACTGGTTGTCATGCACTAGATCGAATTCCCCCAACCGACCCGTTAACTCCCGATGCGCCCGAAGACTGAAGGTAAGGGGCTCAGCGAACGTCGCCCCAGCAGTAACCAAATATTCCAATACATCGAAACGATCTTTGAACTCGCTCAGCCGCGGGATGCGAAAGGGGTCAGGCATCCGGTACAGATCAAGGCTGGGCAACTTGGTCAGGGGGACATCCTCATCGGTGTGGGGATAAGGCGGCCCGGAGATGACTTCAACGTGATGTCCCAGGGCCTTCAACTCGCGCGCCATATGGCGGGTATAAACACCTTGACCCCCGGTGTAGGGATGACCTCGATAAGTCAGAAAGGCGATACGGAGTGGACGCTCGCTGGACATTTGACCCTTTCACAACTCCCTGAAAACGAGGTGTAAGTCTCAATGCTACCGGCCGGTAACTCGTTGCCTCAAAGCCCGACTTCTAGGCTCAATACTCCAAACGCTCAGGGAGTTCCTGAGGTTGCTGAGAGTGAGCAAGCATGCGGGCGTTAGTGCAGAGAGTCAGTCGAGCTTCAGTTTCGGTTTACGAACAGACTGTCGGTGCCATTGGTAGTGGACTGTGCGTCTTTGTCGGTGTCACTCATACCGATGATGGGAGTACCGTACAAAAATTGGCAGACAAAGTTTGGAACCTACGCGTTTTTGAAGATGATCAGAGAATGATGAACCTGGCAGTAGGCGACGTCAGCGGCGAAGTTCTAGTAGTAAGCCAATTCACCCTTTACGCAGACACGAAAAAGGGCCGCCGCCCATCGTTCATCGACGCAGCCAGACCAGAAATAGCCGAACCTCTCATTCAGCGTTTCTGTGAGACGTTGTCCGACCTGGGAGCCAAAGTGTCAAGCGGCGAATTTCAAACACACATGGAAGTCGAGATCCACAATGACGGCCCCATCACCTTGATGATCGACGTCTAATTTGTGACAAGGTATTTCCCGCCAATAATCCCACCGCAATTAACGAAATAGGTAACTTGCCGAGGTCAGTCGCCCAGGTATTTCCACTACGCAGTTCTACTGACGTGGTGAGGACTGTCTGCTCTCGGAGATCGCTTCTAAGCACAACCTCCCCACCCGCGGAAACGACAGCGGAGTAACCCGTAGTCGAAGCTTGCAGCACCCAGCGACCGGTTTCAATTGCTCTGAGCCGGGCACTAGCCAGCGATTGTTCTGGTACCAGCGACGTGGTGTAGGACGAAGCCAAAGTTGGGTTAGTGAGGATGCGAGCCCCTGATCGCATTCCGCTACGAACTCGGTCAGGGAAGTACACCTCAAAGGAAATAGCGTTTCCTATGGGACCTAGACGCGAATTGAGTATCCCCGGCCCCTCACCCGCTATGGCTTCTCTGGAGATCAAAGACAGATCAGCAAAATTGTCTACTAAACCGCGAAGAGGGATGTACTCACCGAACGGAACAAGATGGACCTTGTCGAAGCGCGAAACAAATCCAGTATCGGGATCGATCGAAACTGATGCGTTACGAAAACGGTCGCCATCAATTTCAGAAAAGTTGGCGATGATGACAGCATCAAGCTCAGTTGCTAGCTGAGCGATCGTGGCTAACTGGTCGCTTGTTTCCAACGGTCTTTCGACCGTCACGCTGCTTTCGGACCAGACCATAAGATCGGTATCGACGGACTGACTGGCTACGGCTTCCCGATGCCGGTCGAAGACCGCAAGCTGGTCACTCGTCGCAGCCCGAGTGCCTAACGCGCCGCCGGCTTGGACAACGCTGGCATTAATCACTGTGTCGGGATGCCCTCTAGGGCTGACCCGGGCGATAACGATCAGCAGCACCGTCGCGGCCAATACGCCCACTACCGTCCGTAGTCGCACAGACAAAGCCGCTTCGACCCCGACGGCAAGAATACCGATTGAAGCCACCAGAAGCAGAGCCCCCCCAACGCGAACGACATCTGCCAGATAGGTATCGATTGGGCCGAGAGCGAGGTTGGACATGGGTACTCCGCCAAAGGGGACTACCCATCGAATAGCTTCGCCCACCACTAAGGCCGAAGGCACAGAGAATGCACGCCCCGCCCCGCTCGCGGGAATCAGAGCCATTGGCAGTGCCATTATCAGGGCTTGAACAGGCGTCGCTACGATCCAACCAGGCACGGTTAGGTCAATCATCCACGCTAGAGAAATTGTGAAGTATCCCATCCACAAGCTCCAGGCATCGAACAAACGGCGGCCGTGGCTCGCAGTGCGCGAAGTCTTGAGAAAGACACCGATGCCGATAGGAGCCAACGCCCACAGTCCATATGGAGGAAGAGATAAGGCAATAGCGGCACCGAGAGCAAAGCGGCCAAAGGGCGCAAACCGACTCATATTGAGTTGAGATAATCGAGGGCAGTATGGGCACATTCGCCACCCTGCCGAATGCAGGCCGGCACTCCGAGACCTCTGTACCCCGCTCCTGTTAAGAAAACCCCGGGCAGTTCCGACCGCAAATCACGTTCAACTGCGCTCACCAATCTGTCATGGCCTGGCGCGTATTGGGGAAAGGCATCGATCCAGCGCGACACCCGCCATTCGATGAGACTTCCGTCGATATCGAGAATTTGACCTATCTCAGTCAGCAAGGCTTCGACGAGGGCATCATCGTCAAGAGCTAATGCTCGAGTGTCTCCAGCACGGCCTGCAGACACTCGAAGGACGACATGTTCGTCATCGGCCCAATGTGGCCATTTAGAGCTACCCCAACTTATTGCAGTTGCAAGTAGTCCCTCGGTGCGAGGCACCAGTACCCCTGAACCATCAAGAGGGTGACCGATGTCGCTGCGACGAAGACCCATCGTGACTAAGGCGACAGACGCGTGTTCGATAGACGACAAGCGATTCGAGGCTGAAGGGCAACCAGACAAAAGCGTTGCTGCTTGATGCGCTGGGGTCGCGAGAATAACGACGTCGCTCTCGATTGTTGCTTCGTTGGTGACGATGCGGAGACCTTCGCCGTCGTTTCGGACTTGGGTGACGCGGGTATTAGTTCGAATGTCGGCATCACCTAGAGCCTTCACTAACACATGGATCAGGTGACTCATCCCATTTTCAAAACTCAAGAAGAGCGGCTTCGTATTTTCCGGAGAGTTTCTTGCTTGTTCCTTTAGCCCCGTGACCAAACTGCGATGTCTGCGCGAGGCGGTCTCTAGCTGTGGTGCTGCCAACGCGACGTCAAGATGGTCCGTGTCGCCTGCGCTGATGCTTCCAATGAGAGGGTCAACTAGTCGATCGGCTATTTGATCACCCATCCTGCGCCTGATGAGGCCACCAACAGATTCGTCGTCGCCAGGCCAATCATCAGGCCGGATTCGATCTAAACCCGCGCGGAGTACACCGAGGGGACTAACGATCCGGCTTCGTAGGAGTGGAAGCATTTTCGTTGGTACTCCAAGAAGAAGAGCTTCAGGGAGCTTTCGTAGCTCGCCGTTAATCAAGACGTAGGCACTAGAGGTTGATGGGCTAATCAGAAAGCCCTCCACGCCAAGTTCTTCGCATAAATCCAATCCCCAGGGGACTCTGCTGATGAACATGTCAGCGGCCTCGTCGATTGGTCTTCCCAAAAAGGTTGTCGTGAGAATTTTCCCGCCGAGACGAGGAGAAGCTTCTAAGAGAATGGTTTCTGTCTCAGGAGACTGCTGTCGTATGCGATAAAGGGCGGTCAGCCCCGCGATCCCTCCACCGACAACAACGACACGTCTGTTCATGTTGCCGATAGATCTGGGTTGAGACCTTCGGCGTGGACTAATTCCACCACCCGCTCAAGTATCGCAGGGTTTGTCTCTGGCAGAACTCCGTGACCCAGATTAAAGATATGGCCTGGCTTGCCTCCAGCTGCCTTGAGGACCTCTCGAGTCTTTTTGGCCACGACAGGCCAATCAGCCAAGCAAACCGCAGGGTCAAGGTTGCCTTGAACGGCGGTGTTTGGTCCAACGCGACTTCGCACCTCGTCTATTGGGACACGCCAATCGGCACCAACAACATCGGCCCCTGCTTCACCCATGAGGGACAGAATCTCCGCAGTTCCCACCCCGAAATGGGCGCGTGGTACGCCAAGGTCGGCCAACTCCTCAAACACCCTGCGGCTATGAGGCAGGACATGCTCTTTGTAATCAGCAGGCCCTAGAGCTCCCGCCCACGAATCGAACAGTTGCACTGCGCTTGCTCCAGCAAGAACCTGAGATCGCATGGAAGAAATTGAGATATCTGATAGGCGCATCATTAATTCGTGCCACAGCGCGGGGTCTGAATGCATTAACGATTTGGTTCTCGCGTGATTGCGAGAAGGTTGACCTTCGATCAAGTAGCTAGCGACCGTGAAAGGCGCACCGGCGAAACCAATAAGAGGAACTTCGAGTTGTTCCACGAGAAGGCTCACCGCGTCCAGCACATATGGCGTATCAATCTCTGGTTCAAGCGGGCGTAGACGGTTCAGGTCATTTCTTGTTCGAAACGGATCCTCCGCTGTTGGTCCGACACCAGGGACCACCTCGATCTTGAAGCCCACTGCGTTCACTGGAACCACTATGTCGGAAAACAAAATCGCCGCGTCTACCCCATATCGGCGCACAGGCTGCATAGTAATTTCGGCTGTGAGAGAAGCGTCTTCAATAGTGCGAAGAATGCTTCCTTCGCCACGAATTTGCCTGTACTCGGGCAGCGACCGACCTGCTTGCCGCTGGAACCACACAGGAACGTGGTCAACCTGTTGAAGACGACACGCGCGCAGATAGGGGCTCTCGTCGAACGCGCAGCTCGGGTGATTAGAGGGAAGAGGCATCTCAACATTGACGCTACCGCCGCTTCATGCCTGGAGCCGCACGGCGGTTAGTTTCTTCGGTGGTTGCGGCTGTAGAACAGACTCAAAGCTCCTAAGAACGGTATGCTGGTCTGTTCTTTGAACCGGTGTTATACGTGTGACTCACCCCGAAATCGCAGCCGAACAAGCACACATTGATCGTGCGCATCTTCTGCTTGAAGAGGCGCGCGACCGCGCGCTCAAGTTGCGCGGAATGGTCGAGGTGGGACGTGGTGGTACCACTCAGGCTCGATATGAACGTGACGTGATTGAGGGCAGTGTCCAAAATAGGCTTGGTCAATTGCAGCTTGGGTCCGCATCACTGATTTTCGGGAGAATCGACTTAGACAGCGACGACCGATTTCATATCGGACGACTAGCCGTCTCAGACGAACGTCAAGAGCCAGTGGTGGTGGACTGGCGCGCCCCTGTGGCGGAGCCCTTCTATCGGGCGACTGGGCGGGACCCCATGGGGCTCATTCGCCGCCGACACTTTGTGAGTCGCGGTCGGGAATTACTTGACATCGAAGACGAGTTGTTTGATCTTGACCAGCTAGACGAGGGCTTCCAGGGGCACGGAGCCTTGCTGGCGGCCTTAGATCAAAATCGCGACGGGCAGTTGCGCGACATCGTCGCCACCATTCAAGGCGAACAGGACCAAATCATTCGCGATCCGCTTAAGGGAATGCTCATAGTCCAAGGCGGCCCAGGTACCGGAAAGACAGTGGTAGCACTGCACCGCGCTGCTTACCTTCTCTACACGTATCGCTTCCCGCTTGAAGGTCAGGGTGTACTCGTTGTAGGGCCCAATCGGTTGTTCCTGCGCTACATCGAACAAGTTCTTCCCAGTCTCGGCGAAGCTGGCGTGTATCTAACAGTGTTGGCGGACCTGCTCGTCGACATTTTTGCTGACGTCCGCGTCACCTTGCCCGATCCGTCTGATTCGGCGGCCGTAAAAGGAAACAAACGAATGGTCCCTGTGATCGCGGATGCGATCAAGGACCGCCAACGGGCCCTACGCGACGACCTAGTCGTGGGGTTCGGTCTCGCTAGGTTGCGCGTTTCGGTATCGCAAAGTCGCCGTATCGTCCGTGAGGCCCGTCGCAGGTATAGAAGACATAACGCTGGCCGCCGGTACGTCGAAAACGAGTTCTTTGCGGCACTTGCCGCTTCGCATCATTCTCAACCTGATGCCGACAATGTGCGGTATCGATTGCGGCGCGACCCCAGAGTCCTTGAAGCACTCGAACGTATGTGGCCAATACTCACTCCCGCACAGTTGCTTAGGGATTTATTTGGCTCAAAAGCTCTCATTGAGTCGGCCGCGGGAGAGCATCTTTGTGAGGCCGAGTGGTTGACGCTGTTTCGACCGCGAGGTGAGTCGTTCGCCGATTATCGGTGGAGCGACGCTGACGTGCCACTTTTGGACGAGGCCTATTCAGGTTTAGGTCCGAGGTTGGATAGGCAACGCAAGGCCCGAGATCCCGAAATTCGTACCTTCGGGCATATCGTTGTTGACGAAACCCAAGATCACACACCAATGGCGTTGCGAATGATCTCCCGACGTTCATTGAACGGTTCCATGACCATTGTGGGGGACATCGCCCAAGCCACAGCCCCTGGCGCCGCTGCGGACTGGGATGAAGTATTGAACTACTTACCGACGGGGACAATTGAGCCTCGCGTTCGTGAACTGACACTCAGCTATCGGATTCCCGCACCCAATCTAGAACTGGCCAAAAAGGTTCTTGCAGTCGCCGCACCAGACCTCGCTAGCCCCAAAGCAGTCCGTTCAGTCGGGACTCCACCGCGGATAGTCGAAGTAATTGGTCAACCAATAGCTCCTGTCCAATCACTTGTAGATCGAGCCGTATCGATGGTTCAAGAAGAGTCGGAAGCGCTTGGGGGCGGTTCGGTTGCGGTCATCGCACCCGGCAGTCTCATCGAGATGGTCGACCAAGCCCTCCAGGCAACAGGTATTGATTTTGGGCGGGCGACCACAGCGAGCCGCAACGTCAGTGGCCCTCTCCACCCCAAGATAGCGTTGGTGCCAGTGCAGCTCGTGAAGGGTCTTGAGCTTGACGGAACGGTGGTCATTGAACCGGCCACAATTCTTGAGGAGGAGCCCCAGGGCCTGCGTGCCCTGTTCGTAGCACTCACCCGTTCAACCAAACGGTTAGCCATAGTGCATGCGCGTCCGCTGCCACGTGTGTTGGTGGACTGAACTGATCCCCTGCCGCTGGTCTCGCTCAATAGCGTTGTTACAGGCTGGTAGAAAGGATCGCGCTTTACTGGGTTGCTAGGCGTAGCCGAGAATCCTGTCCACCGAAATTTCGATCACGGTCCGATCCGGCCGTTCTCGTGGTTCCCGGTAGCGTTCTGCGTAGCGTTCGGTTCCTTCTCGGCAGCGGTCCTCGTCGTCGGTCAACACAGCGGTTCCTTCGAGGCTTAGCCACCGGCCGCCGTCGATTTGACACACTACGGCTCGCGTATTTGGCAATTGCGCCAAGATTTGGCTTTTCATGGAACCGGCCCATGTGATCACGCGGACCAACTGGTTCGTCTGATCCCAGGTGAATCCGACAGCAGTTACGTGAGGGCTGCCGTCTGCTCGCAGGAGTGTCAATGAAGCGAGGTGGCGTTCATATAGAAAAGATTGAATGTCTTCGTTTAGGTCCAAGGGATTTAGAGACATCACGAATGAGCGATCGCGTCGAGGATGTTAAGTCGTGCTGCTCGTCGAGCGGGCAGAATGGCGGCTAGGACACCAGCAACAATGCACATGACGAGAATGATGACAAAATTGCCGACTGGAATGCCGAAATCTGTGATGAATGACTCTGGCATGGCCTGAACTGCGATAAACCCGAGCAGAGTTCCGACAAGTATTCCCAATACCCCACCGAATACGGCGATGATTACCGCTTCCCATCTGATCATTCGCCGTGTTTGACGTCGCGTCATCCCGACGGCTCTGAGGAGCCCAATTTCTCTTGTTCTTTCGAACACTGACAGCATCAAAGTGTTGACAATCCCTAAGACGGCAATGATCACGGCGAATCCAACGAGCGCGTTGACGGTCATCAACAGGTTGTCGATTCGACCTTCAATTGTTTCTTGGTACTCCGTTCGGTCTTGGAGGATCGCTTCCGGGTAATTGACGGCGATCGCATCAAGTTGTGATCGGATGTTTTGGACCTCAACTCCGTCTTCAAGTTCTACAGCGGCGAAAAGGTCTGACTGCCGTGCCGGATCAAAGCCGCTTTCGTAGGTGCTCATATCGATGACCCAGTTACCGAGAATGGCACCGTCATCAAAAATTCCGACAACTCGTAAATCTTTCGTACCGGCAACCGGGAATGTTGCCGGCACCACATCGCCTACAGCCAAGGTCAGATCTTCGGCAGGATCCTTATGCACTAGGACACCGTCGTTCGACAAGCCTGAATAGCTGCCTTCGATCAGCGAGATGTCCATTACGCGGCCCAAACCTTCTTCTTGGGTACCGATCACGTCTTTTGATGAACCGGCGACACTCATTTGGGCGGTGCCGGGTCCACCGCGAAAGCCGACAGCTATCGCCACACCATCAATCTCTTTGATTTCTTCAACGAGGTGGGGGCTGAAGCCCCACGAACCATCTCGCTCTGTATCGATGAAGAAATCTGCTCCCAAAGAGGAATCCAGTATTGAAGAAAATGTTTTCTTGAAACTGGTGCCGACAACCAGAACCATTGCAACTAGAGCGAGACCAACCATCAAGGCCGAGGCCGTGGACGCGGTTCTGCGGGGGTTTCTGCTCGCGTTTTCTCTAGCTAAGTTCCCGGATGCGCGCGCGAACCGAGTCAGAGGCCAACCCAAGAGTCGGGCTGCGGGCCTGGCAATGAGGGTGCTGAGAAGAGAAATAGATATAAATAACAGCAACGCTCCCGCCGCCAAGAGCCCGAGTTGTCGTAGGGCTCCACCATCGGTTGTGGTTCCGAAGGCGGTTGCGAGAACACCACCAGTTCCCAAAAGAAGTCCGACGATGGTTCGGCGGCGACCACCGCCCGACCAGAGAGTCAGGTCGTCTCGTAAGGCAGCGATGGGTGGAATCCTTGAAGCTCTCCGCGCCGGTGAAATAGCTGCCAGCAGGGTTATTCCGATACCCACTATTGCCGCCGCAATCCATGTACGCGCAGCGATGACTAACGGCCCGTCTGGCAAACCTGATCCGTCCCCAGCTTGAGCTATAAGTGCCTTGATGATCCACGCGATCCCCATACCAGCGAAGACGCCAACGAGAGAAGCAACAATGCCTATGAGTAGAGCTTCAATCAGAACTGAGGAACGTATTTGACGACCCGTAGCACCTACTGCGCGAAGTAACCCAAGCTCCCGGATACGTTGCCCGAGAACGATTGCGAAGGTGTTGTTGATGATGAAGGCACTGACAATGAGGGCAATCGCGGCAAAAACCAAGAGGGCATTCTGAAAGATGGTGATAAATGTGTCGAATTGATCACTGAATTCGTTTGCTACGACCTCACTGGTGACCGCTTCAAAACCGCTTGGTAGCTCATTGGTCAACTTCTCGGCTAGCTGTTGTTCGTCTATCCCCGGCTGAGCGGCAACTGTTACAGCTAAGAAGGAATCGGGGTAGTTGAAGAGTCGTTGAGCGGTCGCAGTGTCTATCAATACGAAAACGGCACCCCCACCGTTGTTTAGGCCCCAGCGAGTTATGCCAGTAACCCGAAAATCCTCTGCGGGTTGCAAGGAGCGGATAGTGACCGTGTCACCGATAGCGATGCCGTATTTTTCGGCCGTATCGACGTCGACCATGACTTCACTATTGCCCGGCGCTCTCCCTTCGATAGTTTGAAAACCGCTTAACTCCTCGGTTTCTTCCTCAAAGTTGAAGGCCAGAGTGGGAGCTCCACCGAGTGGTTTAATCAGAGTTTCGCCGACTGAGATTCTTGGGAACCCTTGAATAACTCCTAAAGCGCCGTACACGTCCTCGGTTGAGTTGATTTGATCAACGACTGACTGGGTAACTGTCGGCCGACTAAATGGATCCCCTTCGATTGTTTCGACTCCTCGAACCTGAAGCCAGTCAGGGCCGGCAATTTCGATAGCGATTTTGTCGAATACGGCCCGGAGGCTGTCGGCGAGGATAAACGAACCCGAAACGAATGAGACACCCAACACAACCGCGAAAGTGGTCAAAGCCAGCCTTATCTTCCTGGCTAATAGCGAATTCAGGGTGAGTTTGAACACCTCAGTCGCCTAATTGTTTCATGGTGTCGAGGATCCGATCGGCGGACGGCGCTGCGAGTTCGTGAACGATGCTTCCATCGGCCAGAAATACGACGCGGTCGGCGTGAGCCGCGGCCGAAGGGTCATGGGTGACTAGGACAATTGTTTGACCTAGGTCGCGCACGGCCTTCTGCATGAACTCGAGAATTTCGCCACCTGTTTTGCTATCGAGGTTGCCTGTGGGTTCATCAGCGAAGATAATTTCGGGCTGCCCCGCCAGAGCCCTGGCGACGGCGACCCGCTGCTGTTGGCCACCGGACAGTTCATTAGGTCGGTGTTTCAGTCTGTCGCCAAGTGCTACGGCTTCAATGACTCGTTCAAGCCAGGAAGCATCGGGTGCTCTTGCCCCTAATTGCTGAGGCAACACGATGTTTTCTTGAGCAGACAAAGTAGGTACCAAATTGAACGCCTGAAATACGAAGCCGATGCGATCTCGTCGCAACAAGGTGAGCGCACGTTCGGACAACTCACTGATATCGGTTTCCCCGATGAACACTTTTCCCGAGGTGAGATCGTCGAGGCCAGCCAAGCAGTGCATCAGGGTCGATTTACCTGAACCGGATGGGCCCATAATTGCGGTGAGTTGCCCAGATGCAAGATCAACAGACAATGCATCGAGTGCTCGGACAACGGTCTCTCCTGAACCATAAATCTTCGAGGCTTCGACCGCGCGAGCCGCGAACGGTGTGGTGGTATCCATATCCGCACCTTATGGGTCAATCTGCTGCGATTCGAGGTGCCGGAGACAATTTCTCTCAATGAACTAGGTCCTGGTCGAGCCATAGGAAATGGCTAATTCTCGGCCGCATTTCGAAACCGCGTTCGCTCCCTGTCACCGAGAGGGCTAGGGTCGAAGGCCATGGCAGAACGCGTACTGGTGACCAAACTAGGACTCGATGGCCATGACAGAGGGGTCAAAATCGTGGCGCGAATTTTGCGCGACGCAGGCTACGAAGTGATCTACACCGGATTGTTCCAAACCCCTGAGACCGTCGTCGCTGCGGCTATCGACGAAGATGTTTCCGCCATCGGAGTCTCGATGTTGTCCGGAGCCCACGAAGCCATACTCCCAATGGTTACCCAAGCGCTTTCTGATGCAGGGGCCGACATCCCCGTGATCCTCGGTGGCATCGTTCCGGAAGATGATTTTCAATCTATGTACGACGCTGGTGTGGCCCGGGTGCTGACCCCAGGCGCTACTGCCGAAGAGGTAGTCGAAGCTGTTCGGGGAGCCATCGAAGAGTCACGCGTCAGCTGATCCCCAGGCGAAACCCCTGGGCGCTCTTGTACCCTCGCACATGTGATTATTGAACGATTTGGAGTTGTCGGCTGTGGACTCATGGGGTCAGGCATTGCAGAGGTAGCCGCACTCAGCGGCTGCGACGTAAGAGTTGTCGAAGCCAACGAAAGTGCTCTGCAAGCTGGCATGGCGCGTATCGAAAAAAGTCTCGACCGTGCCGTACAGGCCCAAAAAATCAATGACGATCAGCGAGCAGAAGTAATGGGAAGTATTTCTTTCTCTACCAAGCTTCCCAGCCTTGCCGACAGGGAATTCGTTGTGGAAGCGGTCATAGAGCAAGAAGAGGCGAAGTTGGAGGTATTTCGACGCCTAAATGATGTAGTCGATGACCCTGAAGCAATTCTCGCGAGCAACACCTCTTCCATCCCGATCATGAAGCTTGCGATGGCCACCAACCGACCGCAGCAGGTGATCGGAGTTCACTTCTTTAACCCCGTACCAGTAATGGGTCTCGTAGAGATCATTTCTTCCCTACTGACCGGAGACAAAGCTGCCCTGCTATGCCAAGAGTTCGCATCTGAGCAATTGGGCAAGCGCGTAGTCAGCAGCCAAGACAGAGCGGGTTTTGTGGTCAACGCGCTTCTCATTCCGTACATACTGTCGGCGATTCGAATGATGGAGTCCGGATTCGCTAGCGCCGAAGATATCGACGCCGGCATGGTGTTGGGATGCAATCACCCAATGGGGCCATTGGCGCTATGCGACCTGATCGGGTTAGATACGACCATGGCGGTGGCTGAATCACTGTATGAAGAGTTCAGGGAACAGTTGTATGCACCGCCGCCGCTTCTCAATCGGATGTGTGACGCGGGTCTCTTGGGCAGAAAGAGCGGGCGCGGGTTCTACCGTTACGGCTAACTCCCGAGCTGTACGATCTTTTCGGTTCACTGAGGAGAGAAGTCAATGAGTGGCGACGTCACTGAGGGCATTAATGACACCAACGTCGCTTCCTGGTTTTCCTCTCACTTGTCTGGTTCAAGTCCCCCTTTCAAATATGAACTGATTGCTGGAGGCCACTCGAACCTCACTTACAAAGTGGTGGATCAGGTAGGGAACACCTTTGTGCTTCGTCGACCTCCTTTAGGGCATGTATTGGCGACCGCTCATGACATGGCGAGAGAACATCGAATCGTTACCGCAGTTGGCACAACTGAGGTGCCCGTGCCACCAACATTGGGAGTGTGCGAAGACGTTGAAATCAACGGAGCGCCCTTTTATGTCATGGGGTATGTCGATGGCGAAGTTTTGCACAGTGACGTTGAAGCGGCGTGCGTTCCTACCCCTGATCGCATGACGTTGAGCCGGCAAGTGGCCGAAGTCCTCGCCGAGTTGCATTCGATTGAACCTGGTGACATCGGATTGGGTGACTTAGCGAAACGCGAGGATTACCTGGGACGGCAACTCCGAAGGTGGAGTCGCCAGTGGGAGCAATCAAAAACCCGGGAACTTCCGATTATGGAACATGTCCAAGGCCTTCTTGAGCAGCAAAAACCGATCCAGGTTGGATCCACGATCGTTCACGGCGACTACAGACTCGGAAACATGTTGACCCGATCCGGGGAGATCCTGGCTGTTCTTGACTGGGAGTTATGCACTCTGGGTGATCCTCTCGCTGATGTCGGCTACTTGTTGAACAATTGGGTTGACCCTGATGAAGCTCCTGCTGGTTCTAGCGCCCCCACCCTCGCCGGTGGGTTTGCTTTCCGGGACGAGTTGTTGCAGTGGTACGAAAATGTTTCAGGCAGAGACGTATCCGATGTCGGCTATTACCGAGCGTTTTCCTACTGGCGGTTGGCTGCGATCGTTGAAGGCGTCTTGAACCGTTACTTGAACGGAGCCATGGGAGACCAGGATGACGTCGACACCGACGTCTTCAAGGAACAAGTTGAGATGCTTGCGGCGATGGCCCTGGAAGTCATCGAGAACTAGCCAGAAAGAACGCGGGTTAGTGACCGGAGTAAACGGTCACCGGAACTTCAAACCCATGGACGTCGAAGCGCGTTTCATGAACCCCATCAACCAGTTCACCCACCGTTACGCCTGATTCCTTCAGAGACTCACGCAACGTTTCCAGACACTCGGTTTTGATCAGTATCCCGGGGTTGTCGCTGGTTTTGTCGCGGCCCGCCAAGGAGATTCTTGTCCCGCCAACGTCAAACTGTGCCCACCGGTCTCCGTCAACAAACGTCGGAGAAAGACCCAACAACCGTTCCCAGCTCTCAACCGCAGCCTTCATATCGGTGACGGGGATGACAGGAGAAACACTTGTCGCGATCATCGGAGCACCCTACTTGGAGGCGACTGTGATCAGTGGGAAAGCCCAGATAGCCTCAACAATGTGAGTGATGAAACTGGCTCGAAAACTGGTCGCTTTCTCGGCGGGGCCGTTGTCGGGGCAGTCGTAGGTGCATTGGTTGCCGGGTTGATCGTTGTGGGTCTGGGCGACCCCCAACGTATTTACGTCACCGAAAAAAGCGACGCCAGCAAAGAAATTGGCATAGCTGCTGCAGTCACCACCGATGAACGCGTTACTGCCACCACTGTCGAATTGGATGCCGAAGTAGGCACCGACCCCGTCGACGCGCTCACTCCCCGCGTCCAAATGACCGATGCCGGACGGTTAGACGTGAAAGCGGTCCTCGCGGCAGTGGCTCCTTCAGTTGTACAAATTGAAATCGAAACTGATGACGACGTATTCGGAGGCGGAGGTCAGGGAACCGGTTTCATTATTAGTCCCGATGGGCAAGTGGTGACTAACGCCCACGTGGTGGAAGACGCCGTCACCATCAAAGTGATGTTGTCCGACGGGACTGTTAAACCCGCCGAGCTTGTCCAAAAGGATCCGAGCAGAGATTTGGCCGTTCTCAAGATTGAGGGCGAAAGTCTCCCAGCCGCGAGATTAGGTAATTCTGCGGAAGTCGAAGTAGGAGACGAAGTACTTGCCATTGGTAACGCCCTTGGTTTGGGCGACACCCCCACCGTCACTACCGGCATCGTTTCCGCACTTGACCGGCAACTTCAACTTGGGGGGAGCAGACTGACCCGACTCATCCAAACTGACGCGGCGATTAATCCAGGAAATTCAGGCGGACCGCTCGTCAACGCTAAGGGTGAGGTGATCGGGGTCAACACTGCTATTGCCGGAAACGCCGAAGGTATCGGGTTCGCCATCTCAATTGATCACGCGCGACCGGTTATTGAGACGCTTCAGATGGGTGAAATACCCAAGCGTCCTCTGCTCGGAGTGAACATCATCGATGTTGAAATGCTCGATGAGACCTCGCGACGTCAGTACGACATTCACGAAGGTGTGGAGACAGGTGTAGTCATCGTCGCTCTCGTAGAAGACGGAGCGGCCAACGCCGCCGGACTGAAAATCGGTGAAGTCATCAGAAAGTTTGATGGTCAAGACATCGAAAAAGTTGACGATCTTGTTGACGCAGTGCGCGGAAGCGAAATTGGACGCGTTGTTAAAGTCATTGTCGTAAGCAATGACGGTTCAGTGAGAAACGTTCGCGTCGAATTGGGCTTCACCGAAGGCGCTGGAGGCTGACGACATCTCAGACACAGAATGGGTAACTATTCGACGCTTGGGCCCAATGTTCGCGATACTTCTTCCGTTAAACGACATCTACGTGACTAGCTGGAGACGACATGTCTGATCGCATTTTCGATACTGGAACTGATGACATCGCTACTGAGGTAATCGACGGAGTCATGAGGATCACCCTCAATCGCCCTGAACGACGCAATGCAATGTCGGGAGACATGTTGCGTGGGCTCGTTGCGTCCCTCGCCGATGCAGAAGTAGCCACCGATGTAGGATCGGTCGTTCTCACCGGAGCGGGAGGCGCCTTTTGTGCCGGAGGTGACGTGAAAGGAATGGCCGAATCTGGAGGTGAAGGTGGGAATAGCGCCGTTCAATACGACGCCCGCGTTCACATGCAGCGCCGGGACCAGCGAGATACTGCTGGCAAACTCTACGAGTTGCCGAAACCCACAATCGCGGTATTGCCCGGTCCCGCAGCCGGCGCAGGTTTGTCAATAGCGTTGTCATGCGACCTTAGATACGCATCCCCTAACGCCATTCTCACCACCGCGTTTGCCCGCGTTGGCTTCAGCGGAGATTACGGCGGCACCTATTTCATGAGCCGATTAATCGGCTCAGCAAAAGCCAGGGAACTGTATTTCTTATCGGAGAAAGTCGACATGGAACAAGCGGAACGACTTGGTCTCGTCAACGGCGTCTTTCCTGAAGAATCACTGCAGGACGAAGCGATGACCATAGCTCGACGCCTCGCGCAGGGCCCAACCATCGCCTATCGCTATATGAAGGAGAACCTCAACAGAGCCGTACATGGCGAAATGGGTGAATGTCTCGACATGGAAGCAGCACACCATATCCACTGTGGAAAAACACGCGATCATAAAGACGCTGTCCAAGCATTTGTTGACAAGCGTGAACCGGAATTCCACGGCCAATAACAAGTTCAAATCTCGCTGCCTATGCCGCTCAGTTCCAAATTGAAGATCACGTGCTAACAACTTGTGGTCGTAGGGGGAAGAACGGCACGCTTTAAGCATTGAATAGGGATACCTTCGACATGATGAGCGGTCGGACTTTCATTCAGAATCCCGGACCCACCAATATTCCTGAGCGGATCCTTCGTGCAATGGCCCGACCGGCAATAGATTTTGGTTCCACTGAGTTCTCTGTTTTGCTCGACTCCAGTCTCACACGACTGAACAACCATATGAAAAATTCTGGGCCGCTCATTGGGTACACCAGTACGGGTCACGGAGCGTGGGAAGCCACTGTCACCAATCTTTTCGAGGTTGGTGCTGAGGTACTCCTGTGTGACAGCGGCCACTTCAGTCACCAGTGGGGAGAGATGTGTGAAGCCCACGGTCTAGATGTCCATTGGTTTGAAACCGGTTGGCAGCGCGGCGTTGACCCCGACGCTCTAGCTGATGTGCTTTCGACTGAGTCTGGTCGACGTGTAGAAGGAGTTCTGTTAGCTCACACCGAAACTTCAACCGGGGTTACTTCTGATCTTGAGGCCATACGAAAAGTACTCGACGATCTCGATCATTCAGCTTTACTCGTAGTTGATTCAATCGCTTCTTTCGGATGTACGCCGCTTGATGTCGATGCATTAGGTGTCGACGCTTGTCTCGCAGTAAGCCAAAAGGGTCTGATGATGCCCATTGGACTCGCGTTCACAGGGATCAGTGATCGAGCTGTTAGCGCCGCTTATGCAAATAAAAGAGGCAGATTTTATTGGGATTGGCGACGACGGCTAGAGGCTGAGGGATACCGAATGTTTTGCGGTACTCCACCCATTCATCACCTTTACGGACTCAATGAGGCTCTGTGCATGATTGAAGAAGAGGGAGGTATCGAAGCAGTGACAGACCGGCATCGACGACTAGCGGACGCGGTGCGGACAGCAGTCAGCGTTTGGGCCGAAGCTGGCGCAGTCGAATTCAACGCGATTAAAGAAAACGAACGCTCCGACAGTGTTACCTGCGTTCGACTTGCCGAGAATTATGACGCGGACCAGGTGGTGACAATTGCACGCGAGCGATTCAATTTGACCATGGGATCGGGAATAGGTCCGCTGACAGGATCAGCTTTTCGTATCGGACACCTCGGAGATCTCAACGTCCCGATGTTGCTTGGGGCTCTAGGAGCAGTCGAGGCTTCGCTACGTGCTTGCCGAGTGCCAATTGGAAACGGTGGACTAGAGGCTGCCACTGAAATGTTGAGCGAGGCGTCGAGGTAGGTGTCTTCGCTAGCGCCAATGGCGGCCACCGATCGGTTAGCCCTTATCGATCTAATACATGACGCCCCACTAGTGATAGTGATGGCTGTTACGGGCGGAGGAGTTGGATCCATATCGGACCTGTTGTCTGTCCCCGGTGCATCACGAACCATCTTGGAGGCCACCGTCCCGTATGCAGCCTCAGCCCTATCTGACCTGCTCGGCTATTCGCCCGAACAAGCCGTCGCCGGCGATACAGCAAACGCTATGGCAGAAGCATGTTTTGAGCGCGCAAAAAGGCTCGCCGAAGAGGGTACGCCGGTAGCTGGAGTTGCTTGCACCGCTGCTCTGGTAACGGACCGCCAACGCCGAGGTGATAATCGCGCTCACATAGCAGTAGCGACCCTGGAGGGGGTTACTTCATCGAACGTTGCGTTAGACAAGGGCCTGCACGATCGCGCCACTGAAGACCGGATCGTGTCTGACGCAGTGCTACAAATCATCGCCACCGCATCAAAGGTCGCCTAATAGCTAACTCTGGGGCAGAATCTCTTCATGGCGCGACGCAATACTCACCACATCCCGCAAAGCGCGAACGATCTTGACCCGGAATGGTTTACTTCGGCCATTGGCTCCAAATACGGAGGAGTAGTCACCCACGTGGAGACTGAAACTATCGGCGAAGGCGTTGGGTTCTTGGGGGAACTCCACCGTTGCAGCTTGACGTGGGAAGGAGGAACAACGGCTCCGGATTCGGTCGTCGCGAAGCTTCCGTCCAAGGTCCTAAAAAACCGGTCGTTAGGGGAAGGGTTAGCGGTGTATGAGAGGGAGATCTTGGTCTATAGCGAATTAAGAAGCCAACTCGGAATTCCGATGCCAGAGTTCGTATACGCCGACCTTGATCCCAACCCGGCCCCATGGCTTGAAACGCTGTTCGTTTTTCTTTTCGAAAGATTGCCGATTGGCGGGGTGAGCTGGGTTCTCGATCGCTTGTTGTCATTAGGAGCGAAGAGCCCCCGTCGATATTTGCTGGTCATGGAGGACATAGCCGACGCCCGACCTCCCAGCCAAGTAGCGGGCGGATCCATCGCTGACGCATTAGGAGGCCTTGATTTACTTGCCCGCTTTCATGCACATAATTGGATGAATCAAGATCTCCGCGACTCGAATCCGATCGTCTGGGGTCTCGGCCGTACGCCAAAGGTCGTTCAAGCGAGCTATCGCCGAAATCGAAGCGCCTTCGTTGGCCGCTTCGGTGCGTTAATCGGCGACGGAATGGTTGCAAAGATGGACGAAGTTCAGGAACGACTTCCTGAACTCGCGTCGCAGATTCAAGGGGAACCATGGACTTTGTGCCACGGCGACTACCGACTAGACAATCTCATGTTCCGCCCAGACGGCCAGATCGTCGTTCTTGATTGGCAGGGTCTTGGGTGGGGGAGACCAGGATGGGAAGTCGCCTATTTCATCACCACGGCACTGGAACCTCATCACCGAGACGAAGAACAGATGATGCTGCGTAGATATCACCAAGTATTGGTTGAGGAGGGAGTACGCGATTACTCCTACGAAGATCTGATAGAGGACGTGACCGCTACCAAGGCGGTACTGGCTCACAGAATGGTCGCCGGGGACGATCTTCTAGACACTGGCATGGAGGACGGAGACCCTGACTTTGTTGATGTGCTCGTCCAGCGAGTAGCTGGTTGGGTTGATCTCACTAACTGAGGGAGCGACTACTCACGTAAAAAGGCCTTCTCCTACTCCCTCGGCGACCTCTTCGAAATCGAGGCCAGCAAGTTGGCTCCAAACTTCAAAGTTGTGTTCACCTAAATACGAGGGGGATAAAAGATATGTAGGCAGGCGGCGACCGTTCCACAGAGATGGAAATGTGTCGACGGTGCGACCTTCAAAGACAGCGTGAGTGACGTTTCGCCAGAACCCTCGTGCGGCGAGTTGTGGATCGCCGTTAATCAAGTCGTCCGCTGTCTGCACCTTCCCCGCTGGAACGCCGATTGATTGAAGTAGCTCCACGGCAGCATCGGCGTCCCAGTTGGCTATCCATTGGCTTACGGCCCCGTTGATCTTGTCGCGTTCTGTTCGTCGCTCAGGCTCAGTAGACAAATCCGTCAGGTCGGAGTCCGCTAATAGAGTCGCAAGGTGGGACCATTGGTCATCGGATGTAGCCGTTATCGCGACGAAGCCATCCGCGCAGGGGTAGACCTCGTTGGGTACGTGGTCCTGAAGCCCGTCTTGGTTGCCGTTTGGTTGGGCCATGTTTCCGTTCGATAGCCAGTCGAGCGCAGCGGGCCCTACGCAATAGGTTCCGACTTCTAGTTGCGCCATATCGATACGTTGGCCTGTACCTGTAGTGTCACGAGCCAACAATGCAGCCATTGTCGAAGTAGCAGCGGCAAAACCGGCAAGATGATCGTTCAGAGAAAAACCTGGCCCCACATCGCCGCGATCAGCAAAGTTTGTTAGGTGCGTTATTCCACAAATGGCATGAATCGTTGGCGCGTAGGAGATGACATGACGCCAAGGACCGTCGTGCCCGCAGCCGGACATGGTCACATAAACCAAACGCGGGTTCCACTCATTGACTGTTTCCCAGTCAAGGCCCCATCTCTGCAGAACCCCGGCACTGTAGTTCTCAATCAAAACATCACAGTTCTCGATCAGTTTTCGAATCATTTCGAGAGCGCGAGGATGCTTCATATCGAGCGTTGCGCTGCGCTTACTTCGACCCCAAATGAAGTAATACGGATAATCCGGTCGGTTGACCAGAGTGCTGTGTTCCTCGTTCTGAACTCGAATCACGTCCGCTCCCAGATCTGCGAGCATTCGGGTCGCGAAGGGTCCAGCCAATACCCAAGTCAAATCGAGCACGCGGACGCCCTGAAGCGGAAACTCTCGGTCTGATTTTCGCGAGCCCGGGTTGGCAATATGGGACTTCGCCGTCGACCATCTCTCTACGATTTCTTGAAGGGGAGTGTCGTCCAATGGTGGTCTCCGAGGAGTTGGAGATGGCGTATCTGAGAACCGAACCAAACGACCTGGCATCACGACTTCGGAGTCCCCAGCTGTACTGAAGAACTTCCGATGTTCGAACTGTGGACTCGCACAAGCTTGTTCGATGTCGTGGACCGCGCCAAGGGCTACATGACGCCGCTGAGCGCTCTCCCACAGGTCCATAGCATCGTGTTCGCGGACCCATCGCCTCATCGTGTCCATAGGTTCATCGATACGCAGCAACAATTCCTCGACGTCGTAGCCCAACCATTTGCGGCCCTCCTCAAATCCTCCATCCACCATCATTTCGAAGGCCTTCTCCGGAGTTGGCGTAAGCGTGATCATCATGTGACCGTTCCGACATTCGGCAAGGTCATACGCGCGGAGCCAATGGAGCGCTCCTTGGCGTTCCGCCACCTTCGGAAGCGGAAGAATGTCGTCGAACAACCACTGCATCAAGATGTTCTCAACGGACCCGCTCAAGGTTTCGTGGATAGAAACGTCTACATGACAGCCGTGCCCGTCTCGACGAGCGGCCCACAACCCCGAAAGAGCACACAAAGCACCCATGAATCCGGCATAGTTGTGCGTCTGGCGACCCCACACGTTGAGTGGCCTGTCAGGGACACCACCCACTGATAAGAATCCACCCATCGCTGCAGCAGTTAGGTCAGAAGCGACCCAATTTGAACGCGGCCCAGTACGTCCAAAGGGAGTAATTGACACTTGAACGAGATGAGGGTTGAGGGCAAGTAAATCCGGATGATCGATACCGAGTTCGGTCAGTCTCCCTGGTATCTCGGTCTCGACGATGACGTCAGCGTTGGACGCCAAGAGGCGATATGAGTCCCGACCCGCGTCGGTATCTAGATCAATGATGTGACGTTGTTTGCCGCCGTCGAGCCACCAGTCCAGTACGCCTCCGTCAACCAGATTCATTGATCGCCCGGGTGAACCGTTATCCGTGACCTGAACGACGTCGGCGCCGAATTCCGTCAACAGCTTGGTCGCAAACCGCCCAGGATCACCGGTCAGATCGACGACCCTGACTCCCTCAAGCGCGCTCATAGCTGAATGTAACTGGCAGCAAATGAGTTAAGGGTTTCGGAAATCAGCTGAATGTCGCCAGTGTTGCAGGACAAGACCAGGTCGGTTACCCCTGCTTCCTCGTACGCTTTGATTAGTTCGGCGTCTACTCCGTCGAAGTCCCGTCGCACCTGGACCAGAAAACTTGTATTAGTTCGTCCGACCGCTTCGGCTTCGTCGTGGATAAAACGAAGCCTTTCTGCCACGCCACTGGGGGAAATGCCCATTGGATGCCAGCCGTTGCCCAAGCGGGCAACCCGTCTCAAGGCTGGAGGGCGATTGCCGCCGATCACGATCGGCGGATGAGGTTGCTGCAGCGGTTTAGGTGAAGTCACTACCGCTTGGAATTGCCAATGTTGTCCATCAAAACTTGCTTCATTTTGGGTCCAAAGACGAAGGAGAACCTCAATGAACTCGTTGCTGTACTCCCCGCGGCTGTCGTAATCGGAGCCCAGAATTAGGTTTTCTTCGGGCAGGCTGCCCACCCCCAAGCCGAGCGTTAGTCGCCCCCCGCTGAGGTGATCCAAAGTGGAGATTTCCTTCGCCAAAATCATGGGGTGCAGATAAGGCATCACCAAAACGCTGGTTCCGAGAGTGATGTCTCCTGTTTTCGCGGCTAACCAGGTCAAGATCACCAGAGCATCGTGGTAGGGAGCTTGCCCCAAGCGGTCGTGGACGTAGCCGACGTTAATGACATGGTGATTTACCCATAACGAATCGAAACCCAGTTGTTCGGCCTCGATTCCCAGTCCCACGACCTCGTGAGGGTCGGTGACACCGAAGTTATTGGGGAGCGTGAACCCGAAACGCATTATCGGACCCTTCTAGGCGGCGCAGTTCGCGGCGAGGCTAGCGATCGATGTGCCCCGGCGAGGCTGTCGAATTTGGTGGCGATCTAAGCCGTTGGTTGTGTACCCAAAGGAGAGGCCCGTATCGGGATCACAGAAGGCGATTTGTCCGCCCACCCCGTTGTGACCAAACGCTCTTGCCGAAACTGTCCGCCCTAGACCGCGTCGGTTGGTCATACCGTCGTCGCCAGCCAAAATTACCCCGAGACCTCGATTAGCGGGAACCCCCATTGGGTCCGGCAAGTTGTTGTGGACTTGACCTATGGCGTTGTTGAGCATCTCGGAGTCCCACAGTTCGTCGGAGTTGTGAAGCAACGCTTGGTAAAACCCTGCGAGATCTGACGCTCGGCCGTAGCCTCCACCGCCTGGCACGCCCACGGATCTTGTCGCCGCATCGTTGAAACGGATAATTGTTTCGTCGTTCACCTCGCTAGGTGGCATAGACCGAAAACCGAATACCGCCTCGAGTTCGTCTGGCGTCGCTTCTCCCTCACATAACGTGAGTTCAGCGATACCTTCCTGATTCTCAAGGTCGATGCCGAGAACACGAGGGAGCCCAATAGGAGCGGTTACCCGTCTATGAATTTCGTCTATGTACGGTTGACCGGTGACCTCGTTGATTATTTCGGCCAGGACCCAGTGGGCGCTCGTTGGGTGATACTCATAACGTGTTCCTGGCTCCCAATTGAGACGCCAGTCGGCCATACGCTGACGGCGACTTTCAGCCGTCGCCCACACATTGGGTCCCATTGGGGCATGGGGGAAACCCGAGGTGTGCAACATCACTTGTTCGATAGTGATCTCTGATTTGCCATTTTCCATGAACTCGGGCAGATACGAAGAAACTGGACTATCTAGTTGAACCAGATTTTCGCTTAGAAGCTGCCACATTGCCGCAGCAACGAACGGCTTTGTAGCTGAAAAAAAGCAGTACCTAGTTTCTGGAAGGGCGTCCCCAATAGTTTCGTCAACAACAATCTCACCGTTGAAACCTATTGCGATTTGACAACTAGGTAGGAGGCCGTCATCAACCTCTCTGCTGCAGCGGCTAATTAGTTCCGTTACCCGTTGCGCGTCGATTTTGCTTGTGGTCATCCCTCTGGCCTAGCACTGACCAGCGTTCTGCGCCGGATAAATCGGACTCTAGCCCGTCGATCAAACTTACTAAACTTGCGTTTAGTAAGGGCAAAGCATAAGCTCCGGCCGATCGTCTGGAGAGGGTTTTGGGCCAACCAGGTGCGGCCCGAAACTCAAACCAGACGTGATTGTTGGTGCCGCTTTCCACGGGGGAGGCGCCGACAGCAAAGGGGGGAAGCTGAGTTGCTTTAGCGGCTAGCTACCGATCTACCCCAACGCACGGACAGCGATGGACCGGGCGCCCTAAGTGGGTGTCCGGTCCTTCGATTTTCGTTCAAACCTTGACGTCGCGGCTACGGTCGATTCTGGAATAACGAGGTGGCCAGTGGGCGGTAACGAACAACAACACTCAACTATTCAGTTTGGCCTGTCGATGCGGCGAGCCGATCAGATAGCCCAACAAGCGCAAGCGATTGAAGAACTCGGGTACGACTACGCCACCACGGGAGAACATGTCTTCTTTCATGTTCCTTGCTCTAACGCGTTTATCTCTTTGGCGGTGGCGGCTGGTGCGACGAGGACCCTGAAGCTGATGTCAACGATAACTTTGCTGCCTTTGTATCCGGCAGTACTCGCGGCAAAACAAGCGGCGGCACTAGATGTAGCTTCGGGCGGACGCTTCCATATGGGAATTGGTGTAGGAGGTGAACTTCCGCGAGAGTTCGAGGCTTCAGGAGTTCCTGTTTCTGAGCGGGGAGCTCGAACCAACGAAGCCCTTGACATTATGAGGAGGCTCTTCACGGAAGATGATGTTCACTTTGAAGGTCGATTCAATCAACTTTCAGGTGTGACGCTGGCGCCCAAACCTATCCAACAGCCCTCGCCACCGATCTGGATTTCGGGCCGAAAAGAAGCAGCATGGCGACGGGCTGCTCGCTATGGCACTGGGTGGCTTCCCTATATGTACACACCCGAGATGCTCGTCGAGTCCAATCTTCGAATCGCTGAGTATCGTCAAGATGAAGGTAACGATTCCCCAGTCGACCCAGGGCTTTTCATCTTTTTTTGCTGTCACGAGGACAACGCCACCGCGATCGACTACGCGAACCAGCGCCTTTCCAAGCAATACAACCAAGACTTCAGCAAAATGATCGACAAATATGCGATTGCTGGCGATCCTGATCGATGTGCCCAACGATTGCGCGAATATGTTGATTCCGGGGCACAAACCATCATTCTTAGCGCCGCGTCACCGATGCATTACGTCGAAGAGGCGGAGCGCTTCATGGCACATGAAGTTCTCCCTCGCTTTCGACTCGCGTCTTAACTAAACCTGACCAGAGGAAAATGTTGATGCCTACATCAAAGGGATTCTTTGAAACTACCCTGAGCCAGTCGCGAATTTCGAGCATGACCGCAACTGGTGATTGGCCCGAGAGGTTCTTTGACCCCCTTATTGATCACTGGGCCTCGGAGCGTGGCGAAAAGGTTGTCGTCACCGATCGCTTCGGATCTGTCACATGGTCAGAATTCGCGGTTCAAGTAGACGAAATAAGCCGAGGCTTGCTCGAACTCGGTGTTCGCCCGGGTGTTGTGGTCCAGGTTCAGTTGCCGAACTGGCGTCAGTTCTTAGTAACGGTCGCTGCCGTTGAGCGCATCGGGGGAGTGATTAATCCGGTAGCACCCATATTTAGAACGAATGAAGTCTTGGTCATGAGCGAACTTGCTCAGCCTGCGGTGGTAATTACGGCCAACGAATTTCGGGGTTTTGAGCTTGGAGCGATGCACGTCGAATTGAGAGAACGTTGCCCTTGGGTCAGAGAGATCGTCACTGTTGGGGACAGACCTGTCACCGACACGCTTTCGTGGGAAGACCTGCTCGAGCAGGGCCGATTTTCGTCTTATGACCGAGCAGCCGTTGACCTGCTCCGACCGGGAACCCACGATGTATGTGAAGTGATGTTCACCTCCGGCACTACAGGACAACCAAAGGGAGTGATGCATACCCAAAACACTCTCAACGCAGCTGTGGATTTATTCGACGAAACCGTGTGCGACGGTGTCCCCTCCCCTGCAGGAACCAGTGCCGGACCGGGCTACACGTTTCACATGGCATCCACACTTGCACACCAAACCGGCTATCTCTATGGCATCCGGGTCCCGCTTACGTTGGGAGGGCACGTTGTTCTGCAAGACATATGGGATCCGAACGAGTTTGTTGACTTAATCGAACGTCACGAGATTCAGATATCGATGGGTGCGACCCCGTTTCTTGCTGACGTGCTCGCGGTTGACCGACTTGAGGAACGAAATTTGGAGAGTTGGAAGCGCTTTGTTTGTGCGGGCGCAGCTGTCCCCGAGCCGGTGCTGGAACAAGCCGACGCGACTCTGCCCTGTGTCGTTCTGCCAGGTTGGGGGATGACCGAATGCGCTCTGCTCACTGTGGGTCGTCCTTCTGACTCTCTCACCCTGCGTCTCACTGACGGCTCACCACTCCCGGGCAATGAAGTCCGCGTAATCGATGAAGCTGGAGAACCCGTTGTTGGGGTTGAAGGCAACCTCCAATGCCGGGGTTCAGAGCTCTTTGTGGGGTATGTGCAGGGACGTGAGTTGACGGAGGGCTGTTGGCAAGGATCATGGTTCGATACCGGCGACCGGGCTCTCATGAATGACGGCGGTTACATCCGGATCACCGGACGATCTAAAGACATCATTATTCGCGGCGGCGAAAATGTTCCGGTAAAGGAAATCGAAGACCTTCTGTTACGTCACCCCGCGGTTTCAGGGGCGGCAATAGTTGGGAAACCTGACGAACGGCTAGGGGAGATCGGGTGTGTATTCGTGTTGCCGTCTGGTGATGTGCCGACTCTTGCAAATTTGACCGAATTTCTTCAAGCGCACGGAGTGACGCCGCAATTCTGGCCGGAGGAACTCGTAATAGTTGAAGAGTTTCCGATGACCCCAAGTGGGAAAGTTCAGAAATACAAGTTGCGGCAAGACTTCGGTGGCAGCTAATACCGGGCAGTGTTCGCCCTAACTTGGAGCGGCGACAATTCCTTCGGCCGTGTAGGTGACGGTCGGATCCCAAATTAGCCAGTCATGTATTCCCAGTGAAGCTGCAGCGTCGATTTGGGCTTTGACTTCTGCGGGTCCGTAAGGAACCCTCATTGAAAAATCCTGCAGCCAAGGAACTAATGCCGTGTTTGTGCCATCTAATACGCGCTGAAAGTCGGCCAGGGAAGCTCGGGTGATGTCGTAAGGCTGCGCTTCGGGGTGGGCTACCCCGTATTCGCCCCGAGACCAATGGGACGGGTACACCATTGGCGCCACGTAGTCGACATAGTGGGCCATGCCGGCAACATCTTGAGCGATGAACTCCCCCCTGGTCGCTGAAATACCAAAAACTGCCACGCCTTGGAATACTCCGTGTTCACGAAGCAGGATCTGAGATTTCCTCAGAAAATCCACGATGATTGGCGAGGGGTCGTCCAAGCCGACGCCCGGTATGAACATGCCGTCCATTCGTCCCTCGGGACGTCTCATGTAGTCCCAAAGAATGTCGTCGATCCCCGCTTCAGCTGCTTCTCTGGCGATGTCCAAGTTGTAGTTCTGGACGTTGATGTTCTGAAAGTTGGTGAAGCCTCCGTATTTGCTAAGTGGTCGTCCATCCGCGGTTTGAATCACCCAGTCTTGGTTCCCTTGGGCCCACGCGTGTTTAGCCAGAATCGGATCCCGGAAAGCGACGATGCGACCGATGACTCTGACATCTAGAGCGTGGAGTTCTTCGATAGCTGAACGCAGATCAAATAGGCCGGTAGAGGCCCCCGTTTCTCGTGCCAGCGGAACCCTGCTGTCGTAACCAACGACACCGCTCTCGTTCTTGAGACTGATTTCGATAGCGGTGACTTTGCCCGCGAGGATGAGATCCAGGACTGAGTTCTTTAAGCCATCGTGGGCCCAGGCCGCAGCGCTGACATGGACGCCTTGTGTTCTGGGATACGCGACCGGAATGATCATGTTGAAGGTACTCGTGTTGCCGGCTCGGTCGATCGCCAGCACCGACACGGGTCCGGCCGGAGGTCCGTCAAGCTCTAGAACGAATGAACCGTCCTGGGTTTCGATTGGTATGCCGCCAATTACCACCGTCGCGCCTGGTTCGGAAGTCCCCGCGATAGTGACGGGCTCATTCATAGGTACGGGTTCCAGAACGTCCGGTAAGCCGATCAAAGGTGGTGTGCCATCCACGCTGAAATCAAGCGAACTAGACGTTTCGCCGTAGAGTCGCCGTTGCACCACTAATTCCAGTGAATGGGATCCTTCAGTTAGTGGCGGAACTACCCAGACGATCCGATTGCCGTATCTCTGAACGCCGCTTACTGGAAAGTCATCTAACAGGAGCTCCGCAGACCTTGCGTTAGCGCCGCTAATTGTGAAAGAAATTTGGGTTCCCTCAATGGAACTTGGCTGCAAAGCGACACCGTCTTCGATTCCACCGATCTCTATATCGACCTGGCGGATATTGGTCAATAACAACGCGACTCCACCCAATGTGACAAGTGAAGCGAGCGCCAATAGTCCCCATCGACGTCTTTCGGGTTTCCGATCTGGCACGTGCAGAGTGAATAGTGGTCGTCGTACCGCTTTGCGACCCCGCCTAACTGGCCTCGGAAGGTTCTCTGCATAAACGGGTGGATCCTTTTTCACCGGCCGCCACGGAAAGCCCCACCCCTCAGCAGGGTCTCCCGCTTCGTGAGTGGTCTCAACTAACGACTCGCCTTTAGCTAACGACGGTCCTACTTGTCGCCCGTGCGAAGTCAGCGACCAGCGACCTTCCCCCAATCCAGGAGTGTGGGGCATGGGAGCAGCCAGATCAGTTCGGTGAAGATGGTCAAGCGCATTCAACACGTCTTCGACGGCAAGGTCGATGTCGGTTGATAGCTCACTGGGCATAGCGCTGCCGCCGCGCGACAACAAATGTCGCAGCACTAGTTTGTGTTGCGGGGCCAGCAATGGCATCAAGACAAACTAGTGGCGCTGGCTGCAAGAGTTACATCGTGGAGGGAGACGCAAGAATTACGACTGCGATAGGTGTAACTTCCCCGACGTGAACGATGAGTCCCGCGAAGTCCTTGACTGGAGCAGCTACGGCGCTGGTTCCCGCGCCCTTGCTGCTTTGGTAGCAGACGACGGTTACCGACCAGACATCGTTTTGGCGATAGCGCGAGGCGGACTATTCGTCGCCGGATCCCTGGGTTACGCGCTGTCTGTAAAGAATCTTTACGTCATGAACGTCGAGTACTACACAGGAGTAGACGAACGTTTAGACGTTCCAGTGATGCTCCCCCCATACGTCGATATCGTCGATTTGCGCGACACCAAAGTGTTGATCGTTGACGATGTCGCTGACACGGGTCACACACTTGCCCTGGTTCGCAACCACTGCTTGAGCGAAGTCGCGGAGGTGAGGACGGCAGTCCTTTACGAGAAATCACGCTCTGTTGTTGACTGCGAATATGTCTGGAAATATACGGACAAGTGGATCAACTTTCCGTGGTCGACCGAAGCGCCCCTAGTTGAACCCCGCGAAGGCGACACCGTACTGGACGCGTAGCTATCTAGGGGTCGCGTCAACCCGGGTGATGTGCGGTGACCGTTGTGCTGATGCCTCCGCGTACCAACCATTCGGTTACGACTGTCATCGACGAAGGGGCTAACGCGGACACCAAATCATCCAAAATGTGGTTCGTGATGCCTTCGTGATGAACCCCTTCATTACGGTAGCTCCACAGGTATGACTTCAAAGACTTCAACTCAACTATTCGCTTATCAGGTACGTAAGTAATCACGATTGTCGCGAAGTCTGGTTGTCCCGTTACAGGACACAAGCAAGTTAACTCCGGAGTTTCGCAACGAATTTCATAGTCGCGTCCGGGTCGCGGATTATCGAGAACCACAAGTTCTTTCGATGGTTCACTCGGCATTTCAACTACTCCCTAGAGTTAGCGGACAGCAATATGACGCTACCGTTCGCCGACAGCTGCGACGAGACCAAAATCGAGTTGGGAGATGCTGATGCAGTCAAAGGTAATCATCCGAGAAGCACGAATTGGCGAATATGGCAAGGTCGCGAGCCTCACTATGGCCGCGTACAGGCCGCTGTTTGCTGGAACTGGTCTTCCTGATGACCTCGGCTGGTACGGAGCGGAGCTGCGTGACGTCGCTGGGAGAGCAGAAAGAGCAGAAATCATCATCGCTGAACTTGATAACCAAATCGTGGGAAGCCTCGCTTACCACCACGATTACGCCAGCGAGGTGAAGTCAGGTAATCCTGAAGGATGTGCTGGATTTCGAGTACTGGCCACCGATCCGTCCTGCCAGGGCCTGGGAATTGGCAGCGCTTTGACTCAGTGGTGTATCGATAGAGCTAGAGCCGATGGCCGGGTCGCTCTGGTCTTGAACACCACTGATTATATGAAGGCCGCGCAACGCCTTTACCGTAGGCTCGGATTTGAGCCCTACCCCGAGATCGGATATCAGATCGGTGGGAGTCAGCCGGTAGAAGTTCTGGGTTTCCGATTAGAACTAAAGGACTGAAATATTGCGCACTCGACGCGGGGTCATCATCACTACAGCCGCACTGGTTCTTGTCATCGGAGCGACCGCTGTTTATGGGGTGTGGCGGGTGTTGAGTAGGGCCCCCGCCGAAGTATCTCTAGAAGCTGCAGTGGCTTCGGTCGAGGAAAAAGAAACTGCAGAGTCTGTTGAAAGCGCTGCACCTTCTCAAACCACTCAGAAGAAGCTTCCAACAGAAGAACCAGCAGCGAAGTCCCAAGACGGTGTCTGGCATGTCGACTCGACCTCCGGAAGCTTTACCTTTGAGGAATCCTCAGGTTCATTCGTCGGGTTCAGAGTGGAGGAAGAACTGGCCCGGGTTGGATCCGTCACAGCGGTAGGCCGAACTGGCGAGGTTCAGGGTGAACTCCTGATAGACAACGGTCAGCTAGTCCAGGTTTCGATCTCCGCTGACCTCTCGACGCTTGTTACGAATGACTCGCGGCGTGACCGAGCGGCACGTCACGCGTTGAACGTACGGGAAAACCCCATGGCTACCTTTCTGCTTGATGCTCCGGTAGCCCTCCCCGACGCCGATGATTCGCCCGTATCAATTGAAGTACTCGGGCGGTTGACGGTGAATGGGATAGGCCAGATAGTTCCGGTCTTCCTAGAAGCGCAACTCGTGGAGAACACGATCGTCGTTGTAGGTTCCATTGAAGTTACCTTCGCTGACTATGACGTCGCCGTTCCGTCGGCCGTGATTGTGGTTTCCGCGAAAGATCACGGGGTTGTTGAATTTCAGTTGCTCTTCGTTCGTGGGTGAGCCGCTACTCACGCATCATCTCTGCGCGACCCACGCCCTCTCCGTCGAGAATTTGATCATCAGCCAAGTCGATTGTGACCTTTATAAGGTCGCCTGTGAAGCAGTTAGGGGTCTCATAATGGGACACAGCCGTTCCGCGGTCCAGGCCAATATCTAGACCCGACCAGGAGATCATGAGGAAGAAAATATTGTTGGTTTCTTGTGTCGCTACCACCTCACCGTCAATAACCAACTGTCCAACTCCGCGATGACCTTCTTTCTCGCGTGACATGTGAAAACCGAGACGTTTCGCGCCTGGAGGTACTGGTGTTGGGGAGCGAAGAATTTGATGGCTTCCGCCGATGTTTAAGTCGTGAACGAGATAACTGTCGTCATCTAAGTACAAGCTGTAGCCCGACGTGGCGTCACCGTGAGCAATCAAAACCCCTGAAACGTCGGCCTCAGTGGGTGCGACCGTGGCGTCTAAACGATAGCTACGACTTCGTAAATCAGGAGCAACGTCGCTAGGAAGATGACCCATGCCTTTCCAGAACGTGAAAAAGGTTCGGCCCCCTAAATGACGTTCAGCGTTTTCCGCGAAACGCTCAGCAAATCGGTCATCGAGAGGAAGTACTTGATGAAGTCTTGCTTGGTCCCACCAAAGATCAACCATCACCTCAAGTCGGTCACTTTCGACTGCGGACAGATCGTTGGTCTCGTTGAAATCTTCCGCGAGATGGAACAACTCCCACTGATCATCTTCGAAGGGAGTGCCGGGCGGATGAAAAGCAACTGCCTTCCACCCGTCGTGCACCAATCCTCGATGGCCAAACATTTCAAAATACTGAGTCGTTTTGCCGGTTCGCGCGTGCGAGTCTCTCAATGTGGAGGCGAAACTCACTCCCTCCACTGGCTTTTGAGGGACACCGTTAACAGCTTCGGGGGCCGGCACTCCTACGCAGTCAAGGATGGTTGGAACAATGTCACACGCGTGACAAAACTGTCCTCGAAGACCCGGCTGATTGACCTGCTGTGGCCAGTGAACAACTAAAGGGTCTCTCACGCCGCCGCCGTGAGTGTTTTGCTTGTATCGGCGCAGTGGCGTGTTGGCGGCCATTGACCAGCCCCAGGGAAAATTGCTATGAGTATCGGGTCCGCCGATGTCGTCGATGCGATCAAATTTGGTTTCGATGGTTTCGGGGAGACCGTTGTAAGGCCCCATTGCGTTAACGAAGCCAAGGGGACCGCCTTCCTGGCTTGCTCCGTTATCCGACAAAACCATGATCAGGGTGTTATCGATTTGGCCTGAACGCTCAAGATGGTCCATGAGTCGCTCGAGGTGTTGGTCGGCATGGTGAAGCATCGCGGCATATGCAGCCTGGAGTCGGGTAGCTACTTGTTGAGTGGTGTCGTCAAGTTCTCCCCAAGCCTCCACGAAGTCATTCCTAGGGGGTAACTGGGTTCCCTCGGGCACGATGCCTAATTCGATCTGTCGGGCGAGTCGCTCGGAGCGCTCCGTGTCCCAACCGCGCCTGAACACGTTGTCATAATGGGCGATGAGTTCTTGCGGGGCTTGGTGAGGAGCGTGACACGCCCCGAGCCCGATCAAGGTCATCCACGGCTGGTTGGGAATGCTTGCTTCATGTGAGGCAATAAATTGGATTGCGCGGTCAAAAAGATCTTCGGTGAGGTGATAACCCGTCGCAAAGGTTCCAGGCGGCGCGATGTGACTGTTGTCGCTAATCAGCTCTGGAGAGTATTGATCCGTTTCAGCGTCTAGAAATCCGTAAAAGCGGTCGAAGCCTCGACCGAGAGGCCAACCGTCGAATGGTCCGGTAGGTCCGGATTCAGTTAGAGGAGTGACATGCCACTTCCCGATCATGTAATTCCTGTAGCCGTATGGGCGCAACATTTCAGCGAGAGTGGCGGCATCGGGACTGATTTTCCCTCTGTAACCGGGGAAGCCGCTATCGAAGTTCGCGAGGCAGCCGACTCCAACGGAGTGATGGTTGCGTCCTGTGAGTAACGCGGCGCGCGTTGTCGAACACATTGCCGTGGTGTGAAAGCCCGTATAGCGAAGACCATTGTCGGCGAGCCGGTCGATTGTCGGAGTTGAAATAGGGGACCCGTAGCATCCGAAATCGGAGAACCCGACGTCGTCGAACACCACAATCAAGACGTTGGGGCTTCCATCCGGTGTTGTGGAGCCAACCGGCCAACTAGGGAGTGTCTCTTCACCGAATTTCACAGGAAGATCCTACGAAGAATCGGCGCCGGGCGCGACAGGGGTTGCATTCACGACGATTCGGGCGGTGTTTAGCCGTCGTTCTCGACTCGGGGTAGGTGCCATGCGGCAAGAGCAGCAAATGCGAAGGTCACCGCTAGAACAATATAAGTGAGCTGGTACGAGCCGGTGATATCGGCTAACACCCCACCGGTAATCGGCCCAGCAACCGAGGCCGGTCCATAAAAAATCGTCATTGCTCCGAATACCGGAGTGAAGTCTCGCTCCTCGACCTGGTCACGGACGAAAGCCGCGGTTAACGGCGGTATTGCCATCGCACTAACTCCGTAGATTGCTGCGGCGAGCGCTGCAGCCCATGGTTCCCCCACAAGCACGAGAAGGCAGGTTGTTGCGCCGGACGCGGTAACCAGACACATGGTGCGAGGTCGTCCTAGGCGATCACTGAGCCAGCCGAACATGACAGCACCAATCACTCCTCCGGCACCCATTAGCGCCCACATGTGGGTTGTGAATTCTCGCGACATGTTGTGGTCATTTTCGAGAGATAAACCGAAGAACTGAAACCACGAAGCAGCGATGAAGGCAAATGCCATGTAGAAGAACACAGCCGTTTTCCAGCCCTGTAGCCGCGTGACAGCTGTAATGCCAGATCCTGATGGAAGCCGAGGTGAGGCGTCGTCGCGTAGCACCATGTAAAGGACCGTGAGAATCAGTGCGGCTGCCACTGTTTCGAGTAGCCAGATCTCGCGCCACGCTCCGGCATCGTTGACGATGGCGCGGAGACCAGAAGTAGTGAACGGGACAACAATTGAAGCCACTCCCATGGTTGCAGTCAGGGAACCCATCACCGCGCCCCTTTGGGCTGCAGGAACCCCCGCGGTTGCAATCACGGGCATCGTTAACCAGACACCTGCTCCGCCTAAACCAGCTAACCCCGTTCCAATCATGACCTGCCAGGTGGTTTGAGCAGTGCCGAGTACAACTAACCCGGTCGTGGTTATCCACAAACCGAATTTCAACAACGGAGCAGGGGCGAATCGGCTCGCTAGATAGGTAACCGCGATAACCCCACATAGGTAAGCAGCCATGTTGACCGACCCTGTCGCACCTGAGGTAGTCGCGCTTAAACCAAGGTCGTCCGCGATGGCCGGAAGCAGCAATGGCATAGTGCCGCGCCCGAAAGTGTGAGAAACAACTCCTGCAAGAGTGACGAGAATCACCCTGGCCCAACTCATTTCGTCCACTGGGGCCACTGCGAAAACGGAAGGGAATTGGGCAGCACCTCGACGGGAGAAATCTTCACCCGCGCTGGGATTTGACCTGTCCTTCACCTAGCGCTCCCGCAAATGTCGACGCCCCGTTGGCGCGCTTCACCCTTGCACCCTACGATCGTCTTCGTGCCGATGTACTCCTACCACTGTCACACATGCGACGAAACCTTCGACCGGCGTCGTCCGATGGCACAATCCGCGGACCCGGCGATATGTCCAGCTGGGCACCTTGGGGCGAAGCGCCGACTATCTACTTTCGCCTCCGTTGGTGCGGCTACCTCAGCAGCCCCCTCAGGTGACGTCTCGTCTTGGACGGGACGCGATTCGTGTTGCGGTGGTGGCTGTCACTCCCATTAGCGCACCTTGACGGCGAACATCACGAATGCCGCTCTTTAGTGGCCCTCCAGGAACGCTATTGGAAGACTCTCCGGCCCCCAGATTCCGTTTTGCATTGGCTTCCACGAAATCTCACCGTTAAGCGTGAGACCCGGTAATCGGCGTGCAACAACCATGAACGCTTCTTGAAGTTCAGCGCGCGCTAGGAAGGCCCCTAAACAAAAGTGGGCTCCGCTGCCAAATGTCAAATGTGGAATCCCTGGTTCCCTCGTGATGTCAAACTCTGTTGGATTCGCAAATTTTTCGCTGTCGTGATTTGCGGCCACGAAATTCGGGAAGATCAACGTGCCCTTTGGAAAGAGCACGTCTTTATAGGTGATGTCCTCGCTGGCGTACCGAGCCGTTCCGCGTACGGCCCCGAGATAACGCATGACTTCCTCTACAGCTCCAGGAGCCAGTTCGGGATCATCGCGAAGAAGTTCGAACTGCTCAGGGTGTTGGGCGAACAACGCCACAGCACAGCCCAATTGGTTTCTTGTGGTGTCGGTACCTGCCAGCAGTAGAGCATTCGCCATCGAAAGTAACTCGTCGGTAGAAAGGCGATCTCCCTCTTCTTCTGCCGCTATTAGGTCGCTGAGTAGATCGTCGCGAGGCTGCGAACGCCTCTCGGAAATGAGATTGAGCATGTAGGCGTCCATTTCTTCACCCGCCGCGATGATTTTTGGACCATCCTTGGCAAGGTTTCCGTTGAACACGCGAAAAATATCGACGGCTAATCGACTGAACAGCTCCCAATCTTCGCGAGGGGCACCCAGCAATTCGCAAATGATTGGTATTGGGTAGGGCTCACAAACATCAGCCACGAATTCGGATTCGCCACGTTCACAAACGGGATCTAATAACTCGTTTACCACGTCGCGCATAAAGGGACGCAGGCGATCCGCCGACTTTGGGGTGAAGGCAGAACTTACGATGCGACGGATTCTTTGGTGGTCGTCCCCTTCGGTGGACAGGATGCTTTTTCGGTCTCGTTTGGACCACTCGGGGTTCTCATAGTTTTGGGTTTCAGCGATGAGAGAGAGCGCGCTAAACCAGCGCCGATCACGCAACATGGCCGCACAGTCATCGTGAGTAGCTATTACATATCCGAGGTCAGCCCGAGCGATCCAATGGCCTTCTGTTAGCTGACGAAGGCTCTCGCGTCGTTCGGATTCCGAGGCGGGCTGTTCGGTCGAAATCACCGGGATATCAACTTCGCTGATCGGTGTTGGCATCGCCCCAGCCTAGTGACACAAAGGTTCGGTACCGAATAGTGACCCAAGGAGCCTGCAAGAAGCTGGGTGTGCAACTACGGTCCCCGCTATGTCCAATTCGTCACTTACCAGTGAACGCATAGGCAACGTCCTATGCATTTCGGTTGATGATGGTCGAGCGAACGCGTTTTCGTCTTCATTATTGCTGGCAATCAGTCAAGAGATAGCAGAAGCTGAGTCCGATCCCGGAGTTGGGGCGATTGTTGTTGCGGGAAATCAGAAAGTCTTTTTCGCTGGCTTCGATCTTGACGTCATTAACTCTGGTGACCGCGCAGCAATTAGCGAAATGGTGAGCGCTGGAGGTGCTCTAATTCGACAGGCATATGGGGCGTCGGTTCCCGTCGTCGCTGCCTGCACTGGTCACGCTGTTGCCGCTGGCGCCCTCATGCTGTGCGGGTGTGATTACCGAGTTGGGGTCGACGGCCCGGTGAAAATCGGGCTTAATGAAGTGGCGATTGCGTTGACCTTGCCTAGGTGGGCGTTGCTCATTGCTTCGGAAAGACTGTCCAAGAGACATCTCCAAGTTTCTGTAGTTAACGCCCAAATCGTTGACGGACCGGGCGCCGTCGACGCGGGCTTCCTTGATGAAGTGACGTCTCGGGATCAAGTGGTGAAGCGGGCGTTAGAGGTGGCGCAAGGTTTTGCTGAAGAACTCGATGAAACTGCTTACGCATCAACTGTGCGTAGTTTGCGAGGAGATCTTCTGGCCACAATGGACGCGGCCATCGCCGCCGATCGCGCCGCCGCCGGGTTGTAGACGTCTTCGCTGTGGATCCCAACGCTCAAGCTAAGGCTAATCGGACGCTTTTGGTGACCTCTCTCGTCGGCTTCATGGTCGCGATGGAGATCACCATCATTTCTGTGGCGCGCGATGAACTTGCTCAAGCTTTCCCGTCCGCTTCGGCTGCGACTCTTTCATGGGTGATCACTGGCTACAACCTGGGGGTTGCTTCTCTCCTCCTTCCAGCTGGATGGCTAGCCGATCGGTATGGGCGCAAGCGGGTTTTTCTTGTCGGGCTTGTCGGGTTCGCTGTGGGTTCGTTGCTGTCAGGATTTGCCCCGTCAGCGTCGTTTCTTATCGGGGCCCGAATACTGCAGTCCGTCGGCGGAGCTTGCCAATATCCAGCTGGATTAGCTCTGTTGCTCAGTGCGTTTCCTAGAGATCGCCAACAGGCCGCTATCGGTATTTGGGGTGCTGTCGCTGGGCTTGCTGCCGCTTTAGCCCCGTCGCTTGGTGCCTTGCTGATTCAGGGGTTCGGTTGGCGGGCGGTATTTCTAGTGAACGTTCCCGTCGCTGTGTGGGCGTTTGTGGCCGGTCGCCGATGGATTGAGGAGAGTGTCGGGGAGGGTGTTAGTCCGCGGGTTGACCTATTGAGTGTGCCTCTCGCATCGGTGGGAGTTGGGGTGTTACTTCTGGCGGTGGTGCAAGGACGCGACTGGGGTTGGATGTCGCCAGCAACTCTTATCTCGTGCCTAATTGGTGTGGTTTTTTTTCTGGCCTTCGTGGTGAGGTCCCGTATCCATCCTGAGCCGTTGTTTGACCTCAAGCTGTTCAGGCTTCGGTCCTACACCGTTGCCAACATCGGCTCGGTGTTTTTCTTGGTTGCCTTCTTCAGCTGGCTAATTGTCCTACCTGAATATCTTCAACGGGTGTGGGGTTGGTCAGTCCTGAAATCGGGTTTTGCGATTGCTCCCGGCCCGCTGCTCTCAAGCGCCCTTTCGGTAACGAATGGACGCTTGGCCGGACGTATAGGCCATCGCCCCATCCTCATGGTGGGCGGGATATTTGGTGTGTTTGCCTGTCTGCTGCATCTCGCCTTCACGGGAACGACACCCAACTTCCTCGGCGGGTTGCTATTCGCAAATCTCGTTATGGGCGCGGCTGCGGGTTGTAGCTTCTCAATGCTGGTTGGTGCCTCCATGCGTGATGTGCAGCCAGCCCGCTTCGGGATGGCCGGTGCCGGTCGGACTACCGTTTTCCAGTTGGCCGTTGCGGTTGGTGTAGCCGTCGCGATCGGTGTAGTCGGACGCCCAGACGGTCCAACAGAGGCCTTGAGCAATATGCGCATCGTTTGGTGGATTGCCCTAGTTATGTACGCGTGCCAAGTAGCGCTGTTCGCCGTTGCCTACCCCAGCGAACCCTCGAACCCTCCGATGCGAGAACAGCCAGCCACGACCTCTCACCGCTCGCCGACTGTCTTTCTGGTTAGCCCTCTTGTCTTTGGCACCCGAGAATGAAACCGAAACTGTTCGGACTCGCAGCGAAAGGCGTATGGTGACAGCATGCGCGGGGAGGACGTTTTTCGGTTTGGTGACAGCGAGCGCCAACTGGCGTTCCATCCGTCGAACCCTGAGGTTCTCAACGTTCTGCGTGCAGAGCAGATTGAACAGTTCAACCGCACCGGGTATCTCACAGGGCTGCCAGGTTTAGAGCACGACGAAATAGTCGAACTTCGCCACTATCTGGATTGGCTCATCGAGGAAGTCATATCGGCGAATGATCGGCGGAACAGCTATTCAATCAATCAGTACCACCAAGTGTGCGGCCCCCTATGGGACTTAATTCACACACCAATCTTCGTCCGCTACGTGACGGACATTCTCGGCTCCGAAGTCGTGTGTTGGAGCACACACATGTTCTGCAAGCTCCCCGGCGACGGCATGGAAGTACCACTTCACCAAGACGCGAACTATTGGCCTTTTACTCCAACGAAATCTGTCACCATTTGGTTAGCTGTCGACGATGTCGACCGAGAGAACTCGGCGATGCATTTTGTTCCCGGTAGCCACCTCATTGGTGACCTCCGACATGCTGAACTTCCTTTAGACGGATCGGTAGTTCTCAATCGACGCGTCGTAGATCACGAGACATACGACACCCTTGTCTCAAACGAACTCAACGCGGGACAGGTGTCTCTGCATACCGATCTGCTCCTTCACGGTTCTGTTCCCAACTCAAGTAACCGCCGTAGATGCGGCATTGCTCTGCGCTACCTAGCTGCTGACGTGAGAACCGTTCGCGGTGGAGAAAGCTGGACCCAGAGCGCGGTCCATATCGAGAACGGCGACCCGTCCGGTTACTGGCCTAATCGACCTCGTCCCCTCGTAGATGAACCTCACAAAATGGCGCGTTTTTTAGGTGGGTTCGACGGAAATACATAAGTGTCCATGATCGACCAACGGCGGCTGAATCGATGGTGATTGCCGGAGGTGAGATCCGTTCTATGAGACTCGTGGATCAAACGGTCATTCTTCGTTGACGGAAATGATCACGAGCAGTTCGCCATTGTCGACTTGGTCTCCGACTGCAATACGAACCTCTGCCACAGCGCCGTCGAACGCAGCCACAATTTGGTGCTCCATCTTCATTGCCTCCATGAGAACCAGCAGTTGGCCAGCATTCACCGAGTCTCCCTCAGCTACTTCGATAGCTAAGATCTTCCCGGGCATCGGGGCGGTCAAACCGCCTTCTACTTCGGTAACTTCGGCTTCGGGAAAGCGGCTCTTTTCGACGAAAACAAGACTCCCCGCGGGAATATCGACACACCAACGATTTCCGAACTTGGAGGCGTAACCGCTGGCACGAATGTCGTCGAGCTGAATTTCGAAACGATCGGCGACTGACGATAAAAGTTTCGCCGAACGTGGCTCCCCCTCTTCCCCTATGCGAACCTCGAACGAGTCGTCGCGTAGGTGACGGTAATTAACCGCGATCTCGTTTTCCCCCTGAATCAACACCATCTGTTGACTAGGCATGGAACTGTTGCGAAACCCCGATGGCATGAATTTGAGCGCAGTTGCCTTTAAACGATTGGATTTCTGAGCCATCAGGGCAATAGCGATAGATGCGTCCGTTAACTCACATTCCGTCGGCACGCGTTGCCCTGGGATATTGACTCGATTAATGAAATCCGTCGTTGTATTACCGGCCAGAAACTCGTCGTTTCGCAGTGTGGCTACCAAGAAATCTCTGTTATTTGTTACCCCGTGAATTCGTGTGCGCTCTAACGCAAGTGCCAACTTCAAGGCCGCTTCCGCCCGGGTCGGCGCATGGGAAATGACTTTTGCCAACATCGGATCGAATTCCACGGTGACCTCTGAACCACTTTCTATACCAGAGTCATACCGAACCACTGGGTTGGGCGCCGGATGCCAAACATCCACACTTCCCGTCGCCGGCAAGAAATCGTTCGATGGGTCCTCTGCGTAGAGCCGAGCCTCAATGGAGTGTCCATCGATGGAAAGGTCTGCTTGTGTGTAACCCAGTTCCTCCCCGTTAGCGATCCGGATCTGCTCTCGGACGAGGTCGAGTCCGGTGATTGCCTCGGTAACGGGATGTTCTACTTGAAGTCGAGTATTGACTTCGAGAAAGAAAAATTCCGCGCTGTCGTCGCTGCCGTCAAGAAGAAATTCGACTGTTCCCGCGGACTCGTAGCCGATGGCTTCAACAGCAGCGACCGCTGTAGCTCCCATTCGATGTCGCAACGAATCGGTCAACACCGGTGAAGGGGCCTCTTCAATAACTTTTTGATGTCGTCGTTGGATCGAACACTCTCGCTCGAAACAATGGAGAACGGTTCCGTGTTGATCACCTAAGACCTGGATTTCAACGTGTCGGGGTGTCTCGAGGTAGCGCTCAAGAAAAACTGTGTCATTGCCGAACGCACCCAGGGCCTCTCTTCGGGCTCCAGCGATCGCATCGCTCAATTCGTTACCGTTAGCCACGACCCGCATGCCCTTGCCGCCTCCCCCAGCACTGGCTTTTACTAATAACGGAAATCCGATTTCATCACCGATCTCCGACAAATCCGAGGAGTCAGTAATTTCAACCGAAGGCAAGGTCGGCACCTCTGCATCAGTCATCGTTCGCTTTGCGGCCAACTTGTCGCCCATTGCGGCTATGGCCGAAGAAGGTGGACCGATCCAGGTCAAGCCAGCAGCTGTCACAGCGTCAGCGAATGCGGCGTTTTCGGAGAGAAACCCGTACCCGGGGTGAATGGCATCTGCCCCAACCGACGTTGCCGCTTCCAGTATTTTCTCGGTATCAAGATAGGAATCTGCTGCGCTGGTTCCCCTTAGGGCGACAGCAAGATCGGCGTCGTTAACAAATGGAGCGTTGCTGTCACCGTCGGAATACACGGCGACGGTAAATATGCCCATCTCTTTTGCTGTTCGGAAAACCCTGCGGGCAATTTCACCTCGGTTTGCGACGAGTAGGCGTCTGATTGTCATCGCAGTGTCCTTACATCCGGAAGACGCCGAAACCTTCAGCGCCTTCAATCTTGTTGTTGCTGCATGCCGATAAGGACAACGCAATGACGTCCCGGGTATCGCGAGGGTCAATGATTCCGTCGTCGGTGACGCGCCCAGATGAATACAGAGCGAGCGATTTGAGTTCGTGGTAATGCTCCACCGATTCGGTGATCTGCCGGTCAGCTTCTTCATCGAATTCGAGGCCTTTACGGGCCGCTTGTCCGCGCCGGACTATCGACATCACGCCCGCTATCTGTTTGGGTCCCATTATCGCGATCTTTGCGGTCGGCCAAAGGTAAGTGAACCGGGTGTTGAACGCGCGACCTGACATTCCATAGTTGCCAGCTCCGTAGCTGTTGCCAAGTATGACGGTGACGTGAGGCACCATTGAGTTAGAGACAGCATTGATCATCTTGGAGCCGTTCTTCACGATTCCCGAATGCTCGAAGTCTTTGCCGACCATGTACCCCGTGATGTTTTGTAGGAAGACAATTGGGATGTCTTGTTGATTGCAGAGTTGAATGAACTGGGTTGCTTTCTCGCTGCTTTCGCTAAATAGAGGGCCGTTGTTGCCGATAAGGCCCACCGGGTATCCATGAATCGAGGCCCAACCGCAAATGAGTGTCGTTCCGTATCTAGCTTTGAACTCCTCAAACCGTGAGCCATCAACGATTCGTGCGATCACCTCGCGACAATCAACCAACGCTTGAAGATCACGAGGCATCATCGCGAGGAGCTCATCAGAGTCATATAGCGGCGCCTCATTAACCATGCTTGGTTCCGGTCCAAGCTTTCGCCAATTCAGATGACTGACCACCTCTCGACACATGCGGAGCGCTTCAGCTTCGTCTTCAGCGAGATAATCGGCGAGTCCCGACACCTCGGCATGCATCTGCGCCCCACCAAGGGTTTCATCGTCACTGTCTTCCCCCGTCGCCATCTTTACCAACGGCGGGCCACCGAGGAACACCTTCGATTGATTCCGAACGAAAATGTTGTAGTCGCTCATGCCAGGTTGGTACGCGCCGCCAGCAGTTGAACTGCCAAAAACTACAGCGATCGATGGAATCCGAAGCTTCGATAATTCCGTAACGTCGTAAAACAGTCGTCCAGATTCGGCAAAGTGGTCGCGTTGTTCCAGCATTTGTCGATCGGGATCTTCATCTCCACGCAAATCTCCGCCTGCTGATTCAACAAACTGGATGTATGGCATGCGATTCTGGCGGGCTATCTCTATAGCTCGCATCAGTTTGCGTCCCGCCACATGCGTCATGGCGCCGCCAAGCACCGTTGGGTCGTTGCCTTCAATCACGCACTCAACGCCTTCGATTACGCCAATCCCCGTCACCAATCCGCCCCCCACTGCATAGTTAGAGCAGTAACCGGCAAGGGAGCTGATTTCGAAAAACGGTGAGTCGGTATCTAGGACCATTTGGATGCGTTCGCGAACCGGCATCTTTCCGCGACTCCGCATCCGCTCCATGGCCGCGGGCCCCCCACCCGCGGCTGCTTCTTCATGCAGCTCGTCGATAATGGCCAATTGTTCGAGCATGTCCTCGCGGTTCTTTATGAACCAGTCGGCGTTGGTATCGACATGTGATTGGAGTACGGCCACCCGGTTCTCCCTCTAAACAATTTCTTCGACCTTGGATTCCTAGGTGAAACAGCGGCTTAGAGCAAGCGCGTTCGCGAATCATCGGCCAAACTTGCGCCCGTGAATGCCACACCGCACTCTCCTTGGCTCGCAACGACGCAACGGATCGCGCGCCCTGACGTTGATCGAAAATACGTTCTGTGGATCGATATGCCCCCCACCTATGACCCAAAAGGAGACGAATCACATCCCCTCTACCTGTGTTTTGACGCCATGTGGACCTACGGGACAGTGGTTGACACTGTCCGCCTGCTCGCCCCCACAAAAGAGCTCCCCAAAGCCATCGTCGTAGGCGTCGCACATGACGAACCCTCCTACAAGAACGTCATCCAACATCGAGCCATGGACTTCACTACGACTGCAGCCGACGCCCCGCCCCTCACAGGCGTCCGCGTCCCAGGTGATCAGCTAGGCGGCGCCGAGCAGTTTCGGCAATGGCTTGAAGCTGACTTGATTCCATTGTTGCGGTCTCAATACCGAATTTCCGAAATTACCTTTGTTGGCCACTCGTTCAGCGCCTTGTTCGGCGTCCACGTGCTCTTCGAAAGTTCTGCAATGTTCGATCACTATTTGCTTGCCAGTCCTTCCGTCTGGTGGGACGACCAAGTCATGTTCGACAAAGAACGAGAACGATACGCGACAGGGGGAAGTCTTCATGCGCATGTCTTCATGTCCAAAGGTGACTTAGAAACAGACGAACTGTCGTTTCAGAAGGAATTTCATGACCAGTTGGCCAGCAGACGCTATGACGGGTTGCGCTTGCACTGGCAGCTATTTCCCAACGAGAACCACTTGTCGGTAGTGCCTGTCTCCCTAAGCCACGGTTTGCGAGTGCTTCACAGCACTCGGTGAGCGAAGACGACTCTTTCTCGGCAAGAATGGGCACATGGGTGGACCACTACTTACAGAAGAACCATACGCATCAACCGGCTCAGTTCCGGTTTACGACGCAGACGCCCACATAGCGGAACCACCGTCGGTCTGGCAGGAATACACCGACCCGAAATTTCGTGAACTCGTTATGCAATGCCGACCGGTGGGGGAGCTGGACAGCATCTTCGTAGAAGATGAAGGCATAGGTATGAGTTGCGCGCCAGCGTGTATTCCGAACGCATACGGGACCGAAGTGACTTGGGATGACATCGTGCCCGGCAGCTACGACCCTGCCGAACGACTGAAAGTGATGGACGCCGAAGGACTTGATGCCGCGGTGATGTTCCCGTCGCTCCATCTTCTATCAGGCGACATCTCAGACGCTGACGTAGCGGCTGCTAACGCTCGCGGATACAACCGTTGGATGGCTGATTTCGTATCAGAGAACCCCAATCGTCTCTTTGGTGTTGGTGTTACTCCCTTGCAGTCCGTTGATCACGCTGTCGCGGAAATAGCAGCGTGCGCCGAAGCAGGACTCATGGGGGTTACATTTCGGCCCGAGCGCTACAACGGACTTGAGTTGTTCTCCAAGGAGATGGATCGAGTTTGGTCGGCCGCTGAGGACCACGACCTAACGGTCGCCATTCACGGCAGCTTCGGCTCAGAAATGACGAGCTTTGCCAAAACCCGGTACAGCAATCAGTTCTATGTGCACATGGTTTGCCATCCCTTTGAACAGATGGCATCGGTCATGGAACTGGTGGCCAGCGGCATCTTGGATGATCACCCGCGACTACGAGTCGGCTTTTTCGAATCCGGGCTCGGGTGGCTGCCCTATTGGTTAGATCGTCTCGACGAACACAAAGAATCGATGGGCCATTTAGTTCCGCGCCTGAAACGAGAACCGACAGAGATCTTTTCCGAACAATGTTTCGTGACCATGGAAGCGGGAGAAGGTGAAGCATTCGCTCAACTAGCGGACATGGGTCTCGCACACACCGTTGTCTGGGGTTCGGATTACCCCCATTACGACTGTACGTACCCCGGGGCCCTCGCCGAACTGAATGAAACCTTTGAAAAAATTGGCCGGAACGACCTACGGAGCGAAGTGGTTTACACCAACGCGAGACGCTTCATGGGGTTGGAATAGTTTCAACAACAGAGAAATACAACTGAACGCCACATGGAGGGCTACATGGGAACAACCGTTCAACTAACGACTGTCGACGGCAACAGTCTTAATGCCTACAAGGCCGAACCCGACGGCTCCACCAAAGGGGCAGTAGTAGTGATCCAAGAAATCTTCGGTGTTAACGATCACATTCGAAATGTCACTGACGGATATGCCGAGCAGGGATATCTAGCTATCGCTCCAGCGTTATTCGATCGCGTCCGACCAGGCGTCGAGTTGGAGTACGACCAGGACGGAATTGACGTCGGTCGCAAGATTGCCTTTGAGGATGTCACTATGGACCAAGTCATCGCTGACGTAGAGGCGGCGTGTGACGCGGTGTCAGCCGCTGGCAAAGTTGGCATCGTTGGCTACTGCTGGGGCGGTTCGATCTGCTACGTCGCCTCAGCGCGTTTATCTAACAAAATCTCGGCCGCATCGGGGTACTACGGAGGGCAGATCATCCCTCACCTAGACGAACCACCCCTCGTTCCGCTGATGCTTCATTTTGGTGCTGATGATGCCGGAATCCCGTTAGAAAACGTGCAAACAATCGCGGAACGATGGCCTGAGATAAACGTGCACGTCTACGACGGCGCAGGTCATGGCTTCAACTGCGATGCACGCGCAAGCTACGAAGCAGACTCGGCATCGGTGGCGTTAGAACGAACTCTGGCTCACTTTACTCAGTGGTTGACCTAGTCGTTAATTGCGATCAAGAAACAGGAGACCCTGATCAATAGCTGGTCCACCTTCTTCAGTTAGTACCTCAAAACGCGCCACTTCCTGATCGCCGACCTGTGTCGAGTCAATGACTCGCACTTTTATTGTTGACGGCATTAGAACCATTGACGCCATTCGACCCCGAATACGACGAACGCATTCAGGATTACCGTCGGCCACCGCGTCGATTACGGCGCTAACACCTAAGGCGAGGGTGGCTGTTCCGTGGAGAATGATGGCTGGAAGCCCTGCAGCTTTCGCCACAGACGCATCGGTGTGGATCGGGTTCCAAATTCTGGCTGACTCGGTATATGTATGGGCGGCGCCATGTGCCACCGGAATCAGAATTTCAGCCATCGGTTCTTCAGGTACAACACCCAGTTCTGGGATTGGGGGTGCGCTTACGTCGGGTCGATCTTCCCCAACCGTCGGTATCCCGAGATAAATGCCCCCCTGATGGGTCGTGAAGACTTCCCGCCCCTCAGCATCAACTGTCTCCAGCTTTGTAGTGGAGTAAGCCCCTGGCCGTTTGTTCTCCACCCCGGTGTAGGTAAGTCGCGTCGATAAGACGTCTCCTGGACGCGCCAGGCGATGAATCGTTAAATCATGTGTGGCGTGAACTGACTGGCGTGTTTCCTCGGGAGTTATCCCCCATTTGTCAGCTAAATCGCGACTTTGGACGATGACCGGCCACTCGGGGCACACAGCGAACATCGGATGAGCCACAACCCCACCGTTGCGTCGCGTGTCGAAATAACACTCATGAGTGTCTCCGAGCGCTGCCGCATAGGCCATAGTCCATCGGGCATCAACCTCATGTTTTATTGGACCAATCTCGTCACCAACAATGGCGGTAGGAACAGGCATATGACACCTTCGCTACTAGCGGGAACAGCAAGACTGTAGCGGCGAAACTGCTCCGCAATCCCAGGGAGGGGCCAACGTTGATGCCTACCGGCTAGCTTCGCGAAGCATGCGGACATTGTTTTCGCCCGATGGCCTATTCGGCAAGGTCTTCTTCAGAGCGGTACGAGGCTCGGTGCGTGTTTTCTTGTTCCGTTGGTTTCGACTCAAGGTCGAAGGCCGCGAACGCCTCCGGGTCGAAGGTCGAGTCATCATTGCACCCGTACATCGATCAAACCTTGATGGCCCCCTCGTCGGAAGCTCGAGTCACCGACGTGTTCGTTATCTAGGTAAAGACTCGTTGTTTCGCCCAGCTCTTGCTGGTTGGGCTATGCGCTCGCTCGGTTCTTTCCCTGTTCGGCGAGGTGAAGCCGACCTAGATGCCATGCGCGCCGCGAAAAACATGTTGGAGGCTGACGAGTGCATGCTCGTCTTTCCTGAAGGAACCCGGCAGGTTGGCGACGCGATCGGCGAGGTCTACGACGGAACCGCATGGTTGGCCTCCAAAGCCCAAGCGCCAGTGGTGCCCGTAGGAATCGCCGGTACCGAGGCCGCAATGCCTACAGGATCCCGATTTCCCGCTCGAGTACCCGTCGTGGTGGTCGTCGGCCAACCTTTGGATCCACCGTTAGCGGCCGACGGAAGTCGGGCGAAACGATCCGACTTGAAATTATGGACCGATGACTTGCGGAACCGGCTGCACGACTGCCAATCCCGTGCCCGCGAAATGCTGAACAGCTGATGCGTCTCTACTGGATACAGGCGCCCAGTGGTCGCCTGGCAACAGCACCGGCTCCGAGCGGAAGCAGCCTCGAACGAGAAGTCGGCGATCTCATGGAGGCCGATGTTGACATCGTTGTGTCTCTGCTTACCCCCGAAGAAACTGTCGACATGGGCTTGGTCGATGAAGCCGAAGCGATGAATCAGGCCGGCATTTCCTTCCGAAGTGTTCCGACGCCCGACTTTGGAGTGCTCGATGACTACAGCGAAGCTCAAGCCGTAATTGGCGAACTTGTTGACCATCTCAATAACGGACAAGCGGCGGTAGTCCATTGCCGCGGTGGGATCGGCCGTTCCTCGACAATTGCGGCGGCGGCCTTAACACAGTTAGGACTCGAACCCAATGAAGCCATGGAACTCATAGCTGACGCCCGAGGGCTACGAGTGCCGGAAACGCAAACACAGCGACTGTGGGTCCACGGATACGCCGAGTGGTCCGCGGAGGCAACGCCGTGACGGGACCTACCCAGGAAACAGATGAATGTCGGGCATTAGAAGGAATCCGTATATGCGACTTCACCGGGCAGTTAGCCGGCGCCGGCGCTACCAAAATTCTGGCGGCTTTCGGTGCCGAAGTAATTCGAGTGGAAGATCCGACGAATAAAGGGAAATGGGACATCTTGAGAGGTGTACCTCCGTGGGTTGGTAACGAAAAGGGTCTCGAAGCCGGCGGCGCATTTAACAACCACAACGCCGGCAAACTGGGAATCACCCTGAATTTGAGACATCACCGAGCCAAAGAACTTCTTCGAGAACTCGTCGCGATCAGTGACGCTGTTACCGAAAATTTCGCTGCGGGAGTCATGGAGCGTCTGGGTTTTGGATATGAACAGCTCCGCCAAATTCGTGAAGACATCGTTTATGTGTCGAACAACGGTTTTGGCGCGACCGGACCGTACGGATCGTACAAGTCATGGGGGCCAATAGCCCAAGCGGTCTCAGGACTTACCTTCACCTCGGGATTACCTGACCAACCCCCCGCAGGATGGGGGTACTCGTTTATGGATCACACGGGCGCCTACTACATGGCCACGGCGGTCCTCATGGCTCTCTTGCACCGGCGTCGTACCGGTGAAGGCCAATGGGTAGATCTCGCTTGCATCGAAGCTGCAGGGACATTGCACGGAGCAGCGACTCTTGATGCAACAGTCAATGGACGAGTAACGCGTCGTCCGGGTATGCCCAACAGCAATCGATCGCAGTCTCCAGTCATGGCTCCACATGGAATTTGGGCGACTCAGGGTGAAGATGAGTGGATCGCCATAGCGGTGCGCAATGATGAGGACTGGCGACTCTTCGCTGACGTAGTCAACCAGCCATGGGTACATGAACAGCGGTGGAAGAATGTCGCTGATCGCGTCACAGCAGAAGACGAATTGGAAGAGTTGGTGGCTAGGTGGACTGCTCCCCAAAATCGCCACCAGTTGGCTCGACGGCTAACTGACATCGGAGTTCCGGCGGCACCGGTTCTGCGGCCAGGAGAAAGAATCGATTCCGATGATCGCACATCCGGCCTCTGGATCACAGTTGACCACACCGAGGTGGGACCCGCGAGAGTAGAAGGCCTCCCGGTGCGTATGTCAGAAACCGCCTGGTCAATTTCCCGAGGGGCGGCGTGCCTAGGGGAACACAACGACTATGTCTTCGGACAGTTACTGGGGCTCGGTGAACAAGAAATTGAACAACTCGTTGATGAGGGAGCGATCTAACCGTGACTTCTGAACGCTCACCAGCGGCCCTCACCGGCTATCGAGTGATTGAGCTAGCTTCAGAACGATGCGCGCTAGCAGGGAAACTACTAGCGGATATGGGTGCGGAAGTAATTGTCGTCGAACCTCCAGGTGGATGCCACACCCGCAATTGGGAACCATTCGCCGACGATGTACCAGAGCTCGAGAACTCCTTGCATTGGTGGCATTACAACACCTCAAAGAAATCGGTCATCGTTGATTTGGACACTGACATCGGCGCCGACACATTTCGGTCGTTAGTCGACACTGCCGATGTCGTGATCGAAGCCGAACCCCTCGGGCGACTAGACGCGTTAGGTCTTGACTGGAACCAGTTCGGGGGAAATGACGGTGAACTGATCTGGACATCAATTACCCATCACGGGCGCGACGGAACCGATCCGCCGGCCACCGATCTCACGTTGTTAGCCGAAGGAGGCCCCGTTTGGTCATGTGGCTACGACGACCACGAACTACCACCTGTGCGCGGCGGCGGGAATCAGGCCTTTCATACCGCATGCCACTACGCGGTTCCGGCGATTCTTGTCGCGCTGATGTGGCGGGAAACCTCCGGCAAAGGTCAACTAGTTGATATTTCGATGTTGGGTGCAGCCAATGCCACCACCGAATTCGCGACTCTGTGGTGGCTCAACGCCGAACGCGAAGTAGGGCGCCAAACGGGGCGTCATGCCCACATACGACCTACTGAGTGGACCCAGATTCGTTGTGCCGACGGGCGATGGTTCAACACGGGCGTACCTCCCCGAAACAAACGTGAATTTGCGGCGTTACGAACCTGGGTTGAAGAACTCGGTCTGGTAGAGGAATGCTCGCCCTACGAGATCCTGAAACTCGGCGATAAATATGAACGCATCGGTCTTTTCGAGCTAGACGCCGACCCTCTCGCCGGAGAGGTCTTTCAAGCTGGCAGAGACGTCATCGAATTCCTTGGGCAGCGCCTGTCGGCATACGAACTTTTTGTGGGACTGCAAGAACGAGGCATGGCGTGCGGCATCGTCTATTCGCCTGAAGAAATGATGCAGGACCCTCACTTCGTTGAACGTGGATTTCCCGTAGATATTTTCTATGAAGATCGCGACACCAGCTTCACCCATCCGGGAGCTCCATACCGATTTGGGCGTACGCCCTGGAGGGCGAAGCGCGCTCCTCTTTTAGGAGAACATCAAACCCTGATCGAAGAGCTATCGGACTAGGGCGCTTGCCGCGATCAGGTTGACACTGAACCCGGGGGCTAGATGTCTGCAGCCTCGGCACGTGACGTGGCGTGAGATCGAGCGGCTTTAGAGAGATCTCGTACCTCGTCACGCTCACCGTCTGTCAGGCATTCGAAATCGGGTGCGTGAAGTTGATCTGTTAACGACTCGGTCTCTTCTCTTGCTGAACCAAGCTCGCTGACATCGGGGTATGGCTTCGGCCAACCAAAGAACTCAGCGTTCCATTCGCCCGCGGGACCACTGAGGATCGCTTCGAGAGGACCCATGCCGAGCGCCTGCACTGCGACGGCATGGCGACCGAAACGTAATTCGCGCATGCATTGAGCCAACTGAAAGGTTCGAGCTGGACCAACGTCATCTGGGAGTTCTTGATCTCGCCAGCCCACAAACGTCGGAGCCCCATGCGGCACCGCGTTCTGTACTACCCGATCAAGTAACTCGCCCAGTCTTTCGTTGCCATCGAAATCTGCCAACGCCTCGGCCCCGTACTCTTGGCAGATTCTCGCGTAAACCTTTCCGCCCTCAATAGGGTCAAAAGCAGCTCGTCCTTCTTCCACCATCGACCGCATATGGTCAGGTGCCCAGAAGAAGGCCGCCCCGATCACGTTGTCCACGGGACAATTACCTAAGACGCCAAGACGACCGACTGCGTACGCGCCTTGCCCTTCCCCCATGCCGGCTGCCGCCGCCTTTTCTCGAGTTGACGGGGCCATAAGCCAGGCCATCGCCAACATTCCTAACGAACCCCGCATGCTGCGAGCAACCGTGACGCTATCCATAGCCGCGAAGCTACTCAGTCAAATCTTTGTCTGCCTGACTACCGGCCTGTTCGTTCATCTGGAGCTTCGGTACCATCGGCGATCCGAACGCGGACCTCGGCTCTTCGTGGAGTGTCGCCAGGGGATCAACCCGGTGATCGCGGTCACCCTTGGATGCGCAGCAAGTCCACGACAAACAAAAGGGGCGTATTCGGCCCGATCGAACCCCCCGCCCCAGCTTCACCGTAGGCTAAATCGCTAGGAATTTTCAGGAGTCGCCTCCCCCCTTCACGCATCCCCACGATTCCTTGATCCCATCCTTGTATGACCATGCCAACACCTATTTGGGTGGTGAACGGTCTTCCCCGACTCCACGATGAATCGAACACAGTGCCATCTGTCAGAGTGCCCAGGTAGTGGACGCTGACTGTGTCTCCGGACTCGACCACTTCTCCAGATCCTTCTGCTAGGTCTTCGACTTCAAGGGAGTCACCGAGTTCGGTCGTGTCAGGAATTTGTGGCATAGGTAGGTCCACCACCGAAATTAGGTCAACCACAAAGATGAGAGCAGCGTTGGGTGGGATGGCGCTTCCCGCCCCTGCACTCCCATACGCAAGCTCGGGGGGAATGATCAACAACCGTCTTCCTCCCTCGCGCATCCCCACGATTCCTTGATCCCATCCAGGGATGACGGCGCCGACCCCGATCGGAATGAAAAATGTTTGACCTCGGTTCCAGCTGGCGTCGAATTCGGACCCGTCATCAAGTAAGGCTCCTACGTACTTGACTTCAAGAAGGTCTCCGACCAGCGCCTCTTCTCCGGTACCAGCCGTGACATCTTCAATCACTAGATTCTCGGGCGTCCCGTCATGGGGAAGAACCACGATGCTCGGCCGGTCGTTGCCGGCGGATACCTCTGCCCAGATCCGGTCAGAAGCCGAAACGGTTGATGGAGTTGAATCAGTTGTCGAAGTGGTGACCGAGGTGGTTGTCGAAGTGGTGACCGAGGCGGCCGATTGGGCGACCACCGAACCTTGATCGGTACCGCCGCAACCGAAGAGAAACAGAACGATGCAGGTAGCAATGATGTTTCGGACAGAAATCATGTTTGAAGGCTACGGACGTCCTCACCCTAATGGATGGTCTATCCGGGGTTGAGCGCTCGACCCTCGTCCGGTCGCAAAATTCTTGAGAGTTCAGGTATGCAGTCTGAGTTCACCTGAACCAGTTATCACCGCAAAAACTTGTCGGGGTGTGTTTTCGGCTAGTTACTCAGGCAACATGGCAGGATGCGGTTCAAAGGCGCGCCGGTATTTCACCCCGATCAAATTAGTTCTGACTGGTTGACGAGCGTCCTTGACGGCCATGGTGACGTGGTGGCGTTTGAAGTTGAAGCGATCGGTACAGGGCAAGTTGGGGCCAACTTTCGATGCCACTTGACCTGGGATGGCAAGGATGGACCATCTGCAGTCGTAATCAAATTCGCGGCCCTCGACGCGCAAAGTCGAGCGACGGGCATACAAATGGGGACCTATCAACGAGAAGTTGAGTTCTATCGTCACATTGCCCCACGGATCGATGTTGCAGTGCCACATGTGCACTATCTAGATTTCGTCCCCGGATCAGCCGACGTCGTAATTGTTATGGAGGATCTTCACCCCCGCATACAGGGTGATCAGATCAAAGGCTGTAACGACGAAGAAGCCCAAGCTGTGTTGTCAGAGGCAGCGCTTCTCCACGGCGAGTTCTGGGGTGATCGGTCGCTGTTCGAACTCGACTGGGTAAGCAGAAGAGGCCCCGACGAAATGACCCAGACGATCGAATTGATCGAAGCGCTGCAACCCGCGTTCGCAGACCGTTACCGAACTGAGCTCAGCGATGAGGCAATAGAAGCCGGTGATCGGTTCGCTCAAGGAATGTCCACGTGGTTTTCGGAAACTCCTGAACCGTCGACTCTTGTTCACGGTGACTACCGGCTGGATAACTTGATGTTCGCGCCTGCCGGGACCATGACCTCTAGACCGTTGGTAGTCGTTGACTGGCAAACCGTGACCCACAGCCACGCGGCGCACGATGTCGCGTACTTCCTCGGCTCCTCATTTGAACCAGAAGATCGACGTCGGTACGAAGAACGGTTAGTTGCTCATTACGTCAGCGAGCTAGCTCACCGCGGTGATTCGCCGCCAATCACGTTGGATGAATTTTGGTTGAACTACCGGCGATTCTCTTGGTCCGGGTTCTTGATGGCCATGCTGGCATCCATGATCGTGGGCCGCACCGAGAGAGGAGACTCCATGTTTGTTGCTATGGCGAATCGACACGCGGCACAAATCTTTGACCTAGGTGCTACCGAGTTCGTAAATCGTTCCGCTCGATAAGTAGTGACTCGCAGGAGCTAGCGTGCTTTTCATGGGGGATGCAACTGCTGCCGTTTTGCACGGTGTCGAAGATCTTCGAGTTGAAAATTACGCAGTGCCAGACGTCGGATTAGAAGATGCGGTACTGCGAGTCGAAGCGTGCGGGCTTTGTGGCACCGATCACGAGCTTTACGCCGGGCACATCCCCGCGCCGTACCCGATCGTGCCGGGACACGAAACCATAGGAGTGATCGACGCGATAGGAGAAAAAGCTGCTGAAAGGTGGCAGGTCGGTGTCGGAGATCGAGTTGCTATCGAATGTTGGCAATCCTGCGGTACGTGCGAACCCTGCCGCTCCGGGATATATCGTCGTTGCACTCGACATGGGCAGACCGACCTATATGGGATGATCCCAACGGAACGTGAGCCTTCGCTCTACGGCGGATATGCAACGCATCACTATCTCTCGCCTGACTCACTTGTCTTGCCGGTACCCGAAGAACTAGATGCGGTAGAAGCGACGCTTTTCAATCCGTTAGGTGCAGGCATCAAATGGGGCGTCGAGATCCCCGGAACTCAGCAGGGTGACTTCGTTGCTGTTCTTGGTCCAGGGATTCGAGGGTTGTGCGCCTTAGTTGCGACTCGAGACGCTGGTGCTGAATTCGTTGCCGTAACGGGCTTCGGCCCTAACGACCACCCGCGACTCGAGTTGGCTCTCGCCATGGGTGCTGATTTGGTAGTAGACGTAGCCGAAGAAGATCCTGTACGAAAGTTTCGCGACGCGACAGGCGGTCGTCTAGCTGACGTCGTGGTCGACGTGACCGCTAACGCACCAACGGCTTTTGGGCAAGCAGTGCGATTGAGCGCGGTCGATGCCACGATTGTTATGGCAGGCGTGCGGGGACAAAAGGGAGCACCCGACCTTCACACCGACGCAATCATCTGGAAAGAAATCACCGTGAAAGGAGCGCTTGGCGTTGATGCGCCCGTGTATCGCAAAGCTCTGGAACTTTTGGCTGCCAGAAGATTCCCATTCGAGTTACTGACCCGACGAGAAGTCGGGCTCGCTGACACGGCCGAACTTTTGACGTCAATGGCAGGCAAAGGAAGTGAACCGCCACCAGTCCATGGAGTCATTGTCCCGGGACTGTAGGAACCAGAAGACGCCATAATTGCCCACCTAATTTCTAAACGCTTAATAGAAGGGGAGTGAGCCGCATGAAGTTCGGTTTAATGTCGGCGAATTTGATGGGAAACGTCGAAGGTACGGCTGCTGGAGAACTCGCCCGCGCTGCCGAGGAGGTCGGCTTCCATTCAATTTGGGCAGTTGAACACGCCGTCGTCCCCGTCGAATATGCATCCACCTATCCCTACGACGAAGGCGGCCGACTATTCAAAGGCGCAAGCCAACTAGACCATTCTGATCCCTTAATTTGGCTCGCTTTCGCCGCTGCGGCCACCAGCAAGATTCGCTTAGCGACAGGAATCCTTATCCTTCCTCAGCGCAACCCCTTGATAGCTGCCAAAGAAATAGCCAGTCTTGATCGCCTAAGCAACGGGCGGTTAGATCTCGGCATTGGCGTGGGATGGCTACGCGAAGAATTCGAGGCTTTGGGGGTGCCATTTGAAGCTCGCGGAGCTCGAACAGATGAATACCTCAGAGCTCTTCGTGTCCTTTGGTCAGAAACAGAAGCTGAATTTCACGGAGAGTTTGTTGATTTTGCTCCCGTGTATTGTCAACCCAAACCGACCCAAGAGTCGATACCGATACTCGTGGGAGGGCATTCGGATCGAGCAGCTAGGAGAGCAGGTGAACTCGGGGATGTGTTCTTCCCCGCGGAACGACCTGTTGACACGCTCGCATCGTTGCACTTAGCTGCAAAGCGTTACGCCGAGGAGGCTGGTCGCGACCCGTCGTCGATCGAGTTGTGGACATCGTCGCCTGGGGATAACGAGCATTTGGAACAACTCATCGAAGCCGGAGTCACTCAAGTAATGGTTCCAGCTCGGCCCGCTGAACAGCTCGAAGATCGCTATTCACAACTCATCGCTGATTACGGCTCGGAGGCGCCATCATGACCGATCCGGACCAAACCGCAGAACTTCACACACAAGCTGACCGCATCCGCGAGGAAATGGGCGGTTCGGACAAGCTGTCGAAGATGGCAGCCGAAGGCGATCGCAACGTCAGAGAACACATTGACGCCTTCCTTGATGCAGACACGTTTCGTGAAATTGGAACCTTCAGTCGATCGATGCGTCCCGATGAACGTCACAAGACCCCCGGTGACGGAAAAATTGGAGGGCACGGAACCGTAGACGGGCGTCCGGTAGCGGTGTTTGGAGATGACATCACCGTTTATCGTGGTTCCAGCTCAATCGTGGGAACGCGAAAAGAACACCGCCTATATGAACGCGCGATGGCTATGGGAACACCCATAGTGCACTTCGGGGAAACGGGAGGAGCGCGAATACCAGACACCATGGGAGCGGAGGGAATTAGCGAACCCGGCGGGCTATTTGAACTTGCCAAACGCCGACACCGAGTACCGATGGCCACGATGATCACCGGCCAATCTTTCGGCGGGTCATCGTTCCTTTCTGCCTTATCCGACTACGTCGTAATGGTGCGGGGCTCATGTCTAGCTGTCACCTCGCCCAAAGTTTTCGAAATAGCCACTGGCGAAATCATCTCCTTTGAAGATGTAGGCGGAGTAGATGTGCATGCCCGAAAAACAGGACAGATAGATCTGGGGGTGGAAACCGACGAAGAAGGCTACGACGCGGTTCGGAAATGGCTTTCCTACCTCCCGAGTAACGCCTGGCAAACAGCCCCCCGTAGCGAGCCTTCCGGTTCTCTAGACCATGACCCCGAACTAGCTGAGCTTGTTCCCGCCAAACGCACCCGAGGGTATGACATGCGACGAGTGGTGCAACAGATCGTTGACCCCGACTCGTTGCTGGAAACTCAACCGTTGTACGCGCGCAACGTGGTGTGTGGCCTCGGCAGGCTCAACGGTTTCTCTGTGGGCATCATCGCGAATAACCCCATGTTTGGAGCCGGAACCTTAGACCCGCAGGCCTGCCACAAAATCATTCGTTTGGCGACGATCTGTGATTCGTACAACATTCCGATGATCTTCTTGGTTGATGTCCCCGGATTCATGGTGGGAGAACGGGTCGAACACGAACTTATGCTCCATTGGGGCATGCGAATGATGCACGCCCTACAAAATGCCTCAACCCCAACGTTGACTGTATGTATACGCAAAGCATTTGGGCTGGCCTGGCAGGCGATGAACGGATCACAGATGCCAGCCCTAGGTGTCTACAGCTGGCCCGGCGCGGAAATCGGGTTCATGGACCCCGAAGTTGGAGTGAACGTCGCCTTCGGCTCCAAACTAGGTCGCATCGAAAATCCTGAAACCCGAGAAGCCGAACGGGAGGCACTTGTGCGTGAAGTTGCTGAATCAACCAACCCCTACGAGGCCGCGGGGACCATGAGAATCGACGAGATAATTGATCCGGGAGATACCCGCAGCATCCTTGCCCGCGACCTTGAGATGCTGGCCAACCGTTCCGTTCCCCCACCCGAAGCGAGACCCCTGTCCTACTGGCCTACCTGCTAGTTGAAAACCCACTGACACCACGAACCGAAAGATACACATGCGAGCAGCAGTTACCCGACAAGGACACATTGTGGTGGAAACCGCAGAGGACCTAACCCCCTCCACGGGAGACGTCCTCGTAAAAACACTTGCATGTGGCATATGCGGCAGTGACCTGCATGCTTTGAAACACGGTCACGAAATGGTGCGAAACCAAAAAGAAACCGGCGGTCCTCTCGTATATGACGCCGACCGAGATCTCGTGATGGGCCACGAATTTTGTGTGGAGATCCTCGACAAGGGCCAAGGCGTCGACGACGACTTGCGGGTAGGCGACGTTGTCTGCTCTTTCCCGATCCTTCTGCGGCCCGACAGAATTCACACCATCGGCTACTCCAACGAATATCCGGGTGGCTACGCCGAGCACATGCTCCTCTCATCACAGTTGCTACTTCCGGTCAGGAACGGACTGGCCCCTGAACTAGCCGCATTAACCGAACCGATGGCGGTTGGTCGCCACGCCGTAGAGAAATCCCACGCCACCAGTGATGACGTGTGTCTGGTAGTCGGCTGTGGCCCGGTTGGGTTAGCGGTAATCGCAGCTCTCAAACAAAAGGGGTTAGGCCCTGTGATCGCCGCGGACTTTTCTCCCAGGCGCCGTCAATTAGCGGAGGCGATGGGGGCGGACGAAGTCCTGGATCCCGCAGTGACCTCGCCTTATGAAAGTTGGCAGCAAGCAGCTTGGCCCGAGGGCGTTGACCGCGACGATCCGACCTTGCGATTGGGGACAACTAAACCGAAACCGGGGCTCATTTTCGAATGCGTGGGGATTCCCGGGGTGATTGACCAAATCATGCACGGAGCCATGCGCGACACTCGCATTGTTGTGGTCGGTGTCTGCATGGAAAGCGACAATGTTCGTCCGCTGACAGGTATCGGCAAAGAACTCAACATTCAGTTTGTCCTTGGATACACAAGAGAGGAGTTCGCCGACACTCTTAGGGGAATCAGCGAGGGGGACCTCATTGTGGACCAACTCGTCACCGGGCGAGTAGGTCTCGAGGGTGTCGCTCAAGCTTTCCAAGATTTAGGCGATCCCGAAGCTCACGCGAAGATCATCGTTGAACCCTGGAGGTGACCCCCAGCGGAACTCAGCCGTCAAATACCCAAGGAGTTACGGGAAGCGAAGTCGGATCGAAATTCTTGGCCCGCTGCTGTAGCTGCTCAAAAGATGTGACGGGGTTCATATAGAGGCTCGACAGCAACATGTTGAGAACGTCCAGTTCTGACTCCCCAAGCGCCAATCGATCCTCAAGAGTGACCGCACCATGACGCTTCGCGAGGCGCTCTCCCGAAGCGGTTACGACCAGTGGAACATGAGCATAATTTGGGGCAGTGAGTCCCAATAAACCAAACAGATGTACCTGACGGGGGGTCGAGGGAAGCAAATCATCTCCTCTGACGACTTCGGTGACGCCTAGCTCGGCATCATCAACCACCACTCCAAGGTTGTAAGAGGGAATGCCGTCACCTCTGCACAAAACAAAATCGTCGACTACACCCTCGAAATCACCTAACTGACGGTCTCGAATAGTGATGGTTTCGCCGTCGGTGCGTAGCCTTAGAGCAGGATTTCGCCCACTCGCTTCACGCTCCGCGAGTTGTCGCCGCGAGAGGTTCCGACAGATTCCGGAGTAAGCACCCTCGGGTAAATGTGAATGTGGCGCGATGGTTGCTTCTCGAATTTCGCGCCGCGTACACCAACAACGATAAGTCAGACCCCTTCGAGTTAGTTGCTCTATGGCGTTTGTGTACATTTCGAAGCGGTCGCTTTGCCGGATAGGTTCACCGTCCCAATCCAAACCGATTCGTTCACAATCTCGAATTTGACTTCGATAGAACTCTGGACGCACCGCGCTGTCGAGATCTTCGAACCGCCAAATCAACGTGTTAGATGACGAGCGCGCAAACAACCACGCCAAAAGCGCCGTTCGCAAGTTCCCGAGATGAAAATGACCCGTCGGACTTGGCGCCCAGCGACCCGTCACGATGTTTCAGCGAGAGCCTTCACACCTTCGACGCAACGCACCATGTTCGCGAGGTGTTCTTGCTGACGGCGATCGACGATGAGGGCTTCCTTATCAGGCATTTGTTCGATCGCAGGTGTGAGGCCGGATGGCCCTGGGCCGAGCCGCACTGTATGGCGTAGCCGGCAGCGATGACCATGCAACTCATCAATCTCCCACCGCCAGCGAGCCGCCGCTGTCTCCTCATCATCTCCGACTGCCCAACCAAACCGCTGATTTTCCGTGAACTCGGTAATCGTTGAAGTGGTTTGCCATTCGCCAACAGCAGGATGACGATTGGTACCGACAAATCTTGCACCCACTGCTGGACCCGAGTGTCCCTCAGCCCACTCTGCACCTTGAAACTCTTCGGAGAATTGAGCGCTCAGACTGATGTCGCATATTAGGGACCACACCTTGGTCGGCGGGGCGTCGACGTCAATTTCGACGGTGACGCCTGGCCCTTCGGTGATACGTCGCGCGGCTTGATCGTCGCGATTTTCCCAGGTTCGACCCCACCTGTCGAAATATGAGATTTCTTTGGCGGAGCGTCTTGGAACGGACGCGAAGTCACCACCCTTGCTGTATGCGACTGGGAGAAGAGCTACCGGGGTAATCCCTGCAGGAATCTCAAGAAGGTCACGAATTTCGGTGTCATGGTTCAGGATTGCAGTGGTCCACGCGGTGGCCAAGCCACGCGCCCGAGCCGCGAGACAGAAGCTCCACGCTGACTGAACTACGGAGTCGAAAAGCCCCGGTTTCTTGCTGTCGTCGTGGACACCCCAGATGCATGGGATCACAAGAGCAGGAACGTCAGCTAAATGCTCTGCGAGATGCGCTGCGGAGCGCATGACGTTGGCGTTGCGGTGGTCGGTATCAGCCAACTTATCCCTGGCCGACGCCATCCATTTGCCAGCTCCTTCCCAATAGAGCTCCGATAGTGCCTGTTTTTGATCACGATCCCGAATGATCAGCCACCGACGGCTTGATTGATTTCCTCCGCCTGGCCCCTGTTCGGCAATATCGATGCAATCTAGGAGCAGATCATTGGAAACGGGGCGTTCCAAATCCAAGCGAAGTCGAACTGACCTGGTTGTAGACAGCACCCCATCCACGGAAGCCAAATCAACGTCTTCTACGTCGTATCTCACTGGAACGGGTTCGTTCGATTTCGGTGAATGCATAAATACAGTCAAGCGCACCAGCGGACTCTTCGCCCGAACAACTCACGCGATGTTGAAGGACTGTTGGCGTCCGCGTCCTAACGTGTCAGGTGTGAGTTCTCGTCAACCATTTCTAAATGCCCGCCTACAAGGCTTCGGTGCGACCATCTTCGCTGAAATGTCTGCCCTCGCTGTAAAGACCAACGCAGTGAATTTGGGACAGGGATTTCCAGACAAAGACGGACCGATCGAAGTAATGGACGCCGCAACCGAAGCCATTCGCAACGGACTAGGTAACCAGTATCCGCCTGGGATTGGAGTTCCAGAGCTTCGGCACGCGGTAGCCGATCATCAACGACGCTTTTATGGACTGGATTTCAATCCTGACACCGAAATTCTGGTTACGGCGGGAGCATCCGAAGCGCTTGCGGCGTCGGTAATCGCTCTTTGCGAAACAGGAGACGAAGTTGTGACGTTCGAACCCTGGTACGACATCTATGGCGCCAACATCGCTATGGCGGGCGCTTCCAAGAAAGTTGTCACACTTCGACCGCCGAACTACGCGTTCGAAGAGGCAGAGTTCTTGGCCGCCTTGTCCCCTAAAACGCGTTTGATCTTGTTGAACACGCCGCACAATCCCACAGGCAAAGTCTTTTCACGGGAAGAACTTGAATTCATTGCCAACGTCGCGATCGAACGCGATCTGCTTGTGGTGACTGACGAGGTGTACGAACACCTTGTTTTCGAAGGAGAACACATCCCAATCGCCTCACTTCCCGGCATGAGGGAAAGGACCGTCACGATCTCGTCGGGTGGGAAAACCTTTTCCTTCACTGGTTGGAAAATCGGATGGGTCTGCTCGACCCCTGAGCTCACTGGAGCGGTGCGGATTGCCAAACAGTTCCTTACGTTTGTCAGCGGAGGGCCTTTCCAATACGCAATTGCCGCAGGGTTGGCTCTCGGCGATGACTTTTACGAGACTTTTCTTTCCGATATGCGATCTAAACGTGACCACCTTTCCGCAGGATTGCGATCTGCCGGGTTCGAAATATTCGAATCGCAAGGCACGTACTTCGTTACTGCTGATGCGAGATCGGTCGGCTATGAAGATGGTTTGGAACTGTGTTGGCAACTTCCTGAAAAGGTCGGCGTGGTAGCTGTCCCCAACGTGGTGTTTTATGACAACCAAGACGAAGGCAAACACTTGATTCGCTTCGCCTTCTGCAAAAGTCTCGACGTGCTGGATGAGGCAATCCACCGGCTGCAAGGCTTGTCGTGAGCCTGCGAATCGCAGCCGTCCAACACGACATCGCGTGGGAAGATCCGGTTGCGAACTTCGCGCGCCTCACACCTCAGATTGAACGAGCGGTTGCGGCTGGCGGGGGTCTGGTAGTGCTGAGCGAAATGTTCTCGACTGGGTTCACCATGGATTCAGCGAGATGCGCAGAACCCATGGAAGGTCCCAGTTTTCAATTTTTATCTGAGGCAGCGACGCGTCATCGCTCTTGGCTTGTCGGGTCGATACCGACGCGGTGGGAAGACGGGATCGCCTACAACACCCTCACATTGGTTGCCCCCGATGGTGAGACGCATCGGTATCGCAAGATTCATCCGTTCAGTTTCTCTTCCGAACCAGAGAACTACGGAGCGGGCAGTGAGTTCCTGCAAGTGAAGATCGATGACGTCCGCACCACTTTTTTTATTTGTTACGACCTTAGATTCGCGGACGAATTTTGGCGGACGGCCGAATCGACCGACCTCTACGTGATTCCGGCCAACTGGCCTGAGCGGCGGCGACTGCATTGGCGCACTCTTCTCCGAGCTCGCGCTATCGAAAATCAGGCTTATGTCGTGGGCGTTAACCGAGTCGGACAGGGAGATGGCCTTGAATACGTTGGCGACAGCGCCGTGATTGACCCCTGGGGTGAAGTACTCGCGGCAGGCGCATCGGTAGAGGCGCTGCTTGTAGTGGATGTGGACGCGAAGACTGTCGACAAGACGCGAACGGCGTTTCCGGTGCTACGAGATCGGCGAAACTAGTAAAGAAGAGAAAAGCGAATAAGCGGTTTCGTCCACTGAAATTTTGGGAGGCAAAGTGAGTTTTGTGGAAATGCGCACCTACGACCTAAAGATTGGAACGGCGAATGCGTACGCGAGCCTGTATCGAGAAGAGGGTTACGCAATACAAAAGAGCCACCTTGGTGAGCCGGTCGGTTACTACGTCAGCGAAGTAGGAGAACTCAACCAGATCATTCACATGTGGCGGTACGAGAGCCTCGAACAACGCGCGGAGAAAAGAACGGCTTTGTTTGCCGACCCTGATTGGCTCGCATACATCGCAAAGATTGGTCCGATGATCATTCGGCAACGCAACGCGATTCTCTATGAAGTGTTGAGTTGAACGACTAGCCCCACGCGACGAGAGTGATCGCCACCAAAGTGACGAGAAGTCCTGTTACACGTCTTCGGTCGAGGTGTTCGCCTAGAGCGAAGCGTGCGAGCAATACCGTCACAGCGGGATAAAGACTGGCCAACACTGCTACTGGCCCGAGTTGCCCGTACCTGAGGGCGAAAAGAAAGGCGACATTGGCCCCTGTATCGCAGATACTGCAACCCAACAAAGGCAACCAGTTGCCCGCAGGCTTAATAGAAACTTTTCTGACAGCGGCGCTGACCAACAACACGACAGCAGCGCTGGTTCGTCCCGCGACGATTGGCCAAGGAGCAGATTCGGTATTTGTCTCGCTTAGGACGCAAAAGAAGAGACCGAACCCAATCCCGGCTAATAACGCCTCAAGAATCGCAGATGTAGAGATTGATGGACCATCGTTGGGCTGGCCTCTACTCACTGTGAAGATAGCGACGAAGGCAAGCAAAATTCCGACTCCGCAAATGAAGCTTGGTTGTTGACCTTTACTCAAATCCCATATGACGGGCACACCGGCCGAAGTGGTTGCCGTTAACGGCGCCACGAGTGACATCGGGCCGCGCGCCAGCCCTCGATAGAAGATCCCAAGACCTCCCGCTCCGAAAATCCCGGCCACCGCCCCTAGAAGCAAATCTTTGGTGGTGAAACTTGATGTGAAGAGCGGTGCAACACATAGAAGAGGCAGCGTTCCTGCCAAGAAAACGGTTATGAGCACCTGAGTTTGAGTGTTGCGTCGAGAACTCAAGCCACCCAAAAAGTCACCTGATCCGTAAAGAACTGAAGTGATCAAGGACAAGAAGACAGTCATGAGAGATCCGTTATGGAATCACTAGATTCATTGAAGCAACAAACCCTTTTCTGACCCGGTGTCTGAGGCCGTCGATCGTGGGACTCTAATGAAATTAATATGCGGTCTCTAGAGTCAAAGAATGTGGCCCTGAGTCTCTCATTAGACGACAATGTGGTGTCTTAACCCGGCTCAACACAGCACTTGTGCCCTTCGAACGAAAGTGGTTATGAAATGTCGAACCCTCTGATGGAGAAATGGGCATCGCGTACCGAGGTGCTTGGCACATGGTTATCGCTGCCTGACTCCCACGCTGCTGAAGTTGTCGCCCGTGTCGATTTTGACTACGTGTGCGTCGATATGCAGCACGGTGTTGCTGATTATCAGATGGCCACAGCCATGCTTCAGGCAATAGTGCTGACCGGCAACGGCACCCCGATTTGCAGAGTGCCTTGGAACGAGCCGGGAATCATTGGACGAATGCTTGATGCCGGCGCTCGCGGCGTCATCATTCCGATGGTTAATTCGGTTGAGGAAGCCAAAAGAGCTGTAGCAGCGACAAAGTACCCACCGCTGGGGGAACGAAGCTACGGACCAACGATCATTGGTGCACGCGCTCGAAATGCAGCGGAGGATTACTACCCGACGGCTAACGAAACCAATGCATGTATCCCGATGATTGAAACTCGCAAAGCCGTAGAGAATCTTGATGAAATCCTCGCAGTCGAGGGTGTTGACGCGATCTACGTGGGTCCTGCTGATTTGTCGCTCAGCTATGGGTACGGACCCGCTTACAGCGATGACAATGACGAGTACAAAAAGGTGCTGGAGCACATAGTTGACAGATGCGGCCAGGCAGGGAAGATCGCAGGAATTCACTCAACGACGGCACTCGCTGCTAACCGTCGAGAAAAAGGATTCCTTATGCAAACGGTCAGTGGCGACCTTGCAGCGATGAGCAAAGCGAGCTACCAAGACTTGAAAAATGCGCGCGAAGGTGGGCCAGGCGACGGATCCTCGCGCATCTACTAAATCGACTTTGAGGCAGGCGCGTTGTTGTTTCGATTGGTTGAAACAAAGAACCAGATGCCCGCTGCGGCGACTAGACAGCCGGCCGTTCGAAAGGCCGTAGGCATCGACGCCGTCTCGCTCAACCAACCCAACGCTGGGGGTCCGAGCACAAAACCGACGTCACCGGCTGAGCGATACAAACCGATCCCTAACCCGCGAAGTCTTTCGGGAAATAAGTTCGCTACGAAAGCTGCCGGAGCTGGACCTGCGGTTCCCGTACCGAGGGTAAGGATCACGTTGCCGATCACAAACCAGAGCGGAGTTCCGCTCGATGCGATGATGAACGTGCCGAGGGCGGCGGCGGCCCCAGAAAATACAATCACCGGTCCCCAACCAAGATTCTCTGTCGCCCACGTTGCGGGCCAAAGAGTGAATAAGGTCATGACCCCGGTGATAGTGAAGACCAACCCAATCTCACCCGGACCCCAGGCCAGGACACCATCCGCATGGAGGGGCACCAACGTCGCTCGCGTGCCCGCCCGCGTCATAAAGATTGTTCCGGTGACGAAGGCGATTGCGAGGAATGGTCCGCTATATACGATTCGCTTCACCTCGGAAGCCGAACGTGTACTTTGCTCTGATTCCGTGCTCGAACGCAGCGTTTCAGGAAGACGGAACGCGGCGTAGATGGCGCTCGCCACTCCAATAACCCCGACCACATGGAATGGTGCAGCCAAACCCCAACGCTCCGCAACCAACCCGCCCACCCCCGGGCCCAAGGCCACCCCAACGCTTAGGGCCCATTGATTGGTAGCGATATAACGAGCACGGCGATTAACCGGAGCAATGTCAATCAGATAAATGAGCGCTCCGCTCATGTAAAACGCGGAACCTGCTCCGGCAACGAAGCGCCACATCAGCAACGAAGAAATATTGTTGGCGAACCCTGACCCGAACATCCCAATGGACGTCAAAATCGGTCCGCCTACTAAGAGGATTCGTCGGCCAAATCGATCAGCTATTAAGCCGGCGGGCACGTTTAAGATCAGGCGAGCGAGAGCAAAAACTGTGAGTGTCAATCCCACTACGGTGGTGCTTACCCCGAAATCGCGGGCGTAGAGCGGCAGCACCGGCCCAATGACTCCTTGGCCCGCCATCACCATAAAGGTGGCGAAGCAAAGGACGATCAGCTTTTCTAATTCCCGCAACCTGGTCATCAGCGTGGCCACTGCGCATTGCTATCACTCATGCGGCGCCAATCCTGCGATCTCACTACGATGCCAGTACGGGAAAGGGGACCCAATGCAGGTCAATCATCCAATCATCTCCGCTGATTCGCATATTGCCGAGGCACCCAACACATACACCGACTACATCGATCCGCAGTGGCGTGACGTTGCTCCACACGTGGTGGAGACCGAAGATAAGGGCGATGTCTACGTCATAGATGGTATGAAGCGAACCATCAACATGGGTCTAATAGCCGCTGCAGGTCAGGCTCCTGAAGAGCTAAAACCCAATGCGAAATGGGAAGAATTACCTCGAAGCGGATGGGATTCGAATTACCGACTGGCAGATCAGAATCGCGACGGAGTGTCGGCAGAGGTGATCTACCCCTCGGTCGGGATGGTGCTCTGCAACCACCCTGATGCCGACTACAAGAAGGCAGCCATGGACGCCTACAACCGTTGGATTAGCGATTATTGCTCGGTCGATGTGAAGCGACTGCTTGCAATCGGACAGACCCCGCTTCGTTCGGTAGAAGAAGGAATCACTGAGTTAGAAGCCATGAAGAACGCTGGCTTGCGGGGTGTCATGATGCCCGGGGATCCCGCAACCGACTTTGACTACGACGACCCACGTTGGGACCCGTTCTGGCAAGCAGCGATTGAACTAGAGCTGCCGCTCTCATGGCACATCTTGACCGCAAAAGGATCCGGTAGGCCCCGCGGGCCGAAAGCGAACGCATTCATGACAATCATTCGCGCGAATCAGGACATCATGGGCACCCTTGTCTTCGGAGGGGTATTTGAACGAAACCCAGAGTTGCGAGTGGTGTGCGTGGAGGCAGACGCCGGCTGGGTTCCGCATTACATGTACCGAATGGACCACGCATACAAACGTCATCGTTATTGGCTGCCACCGGGACAGGAACTATCGAAACTGCCCAGCGAATACTTTAGCGAGAGCATTTATACAACCTTCCAAGATGACTGGGTCGCGTTCAAGATGGTTGACCACGTGAATCACAAGCGCTTGTTGTGGGCGAACGATTTTCCGCACAGCGACAGCACCTGGCCATGGAGCCAAGAGTTGCTTGATGAACATGCCGCGGATCTCACGAGCGAGCAGAGCAGAGACATTTTGTGCAATAACTCGGCCGAGTTGTACGGAATTGACACGTCAGAGTTGCCTATAGGTGGCGATAGTTTGGCGGCCACCGCCTGACAGGATCCGTTGTGGCACTGACTTCTTCACGCATAGAAAGCACCGACTTCAGGGATGCACAGGAGCTTTACCACTCGCGCGGTTGGACTGATGGCCTACCTATCGTCCCGCCAACTCCAGAGCTGGTTCAGGCCTGCCTGGATTGGGCCCTCTTACCCTCAGAGCATCTCGTAGGTATTGAACCCGTCCGCGAACGGGCGATCACCGCAGAGAAGTTGGCCATCAATTCTGTCATGGCGGGTTGCCTTCCGGAGCATTTTCCGCTTGTGGTGACCGCATTCACAGCCATGCTGCAGCCTGAATTTCTTCTCCATGGAGCTACTGCGTCAACAGGCGGATGTGCTGTGCTTTTGATCGTTAACGGACCAATTCGTCATCAATTGCAGATGGCGGGGACCTTTAACGCGTTAGGGAACACGGATCGGGCTTCAGCTGTGGTGGGCCGCGCTGTTCGGCTGGCCCTCATTAATCTCTTAGATCTTCGGCCGGGAGAAATTGACCGATCAACGTTGGGCCATCCAGGAAAGTTCTCGTACTGCCTTGTCGAAGACGAAGAAAATTCGCCATGGCCGTCGCTGGCAGAAGAACGTCTCGGAGATTCGGATGTTTCTGCGGTCACAGCGGTAGCAGCGATGGCTCCAAGGCAAATAATGAACGAATGGACCACAGATCCCCAAGAGATCTGCGACACCATCGCAGCGGAGATTAAGGCAAACCAACTTCATTACTCGATCTGGGCAGGTAACTACGTAATTGTCTTGCCGACGCAACTTCGCCAACACTTCATTGATGCAGGCTGGTCAAAGAGCGACATCCAAACCTATGTGTTTCAACAAGCGCGGGTGATTCGAGGAGATTGGCGAGGTGTAGGTAAAGGATCAGTGGTCAAAGACCGTGCTGATCGCGAGTACCCAGCGATGACCTCTCCCGATGATCTGATTGTTGTGGCCGCTGGTGGTCCCGCAGGAGGATTCGCGCAAATCATCCCACCTTGGCTAGGAACCAAAAGTCGTGCAACTACAGTGCCCGTCGGAGCTTGTGTGGACTGCGAGGTGCCTTAGTCATGGAAATCATGAACCCAAGTCATGAACAACGATTGACCAGTCAGGAGCCACCGCCACGTCTTCGTAATCTTGAAGGCGCAGTCATTGGGGTCATATCGAACGGCAAAGAAAATACGATCCCGTTTTTTGACCGCGTCGAGTCCATTTTGCGCGACGAATATGGCGTGTCGGAAGTAGTGCGGCGAACCAAGGCGAACTACAGCGCGCCAGCAGAGGCCGAACTGATGGCGGAAGCAATGGGCTGGGACGCAGTTCTAAGTGGAGTGGGGGATTGAGGTAGCTGTTCGTCATGCAGTTTGCATGACGCAGTGATTGCGGAGCGAAATGGTGTGCCCGCGATGAGCGTGATGACGTCGGCCTTCGCGGATGCAGCCGAGTTGATGGCACGTGTGCAGGGTGTGCCACTCCACCCGTTTGCAGTCATCGAACATCCGATCGCGAGCGCCGACGACGTTGGAATCAATGCCCGAGCTCAAGAAGCTGTCGAAAAAGCTGTCGAAGTGTTGGTGTCTCGCTGATCTACGCAGATTGAAACGTTGCGTAATCGAGTGGAAGAGATGTCGTCCGCTTGAGTTCTTCCATTTCGAAGATCGTGCGGACATCGTAAAGAGCGACTCGTTCGATCAGCCGTTTGTAGAAGTCGTCATATGCGCGGATGTCGGGAACCACTACTCGAAGCATGTAATCGATCTCACCGCTGGTTCGTAGAGCCTCAACGATTTCGGGGAATTCTTCGATCGCCGCGGTGAAATCTTCCAGCCATGCCGCTGAGTGGTCGTTTGTTCTAATTTGCACCAAAGCGTTAATCCCCAACGAGAGACGCATTGGATCAAGAATCGCCACCTCTCGCTGAATGATGCCTTCGCGACGCAAATTCTGCACCCGTCTCCAGCAAGGAGTCGGAGTCAAGCCGACTTCGGCCCCCAATTCTCTCGCAGAACGAGTTGAATCCTCTTGTAGCAGATGCAGTATTTCCCGATCGATAAGGTCCATAGAACAACTTTAATGCGCAAAACTGATAAATAACGCATTAAATATGTGACTTTTGGGCAAAAGGCGAATGTACGAGCAACAACGTGCCACGGATCAAAATCTACGATCTTGGTATGGCCGTAAAGCGATACTTCACCGAACATCCAGCCTCTGTGGGGGAGACGTATGGAGAGCATTTCCGAGTCGCCAGCCACTTCGCCAAAGAGTTGGTCACCGCAGCCATGGCCGCCGCATGCCACGCGATACTCCCAAGTTTGTTTCCTTCTACGGCTAGCTCAAAGGTCCGCAGGCTTCACGCCGAGATCACAGCGGGCTTGCGAGGAAAGACCCACGAGGACGACATCACTCAGGAAGCGGAGCAAACCCAACCCGTGACATAAAGACTCCACTCAAGAACGTGGGACTGAAACCGACTCGAATTGCTCGTTGTCACCTGTTTTGACGTACCACTCCCACCGGATGTCGTCTGGACCCTCAATCCAGGTTTCCGTCTTGTCCGCATAGCAACACATAGTTTCGTCAAGCCCAGTCGTGTCCAATCCCTCGTCGGTCATGCGAAGATCAGCGTCCGCGACCATTGCCGCGCTTTCCACTTCGACGCCAAGATGGTTGATCGCCCCACCGGTTTCAGGATTCTCGTACAGAACTAGTTTGAGCGGTGGCTCCTCAATAGCGAAATTCGCGTACCCCGGTCGGACCTTGGAGGGCTCGGTAGAAAACATCTTCGAATAGAACGCGATCGCTTCAGCTAAATCGGCAACATCGATAGCGAGTTGTAAACGACTCATCATGTTCGCTCCCAAGGTGGATTCAGTTGACGCCCTAATTATGGCTTGTAGATAAGCCGGGGGCTACACGTCGCGCAGAGCACAGTCAATCCCGCAGGAACGCTAGATCGAAGCGACGTGTAGCAAACCGCCACCCATCGGGGGTGCGGACAAACTGATCGTGATACTCGCCGACGTATTTCGGAAACCCGGATGGAGCTGGCAACTCTGCAACACCAGTCGAAGAATCGTGGCGGAAATTCAGTAGATAGCAGAGGCCGGTTGCCTCATCGCCCTCCACACGAATCAACACGTTGGTGCAGAGATGCCTGGATTGTCGCCTAGCCACCGCCTGTCTTCGAAAGAACCCAGCACGTATCTCGTCTCGTCCGACCATGCTTACGCCCGGTCCGGTCCAGCTTCCATCCGCAGTGAAAAGATCGGCGATAGCGCTTGCATTCCCGAAATCGACTAGCTGGCAATATTCGGCGATCAGCTTCTCGCAAGCTTTTTCATCCAAAAGCTGTTGCAGTCCGTCGTCCATGGGTTTCTCCTGTAGGGCGCACATCAGTTTCCCACTTGAACAGGGGCCACACGTAATCTCATCCGAGGGGCTACGTTCTGATCATGGTTGCTGGAACGCTGGTGCGTGCGAACGGGACCGTGGCCTGCGCATGGGGTGAGAAAGAAGCGGACTACGCGTATTACCACGACACCGAGTGGGGTGTACCCGTCACCGACGACCTACGACTCTACGAAAAGATGTGCCTAGAGGGCTTCCAGTCCGGGCTCTCCTGGCTCACCATTCTTCGAAAGCGTGAGAACTTCCGAGCGGCTTTTGCTGGATTTGAGATAGAGGCCGTCGCCAAATTCGGTGACAACGAAGTCGAGAGCCTTTTAAACGATGCAGGGATAGTCCGTCACCGCGGCAAGATTGAGGCCACCATCTCCAACGCGCGCGCGGCACTTCGGACCACAGAAGAATATGGCTCTTTATCGAACTTCTTTTGGAGTTTCGAACCTGAGCATCACCGACCGGTGCGAATCCCATCAGACGTAGCAGCTAAGACAACAGAATCTGAGCAGATGAGCAAAGCGTTGAAAAAACTCGGCTGGCGCTTCGTTGGTCCCACCACCTGCTACTCACTGATGCAAGCTGACGGCATAGTCAATGATCACTTCGTCAACTGCTTCCGGCATAGCCAGGTTGACGCCGCCAGAACGGCCGCAAAAAAACCGATCTAGGCTCACCAGCAACCGACCCAAGGAGGACGGGTGCTCGACAACTACAGAGTGATAGATCTCACCGATAGTCGAGGCTGGCTAACAGGCTTCCTGCTTGCTCAATTGGGATGTGACGTCATCCTTGCCGAACCAGATGGAGGATGGCCACGCGACGACTGGTTCGAGGCATACAACCGCGGAAAGCGATCCGTCGTCGTGAGCGACCCTGATGCCCTTAAGGCCCTCGTTACCGATGCAGACTTCGTTATCGACTGCGGGGCGCACCCGCTGCCCGTAGATCTCGCGAAACTCCGTGACAACAACCCACGACTCATCACAGTGTCACTGTCACCGTTCGGAGCGGATGGACCCAAAGCCGATTGGTTAGCGACTGACCTGACGCTGGTGGCAGCCAGTGGCCAAATGATTTGCAACGGAGACGCAGACCGCCCCCCCGTCAGAATTTCAATTCCGCAGGCTTGGTCCCACGCGGCATCTCACGCAATGGTCGGTGCGCTAGTCGCCAACGATGAACGATCTCGCTCTGGTCTTGGCCAACACGTCGACGTTTCGGCTCAGCAAGCGATGGCCGAAACTGCCCTCCCCGCGATCCTGCATGGACCGGCCGGGCTACCACCTCAGGAACGCATGGCAGGCGGATTGCAGCAGGGCCCTGTGCATCTGCGATGGACCTACCCCTGCTCCGACGGTGAGGTACTGATCACCGTCGCATTCGGGGCAATGATCGGTCCGATGTTCCAACGGTTCATGGACTGGATGTGTGCCGAGGGAGGTTGTGACGAAGCGACCCGTGACAAAGACTGGGTTGATTTCGCCCTGCACATCCAAACCGGCGACGAGACCCTCGAAGAATTATCCCGAGTAATGGACCTCATAGCCGAGTTCGCCAAGACTAAAACGAAGGCCGAATTCCTCAAGGCGAGTTTGAATCGCACGCTGCTGGTCACCCCAATAACAGACTTGGCTGATGTCGTTGAAAGTGAACAATTCGCGGCCCGCGAATTCTGGGACGAAGTCGCCGGTGCCCGTCATCCCGGTCCCTTTATTCACGCCAGCGAATCTCCCCTACAACGGCTAGGTCCAGCACCGGATCCAGGACAACATGATGAAGAGGTCCGAGTCTCGCGGAAACACGCCCCGCAACTTCCTCAAGACGCTCAAGAACCTGAACCGAGTCGACCACTCGAAGGCCTCAAGGTTCTCGATTTTTCGTGGGTAGCGGCAGCGCCCCTCTCAACCAAAATTCTGGCCTATTGGGGGGCCGAAGTCGTTCGACTCGAATCGGTAACCCGTCCCTGTTTGCTGCGCGGTGCTTTGGGTCACCGAGACGACATTCCCGACCAAGAAAACGCAATTAGCTGGCATTCAGTAAACGCCAACAAAATGAGTTTGGCCATCAACCTTTCCAAACCCGAAGCGAAGAAAGTCGCCCTCGACTTGGCTGCGTGGGCCGACATAGCAGTCGAATCGTTCACCCCCGGAACGCTCGATGCCATGGGACTGGGATACGAGGTGCTCCGCGAAATCAACCCTGGAATCATTCTGTTGTCGAGCTGCGTTTTTGGACAAACCGGTCCGATGCGAGACTTCGCCGGATTCGGGAACTTAGCTGCCGCCGTTGCCGGGTTCTACGACATCACTGGATGGCCAGACCGCGGAGCTGCTGGTCCTTACATGGCCTACACCGACTACACATCGCCCCGATTCACAGTGGCCGCCCTGTTAGCGGCACTTGACTACCGACGACGGACCGGAAAAGGCCAGTATCTGGACTTTTCACAAGCCGAAGCGGCCACGCATTATCTGACCCCAGGAATATTGGAATACCAACGGACCGGCCAACTACCAAGCCGTCGAGGAAACAGTGACCCAACTATGGCGCCCCACGCCGTCTACCCCACCGCGGGAAAAGACAAGTGGTGTGCCATCGCATGCGAAAACGACGAACAATGGCGGTCCCTGTGCCGCGAAATGCGGCGGGAAGACCTCGCTGAACTCACTATCAATGAGCGGCTCGAGCAAGCAGCCATGATTGACGATGTCATAGGGGCATGGACCGCGAATCAAGGCGCAGGAGGATTACAAATACGACTGCAGCGGCACGGAGTTGCGGCCCACATGGTGCAAGACTCCTCCGACTGCATGAACGATCCCCAGCTAGTTCACCGCGATCACTTCCTGTGGGCGCCACACCCAGAAGCGCGCCAAGTGATGATCGAAGGCATTCCACACCGGCTCTCGCGCTCAATCGGAGGTTTCGACTGGGGGGGCCCAACGTACGGTCAACATTCGATGGAAATCCTGGAAGGCATACTCGGCTACGACAGTGATCAGATCGCGGAATTAGCGGTTGCCGAAGCTCTTGAATGAGATCTGCACGCGTTCGAGAAAATGCGTACCATCCCGGACGTGACAAAACGCTCCGCAGATCACTACGCGCAAAGTACAGCTCGACCATATCCCCCTGAACGATCCGGGGTGGATCACTGTTTTGGGTGCTCGCCGTCCAACGACAAAGGGCTGCGCCTAGAGTTTTTTAGGCACGACGACGGCACTATCGAAACTAGGCACCAAACTGCTGGACATCACTGCGGTTTCGACAACGTGATCCATGGCGGAATTCAAGCCGTGATTTTGGATGAAGTGATGGGCGTAGCGGCGCAAAGCTCGCTACCAACCAAAGCACCGGACCTGGCCTGCGCGACAGCTGAAATGCGTCTGACCTACCTGAGGCCAGCCTTCACAGCCGATGAGGTGATTGGGCGGGCATGGGTCGTCGCCGTCGCAGGTCGCGACATTCACGTCAAAGCCGTATTGCTTTCAAGTGACATGGTTGAACTTACGACCGCCGAATCACGATGGCGGCAAATGGGCACCGAGCCATCTTGAGTCACAGGGACGGTTTCGCCACCGCTTTCACGCCACTTTCCGACGCCAAATGAGTCATAGGAACGTCATGTGGTTCCGCTGGCAGCTTTTCGAAGATGAACCCTTGGGTAGCAACGCCAACGCGAATGCAACGATCAGGTATGCGCGCTAACAATTCGTCGTAGTAACCGGCACCTTGCCCCAACCGGTTGCCTTCCCAGTCAAAACCCAACCCTGGGACCAGAACCACCGAAATCCGTTCGAAAGAGACTTCATCAGCGTCTTCTAACGGTTGGGTATAACCGTAACGGTGCTGTTCTGTGAGTCCCGCGGCCGAGTGCACCGTCAGACCACCCGATCGAGGGGTCCTCGTAACAGCAAACCGTTCCCACCCCAACTCATCGGCCAAACCGTCAAGTGAGATTTCCGTTCTCATCGGCCTGTAAAACAGAAACAACCCGGTTCTTTGGTCAAGGAACGTCTTTAACCCTGCAACTATTTGCTCCTCAGCTTCTTGCTCAGGCTCCACCCGCAACTGGCGCAACCGCTTCCGCCACGACGCCTTATCAGTCACAGGACCAGGATCAGCCGCCACTTATATTCGCCTCCGCAGCAGCACTAAGAGACACTTTCTCATCGGGGTCGTTCAACCAGCCTTCAGGAAGCGCGACTCTTCTAGGCCCGCCGCTGTGACTTCGTTTCACGCGAACCCCTTCGGGAGGCAAAACGATCTCTCTGTCGAACCTGGCGGTGATAGCTGCCAACTCGTCGAGACTGCTTACCCCATGCAATTGACGGCGAAGTTCCTTACCCACTGGCCAACCAGCTACGTACCAACCGGCGTGCTTTCTGAACCGCCGAATCACCTCACCCTCGCTCTGATCATAAAACTCAAGCAGTCGACGAACGTGATCCAGCATTACGTCAGCTACAAGTCCAAGTGTCGGCTGCGTTTGATCCGGGTCTCTTCCACTCAACACAGACACCAGATCTGAGAAAAGCCATGGTCGCCCCAAGCAACCTCTCCCGATTTCCACGCCCGCGGCACCAGTATGACGGAGCATTCGCAAGGCATCCCATGGTTCCCAAATGTCTCCATTCCCAAAGACCGGAATGTTTATGTGCTCAACGAGTTGGGTGATTGCATCCCAATCGGCGTGTCCCGAGTAAAGGTCCCTAGCGGTTCGGGCGTGCAAAGTGACTGCGGCGCATCCCGCTTCTTGGGCGATTCTGCCACTGTGAAGAAAAGTCAAGTGGTCGTCATCGATTCCCTTGCGAAACTTGATAGTTACCGGGACCTCTCCAGCCGCCTCAACCGCGGATTCGACGATGGTTCCCAACAGACGACGCTTCACAGGAATTGCTGCGCCACCACCGTTACGAGTCACTTTCGGAGCCGGGCAACCAAAGTTCATGTCAAGGTGATCGATGTTGAGACGATCTTTCAGCATCCGAACAGCTAGAGCTACGGTCTTAGGATCAGTTCCATACAGTTGAATCGATCGAATTGGTTCACCCTGCCCAAATTCGGCCAGTTTCCATGTCGAGGAATTTTCTTCCACCAAGGCCCGGGCGGTAATCATCTGGTTGACGTACAACGCAGCCCCCCATTTGAGACACAGAGAGCGGAAGGGCCAATCAGTGACTCCGGCCATTGGAGCGAGCACTACCGGAGTCTTGAGATGTATGGGACCCAGATTGACAGATGAGACCTCTGCCGGACTGGCGGAAATAAGCTGCTCGTTGAGAGGGCTGCGGTAGGGCGTCATTAAGAAACCGGCCTCTGTTCGGACCTCAAAGCGACTCCCGCCTCGAGAAGAAGATCGGCAGTTTCAACGAGCGGAAGCCCAATCACATTGGAATGGCTGCCATGAATAGCGCTAACAAATCCGCCCGCCGCTCCCTGCAACCCGTACCCGCCGGCCTTGTCCAACGACTCTCCCAAACCGAGGTACCAATCAATAACGGTTTGGTCCAAGTGGATGAACTCGACATCAGTCACTGCCGCTTGGTTCAATAAGCGGCGACCAAATCGCACTGCGACCCCAGTAATCACTTGATGAGTTTGTCCCGACAGTTCCTTAAGCATCACTTCGGCATGGTTCAGATCTGACGGCTTACCCAAAATTTTGGTTCCCAACGAAACACAAGTATCCGCTCCAAGAACGACGTCGCCACTCACTGCCCGAGCTTTAGCCGATGAAATTCTGGTCACGTACTCCAGAGGGCCTTCATTTGCTCGGTGCGATTCATCTACCGAAGGAACGCAAACATCGAAATCAACACCAAGTTGAGCCAACAACTTTCTTCGGCGCGGCGATTGAGATGCGAGAACGAGTCGCTTAGACACACGACCATTTTGGTGCATCATCACAACCCTGCCTAGTCCCGCCAGAATTACCGGCGTTAAAGGAACGCGCAACTACCAAATTCGTTACTGTCTCGTCCGTGGAATTCAACCTGGCTCGGGTCATAGCCGCAGTCGCCGCGACCCACCCCGAGCGAGTGGCTCTGGTTCACCATGGCGTAGAAGTGTCCTTTCCAGATTTTGTTGATCGGTATCAGCGACTGGGAAATGCGTTCGCCGATGCGGGACTGGGATGCCACACGGAACGATCAGCGTTGAAAGGTCACGAAAGCGGCCAAGATCATATAGCGCTATATCTGAATAATGGACCCGAATATCTGGAATCGATGCTCGGCGGCTGGGCAGCTCGGGCGGCCACATTCAACGTCAACCATCGCTACCTAGCCAACGAACTGCTTTACCTACTCGGTGATTCTGCCGCGAGGGCCGTCATAGTTAGCTCGATGTACGCGACGACCCTCGCCGAAGTTCTCCCCGACCTACCCGATATTGAACTCATCGTCCAAGTGGAAGACGAGTCGGATAACAAACTGTTGCCCGGAGCTGTCCCGTACGAAGAGTTCGTCCGGGATCAAGAGCCGCTATCTCTCGACGACTGCTCACCAGACGACCTGTACGTGCTCTACACCGGCGGCACCACCGGTATGCCAAAAGGCGTTCTGTGGCGCAACGCCGACTTTTTCGTTGGGGCTTTAGGGGGATCAAACCGCCGAGAGAAACGCGAATACGAGTCCTACGAAGAAATTTCTGCCGTCGCAAGCAGAGGCACGCTGCGCTGGATGACTAGCGCACCATTTATGCACGGCGCCGCCCAATGGGTAGCACTCCAAGCCCTCTCGATGGGTCACACGTTAGTGCTACCCGATGTCGTCGACAGATATGACGCATCAACGGTGCTGCAGGCGTGCGAACGCGAGCGCGTCGAATTCCTGCAGATAGTCGGCGACGCATTCGCTCGTCCGCTAATCGATGCCCTTGGCCCCCAGTCGCCAGCGCCTTCGTCGTTGCGTTCAATAATCAGCGGGGGTGCTGTTCTCAACGCAGAACTCAAGAACGAGCTGAAAGAGCGATTCGGTGGAGTAACGATTCGCGATTCCATCGGCTCGAGCGAAACAGGCGTCCAGGGCAGCAATATCAGTGGCAAGGACGAACCCTCGAGCACAGGCGACTTTGAACCGGCGCCCGGCACCACCGTCGTCAATAACCAAATGGACGCGGTGCTCGAAGCAGGCTCCAAAGAGATCGGCTGGATCGCAATGTCAGGTCGAGTACCCCTCGGCTATCTGGGCGACGAGGAAAGAACCCAACTCACATTCCCAGTGATTGATGATGTGCGCCTTTCCATCCCAGGAGACCGCGCCCAGCGTCTACCAGACGGACGAATCCAGGTATTAGGACGTGACTCAGCAACCATTAACTCTGGAGGGGAAAAGATTTTCGCCGAAGAGGTTGAGAATGTGGTGAAGACACACCCTGATATCTACGACACGGTGGTATGCGGACGTTCAAGCGCACGCTGGGGTAGCGAAGTGGTGGCCATTGTCCAACTGATTGCAGGAGCCCAACTAAGAGAAGCTGACATCATGCAGCATTGCGAGAAACACATAGCTCGATACAAATGGCCAAAAGCGGTAATACAGGTAGACAAAATACAGAGAAGTCCAGCCGGCAAACCCGACTACCGATGGGCTAAAACCATCGCTGAAGAATTGAGAGTCGATTGACCGACGCCATAGCGAACCGTGATGAAGTACACCGACGCACCATCAGGGTGTTGCAAGGAGGAGTAATACCTGGCGGCCTGGCCATGACGACCTCCTATGCGGCGGCCGCGCTACTAGGCAGTGAACTCACGGGCAGCGACACCCGCGGAGCCATCGCAGCCGTAGGTCTCAGTATCGGCGGCAGCTTGGCAGGACTGCCGATAGCAGCGGTAATGGCCCGACACGGCCGGCGAATTGGAATAGGTACCGCCTACCTCATAGGAGCGGTAGGGGCGGTAAGCGCCCTCTTGGCCGCGATCGCCGAGGTCTATTTCCTCCTCGTCGTTGGCATGATTCTTATAGGTTGCGGACAAGCAGGGAACCTTGCAGCACGCTACGCGGGAGCTGACTTAGCAACCGACGAGAATCGGGCAAGAAGCATCAGCCTCGTCATTTGGGCCAGCACGGTGGGCTCTGTCCTCGGACCCACAGTAGGGCTAGGACTCAGGTCGCTCATGGGCTCAAGTGAAGGAGCAAGCGGATTTATCCTTCCCTACGGCTGCGCCATCGGATTCTTCGCCGCAGCTGCAGCAGTAGTTCTCTACCAGCTTCGACCCGACCCGCTCCACCTGATAGCGGGGGAAGGGCAAGCCGAATTCCGCGCCCCGCGGATTTCTGACCTGGGCCTCATCCTCGCCCACCCAGCAGCTCGAATTGCCCTTCTCGGAATGATGCTTTCACAAGCAGTGATGGTCGCAGTAATGACAGTTACTCCACTGCACATGACCGACGGCGACCAAGACGCCCTCGTCATTGGCTTGATGATCTCTCTCCACATCGTTGGAATGTATTTCTTCGCACCGGCCATCGGGAAAATTGCCGACCGCATAAGCAAGGAACTCCTGATTGGCGTCGGGGCCGTTGTTACAGCACTGGGATCTGAAATCGCGTCCCACACCGACGCTCCAGACGCCACCGGCCACATGGTGGGGCTTTTCCTCATTGGAGTTGGATGGTGTGCCTCCCTGGTGGCTGGCAGCGCTTTGATGACCGAGGCCTTCGAACCGGAGGTCCGCGTTGCAACACAAGCCACAGCCGACTTTTTGATGACAGCCACTGGGGCAGCCGCAGGTATATCGTCAGGCCTTGCCGTGGAGCAACGCAGCTACCACGACCTGGCTCACTGGGCCACGTTTATTTCCATCTTCCTCGCAGTTGTGGCGGCTATCGGGGTCGTGCAATCGTCGCGTGTCCGCGAAACTGGAACCCAATCCCCCTGATCGGAGAACCCCATGGCTTTTCACCACGTCGCATATTCAACAAAAGACTTGGAAGCTACCCGCCATTTTTATGAGGATCTCTTTGGATTTCCGCTCGTAAACACCGAATTTCACGATCGTGACGAAGGGTGGATCAAGCACGCGTTTTTCGACACAGGCAACGGGGAATGTATCGCTTTCTTTGCATTCGAAAACATCGGAGAACGACACGACTGGGTTACAGACGTCAACGAAAGCCTGGGCGTGCCGGTCTTCGTTAACCATGCCGCCTTTGAAGCAAACGAAAAGATGCAAGAAAGCATCCGAGAGCGCATGGCTGCCGAAGGCATTGAGCCAACCATGGAAATTGACCACGGTTGGTGCCACTCGCTTTACTACCTCGACCCCAACCAAGTTCTGGTAGAGCTGTGCCGTGATACCGCAGGGATGCCTCGAGACACCGAAGAAGCCGCACGGGTCTTAGCTGCACCCATCGAGGAAAGCGCCTGACTGTGTCAGTGGAACGCGAATTCGTCGGCTTACCCTCTCCAATTGTTGGACGCGCTGGCGCAGGTGGACATCCCTGCCAAGGCATTTACTATCGACCTCGAGGCAGTCGACCCACCGTCGCGATAATTGCCACCCACTACAACATTGACTTCAGCGAGCATTACCTTGCAGACCTCTGCGCTACTCGAGACATCGGATTTCTCGGTTGGAACACTCGCTTCCGAGGCGCAGAACCATATTTTCTGCTCGACCATGCCATCGCCGAAATCGCTGTAGGGATCAACTGGCTCAGACAAGAAGCAGGTGTGGACACCGTTGTCTTGCTCGGCAACTCAGGCGGCGGTTCTCTAATGGCCGCCTACCAATCTCAGGCCATTGAACCCAACCTAACCCCCGAATACGGACGGGCATCGATTGTCCCCTCGGCGCTCGAAGTTCCAAACGCCGACCTCTACATTTCTGTTGCCGCGCACCCCGGTCGACCCGAAGTGCTGACCAACTGGATGGACGCGTCGGTAATAGAAGAGTCTGATTCCCTCAGCGTTGTCGCGGACCTAGACCCGTATTCCCAGACTCGAGAACTTCCCTTCACCGAGGACTTCATCGACCGATACCGAGACGCACAGCGACACCGGAATCATCGCATCACCCAATGGGCACGCAGCGAAATCGACCGAGTTGTCGCGTCAGGCCACTACGACCGACTCTTCACCACCCCACGCCTATGGGCTGACTTGCGGATGATCGATGGTTCAATCGACCCGAACAGCAGACAAGTTCCTAGTTGTTACCTCGGCGATCCTCGGCGAGCGAACTACGGCATATATGGCGTAGGAACCGTTAGCTCGCTGCGAACCTGGCTCTCAATGTGGAGTCTCAGTGACTCTCAATGCAAAGCAGCCCCGCATCTAGCCAGAGTCACAGTCCCAGCCCTTGTCATTGATGCCGACGCGGACACGGGGGTCTTCCCCAGTGATACCCGAGCAATCGTTGACGCCCTCGGCTCAGACGATATAACGACATGCACCATCGAAGGCGACCACTACCTCCGCGAACGCGACGGGGCTCGCGACGAAGCAGCTGATCTGATTGTCGACTGGATCACCCAACGCACCTGATGGATAAACGAAAACGCCGACCGAAGTCGGTTACGAGCTGCTCAAAAGCTTCGTAAGCGCTGCACCAAGACTTGAATCGTTCGGTGGTTCAAGAGCAACAATTCGCGACAGGTAACTAACCGAGATTTCATCATTCATGACCGCTCCAGCGTCGAACTCGGGGGTCTGACTGCTTTCTTCTCCCCAGAACATAGAGACGTTGAAGGCCCCAGCGTCGTTGGGCGCTGGCTGCAGTTCAACACGGTTAATTGCTCGGGGTGGCTCGGGACCAAGTTCTGTGAATCGCCAGCCACGAATCTGCTCAAGCTCAAGATTGGGAACATTCAGGTTAACGACCGGGCTGTCACCTATTTCATCACCCAACATTCCCCCAATAACTGAGCTCGCAACTTCAGCCGCGACGTGCCATTTCTGATCCGCAATCAGATCATCCCAACTCTGGTTCGTAACACCGAAACCAGTCACATGCTGGCTCACAGCCAAACTAGGGATACTGGTATGACGGGCAGTCAACGCCGCACCAACCGTGCCCGAGTGATAGACCGAACGACCAACATTTGCGCCAGGATTGACCCCAGACACCACGAGATCCACATCCCCAAACGCACCGAGGCGAGCGAACATGACACACAATGCCGGAGGCCCAGCTACCGCCCAAGCCTCATCTATGCCGTCAATTGTTGCTTCACGAACCTGCGGTTCAGCTAAATGAAGGGGACCTATAGCGGCGCCAGCTCCTGAGTATTCGCTATCTGGAGCCACCACAAACACGTCCCCATGCTCTCGCATCGCACGGGCAAGCACGTGAAGCCCCTCGCTTGTGATGCCGTCATCGTTGGTTAACAAAATTCGCACGAGCAAGAAGCTATTCGCTGCGACCCCGTTTTATTAAGCCGGAACAACAAACTTGCTGTTACAGCCAAGAATCGGTCAGTCGGCGAGACGCGCAGGAAATCCGCCCTGAGAAATTGGGCTCCAACTTTCCATAGACATCCGAAGCAACGACTTTCCCTGTTCGATCATGGCTTCCCGGTACTCGACCCAATCAGGATGTTCTCCACTAATCACTCGAAAGTAGTCACATAAGGGTTCAAGAGCTTCCGGCAGATCGAGCACCTCCAAAGTCCCGTTGACCTGTACCCACTCGCTATTGAATTCATCGCCCATCACGAGCAGAGAAGCCCGTGGATTACGGCGAGCATTCAACGTCTTGACTCGCTCGGGGTAGGTCGCCACGAGGAAGCGCTCCTCATCGTCTAAACCGATGGTTACCAAAGACATCTGAGGGCGACCATCGATTCTTGTAGTCGACAACACTCCGCGGTGACGCTCTTGCACAAACGACACCAATTCGTCTCGCTTAACGGTCCGGTTAGTGGCAATCTTTCGAGCCATGGGCAATGAGGCTAGAGCGGACACCAGTGGGGTGCGAATACTCCACACGTCCGACGTGCACATAGGACATACCAAGGGACTGGGCGATGCACACAGCGATGTCTGCCAATGTCCGACTCTCGGGCTAACAGCGGCGGCAGTCAAACACCAAGCAGATGTTCTAATCATCGCAGGCGACTTATTCGACCACGCGCGTCTCTCTGACGAAACGATCGTTCGAACCCTCGAACTGTTAACAGCGCCTGGCGTTCCGGTAATTGTCATACCCGGGAATCACGATGTGCATGACGCAACATCACTATGGGAGAGATGCCGAACCGACGTCGAACGAACCGGTGTCCTGCTCTTAGATCGCCTCGTCGGCTCATCGCTGGTACTTGCCTCGGGCCGCTTGACCGTTTGGGGGCGAGCAATGGCGGATCACGAGCCCGGGTATCGACCCCTCGCCGAAGTACCACCCCGTCCCGACACGCAGTGGTATGTGGTGGCAGCTCACGGCCACTTGAACCTCACAGCAGACGACGCTCACCGGTCTTCGCCGATCACCTACGAAGAGATCGCTGCCACAGACGCTGATTACGTGGCATTAGGACATTGGCACGTCACTACTGATGCCAGTCACGGCGGGGTTGTCGCGTGGTACCCCGGAGCGCCTATGGGTCAACCAGGAAGCGGTACCGCGGTGCTAGCTACCTTGGACCACGAAGTGACTATTGAACACGTGAATATCTCAAGCCCCGAAAACGGCTGCCTCTAAGCTTTACCCGAACTCAGCTTCTTTCCTAGCTAGCCGACGTTGGATTGTCTCATATCTGTCCATCAACTCAGCCGCCGCATCTTTTAACTCTTCGTGCTGCTTGCCGAGGTTGCGCGCCAAGTCCGGATCGTCGTAAGTCGCGCTATCGGCAAGCGTGCTTTGCAATTGAGCGAGTTCCTCTTCGGCTTTTTCCCAAGAGCGTTCGACCTGCTGTAATTCGCCTCGCAAGTCTCTCGTTGCTTCGTGCACCTTGTTGCGTCTACGGGCTTCGTTTCGTTTTTCCTCACGCGCCTCATTGTGTTTATTGGCCGGGGGAGCTGAAGCAGGTTCAGATTCGGTCACCGTGGCAGCCGGACGTAGAAGATCTTCGTCGACTCCTTCATGCCAACTGGCTGTCCCGTTTCGAACGACTATTAACGCGTCGGCCACACCGCGTATCAAGTGTCGGTCGTGTGTGACGAGAATCAAGGTTCCCGGATACGCATTGAGTGCGTCTTCCAGTCGATCGCAACTTGGAAGATCCAGATGGTTTGTCGGCTCGTCAAGAATCAACAGGTTGACGGGGTTAGCCATAGTGATCGCAAGGGCCAATCTGGTCCGCTCACCGCCCGACAAGTCGGCGATCTTTTGATCGACTTGGTCGCCTCGGAACCCAAACCCCCCGAGCACTGTCCGCAGATTCCTCTCACCTTGATCCCCAATCGCGAATTTGAATTCCTGAAGCACTGTTCGTCGCTCATCCAAGACCTCAGTCAGGTGCTGCGCAAATCTCGCATAGTCCACTTTGTTGCCCAGACGAGCCTTACCTTGCGTCGCCTCCAGTTCCCCGAGCAACAGCTTCAATAACGTCGTCTTTCCAGCCCCGTTTGGGCCAACGAGGGCCACCTTTCTTCCTCTTTCAATGACAAGGGAGACTTCCGTTAGAACGGTTTGATCACCATATGCTGCGGTCGCGTTTTCAAACTCGACAACGACCCGTGAAGACCTCCTCGGCAACGGAAACTCGAACTTCGCTTTCAGTTGATGCGCGTCGGGAACGTGAATTCGATCGGTGCGTTCAAGGGCTTTTACGCGACTCTGAACCTGTCTGGCTTTGCTTGCCTTGTAGCGGAAACGTTCTATGAATCGTTCAGTTTCGGCAAATTTTCGGTTTTGGTTTGCAGCTGCAGCTTCTATCTGACCCAAACGAATTTCTCGGCTTTCGACAAAATCGGAAAATCCTCCGACGTATTCGTGCGCCGAATGGCCATCAAGTTCAATAACTCGGTTAGCGACACAGTCGATGAAATCTCGGTCATGACTCACAAAAAGAATGCAGCCAGTCCAGGTTGAAAGTTGTTCTTCAAGCCAGGCAACGGAATCAACATCAAGATGATTGGTGGGTTCATCGAGGATGAGAACGTCGGGTTCTGCAAGAAGAAGCTTGGCTAACGCGACCCTCATCCGCCAGCCGCCCGATAATTCGTGAACGTCGCGGTGAACCGATTCTGGATCGAAACCCAATCCGGCCAACACTCGATGAGCCTCCGCCTCTATTGCATAGCCGCCGAGTTGTTCGAACCGGCTTTGAGTTTCGCCGTACTCATGCAGCACCTGACTTTGGTCAGGGTCATCCGTCCCCGTCAGCCGTTCCTGTAGTTCGATAAGCCGCTCTCCAAGGGCGACGATCTGGGCGGCGCCCTGGAGAGTTACCTCTAGAGCGGTTCCGTTCAACTCGTCGGTGAGTTCCTGCGGTAGATATCCGACCGAAAGATTGGTCGGTCGATGAACAGCGCCGACATCCGGGTCTTGAATTCCGAGAAGAATTTCAATCAACGTGGTCTTCCCGACGCCGTTGCCACCCACCAGAGCTACCCGGCGACCAGCCGATAGTTGAATGCTGACGTCGCGAAAGAGATGTCGAGCGCCGTGGGTCTTAGTCAGAGCGGTTGCAGTGAGCACGCGAAAAGACGCTATCCAAGACCCGAGTCAAGAGGCGGTAGGTGTGTCAGGTCCCGTCGCGGCTGCTTCAGAAAAAGAGCAGCGAACATTGCCAGGGCCGGAACAATGGCGAGGACGTAATTGAGCTGAACGTAGTTGTCTGTGATTTGGAAACCCCCAGCGATAATCAGAGGGCCGATAGCTGACGCGCCTACACCGAACGCAGTTGCTACCCCCCTGATTGCACCAATGTGCTCGGTGCCGAACCATTTCGGGTAAAGAGTTGACACGAGAGCGCGAATGGAACCTCCGTTTAGTCCAAGAAGCAGCGAATACAACGCGGCGCCGATCCCCGGCTGAGCCCCCGCGTATGCCAGATGCGCGCCGACCAACGAAGCCTGACAAGAGAAAAGCAAGACCGATGGAGAGAGTCGATCCGATAGCCAAGCCCAGAGAAATCCCGCGATTACGGTGCCCACCATTTGAGGAACAAAAACCGTTGCCGCTTCGGCGCTCGTCAGGCCGGCGGCTTCCATCAACGCAAAATGATGAAACGTCACGCCTGTCAGCAAAGCCGACGAGACCACCATTACCGAAGTCATTATCCAAAAGGCCCGAGTCGCTGTGGCTTCGCCAACCGTGTAATGCTCGACCTTTGTTGCCGATTCAATGGGAGTCGGAGGAAGGCCGTCCGGTAGTTGCCCTAATGACTCGGGACGATCTTCCATCCAACGCCACGCCGCGGGCACTACAGCAACAAGAACGCATCCTGCGGCGATGAACCACGCCCAACGCCAACCAAAAGCCGCGATTAGTGAAGTGAGTGCCAAGGGTCCGAGGGACATCACCCCCGCCGACACGGTCATAGAGATACCGAAAGCCAGACCACGTTTCTGATCAAACCAGAGCGCAATACTTGTTTGGCTAACCAAACTCAAAGCGCCTTGACCCAGCATGCGGATTCCGACAAAGCCGAAAATGAGCATCCACAGATGAACGACGGTGCCCATATAGGCAACGGCGAATGAGAAAGCGGTAGCTGTAGCCACCATCGTTTTCCGCACTCCGGCTCGGTCAATCCATCGGCCGAAGGCGGGCATTGTTAGAGAACCAACGACAGTACCTATCAGGTACGCCGTCGAAAGAGTTGTTGCGCTGATCTTGAGGTCGTTAGTCAAATGTTCAGCAAAGGGCGCAACACCAATCGTTTGACCTGGAAGGGTGAAAGAAATCGCAAGGGTCGAAAGTCCGAGAAGTGACCAACCGCGGAAACGATCCGACCCCTGACTGGGGGACATCTGCCTAAGCCACCAAATTCAGGCTCGCCGAACCGAGGGTTCCGCCATCTGTCGTGAGGATCTGACCCACCTCGGTTGTGTGCAGCCCAGTTGCTGCCCCGGTCGTCACGATGCTCCCCGCAGCCAAGGTCAATTGCCGACGATTCAGGTGATTACACAGCCAAGCCAACGATTCGTATGGATCCCCTAAGACCTCTTGTCCTGTTCCCGTCGCGATCTCCTGATTGTTGACAACAGTGCGAAGCCGATGGGTGCTCAAGTCCCGGACTTCGGCTGGTTCTTTTCCCGGTCCCACCGTTAAGGCTGCGTGGAGAGCACCATCTGCGACAAGTAATGCCGGGTCGACATCGAAGTTGCGGTCAAAGCGCGAGCACACAAGCTCAATAGCAGTGTGAACGGTGGAAACAATTTCTTTTGCCGACCTGGCGTTCATGGCCGCCCCGCCGGGTCGGAGGGTCACTCCGATAGTGAACGCGAACTCTGACTCCAGCCCAGGTTGGTGGTGGAAGTCCGACAAAGGGACATCATGTCCCGACTCAATAAGAGTGCGTTGAAAAACTGGACCATAGATGGGCGTCTTGACCCCCAGCTTTGTCTGGCTCGCCGGACCCGTGGCACCCACTTTCCAGCCGACTAGTGGAGAGTCAATAAGGTCTATGAGTTGCTCTTGTGCTTCGTAAGCCAACGCCGCCGACGCAGGAACTTCGGCATCGGCGAGAGTCACTGCGTCCATTGTCAAGCGAGCGTGAGCAAGGACGACCGGTAGAGGAAGGTTCACCGTTGGCAAGGTACCTCGTGTTAGTGAGGAACCGGCGCTCTCACCCTCTGCGAAATCTGTCTATCCGTCGTCTATCTCGCTTTGTTGGCCGCCCCGCCCCGCGGTCACGTTTGGCGACTTGGGCACCCGCAGTAGAGACAGACGGCCGTTGAGGAACTGGGGTGTGGTCGTAATAGCATGCCGCGGCTACCGCTGGACCTACCCGTTTATCCAACAGTTCTTTCACTTGAAGTTCCCTTTTGTTGCCGCGCACTCGCACCACCACCTGATCGCCGACCCTCACTTTGGATGCTGGCTTTGCAGTAGTGCCGTTAACGCGAACCGCACCACGGTCGCAAGCGTCTTTTGAGCTAGCGCGACTACGAAAAACGCGAACCGCCCACAGCCATCTATCGATGCGACAAGAGTCGGTGGTCATGAAGCTGTCAGTCGACCTGGGACGCAACGTTGGTCATGAAATCTCCTAACGCACCGAGTCGACCGTTGATTCCGCCCCTGGCTACAGGGTCAAGAAGAACATGTGAGATCCCCGCTTCTTCCATCTGACCAATAGTTTCCACCATCTGATCTAGGGACCCCGCCAGGGACTTTGCAGGTTCCATGGCGGCTTCAGGATCCAAGAATATCCGAAGCGATAAATCGAGTTCGTTGGGATCTCGCCCGATACTCTCGCAAGCTTCTCGAACCTGGTCCCACTCATTTTTTACGACATCCAACGGTTCAAACGCGGCATGAAAAGCGTGACCAAACCGGGCAGTGCGCCTAAACGCAGCGGGAGTATTACCTCCGACCCACACGGGTAGTGGTTGTTGGATCGGCTTGGGTTCAAAACGGACCTCTGGGAATGAGTAATAGGTGCCGTCATATGAAGGGGCTTTATCTCGGAAAAGTGTCTCGAAAATTTCCAGCTGTTCGTCAGATCGACGCCCCCGATTGTTCCAAGGCATACCAAGAACCTCGGCTTCTTCACGCATCCAGCCAACCCCAACTCCCAAGATGAGTCTCCCGTCGGAGACAACGTCAATGGTGGCGAGCTGCTTGGCGGTAGCTATCGGCGGCCGATAAGGAAGGATCAAAACGGTGAACCCCAGTCGCAGTTTTTCGGTGCATCCCGCTACAAAGAGGAGAGTGCCGATGGGATCAAGCCAACCAAGACCGGCTGGAGCAGGGAAAGAGCCGTCGCTGCTGTAAGGGTATTTCGAGTCAAACTTTGCTGGCCAACACACATGATCGCTGCTCCATCCAGAATGAACGCCCAGCGCTTCCGCAACTTGAGCAAACTCGATTAAAGAGTCACGGCCGACTTCTCGGCCAAGATGCGGTAGATGCACACCCCAGTCCATCTCCCCAACTTACGTCCCCAGACCTATCCTTTTTGTTGCCGACTGAGTGCCTGCGGGTCGGAATTGTTAAGAAATGGCCGTTTGCCGGCCTCGAATTTTGGCGAAAATAGGCGGTTCTCGCAATGGATTGTTACGAAACAGTCCTCAGGGCGACACTGCCTTGGCGGCCCAGTAGGTTGTGCGGAACGATCTGAACGGTCGTTCATATGAGTGGACCCAGATGGGGTTCGCCGATACATCCACCTGAGGGGGAGTATTTATGGGATTCAAACGCAAAATTTTGCGTTTGCTGGCGGTGCTGTTCACTTTCGCCATGGTCGCCGCGGCATGCGGTGGCAGCGATAGTGACGACGACTCTTCAAGCGACAGCGGTTCTGATACCGCAGCTGCTTCGAGTAGTGACAGCAGCGACAGTGATGAAGCTGAAGAAGAAGAGGATGACGCTGGCGCGCTGTCTCAAGAAGCGGTGGAAGAAGCCGTTTCAGGTGATGCCGAAGAAGAAGAGGTGGACGAAGACGCTCCAACCTTTGATCGCTCTACCCTCGATGGGATCTGGGAAGAAGCCGCTTATCGGCGCCAGCTCATGATCGATGAGATCACTGAGAACATGGAATCCGGTGACTGGGGTGTCGGAGACGACAACATTCTCCGAGGTCCAGCTGGCTATGAAGCCGATCTGAACAACTGTCCCGGAGACTGGTCCAACACTCACGGCCTGACCGACACCACCATTCGTGTCGGACAGACCACCGTGCAGTCGGGCAACCTTGCTGCGTACGGCAACATTTCAGTTGGCTGGGAAAACTATTGGGACTGGCTTAACGCAGAGTACGGTGGCATCGGCGGCCGTAATCTTGTGATGATCATCAAGGATGATGGTTACGTTGCGGCTCAGACAATTGAGTTCGTGGACGAGTTGATTGAATCGGCGAACATATTCGCCCTTCACGGTCTCGGTTCCCCGAACGGTCTTGCCGTATACGACAAGATTAATGCTGAGTGCGTACCACACTTGTTCTACGCATCTGGCCACCCCGCATGGGGTGACCCGGTCAATCATCCTTGGACTACAAGCAACCAGTTGTCTTATCTGACCGAGGCGGTTTTGTGGGGCACGTGGATTAAGACAAACCTGCCTGACGAGCTTCCTGTAAAGGTTGCTGGTTTGGTCATGGACAACGACTTCGGTCTTGCCTATGAGAAAGGCTTCGAGTTCTACGCGGAGAACAACCCCGATGTGGTGTCGGAATACCTGCCGGTTCGTCACGACCCGGCTGCGCCGACACTGACCAACGAGGTCACCACCATCGCGGCGTTTGACCCGGACGTGTTCATCTCAATGACCGCGGGTAACCCGTGTCTGTTGGCCGTTCAAGAAGTGGAAGCATCCGGTCTTTTGGAACGACTTTCCGCTGCATTCACCCCATCGGTGTGCAAGGCGATCGCCGCTTATATGGCGCCCGCTGGTGACGCTGCTCATGGCTGGTGGGTCGTCGGTGGAGGCGTAAAGGACTCCACGGACCCGAAGTACTCCGACGAGCCATTTATCGCGTTCCTGAACCAGAATCTGAAAGACGGTGGACTTGATCCTTCGATTTCGCTTCTGGCAACCGGTTACTTCTTTGCTTATCCATGGACGGAGACACTCCGTGTCGCCAACGAGCTTCCCGGCGGTCTTACCCGGACCAACGTGATGCTCGCCGCTCGAAGCATTGACATCTATCACCCATTGATGATGGATGGCGTTGCATACGAGTTGAACGGCGCCGCAGATGCCTTCGCCATTGAAGGTTCTGACTTCAGTCAGTTCGACGCCAATGAGCAAACCTGGAACCAGGTCGGCAACATTGTCGACGGCAATGGTAATTCACCGAACTGTGCCTGGGACAAGGAGAATGGCGGCTGCTGATCAGTTGATTCAGAAGTGAACGGCCTTTGGCCGTAACGCCATCAATATCGGAAGGGCCGCCGGGCAAAACCCGGCGGTCCTTCCGCCTTTTGTTCTCCGCATCGCCGCAAGGAACTCTGCCTTGAGCAAAGACCAGAGTGGTCGCCGTTACGCCAACGGGCCCGTGGGGCGCTACATGAGTTGGTGGACGAAAGGCCTTGAGACATTAGATAGATCGACCGGCGTGGCGAAACGGCGGGCTCGACGCTATTGAGTTCAGTCCTCTGCAAGCAAAGCCCGGCTAATCACCAGCTTCTGAATCTCGCTCGTTCCTTCCCCGATAATCATCAACGGAGCATCCCGGTAATAGCGCTCCACCGGGTAGTCGGTAGTGAAACCGTTACCTCCGTGAATACGCATAGCGTCGAGGGCCAGCTCGCTAGCTGTTTCGGACGCAAAGAGTTTCGCCATGCCCGCTGCAAGATCGACGCGTTCGCCAGCATCAGCTTTACGGGCCGCTTCGTAGGTCAAAAGCCGAGCCGCCTCCAGCTTGGTAGCCATTTCAGCCAACTTGAACGCAATCGCCTGGTGCTGACTTATGGGCCGACCAAAAGCCTCACGTTGTTTGGCGTATGCCAGAGCGGCGTCGTAAGCGGCCTGACTCACTCCTACCCCTCGGGCGGCAACATTGATTCGCCCAAGCTCAAGTGCCGCTAACGCCCACCGAAGACCGTTGCCGATCCCGGCATCTCCGCCAAGAAGCTGATCGTTCGGGAGCCGGTGATCAACATACGACATTTCGACGGTCTCAACGCCCCGATAACCGAGCTTGTCAATCTTGCGGCTAACAGTTATCCCGCCGCTCTGCTGACCTGGGGTCTTCTCGACGATAAAACACGTAATTCCACCACTATCAGCTCCTTCGCTATCAGGAACCCGAGCAAGTAAAGCCACGACGCCAGCCTTTTCGCCATTTGTCACCCACATCTTTGTGCCGTTGATTATCCACTCATTACCGTCGCGTTCAGCTCGACAGCGCAAGGCACCGGCATCAGAACCGCTATCAGGTTCCGATAAAGAAAAGCAGCCCCGCAACTCACCAGTAGCCATCGCTGGCAGCCACCTTTGACATTGCTCCTCTGAACCAAATCGGCTGATGAGCTTGGCGCAAATCAGATGGCTATTAATAATCCCCGCGAGCGACATCCAACCCCGAGACAATTCTTCGATGACACGGGCATAGGTAATGTTGTCCAGCTCAAGTCCGCCGTAATCGGCTGAGATCGTCGCACCAAAGAGCCCAAAACTGGCCATTTGAAGCGCCATCTGAGTGGGGTACTCATCGGGTAATTCGAATTCAGACGCGTGAGGAATGACCTCATCATCGACCCAGGATCTCAGGGTGCTAACTATTTCATTTGCGACGTCGAGGTCGGTCATCGCACTTTCCTTCGCATTTAGGGTCTCCCATTTCCTACTATCCAGGGTGACGTCGTGCCTTATCGGGTTACCGAAACACAATCTAGATGGGCCAAAACCGAATGGAGTTCCCCGTGAAGATCGCAATGGCCTTAGGTGCTGGTGCCAGCCTTGACCCCAACAGCCTGGCAAGTCACGCCCAAAACCTAGAGAGCGCCGGTGTCGACCTCGTATGGGGAGGAGAGATCTATGGGTACGACCTGGTCTCTACCCTCGCGTTCGTCGCTGGACAAACCAACACCATGGAACTCATGACAGGGATCTTGCCGGTTTATTCGCGCAGCCCAGCGCTTATCGCCCAAACTGCCATGACCATCGACACACTTTCGCAAGGACGTTTTGTACTTGGCTTGGGAACCTCCGGACCTCAGGTAATCGAAGGCTGGCACGGAGTTCCCTTCCGCAAACCGCTCGGAATGACCCGAGACGTCATCGATATTTGCCGCAAAGTCTGGTCGGGAGAAAAAGTCGAACACGAAGGAAGAGCGTTCAGTCTCCCCCTGCCCGATGGCGAAGGCACCGGCTTGGGTAAACCCCTAAAGCTGATGTGCAAGCCCTACAGACGAGACATCCCAATAGCGGTCGCGTCGATCGGCCCGAAAAATGTGGAGATGACCGCAGAACTCGGAAACATGTGGCAACCCATCCATTTCTTGCCCGAAAAATTTCATGACGTGTGGGGTGACGCACTACACGCAGGTAAAGCAAAGCGATCCACTGAACTTGGGGAACTAGAAATAGTTGCAGGAGGAACGGTTGCGCTTGGCAGCGGACCTCACGTCGACGCGGCCCGAAAAGCGGTTCGCGACACCACGGGCTTCTACGTCGGAGGGATGGGCGCTCGCGACCAAAACTTCTACAACGACCTCTTCAAACGCTACGGCTACGAACAAGAAGCTCAACAAATCCAGGATCTGTTTCTGGGCGGAAACCGTGACGAGGCGTTTTCGAAAGTTCCCGACGACTACGTTGACCGAGCAAGCTTGACCGGTGACGAAAGCAGAGTTCGAGAACGAATAGAGATATACAAGGAAGTCGGTGTCACCTATCTCAACATTGACATTCCCGCAGATACCGAAAATCCGCTCGAAGTCATCGAAAAGGTGAAGGCCTGGGCCGAATAACTCCTAATGAGCCGTCTACCAGCCAACGAACGGTTTAGGGCCGCGGTCGATTCCCTAGGTATTGAACTAAACATCGTTCGATTTTCGGAAGAAACACGAACCGCAGCTGAAGCGGCGGCAGCCCTGGGTTGCGAATTGGGGCAGATCATCAAATCATTGGTATTCCAATGTCAAGGTGAACCGGTCCTCGCGTTAACAGCAGGAGATCAACAAGTTGACACCGGGACACTTGGCGAACTGTGCGGCGGCACCATCGAAAAAGCTGGCGCAGAAATGGTCCGCGACGCGACAGGGTTTGCGATTGGAGGCGTGCCTCCCTTTGGGCATTTAACCCAGTTGCGATGTTTCGTCGATCAGAACATCCGCCTACACGAGACGGTATGGGGTGCGGCCGGCACCCCCGACACAGTTTTCGCTCTCCCCAGCGACCGACTTGTCGATTTGAGCGGTGGCGAAGTCGCCAACTTTGTGATTTGAACCCGACCATGCACGCTGGTTCCTCATCCCGCCCTAATGTCTGAGCATGCCCGCGCATTCCACCACCATCGTTCCCCGTTTTGGTGAACTGGATCCTTACAACCATGTCAACCACGCTGCCTACGTCGCCTATTTCGAAGCTGCCCGCTGCGTTGCTCTCGACGAAATAGAAATGTCCTTGGCCGATCTCAGCGAACGCGGTTTACAGATAGTAGTCACCCACCTCGATGTGAAATTTCGCGAACCCGCGACAGCCAGGGACATTTTGACCGTCGAAACCCAGATCGTTGAGCTGAAAAGAGTCAGTTCGACGTGGCGGCAACGAATTATTCGAGAAAGCGACGGCAAGGGCCTCGTCGAAGCTGAACTTACGCTCGGTGTGTGCGATATGTCAGGAAAGCCCACCAGACCTCCCGCCGACTTGAATGTATCCCTGTCACGCTTAACGGAAAACGACGAGTAGCGCCAGTGACGTACCGTGCAGGCAAACACCGGTGGCTCAGCGGACGCCAAATCACACCACTGGTGAAAAACCGCCATCGATATTGATCGCGGTGCCAGTTACGTACGACGCGGCATCGCTCGCGAGGAAGAGGGCCAAGTTCGCGAATTCTTGCGGATCGCCCATGCGTCCGATGGGAATTCGGCGTCCCATCTCGCCGATGAACTCATCGAAGGTCTGGTTGCCGTCGGCGGTCTCCCACCTCTTGACCCACTGATGACTTACCAGAAGGCCAGTGTTGAGAGCGTTTACCAAGATCCCGTCCGCCGCGAACTCGTTGGCCAATGCTTTGGTCATTGCCATTCCCGCAGCGCGAGCGACCGACGTGGGACAGCTGTTGGCACCGGGTGCCTTAGCGGCAGAGTTCAACGTATTGATGATCCTCCCCCAACTTTGCTGCTGCATGCCTGGTATGCACAGTCGACACAATCGAACCGCGGAGAAGAACTTGAGGTTGAAATCTTCCAACCAGCTTTGATCGTCCACCTTCAAGAATGGCTGTGCGTTTGAGGTGCCAGCGTTATTCACGAGGACGTCGATCGGACCGAAAAACTCGACCGCCTGCCCGTGGGCTCGCTCAACGTTTGCCGCGTCACTCACATCAGCAGAAATTCCGACGAATCTCCCAAGTGGTCGGATACCTTCTAACGCCGCAACTGTTTCTTGAAGCGGGGATTCTTCTCGGGCGACCACTGCGACATCTGCTCCCGCCGCCGCAAACGTTTCCGCCATGGCTCGGCCGAGACCCCGGCTGCCACCCGTAATCAATGCCCGCCGTCCGGTAAGGGTTATCTCCATAGATCGAAACTACATCTGAATATTCATCAATGTTTGCCATCCCAACGCATCAGCCCCTCTTGGACACACGTCGCAACCAAGTGACCGTTTCCGTCAAAAAAACGACCACTTCCCAAACCTCGGGCTCCTCCGGTACTTTCGACTCGCTGCTCATACAGAAGCCATTGATCGGCGATTGGTTCACGATGAAACCACATCGAATGATCAAGACTCGCGCCTTCAAGGCGTTCATCCTGCCAGCGGAATCCGTGCGGAAGTAACACATGATCAATGAGGGTCGCATCGGCCAGATAGGCAAGCGCTACCTCGTGGAGACAACGATCTTGGTTCAACTGCTCGCTCAGCCGAACCCACATCAACTGAGGTTCTGTGATGGCGACTCCTTCGGGAAGATCGGGCGGATTGATATACCAAATCTCCATCGGCCGTTGCCTGCCATGCCAAGGGCCGTCAACGTGCGGAGCGGTGGATTCCCAAAACTCGTTGTATGACACCAATTCTGCGTCGGGTTCGGGGACGTCGAACTCTGTTGGCGGTGACCATGTCAATCCCGCTTCGGGGACTTGAAAAGAAATAACCGTTCGGAACCGTTCAACCCCCTCTTGATAGGCGATTACCTCCCGAGTACTGAAACTTCTCCCGTCCCGGATGCGTTCAACGACGAGTTCCGTAGAGGCGTTAACGTCACCGGGACGCAAGAAATAGGAATGGGTCGAGTGGACGAACCTGTCGTCGTCGACAGTTAACTGAGCAGCCCTAAGGGTATGGGCAAGGAATTGCCCCCCAAAAGTTCGTTGCCCCTGTTCAGGAGCAGTTGGCGCTACAAAGCTTCCATCAGTTGCGGGTTCGAGTTTCATGAGGTCTGCAAACACATCGGACACTTGAATGAACTTAGCGAGCTAGAGACCTGTAGAGCGCTCTAGGCTCGCTGAGTCGCCTCAAGATTGGAACCATGGGTGAGTTGGGAAGCTGAGATCGAAGAACTGCGTCGACGCGAAGCGTTCGCCGAAGAGCTTGGAGGCGCAGAAAAAGTCGAACGGCAACACTCCTTCGGAAAATTAACTATTCGGGAACGAGTCGCGGCAATCGTCGACACAGCCACATTTCACGAAATAGGTAAGACCGCCGGCGTCGCGAGCTACGACGAGGAGGGAAACCTTGTCGCCCTAACACCATCAAATTTCGTGTTCGGATTAGCTCAAGTCGATGGGCGACCAGTTTTGATCTCAGGGGACGACTTCACCGTTCGAGGGGGTTCTGCCGACGCGACACTCCCCGAGAAACGAAACACAGCGGAAGGAATGGCTTTCGAACTGAGACTTCCCCACATTCGGCTCGTCGACGGGATGGGGGGCGGGGGATCAGTCAAGACCATCGAAACTGCCGGACGAACCTATATTCCCCAACTAAAAGGCTGGGAAACCGTGGTTAACCACTTAGCGGTCGCTCCGTCGGTGTCGTTAGCTCTCGGTTCGGTCGCAGGTATCGGTGCCGCGCGCGTAGCTACCTCTCACTATTCAGTGATTGTTCGCGAAAGTGCCCAAATGATGATCGCCGGCCCAGCTCTTGTCGAACAGGCCCAGCTAGGTGACCACGGCAAAGAAGAACTTGGTCACGCCGACATCCACACCGCCAACGGAGCGATAGACGACGCGGTGGATTCCGAGGAGCAGGCCTTCGCCTGCGCCAAAGCTTTCTTGTCTTATTTGCCATCGAATATCGACGAGACCGCACCCCGAACAGCGACAGACGATCCAACTGCTCGTCGAGATGAGTTTCTTTTGTCTGCCGTGCCACGAGAACCCCGCCGGGTGTACCAGATGAGAAAGATCATTGATTCAGTCTTCGACTCTGACTCATTTTTCGAAATAGGACGGTCGTGGGGGAAGTCGATTATCACTGGATTTGCTCGACTCGACGGGTACCCAGTTGCCGTGTTCGCTGAAGATCCGTACCAGTATGGGGGCGCGTGGACTGCGGACGGCTGCCGCAAACTCATTCGCCTGCTCGATACCGCTTCCACATTCCATTTGCCAGTCGTTCACCTTGAGGACTGCCCAGGATTTCTCATCGGGAAAGAATCAGAAGAGAACGCAACGATTCGCTACGGGTCGCAAGCACTTGCCGCTCTAGGTCAACTGACGACTCCATTCGCGTGTGTGGTGATCCGGAAAGCATTCGGGGTAGCCGGAGCCGCAAATAACAAACCGGGCTACAGAAGCCTCCGCTACGCATGGCCGTCCGGTGATTGGGGTTCACTGCCAATTGAGGGAGGAATCGAAGTTGCCTACAAGCAAGATCTAGCTGATGCTGATGACCCCGAAAGCCTTCTCGAAGAGATTAGAGACAGACTCAACCGAGTGAGGTCGCCGCACCGTGCGGCGGAGTTCTTCGAGATAGAAGAAATCATTGACCCACGCGATACGCGCCCCCTTTTGTGCGAATGGGTTGAACTAGCTCAACGCGCCCTCACTCTGGGCCCCACGTCATTTAGTTACCGGCCTTAGCTATTGAAAGCCGCTCCGTGCCGTAGATTCAGCGCGGAGGGGCGATGTCATGATTCACTAATGGTCGTCCGCGACCTAGGAAAATAGATGCAACCGACCTACAGCCAAGAGGCCGAAACATATCGCCAAAAAATTCAGGCGTTCCTCGGTGAACATTTGCCAGACAATTGGACTGGACTTGGAGCGCTTGATCAGCAAGCGCGCCACCGCTTTGTCGAAGAGTGGCGCACACTCCTCGCAGAAAATCGTCTTCTCGCCGTCTCCTGGCCCGAAGAATATGGGGGCGCTGGCCTCAGCGAAATTGAACGAATCGTGCTTGCTGAAGAGTTTGCGAAAGCCGGGGTGCCCGAGGGAAACGAAAACGACGGTTTCTCTATCACTATGGTCGGAAACGCAATTATTCAATGCGGAAGCGAAGAACAGAAACGCCACTTTCTACCGCGAATAATTAGTGGCGAAGATCGATGGTGTCAGGGATATAGCGAACCGAACAGCGGCTCGGACCTCGCCAATCTCGGGACTCGCGCAGTTCTTGACGGTGACGAATGGGTGATTAACGGCCAAAAGGTCTGGACATCGAGTGGTCACACTGCCAACTGGATCTTTGTCCTGTGCCGAACTGCGCCGGAAGCTCCAAAACACAAGGGCATTTCATTCCTCCTTGTTCCAATGGAACAAGACACAGTCGAGTGTCGACCAATTATCAACATCAGTAACCGACATGACTTCAACGAGGTGTTCTTCAGCGACGCTAAGACCCCGAAAGAAAACGTGGTTGGGGACGTCAATGACGGTTGGCGGGTGGCGAACGTACTCCTTGGGTTCGAACGAGGCCACGGCGCGACCACCGATGCTGTCCGATTTCGTGACGAACTTGACAGAGTTGCTGGCGTCGCGCGAGAACGGGGCGCTCTCGGCGACCCACTTGTGCGTCAGGATCTCTCACGAGCGCACAGCAAAGTCGAGATCATGAAATGGATGGGCCAACGACAGGTCACGTCGGTGCTCGCCGGCAATCCTCCGGGTCCCGAATCCTCTCTACACAAGCTTCTGTGGAGCGAATATCACCAGTGGTTCACCGAAAAGACCATGCACTTACTCGGAGCGGACGCCATGACGCCCAGGGGTGATCCGGCGGCGCACGGCATACAAACTGATGCGATTGGTGCGCGATTTTCGACGCTTGCGTGGGTACAGACGATGCTCGGTGCGCGACCGGGCACTATTTACGCTGGCACCTCGGAAGTGCAAAGGAACATCATTGGTGACCGCGTCTTGGGCCTCCCTCGAGAGCCGCGAGCCGACAGCGGCCCTTGGAACGAAATTGGCAAAACCTAAGAATTTGGACTGAACTGCATTGGAGCACAAGGGGGGCACGGCCAACATGGATTTGCGACTCGATGGAAAAACGGCGCTGGTAACAGGGGGCTCAGCTGGTATCGGCAAAGGGATCGCGACAATTTTTGCTGCAGCGGGAGCTCAGGTAATGATCACCAGCCGTAAGGCCGAAAAATGTGAAGCAGCGCTGGTTGATATTGGTGGTGACAGCGACTACATAGCTTCACACATCGGACAACTTGAAGAAGCGGAGCGAGTGATTGACGCGACAATCGAACGATTTGGCGCGGTCGACATTCTCGTCAACAACGCCGCGACGAATCCATGGGCCGGACCAATGATCGATTGCGATGTCCCACGGTTAGATAAGACCTACGAAGTGAACCTTCGAGCTCCTTTGCAGTGGACCCAGACGGCGTGGCAAAGGTGGATGCAGGAACATGGAGGATCAGTTATCAATATCGCCTCAGTCGGAGGTCACACGACCAGCGAAGCCTTAGGTGTGTATTGCATGTTCAAAGACGCCCTCATGCACATGACACGACAACTAGCTGCAGAACTGGGTCCCAAAGTTCGGGTGAATTGCATCGCACCAGGTTTGATTCGCACCGATTTTGCAAAGGTTCTGTGGGACGGCCCGCGAGGCCAAATGATTTCCGATATGTTGCCGCTCCGACGGCTCGGAGAACCCGAAGACATTGGGGAAGCAGCCCTCTATTTGTCGGCGGGAGCGTCTTGGATGACCGGCAACATTCTCAATATCGATGGCGGCGAACTTATTCGTATCGCTGGTGAGTTGCCTCTTGAGGAGGGGTGAGAACTAAGAAATGGCGGATCCTTCCGCTTCTGACCTGGACCTTTGTTGTATGGGTTTCTCGAGTTCGGAATGTGTTAGTCAATCAAGATCTTGATCGCGCCGGTGTTGTTTGGAGACTGGTAGCGGCGGGAATCTTTATCGGATCGGCTCTACTTGTGCTGGTACAACTAATTTCCGGTGGCCCCAAACGCGCGTCGCTTAACTGGTTAGCGGCCTGGTCTGTCGGTTTCTGGGTAGTCCGTGGAGGAGAAATCTTGATCGACGGCGCCTGGTCTTTCGGATTCAAAGCCATCCACGCCGCGTTGATGGCCACCACATTTGCAACGGTTGCATTAGCGATTTCGGGATCTCGCCTACCCGAGTGACGCGACTCCTCGAAACCAAGCCCACACTGTCGCCGGGTCCTCCACCATCGCGTTATGCCCCAGTCCGTTAAATACGTGAGGCACACCAGTAGGCATACCTTTGTGATCAGTTGGGGACACCAGGGGGTCGTGTTCTCCTAGCGACATAAACACCGGTGCTAACAAACCTTCGAACATCTCTGGGAAAGATGGTGCCCCGGTCCCTACAAGAACGGTGCGCGGATCCTGGCTCGCCCGCCAACCCTCAGGAGTACTTATTACCCCTCGTTCAGTTATGGGACTATCCCAAGCCACCACTCCGAATAACCCCGAGAGTTTCAAAAACCAGTCGGAAGCTCCTTCGCGATCATCAAAGAAACGCGAAGGTTTTGCTGCGATATCAGGAAGTCTTGCCAACTCCTCGTCGGACCAAACAATCTTTACACCAATAGTTCCAAGGGTTTCGGGAGGATGGCCGAACAAACCAGTCGCGAGAGCTGCCCCAACTCCGCCTCCCATCGAATGTCCAAGGACGACGTACGGTTCGTCACGGCCCAACAGTTCTGCTACATCAGACGCCATTGCCCCAAAGGAGTAAGTGTCGGTCCAACGTTCGGACCCGTGACCGCGTAAATCAGGAGCGAGAACCCGCCCCGTCCATGCCGCCGTCTCTATGAGCGGATCCCATACCTGAGAGGTAGCCCCGAGACCGTGGAGCAGCACGAGAGTGGGGGCAGATCCGGTCATCAGTTAATCGTAACGTTGCCTTGTTGCCGAAGGTGTTGCTTTCGCGATCGGCGACGCTTGGATCAGTCGACTAGATCGTCGCTGCGAACACGCGCTTTTTCAGCTGCAAGATGATCCGGTAGGACGCGGCCAAAGAGCTGCATCGTGCGTTCCACCCGACCAATGACCCCAGGGTTTTCGGTGTAAGCGAAGATGGCTGCATGGCGCGGGCAGCTCTCAGCTGATACTCGACTTACCTGATGTAACGAATACCGGCCACGAAAGATCTGCATGTCGCCTGGCCGTAAATCGAGGGTCTTTACTCCGTGACGGGCCCCACCAAGAACCTTGCTGATTCGCTCGAATCCTTCGTCGCTGGCGTTTCTGATAGCCGGGACATACTCAAAAAGGCCACCCTTATCAGCCTGTTGTACGAGAACCGTGACCGCGAAATCATTGGTGTCGAAGTGCCAGGTGAACAGTTGCCCCGGATCCAGAATGTTTGAGGTCAATCCTGCCAGTGGATCGTCATAACAATAAAGGCTCGGAGCTTCCAGGCACGCGGCCACGAACGCAACCATTTCTGGGGCACGGAAAATCTGGGTCATTGGGCCCCCAGGATCCCAACTGTCACCCGGAATGAAGCCGCTTGAACGTTCGATGAACGTATTGATCGGATGGTCATCAGGAAACTCGGGATTGTGATCGAAATGGAAATATGGGTTCATTACTTGATCTGAAAAGTGGGTCGTGTGCTTTTGGGAGAGGATCTCCTCGTTCAGGAGGGCAACGCCCTGAGGGTGGACCAGGTCATTCACCACTGCGCAGCCGTCGGCTCGTAGCTGATCTCGCGCGACTGCCACCGAACTCTGATAGTCAGCACTTCCTGGTTGATGAAGGGGATATTTTTCCAGATCGATCAGATCGCCTAATGCGCGAGTAGCTGCCATAGAAGTCAACTCACTGTTCCCATGGCGGTGTCCAGTCGCCCTCCATCTGAAATGACAGTTGAGCGTCCTCTTCGATTCGTTTCGCCACGTGCAATTCTCCTGCGTCACGACCGTATCGGTTCGCGGCTTGTGCGAAAATTGCTTCCGCGGCCTGAGTTAGAGGCAACTCCGTGGGCACCGCCTCTGACAGCTCGGTGATTAGCTTGAGATCTTTCAGGCATAGATCGAGAGAAAAACTCGGATCGTAATGTCCGGCGAAAATTGATGGAGCATCATGACGGGCAACAAAGGAGTCGGCCACTGATTCTTTTATCGCATGCCAAAGGATCTCAAGTCTGATGCCGTTCGCCATCCCCAGGGCGAAACCTTCCCCCAAAGCGGCAGCATGAATAAACCAAAGCTGGTTGGTGACCAATTTGACTACGTTGCCCGAACCGAGCGCGCCAGTCGGTATTACTAATCCAAGATTGTTCAGGACCGGCGCGACCCGTTCAACGATCGTTTCGTCGCCGCCAACAAACAACGTCAGTGTTCCGTTACGAGCTCCATCGACGGCGCCAGTAACGGGCGAGTCAATTACGTGAACGTCAAGAGGTGCCCCCTGCGCCAAGGCCTGGACCAACTCGGACTGGTTCGTGGTCAGATCGACCCATACAGAATCAGGCCGCATTGCCTGCAAAGCCCCATGAACGCCGCCCATGAGCTCTTCTACGTGATCAGGCCGTGGAAGCGAGGTGAAAAGCAAGTCGGCGTTGGTGGCGCACTCCCAAGCAGATGCGCAGGATTGGGCGCCGACATCGACGAGCGACTGAATCGCTTCGACCCTAAGGTCATAGACGAAGACCGAATAACCGGCTTCGACTAGGCGATTACAGATCGCGCCACCCATGTTGCCCAGACCTACGAAACCAATCACTTCGCCGCGCTGGCTCATGCCCGTCCTAAACCCGAGACTGCCGTTCCCACTTGATGCCCCTCCTTCGTCACACTGAATGCAGCGAAACTACACACACAATGGCACCATGTAGCGATGCCTGGTAACAGAACGACCTTCCGAGGGTGGAAGGTAGTCAATGCAGGCATCGTCATTCAGTTCATCCAGAGCGCCCTCATCATGCAAGCGATGGGAAGCTACCTGGTGGTGCTTGAGCGCCAATTCGGTTGGAGTAAATCCGTCCTCTCCGCTGCGTTCTCGGTCAACCGATTCGAATCGGCGTTGCTAGGACCGATGCAGGGATGGATGCTTGACCGATTTGGCCCAAAACGTATCGCTCGAATCGGTTCAGGTTTTCTGGTCGTCGGATTCATATGGTTCGGCCAGATACAGAACCTCTGGGAGTTCTTCGCATCGTTCCTTTTTATAGCGATTGGTGCAGGGCTCAGTGGTTTCTTGACCGTTACTGTCGCGATTGTCCGGTGGTTCGAGCGCCGACGAGCCCGGGCGTTAGCGACAGGAAGCTTAGGTTTCGCGGCTGGTGGATTAGCCGTTCCCATCGTGGTGTGGTCAATGAATGCCAACGGTTGGCGCACCACGGCATCGATCTCTGGTGTTCTAGCTGGAATAGCGGTCTACTTTTTCGCTCGCTACCTCGATGGTTACCCCGAGGACTACGGGGAAACGGTCGATGGATTTGCGCTCGAAGAGTTGTCGGATGCCCACGCGGCTGAAGGCCTTACCTCCGTTCACTTCACGGCGAAAGAAGCAGTCCGGACCCGCGCGTTCTGGATGATTTCGCTCGGTCACATGAGCGCTCTATTCGTCGTGGGAGCGGTCATGGCCCACTTAGCGTTGTTTCTGACGTCAGAACGGGGCTATTCGCTACAACAAGCCAGCTTTGTAGGAGCCGCTCTACCCATCATGCAAATTATTGGAATGACGATCGGCGGCGGACTCGGCGACCGCATAAACAAGCGCCTTATCGCGTCCCTCGCAATGCTCGGTCATGCCGGCGGGATACTTGTCCTTGCTTTCGCCCAGCAGGCCTGGACGATTGGAGCCTTCGTCGTCCTACACGGATTGGCGTGGGGTGCCAGAGGACCGATCATGCAGGCTCTCCGCGCAGACTACTTCGGGGCGTCGTCTTTCGGTTTCATTATGGGCTTGAGTTCGCTGATCGTCATGTTAGGAACCGTTTTCGGGCCCATCATCGCCGGAGTGCTCGCTGACATCACCGGAACCTACCGAGCCGGGTTCTTGGTCTTGGCCGCTCTCGCTGCTTTTGGCATGGTCTTCTTTGTACTGGCCACCCCGCCTGCTCCGCCCGTTCGGACGAGGTTGCCACGCATCGGCTAGCACTGATTCTGCCTCCGCGGCCAGCAGCATCGACGAAGCTGAGAGATACAACCAAATCAGTAATACAGCGACCGCGCCCAAAGATCCAAATGTGGCTTGCAACCGGTCAGCGGAGCCTGCGGCGACACTCATACCGAAAGTGCCGCCAATCCAAATCACGCCACCGATTCCCACAGCAACTATGCGCGCTCGGGTGCGCGTTGATGGTCCCACCACCATCCGATAGATCCACCCCAGCGACATGGAGGCGAGCACGAGCACCATTGGCCAGCGGATGGCCTCGAGCCAGGGGCGAGCGCCATCGGTAAACCCTGCAGCCTCCAGAGTGTTCGGAAACGCGATCACTCCCCAAATCACCACGGTTGTCACCATCATGGCAACCGCGCTGAGCTTCAACGCAAATATTCTTCCCTGCACCCAGTTATGAGGACTTCGCCTAGCATGAGCGATTCTGATGGCCATCACTGACGAGTTAAAGGCATTGGAAACTAGCCACAGCAAACCGAAAAGGCCTATAGCCAGACTGATTCCTACCCGACCATCACCGATCGAAGTAACTCCCCGAAGCTGGGTAACCACCAGTTGACCCGCTTCGCTGGGAAGAGCGTCGGTTAACGGCTCAAGTTGGTCTGCGACTTCATCGGGCTCAGCAATCAATCCATAAATTGAAATGATTGCCACCACCGCTGGGACTAACGCCAGAGCGAAGTAATAAGCCACCCCTGCGGCCGCTAACAGAGTGTGATGCTCCGACACATTCGAAGTGAACTGGCGCAGTAACCCCCAGATCCCAGGACGCTGAGGGGTGTCGCGACCGTCGGGCCGGGGACTCGTCATTGAACCAAGGTTGCCAGCCATAGAGGGATCGACCAACTATCTCCATCGAACACGAGTCGAAGACGACTCCAATCGTGCTAGTAACGGTGGATGGATCGCACTCGATTGTTCGACCCCGCGACCTACGTCGAAGGCGTCCCGTACGACCTCATTGCGGAAATGAGAGAAGGGGCACCCGTTCATTGGGTAGACGAGCCTTCCGTAATGGGTTGGGGCGAGGGCCCCGGTTATTGGGCGGTATTGACCCACGAACTGGTGAACCAGGTGTTGCGTGACCCCTCGACGTTCTCATCTCATCAAGGCGCGACCCAGATTCGTGATCCCGGTACAGCCGAGATGTTGGCTTTCGTGCAACGCATGATGTTGAACCAGGACCCGCCCAGTCATACTCGCCTTCGCCGTCTCCTGACAAAATCGTTTACTCCACGGGCTGTCACGGCACTCGAAGATGACATCTCCAGTCGAGCCAAATCCATAATCGACAGGGTCGCTCCCAGTGGGGGAGCGGATTTCGCAAGCGACATCGCAGTCGAGTTACCGCTCATGACCCTCGCCGCCATCATGGGCGTTCCAGAAGAAGATCGTATGTTGCTCTTTGATTGGAGCAACAGAGTCATTGGCTATCAAGACAGCGAATACGCGATTTCTGACCGATTCGACCCATCAACCGGCACTGAAATGGCGCGAAAAGCCCGCAAAGTGAGAGACCAAATCAAACCCGATGCCGACGGGCGAATGCCTGACCCTCGTTCTCGCGAAGGGCTCGCCGATATGTACTTCTACGCGTCGGAACTGGCGACGCATAGACGCGAATACCCTGGCAGCGACGTGGTGTCCATTCTCCTCGCCACCGAAGATGCGCAGGGGGCGATCACCACTGAAGAATTCGAGACGATGTTCTTCCTGTTCGCGGTTGCAGGTAACGAAACACTCCGGAACGCCATCCCAGGAGGAATGCTCGCGTTACTTGAGCACCCGTCTGAGATGAACAAGTTGATAGCGCAGCCTGAATTACTGCCGAACGCCATTGAAGAAATGTTGCGATACGCCCCCCCGGTTGTGCATTTCCGACGTACCGCCACACGCGCCGTGGACCTCGGTGGAGTGAAAGTTAAACGAAATGACAAAATCGTCGTGTACCACGTCGCCGCGAATCGAGATCCACAAGTCTTCCCAAACCCGGAGCGATTCGATATAGAACGATCTCCAAATGACCACGTCACCTTCGGCGCTGGCCCTCACTTTTGTCTAGGAGCCCACCTTGCCCGACGCCAAATGCTGGCCATCTTTGAGCAGGCCTTATGGCGTCTGCCGAATATCACGCTAAACGGAAAACCAGAACACCTGGTTTCTAATTTTCAAAACGGCCCGAAACATTTGCCGGTGAAATGGGACAACGTATGACCGCTGACTACGTCGATGTTCCGTATCTGCAGCGAGAAAATACAGAGTTCCTGGCTCGAATATGGGACCCTCCAAAGGGAACGACAGTTCGCGGTGTGGTACTCGACGTGCACGGTGGAGCATGGTGCGATCGAGATCGGCGTGCCGGATCTCGCTACGATGCTGCACTGGCCGCCGCCGGGTTTTCGGTAGTAGCGATCGATTTTCGCTGCGGTCCCGACTACCAGCACCCCGCCGCGTCAGATGATGTCAACGTTGCTGCCCACTGGGCTCGTCTTCGCGCAGAGCGATTAACTGGCGACAGTGACCGAATTATCTCCGTCGGAAGTTCGAGTGGTGGCCACCTAGCGTTATTAGCGGCACTGACGACCCACGTCATCGACGGTCACAGCGTCGAAATATGTGTCGACGGAAAGTGGGAAAAACCAGAGTCAATCGATGGGCGCGTCAGCGGGGTAGCAGCCTTGTGGGCTCCCGTCGATCCATTCACGCGCTACAAGTACGCACAATCTCTAACAACCGACTTAGGTATACGCCTCGTTACAAACACGGAGGCGTATTTCGGCAGCGAGGAAACGATGGCCGATGCCTCTATTTCGCGCGTCCTCACCAAAGAACGCTCAACTCAACTACCCACCGTTTGGTTCGCTCGGGCGGGAAACGATGAAAATGTGCCCCCAGAAATGGTTGACGAACTTGCCGAAACCTATCGACAAGCAGGTGGCACGTTTACCCTCAAACACTATGCCGACGTACCACACGGCTTCGGGCACTTCGAAACAGCAGAGACTCAACGATTTCTCGATGATCTGCGTTGCTGGCTCATCGAAACCGTAGAAAGTTGAACTTCGGCCCGAGAAGCGCTTCGGGCGCTACGGTGCGCACATGGCATTGACGTTTGAACACTGGAACCCCGAGACGGCAGAGCGTTTCAAGAAATTCGTTCCCACTAAAGGGATCGACGGGTTCCTCGGAATCCGAATTGATGATGTGGCCCCCGGTCGGCTCGTAGCTTCCTTCGAAGTCAGCGACGAGATGATCACAATGATCGGAAACATGCATGGTGGTTGCCTGTCGGCCTTTTGTGACCATGTATTGGGGGTGGTGCTGTATCCCGTCATGCCAGAAGGTTCATGGGCCGCCACGACCGAGTTCAAGATAAACCTTCTAAAACCGGTCAGTGGTGGAACCTGTACCGCCACCGCGGAAGTCATTTCGATGACTCGCACCACTGCGGTGATCAGGATCGATATCGCCAACGGTGACCGCCTCGCCGCCGTCGCCCAAGGAACCTGCCTGATCATGGCACCCAAATCGTGAACCTACCGGTCCGAGTAGGAGTTACACCCGGCATCGATATTTGGACCCGTCCATGGGAAGAGCGATGCAAAGCAGTGAATCTCGTTGCCGACGCTGGTATCGATCACATGTTCTTCGCCGACCACGTGAGTTTTCGAATAGGACACGGACACGACGGCATGGTGACTGGCGCTGCCCTAGCCAACTTGCATCCCACCCTGGGGATTTATTTAGGGGTCTATCTGCTCGCCCTTCGACACCCAGTACCCGTAGCTCGCCAACTCGCCAACCTCGCGGAGATGGCTCCGGGTCGGATTAGCTTCGGTATCGGTGTAGGCGGCGATGACCGCCATGAAGTCGAAGTATGCGGGGTTGATCCCCGAACCCGTGGAAAACGAACCGACGAATCCCTCGATGTTCTCCAACAGCTCCTATCGGGCGCAACAGTGGACCATCAAGGCGAATTCTTCAGCTTCGAACAAGCGCGAATTGTTCCAACCCCGACCCCTCCAATCCCGTTTTATGTAGGAGGGCGCTCCGATGCCGCGCTCCGACGCGCCGGCCGATACGCCAATGGTTGGCTAGGTGCGTGGTGCTCCAGCCAACGGTACGCGGAAGCGCTCACGGTGTTCGACCATGCGACGGAGCAGGCAGGGCGAAAAATCGAAGCAGACCACGGCATTCAACTCTGGGTTGGGGTCGGAGTCGACCAAACCGAAGCAGCATCGTTCGTTGGGCCAGCTATGGAGGGCTTCTATAGGGTCCCTTTCGACAAATTTGCTCGATATACGCCCCACGGAACAATCGACGACATCGTTGACTTCTTGGCGCCATATCTCGAAGCCGGATGTCGACACTTCAATCTCACTCCAGTCGCAACGAGCGCCGAAGCTGGAATCGAAGCAATCGGTGAAGTTGGCGACAGACTTCGCCGTATGGCTGACTAGCCTTAGGGACGTGAACAAGAGTTCCGACTTAAACCTTTCCATTCGACCGATAGCTGGCGCGCTCGGAGCGGAAATCGATGATGTGAATCTGGCGAATCCCAGCGACAGCTTGGTCAACGCCATAAGCGAAGCATTTAATCGGTATCACGTCCTCGTGTTCAGAGAACAAGAACTTTCGCCAATCGAACAGAAACGTTTCGCACAACATTTCGGTCACCTTGAGACTCACCCCTACATCACCGGACTCGATGATCATCCCGAGGTCGTCGCGGTCATCAAGGAACCGAACGAGACCGTTAATTTCGGTGGTGGATGGCACAGTGACATGTCATTCCTACCCGCTCCTCCGCTCGGCTCAGTTCTCTACGCGTTAGAAGTTCCTGAATACGGTGGCGACACCGTTTTCTCTAACCAACATGCCGCCTACATGGCTCTGTCCGACCCAATGAAATTAATCTTGGATGGGCTTACAGGCGTCCACTCTGCTGCAAGCCAATACGGCTCAGGGGGCGATTCCGACAAACGTAAAGACGAACGTGGATCCATGATGCTGAAGGTTTCCGAACAGGCTCACCAGTTGGTTGAACACCCCGTCGTGCGTACTCATCCTGAATCGGGTCTACGAGCTCTTTACGTGAACCGCCCGTTCACCGAAAGAATCAAAGGGATGCGTCACAGTGAGAGTCAAGCTCTGCTCACATTCCTATACGACCATTGCGAAGAAGAACGTTTCACCTGCAGAATCAGATGGGAGGTAGGGACCGTCACGATGTGGGACAACCGCATTGTGCAGCACTACGCCCTGAATGACTATCACGGACAGAGGCGATGGATGCACCGGGTGACCATAGAGGGCGACAAGCCGATCTAGTTCGCTGAACCACAGTCGAGGTCCGCGAAATTCAGAGTGACGACTCGTTGTCGCGAAGCTCGGTTCGGATGACCTCGGTAGATCGATTGATCTGAGCGCGCGAGACTGCCCAATACATCCAACTTCGACATGTACGTCAAGGAGGGCGCTGTGCGGCCGCTCGAGGGAATCAAAGTGCTCGACATGAGCAGAGTTCTGGCTGGACCTTTCGCGGGTCGCATCCTTAGTGATCTCGGAGCTCAAGTAGTAAAGATCGAACCACCAGAAGGTGACGTAACTCGCAATTGGGGAAAGGTACGTGCGGGGTTAGCGGGCTATTACACACAACAAAATATTGGTAAGCGCAACGTATGCGTCGACCTGCGAACTGAGGGCGGCTCTGAACTAGTTCTTCGGCTAGCTGCCCAAGCCGACGTGCTGATCGAAAACTTTCGACCGGGGGTAATGAAAAAGTACGGCCTTACATACGAAAATTTGCGAGAAGTCAACGAGAAGCTCGTGATGCTTTCAATCTCAGGATTCGGGCAGGAAGGTCCAGAATCGACTCGCGCCGCATATGCTCCGATTCTTCACGGAGAATCAGGGTGGCTTCAACGCAGCGCCGAGTGGAATAACCACCCCGTCATCGACCTGAACCTTTCCGCAGCCGACACCAACGCGTCGCTGCACGGAACGATCGGCCTTTTGGCGGCACTACGCGTAGCGGAACAAACTGGGGAAGGTCAACACATCGATATGTGCATGCTCGACGCTTTTCTCGCAACCGATGACGCCAGTCACGTGGGCCTCGATGAGCTGCGCTACACCGCTGCCGGGGGTCTGGTGTGGAAAGGCGTGGACGGTCCGGTCTTAACAGCAGGCGACTTCAGGTGGATCTGGAAACAACTCCACCAAGTTCACGGACTGGAAGACAACGCTCCGCCAAACAGCGATATACCCACCAAGCGCACATACCGGGAGCAAGCAATAAACAATTTTCTGAGTTCCTTCGCCTCAAGAGCCGAGATGTATGAGGCCCTCGACGCCTGCAACCTCGCGTGGGGCGACATAAAAACTACTGCTGAAGCTTACGAATCACCAACTGCCCAGTTTCGAGGTTCGTCTGTGGCTGTCAACGCTCGCGACGGCTCCACTCGACGCGTCGCCCAAACCCCGTATCGGTTTTCGAAGAGTGAGTCAGGTCTGTCGTCGAACGCAGTCGCACCCTACAGAGGCGAACACAATTCTGAAGTTTTGAACGATTGGTTGGGCGTCAGCCGCCACGAAGTCAATGCCCTACTAGAAGCTGGTGTCCTACTAGAAGAGAATCCACCAGAGGAGAGAACCGATGGGCAGACTTGAAGGGAAAGTAGCCATTATCACGGGTGCAGGAAGCGGCATGGGCGCGGCAACAGCCCAACTTTTCGTTTCTGAAGGCGCCCGCGTACTAGTCACTGACATGAACGACGAGAAAGGACACGCTGTCGCCGATGAACTGGGAGATTTCGGCGACTTCCTCCACGTGGACGTGTCGCGTGAAACGGATATCGCCGAGGCGGTATCGAGAGCGACTTCGCATTGGGGACGGCTTGATGTCATGTTCAACAACGCTGGCTTTGGCGGTGCCCGAGGCCCTGTGGAATCGATCAGCGAAGACGATTTCGACATCACAGTAGACGTCCTACTCAAAGGCGTCTTTTTTGGAATGAAGCACGCCGCCCCGGTAATGAAAGCCCAAGAATCTGGTGCGATTATCTCCACAGCGTCAGTAGCTGGCCTACAGGCCGGCGAATCACCGCACCTCTACACCGCCACCAAAGCAGCGGTTATTCACCTCACTAAATCGGTGGCACTCGAACTCGGCCAGCAAGGGATAAGAGTGAACGCGATATGCCCCGGGGTTGTCGCAACACCGTTAGCCCACGGCCCACTGAACGAGGATCGCCGAAAGAAATTTCGAGACCGCTTCGGTCGATACCAACCCATTGGCCGTGTAGGTGAACCCGACGACATAGCCAACGCCGCTCTCTTTCTAGCTTCAGATGACTCCACCTTCATCACCGGTACAGCGATGGTCGTCGACGGCGGAGCGAACGCTGGGCGCCCATGGCATCGGCAAAGTGAACTGATGACCGGCCAAGGTCCGATCAAGCTCTATAGGCCTGAAGGCCGGTAGCAGAACTTCGACGGTAGCGTTGCAAGAGGACGGAAACGGTCGATGGGCATGAACGTCTCAGTCTTTGGATCATTTAGTCCCCGGGAATCAGCGGACCGCACACATGTTTATCGAAACCGAAGGGAACCGAGTGGGCGACGACCCAAGTCATGACGTCGCCGCTGTTCGGCGAAGACCCGAGGGTGCCAACGACCCCGCCGTCGAGTTTGACCGTTTCTACGTTCAAAATCGCGATCAGATCGCCCGCGCGTTAAGCCTTAGTCTAAGAAACCCTGACCTCGGTGCTGAGGCCGCCGACGAAGCATTCGTGAGAGCGTGTCAGAGGTGGGCTGAAGTCTCCACCTACGCAAATCCCCAAGGCTGGGTTTACCGCGTCGCGATGAACTGGGCTAGATCGTGGTTACGTCGAGCGCGGAGAGAACTCGAAAAACGCCCCTTGCTAGTGAAATCCGAACTAACGGAAGACCAAGTGCTAGATGTGGACCTTGAGAGGGCGCTCGAAGGGCTGTCGCCTGCTCATCGGACGGTCGTGGTCGCGAGGTTCTTCATGGATTGGTCGGTTGAAGAAACAGCTGACGCGCTCGGGATTCGCCCCGGAACAGTCAAGAGTCGTCTGAGCCGGGCGTTAGATCAACTCGCCGATGAACTCCAAGAGACCCCGGTCTTGCGATCAGCGATAACTCGAGAGGACATTCATCATGAACCTTGATGATGAAGTTCGACGTCATCTGCGCGACACCGGAGAACAAGTTGCTCTCACACCTGGAATGGTTGACGCAGTGCGAATTCGCGCGGCCAGTCGAGTGCGCCGCCGCCAGTTCATCCTACGCGGGCTCGGATCGCTCGTTGCTTTGGTCGCCATAGGGGGATCGGTTGCCGTGATATCACGACAAGGCAACGAAGACCCTGCTCGTCTCACAGCCGCTTCTCTAACAGAAACCAGTCAAGCTCCCGAAATGATGTCGGCAGGAGAGCTGGTGGAAGGAGACTCACCAGCCTCGTTACCCTCCACTAGTCCGACCTATGAGTCGAATGCGACCGCAGAAGACGAGGACACAGAAATCACCTCAACGTTGACGCGTGAATCGTCCGAGTCGCGATGGACCAAAATCGAGAGCCCGGTGTCAGGCGCAACAACTGAATATATGTATTCGGGCGGCATGGTTCTCGCTCAAGTGGGGTCACAATGGTTTGTCAGAGATGAGTCTTCCTGGCGTGAACTCGCACTACCTCAAGGACTTTCAGCCATAGCGATCGATATAGGTGCCGGTGAAGAAGCCATGCGGGTCGCAGGGTGGTTGGGAGATGACCCTTGTGCCAAGAACCTGGTCATTCAAGTACGCGACGGAACTACTTGGCGCCAGCATGAACTACAAAATGACCTCGCGCCTGGGCTCATAAGCACAGTCTCCCAGGCGAGACTGAGAGTCACGGATCATGAACTAGTTCTTTCCCGACTCGAAGAACTTGTCCTTGACCCGGTCTGTCTACTGCAAAGCCGCGGTATCGACGCGGTAGATGCGGAGATCGTTGACGACTTCATCTATGCGACCGACCGAAAAGCAGGCCGAGTTGTTTACTCTCTCGAGAAACTCGGCCCCTTCGAAGCACAAGAATTCATCGGCACTGGACCGAAACAACGCTCACTGATCACGCGGTCTGTTGATGGTGGCCAATGGGCTACTACTCTGCGAAGTGGGCAACAGGTAACCGAACTAGGGGTCGTAGACGGCTTGGTCATGTCTGAAGATTCAGAACACACCGTGCATGATGGGCAACGTCTAGAACGGAACGAAGTGATTCCTCCAACCGCGCAACGACTCATTGACGCGTTAGCGAGTTCTTCAGGGATTTCTCTGATCTTTGAACGAGACAACCGGATTTGGGTTCGCGATTCAGGAGAAGATCAGCGTATGGACGAGCTGACTGATTCGCCGTCAGTCTCGGGCAGACTAGGGCGGGTCGCTTCAGGGATAACAATGGTCATCGATACGTCACAAGGACCGACGTTATTTGTTCGAGACTGATGAAGTTAAGGAAAGAGGGGGAATCCGGTGAACGATGTAGCACTTCTGTCCACGATCGAACAGGTGGACCTGATTAGACGCGGGGAAATCTCGAGCCGTGAATTAACTGAGCACTTCATCGCTCGAATAGAACGTCGCGATGGTGACGTGAACGCAGTCATCACCCGAGATTTTGAAACCGCTCTCACTACCGCTGACGCTGCCGACGCCACTCAACATCGGGGGGAGGCTCTCGGACGCCTTCATGGAGTACCAATTACTGTCAAGGACGCGTTGAAGACCAAAGATTTGAGGTCAACCGGTGGGGCGGTTGAACTCCGCGACAACGTTCCCGAAAGCGACGCTGAAGTCGTCGCTTCGGTGCGCCGAGAGGGCGCCATCGTGATCGGGAAAACGAACCTTCCGCGATGGTCAGGTGACATCCAGTCGTACAACGAAATCTTCGGAACCACTAACAACCCTTGGGATTTGTCTCGGGGCCCGGGCGGGTCATCGGGAGGAGCAGCCGCAGCGGTAGCGATGGGGTTCACCTCCTTTGAGATCGGCACCGATATCGGCGGTTCGGTCAGATTTCCGGCAGCGTTCAACGGCATCTGGGGACACAAGCCTAGTTTCGGTCTTATCCCCACCAATGGGTACCTCGACTACGTCCAAGGTGGCCTCAACGAAGCCGATATCAACGTTTTCGGCCCATTGACCAGAAGCTCGAATGACCTCGGCCTGCTCTTGGACATAATGAAGCGAAACTCACCCCCTTGGGTTGCCCAACTCGGAAACACCCCCACAAATATTGGTGATTTGCGCGTGGCGGCGTGGCTTAACGACGACTTTTGCCCCATTGACGACGAGGTGCTCCAACACCTAGAAACCGTGGTCCAAGAACTAGAGAAAGATGGAGTAACAGTCGATCGCCGTGCCAGGCCCGACGTAGACCCAGACGCAGCAGCGATGTTGGGGCTCTGGTTGGTGCAACAAGCAACTTCACAAAGCACCGAAAACGACGGACCAGGTCACCGCATTTGGCTTGATAACCATGTCAAACGGGAACAAATTCGTTTGAGATGGGCTGAATTCTTTAACAGGTACGACGCCGTAATCATGCCCGTCTGTTTTGTGCCACCGTTTCTTCATCAGCAAGAAGGAGACTTCAGAAGTCGAACCTTGCTCTGCAATGGAGAACAACGCGACTACCTTGACGTCGTCAAGTGGACGACCATGGTGGGAATGGCATACCTGCCATCCACAGTGCCTCCGACCGGATTGGGAACTTCAGGGGTACCAATCGGCTGTCAAGTGGTGGGCGGATACGGAAACGACAGAACAACCATCGCCCTTGCGTCACACATAGGGATGCTCATGGGCGGATACCAGCCACCGCCTCGCGCTCAATGATGGCCCGAACGTCGCTCAACACCTCATCGAGGTGAGGCACCGGTGAAATAACGGCGGGACCACCCGCACGAAGAAACGCGAGTTCCACCCGGACCACTGGTTGGTTGGTTGCCTCGCCTAAAGCAAGTGCATAGGCCGCGGCCTGAAGTTGGTAGCTGCCTAACTTTTCGGCAGCCTCAGTTGGGTCAAATTGATCGGTTTTGTAATCGACTATGACCAAACCATCTTTAGTCTCGAAAACCAAATCAACGTAGCCTTCAAGAACTGTGCCGTGGATGGTTGAGGCAACATAAATTTCTCGCCAATGGCGCTCTTGCGCTGCTTCGCGAACCAGTGCACTCGATAATGCCGACTCGACAAGAGCGACAACGGTTTCAGTCCGTTCAGGTATTCCCTCGACTTCGGCTTGGACGGAGGACAAGGGCAACAAACGTTCACCCGAGACTAAGTCGATTCTTTGCAGCACCGCGTGTACCGCGCGACCAACCGCCGTCCCGTATCGACCGCGATTCCATGGTGCTGCGTCAATATATTCTGCGTCTTTCTCAAGTCCAGGGTTGGTCGCATCATCGGAGCCCCCTGATTTTGCGATAGCGGTCGCGCTCAGCGAAACTCGCTGAGCGCTGCGAGTAACGGCACGTTGATGGACCTGCGCCCACTCTGAGCGGCCCAGTCTCGGCGGATACGACACCTTCTGGGGTTCCTTGACCCAACCCTGAACAATTGTTGGTGGCGTTAACTCACTCTGTGGTGCCATTTCGTGACCGGACGCGAGGATGTCAGCACCGTGGAGCTTCGCGGCTTCCGTCGTTGATGACGCAAGTTCGGTCCGGTGCAATGACACAACTAAATGGTCGCGAGCTCGCGTGCAAGCGACATATAGGGTTCGAACCAATTCGTCGTGCCGAAAAGCGCTTTCGGTGTCGTGCCATTGAGCAAAATCGGTATTTTCAGTGCCTTTTCGATAACGAACGGTCGGAGCGTCAACGCCCTGGACATACCCCACTGAGATACCTCGACTTGCCGTTGACCCTTTGGCCAGACCGGCCACCATACAGATAGGAAACTCAAGTCCTTTAGCTCCGTGGATTGTCATGATGCGTATTGAGTCATCGTCGTTTTCAGGCAAGATCGCTTCGATCGGCCGGGCATTGTCTGCTGACTGTTGCGCGACCCAAAGAAGAAACCGTTGCAGAGTTCCGCCGGCCTCATCGGACCACCCGCGAGCCTGATCTAGGACATGCCGTATCCGTCGGATTGACTCGCGCGGATTTCGTCGAGCAGCGCACTGTTCATACATCTGCCTATCACGAATGATTCTTCTCAGAATTTGCGATGGGGTCAGCGAGGTTCGCTGAGAATGCAGCATGGAAAGGTGGGCTAAGCCGCGTGCGACTGGATCCCCGTCCGCGCTGCGGTGATGATGTTCTTCGTCATCGACGACGTTCCAGTTCCACGCATCGTCATGGGACAGCTTGAAGCGGTAAAGATCATCGTCCCCGCACCCATAGATCGAAGATCGCAGAACCGATACGGTGGCCAACTCGTCAGTGGGGTCGTCGACAGCACGAAGGCACATGATTAGATCTCGAACTTCTCGACTACGCCAGACATTGGTGGTTGAAGCAATACGGTAGGGAATGCCGAGGTTCTCGAATGCGTCCTCTAGAGCCGGCATAGAAGGTCTCCCAGGTACCAAGACAGCGATATCCGAAAATTTCGCCGGTCGCCAGCTCCCTTCTTCTCCCACGGACCACCCTTGTTGACGGCATCGAATAATGGTCTGAGCGATCTCTTCGGCTTCAACCCGTCGGATCTCGTCCATGTTGAACCCGTCGGGGGTTTTCTTGCTGCGTTTCGGATGAGGACGACTTCCCAGAACCATCACACTGGCACCAACAGGGGGAGCCTCCCTATTGGCGACTAAGGGCTCATAGTTGGGTTGGCTGCCCGGTCGATACTGGATGAGATTTCCGAATACTTCATTTATCCAGGCAATGATCTGTGGGCCGCTTCGAAAGTTGGTTAACAGTCGAATTTCTCTTGATTGATGATGCTGCTGAGCCTGCATGTACAGGCTGATGTCCGCTCTCCGGAAGCGATATATGGATTGCTTGGGGTCACCCACGAAAAACAGATGCCCGGGCCTAGTCGCCATGTCCTCCCAGGATTCTTGAGGAGGGTCATCGGGGGAAGTGGCAACGAGGGTCACTATCTGTATTTGAAGTGGGTCGGTGTCTTGAAATTCGTCGACTAAAAGCGATCGATATTTGGCGTGAACTCGTTTGCGGACTACAGAACCATGAATCGGGTCGCTCAATAAATCTCGAGCGAAGACGAGTAAATCATGGAAGTTGAGGCGACCACGCAAACGTCGATTCTCGACCTCATCGAGAATGAAGTTACTTAAGCGTGTGGTTGATCTGCGGAGCACAAAGTCAACCAACTGCGAACGGTGTTTCTCCACGGCGGCTCGGAAGCTCTCGTATTCTTCGCGGATGTCGGCGATGTTTGGCCAATATTTTCTGTTGCCCGCTTTGGAACCAGAACTGAGCCCCGCTCCGTTTAACACAGCAGTCTGCTCGATTACGTCGAATCCACCCGCGATTTGCTCCACCACCTCCCGCAGTTCCTCCAAGAGTCGCGTCATTCGGTCACCTGGTCCACTGTGTTCATCGATACGGCTTGCCAAGTGTTCCCCGTCGTTCACCAAACCAGAAAAATCTATTTCAGGGAGCGCAGGTGGTTCGATGCGTTGCAGCAGATCCCAGTTGTTTTCAAGTGCATCGGCGAGAGCATAAAAATCCCGATCGGTGTCGATACCGAGAGCGTCAGCAAGAAGGAGTGTTTCCCCCCACTCTGGGTCGCTGAATAGTTCGTCTCGAAAGCGTTCGAATGTTTCACGAAACGCAACCTGACCCGATATTTCATCAATTGTTTCGAAGTTGGGGGGGAGTCCGGCCTCAAGAGGGTGTTCGGAAAGAATTCTTAAGGCAAAGCCATGCAAGGTGGCCACCGCAGCGCCGTCAAGCTCGCGTAGAGCTTCAGTGGCTAACTCACGATCCGACTCTTCATGGAGCTCACCTAACGATTTCTCCAAACGGATGCGAATTCGGTGACGCAGCTCTGCAGCCGCTTTCTCGGTAAAGGTGATGACAGCAATTTGACTTAAGGGAATGGGATCCGGAGTGAGGATCAAGCGCACAATGCGTTCGACTAGAGAATGGGTCTTCCCTGATCCTGCACCGGCCTCTACGAAAAGAGTTTCTCCCAGCAGTTCTTCGATCAAGGATCGGTCACCGCCATCTGGAAGTTCGGTCACATCAGTCATCGGGGCTGCCCTGCGTAGGGGTGTTACCTGTTTTCGGGTCCCACAGGACCCCAACCGGACCGAATTCTTCACCGAGTTTCAACGCTTCCCATCGTTTCAACAGTTCGCGGCTCCCAAGACCGTCTGGATCGCAGTAAGGGCATCTGCCGGCTCCGCTCCACGTGTTCTCTTGTGGTCGGGCAGGGAACACCCCACGTTCGATTCCGTTAATGATTATGTCGATCGTTGAATCAAAGTCGGACAAGACTTGATCGGTGACGTCGTAGCCTTTTGTTTGCCATCGACCGGGATTGTTACTGGTGAACCAATACATGGAATGAACAAGAGTGGTGTCGTTCCCGAACCCTGCACGGGCACCGAGAGCGTAAATGGGGAGTTGTAGTTTCGTTCCGGCGAGAGTCGGCTCACCGCTACTTAGGCCTTTGTAGGGTTCAACAGATCCTGTCTTGTAGTCGACCACTACTAGATCGCCATTTTCGGTCATTTCGACCCGATCTATGCTTCCCCTAAATGTGACTACTCTCCCCGAAGGCAGGGTTCGGCGGATAGCTCCGACACTTGCGCCATCGATGCCAAAGCCGAACTCGGAAGCTACGACACGGCCTCGAATCTCCCGCTTTTGTTCGTTGATAAGTAGTCCTCGTAAATCGTTGAGGAGAGCTTCTCGGTCTCGGGCCCAAAAGATGGGTCTGCCGACCGCGCCCCGCGTCTCGAGTTCGGTAGCCACCTCCTGGCCATGCCTCACGATCGCTGCGACGTCCGCGTCTGTGTAAGTGACAGGTTCGCCATCGGTTGATCGCGATTCAAGAAATTCTCGAAAAAAACGGTCGGCTGACTCATGTATCAATGACCCGCGGTCGAGAGCCGAGACGCGAATTTGGTCCTCCGGTCTTTCAGGCTCACGTATTGCCAACACGTGACGCATGAAGTATTTGTGCGGACAATCGGCCCAATCCTGAAGTCGAGTAGGAGACACCACATCAGTCCGAATCCCTTTGCGAGTAACCACACCTGCAAGATTTCCGTCGTAGCGGCTAAATGTTTGATTATCTCGGCTTTCGATGAGCTGTCGCCCTAGCTCAAAAGGTGACGATGCTCCCAAAGAGGTCGCGGCCAAATTCTGGTTCTGGTCCAAACAATCCAGCAAATATTGTAAATCGAACTCGTTCAGGGACACAGGGATCTTTGTTGTTCGAACCCCCGACACGAAGGAGGGAATCAAGGTCGCCCAGGATTGCTCGTCGTCTTGCATTGCCTCTTCGAGAGAAAGTGCTCCACGTGAAGCGACGGTGTCGTCAAGCCATCTCGAAGGATAGTTGCCTTCGCCGCGACGTAAATCTCCCCTGGGATAGGTGAGAATGCTTGATGTGGAAGCTGCGAGCACGGCGAGGTATCGCCTGTAGTCCAACATCCCTCTGTCGCGCGTCAGAGTCATCGCTCCCTCGAGGGACTCTCGTTCATAATCAGGGAGTAGGCCATCCTCGCGCCACCGTGTAGGCGATATACCTTCGGCCAACCCCAAAACGATTACCAAGTCGAAATCGGCACCCGAAGCGCGTTCGACACTTCCCACGAAAACTCCGTCACCCAAAGTTCCGTATCGTTCGACAGTGTCGGCGGTCTGCGCCTCAAACGTCCGCCTGAAAACAGTCAGTGTCACCTTCGATTCGATCCGAGCTAACACCGATAGTCGCTGAAGGATCCGGTCGATGGTTTCTGCTGCCTGCTGCTCATCCACCGGCAAAAGGGAACGCGGACCCAGATAACGCGCGACCAATGCGCTCAACCAATCACACAAACCGGGCCAACTATCGGGAAGCTCGCCGGCGGTGGTCAACCCATCAAGTTCCGTAACGAATTCGAGCAGTTCTTCGGTTTCGGCGACAGCCTTGTCGAAATCACCGACTTCAGTTATGTCCTTTCCTTGTGATCGGCGTCGCTTGGAAACTTCCACCAGATCGTCACCGTGAGTTGTGAGGCGAAGAGTCCAATCTCCCAACCCGCCGATAACACCAGCAGCGCGAGCTCGTCTCGACCACGCAACCGCAGGAACATGCCTCTCCCGATCCGAGAACTGCCGAATCGGCCCTGATGCGAGCAGTTCCAGAACGTTCTCCCGGGCTAGCCCCTCATCGGCAAGTTCCAACATGCTGCTGATGAAACGTCCAAGAACGGAGTCGGAGAGACGTCTCGCTGCATCCCCATTGTGACGGATGCCTGCTTCTTCGAATTGTTCTTCAACAAGGCGTAAATAGGGATTTCGGTGCGGATACAGAACGGCGATGCGATCGACGCTGGTCCCGTCGCCCAACGACATAATCACTGTCCGAACTGCTGATCGGACCTCTTCATCGGGATCGCTCAGCGAAATAATCGCGTCCCCGACAGGTATCTGAATGCCCGCTGGATCCAGTTCACCTCCGAGCATTTGTGCGGTCCGATGAGCGTCGAAATCGGCGTCGTCGTGTCCGGTAAGACCGACGAGAGCCAGCACCTGTGTTGTGTTTCCCAACTCGCGTAAGAAATCTGAGGTTGGCATCGATAACTGTTCGGGAAGAAAAACGACCACGAGTCCGAACTCGGGGGCGTCTTCTATCGACTCGGTGGCGACCTTCAATAGATCGAATTCGTCGAACCAGTCGGCAGCTAACCGCTCCGTGATCGCTTCATGGACGCGCACGACATCGGCCGCTCTCGCTCCGGTCGAACGTAAAACGTCGAGCTGCTCTGGGGTCAGATCGCGCAACTCGCGGTGCGCGCGAACTAAGGCGCGCTCAGTAGTTGGATGACTCGCCGAGTTGTGAAAAATTCCGGGATCTCGGCGCAAGATTTGTCTGACCGCCGCGGCGATTATCGGTTTAGTGAGTGGTCGACGATTCGTGACGGCTAAAGAGTCAGCCGCTAACGCTTCGGCTAGCTGAAATGGTGTTTGGAAAGAAACTCCGACTAAGCCGTTGCGACCATCCGACGTTGGGCGAAACTCATCCCTCACTAATTTGCGGCGCAAAGTGACTGCAGTGAAAGAAGATGAGACGACAATCGTGACCGGCGCAAAGACATCTTGGCGCTTCGCGGCGCGCACCACTTCTCCGAGCTCATGCAGCGCTGGTTGACCAAATTCGACGGACCGTAAGTCGATCACGGCTCTGACCATAGATCTGGGGTCGGACTCTCGCGCGACGAATCGACGAGGATTAGCAGTGCCCCGGGGATCATTTTCCCCGCATACGCTCCACAACTGGTGCCATCGCGTCGACTTCGCCATCATGAATTACCCAATAGCTTGTTCCGTACAGCTCGCGATACCGGTGCAGTTGGTCGCAGACATCCTCAACGGTGCCGGCGAGAACCATGGGAATAGTCCGGGCTTGCTCGGGGGTGAGACCAAACATCGGTGCCATTCCTTCAAACATCTCGTCTGCTTCCCCGGTTGTTTTGGTGACAGCAGTCATGAAGGTGTTCATTTGTAGTTCGATACCGGCGAACCGATCTCCGGCGGCATCTTCGACCCACTGCCTTCGCTCTAGAAATCTGTCCCCGAGTGCAGACAAAGCGGTCTCGGGACCAACGGTTCCACTGTGAAGAGAAGCGTTGAGCCCAACGATGTCCGCTCTACGAGCAGCCTCGGTGAGTACTCTTTTGCCGCCCCCACCAATAATGATGGGTGGCCCTCCAGGCTGATGCGGGTTCGGTGTCCCCGTAATGTCGCGAACTACGTAGTGCTCACCACGAAAATCTACGGGCGTCCCTGACCACAAACCGCGGATGACGTCGATGGCTTCGATCATCCGATCGATACGAGTTCCTGCCTTATCGAAGGAAATTCCGGCCGTGTGGTAATCATTCGACATCCAACCAGCGCCAATGCCGAACTCCACGCGACCTCCTGAGACAAGATCGAGAGTGGCGATTTCCTTAGCGAGTACGACCGGGTGGCGATAGTCAACGTCGTAGACAAGCGTTGCGACGCGCAAATCCGTTGTCGCTTCCGCCGCCACTGTGAGCGCCACCGTAGGAGCCCACTGATCGTCGAAATGATCGGGGCAGAACACAGTGCTATAACCCAAATCTTCGATTCGGCTGACAGAATCTCTATAGTCAGCGCCCGACGCTGATTTTGAAAACTGGACTCCGAACCGGAACGGATGCATTTGCGCACCCTAACGTGGTTCGATGCCCACCCCCGCCCCAGATGAATACCCGCCAGCGCTTTTCCTGACCTCGCAAGGAGGAGTGGAGGCGACGGAACTGACGCGAGGCCCCTGGAGTCACGGGATCATGCATGGAGGACCTATTTGTGGGTTGATGAGCTGGGGAATAGAACGCGAACTTGCTCGAGAAGATCTGATGTGTTCGCGCTACACCGTGGAAATCCTGTCGGGCGTACCAGTCGACAGTTTGGGGATCTCCGCCAATGTCGTGAAAGATGGGAAACGAACTGCCGTCGTGGAAGCCTCAATTTCTCACCAAGGCAGGGTCGTCGCCCGCGCTACTTCGCAATGGCTTTCGCGACCAACAGAACCTTTTGGAAACCAGCTACCAGTTCCGGCTATTCCCCTCGAACGAGCGGATCCTGGCGCACATCCTGACATGGAATACCCCAGGCCCGGATTCAATGCAGACGCGGTCGAACTTCGAGTCGTTAGCGGGTCTACCGAGGAGTCCGGTCCCGGACTCATTTGGGCGCGACTCGACCACGAGTTGATTGCCGGTGAATCAACCTCAAAGTTCCAACAGGTTGCGACTTTGTCTGACCTAGGAGCGGCCGTTGGCTGGGAACACGCTGACGATGAGCAAGCTTTCATCAACCCCGACGTCACTCTTCAGCTTCTACGCCTCCCGATATCTGAATGGATTCTTTTCGATTCGGCGGTTGAGCGTTCATCACCAAATCTGGCGTGTTGTCGGACAACGCTCGCCGATGAAGCAGGTGTCATCGGATGGGTGTTACAAAGTCAGATGGTCGCGCCAGAAGAGATTCAACTCTGACCCCACGATTTCTCGCTCAACCCAGGCGATACAACCAAGTCGCTTGGATTAACCGCCGGTGACGTCCGCGTCCATCCGTCCAGTGGTCGGGTACCCGCGCTGTTCAATCGCCCGATGTCGGGCTGCGACCGATTCGATGATGTTGGGATCGGTGTAGATGTAGAACTCATCGTTGATCACCGCGTCGTGAACGATGTCGGCCACCTCGTGGGGTGGGCGCCCGGACGCGATGACATCCCACAAAGCGGCGGTGACGGCTTCGGAGTGCTCCGTAGCAACAGGCGCGGGCACCGTTTGGAAGCGCTCGGGTCGACGGGCCTCGTCGTTCATAATGTTCGTGGCGACCGGGCCGGGACATAGTACGGAGACGTTGACGCCGGGGGCTCGTGCCGCGAAATCGTGAAACTGACACTCGGAGAGTGCGACCACCGCATGTTTGGCCGCGTAATAGGCGGCGCTGATGACGGATCCTGAGGTGAGCCCTGACTGTGACGCGGTGTTGATCATGTGGCCATCGCCATGCGCAAGGAGGTGGGGGACGAACGTCCGGACCCCGTGAATGACTCCCCAGAGGTCAACGTCGAGCACCCATTGCCAATCCTCGACGGTCAGTTCGTGCGGCGCGTGACCTGGGGGACCCGCGACGCCGGCGTTGTTGCAGACAAGGTGGGCGCGGTCGAAGCGATCGATAGTGAACGCCAGCAAGCCTTCAACTTCCGACGCCACCGTGACATCGACGGGCAAACCCGCCGCCGGTCCCACTTCGGACACCTCGGCGACGGCGACATCGAGCGCCACCTGATCGATGTCGGCCAGAACGACGCTCATCCCAGCTGCTGCCCACCGGTCGGCCATGGCTCGACCGATCCCGCTGGCAGCGCCCGTCACAACAGCAGTCTTTCCGGCCAACTCCTTCACGGCACCCCCTCCGGTCACGCTAATGGATTTGGAAATGGAGTAGCCAAAAGAACCCAACGCGTGACTTGACCGAGGGAGCCGTTGAAAAACGCTCAATATTGGCCACCTTCTTACACTGCCTCAAGGCAGACAGAACTCGCCCATTTTCACAGCAACTGAAAATTTCCGGTTAACAGACCCGGAGATTCAGGCCGATTCGCCGATTGCGCCTTGTTGAACCAGAGCTTCTATCTCTTCTATCCCATGGCCAGCTTCGGAAAGAATTTCCCTGGTGTGTTGCCCTAGCTTCGGCGCAGGTCCCTTCGGTCCGACTTGAACGTCAGCGAATCGCATCGGCGCGGCGACCGTCCGGTACGGGCCGATATCAGGACTGTGAATCGTTGGAAACACACCCAATGCGTCAGCTTGGGGATCTGAAGCGACCTCGTGTAGTCCAAGTACTGGCCCCCAGATCATGTCGTTGGCATCAAATATCTCCCCCCACTGGTCACGAGTTCGATGAGAAAGTGCTTCGTCGATCGCCGCTACCAACTCAGGCATATGTTGGAAACGTCCGCGAACATCTTGGAGTCGCTCATCGGCCAGCAGATCTTCTCGTTCAATCACACGACATAGCTTCGGCCAAGCACTCTCTTCGGGCATATTGAGGACAATCCACTTCCCGTCACCGCAGGGATATCTATTCGCTGTAGGGAGAATCATGTTTTCCCTGGAGCGAGGTCGGAGAGGCGCTAAATCGACAGCGGTAATTGCATAATCTGTTGCCTGGGTCCAGATGGCAGTTTCGTAGAGGGAGGTCTCCACTACTTGCGCCTCCCCCGTCCTTTCAGCGAGCCGGAGTGCAGCCAAGATCGCGGAAACAAATGCGAGTCCTGTCGTATGGTCGCCCTGGGCGGGGCGGGCCATAGGAACAGTTCCGGTCTCACCTTCCCGCATAGCGTCATAGAGTCCAGAGCGCCCAAAAAAAGCAGTCACGTCGTATCCCGGTCGGTGAGCTTCAGGTCCCTGAGTTCCATAACCAGTCAGTGTCGCATGAACGATTCTTGAATTGGCCTGCTTGATGCTGTCAGGGTCCAAGCCGAATTTGTCTTGGCGATGTCTCAATAGATTGCACATGAAGACATCCGCACGAGCGATCAGCGAAAACACGACCTCCATTCCAGCTTCAGAATCGAGGTCTACGGCGATCGACCTCTTCCCTCGGTTTGAGACATCGAATTGATAATCGAACTTCTTTTTTGCTTCGGAAACTTTCGCCGGTCGACCCATGTCCCGCATCGGATCGCCGCTAAGAGGTTCAATCTTGATGACATCGGCACCAAGGTCGGCAAGTATGGCTCCAGCACTCGGTGAGGCCATCCAGTTGTCAATCTCGATGACAGTCACGTCGTCTAGCGGAGCAGTCATTTAGTTGCCTCCTTGCATGAACTCTCGGACAGTCACAGCAGCATTGCAGGGGAAACCCTGCTTCGCGTGAGAGTTGCAGCTTTGTGAATGGCGACACCGCGCGTCAAGCGGTGTTCTGTACCGGTCGTTACGCTGCTGTTATGGAAATCAAAGACAAGGTCGCCATCGTCACAGGTGGCGGCAGCGGAATCGGGGAAGCGCTGGTCGAAAGATTTCGCGCCGAAGGCGCCCGAGGCTTGGTTGTAGTAGATCGCGACGGGGCAAACGCGGAACGCGTCGCCCAGCAAGCGGGTGGCAAAGCGGTTGAGATGGACGTCACTGACGAAAATGCCATCGCACACGTAGTCGCCGAAACAGTTGACGACCACGGAACGCTCGATATTTTCGTTTCGAATGCCGGGTACGTCACCCAGGGAGGGCTGGAAACGGACAACGCGGAGATACAACGGATGTGGGAAGTGCATGTGATGTCTCACGTTTATGCGGCGAGAGCCGCGGTGCCGGTAATGGTCGCTAACGGTGGTGGCTACTTGTTGAATACGGCGTCCGCAGCTGGCCTCTTGACCCAACTCGGGTCCATGCAGTACGCGGTCACCAAAGCAGCAGCAGTTTCATTGGGTGAATTCCTTTCGATTACCTACGGTGAAAGGGGTATTCGAGTGTCAATGCTGTGTCCGCAGGCAGTCGAAACGAACATTCTTTCGAACAGCCCAGATCGTCTTGATCAGGGAACTGGTACCCCTGGCAGCGCGGCCGGTGACGGTGTTCTCACTGCTGAACAACTTGCAGAAACTGTCATCGAATGCATGGCTGAAGAAAGATTTCTCGTGTTGCCGCACCCTGAGGTTCAGACGTACAGAGAACGAAAAGCTAGTGACATCGACCGTTGGATAAACGGAATGCAACGCTTTCAGGCTCGCCTATACGCTGACCGCGACTTAGCCCCGGCTGATTGGCTTTTGAGTTAGCCGCGGACCATCAAACGGCTAGGTCAATCTGTTGCATCTTGGCGAGAGCCGATGTCGGGTCGCTCATCGACTAACTCTTCGATTTGAGTTACGCGGTCTTCAATCGCTACAAGTCTGTCCGCAACCATCGATGCGCGGCTATTGAAAAGGGGCGCTCTTCGTAATTTGCGATGTTTGCGACTGTCAAGCAGGTGCATGAAGCCCTTGCCTCGGGTCAGATAGGCGGTAGCTAGAAGCAGCGCAGCGTAAATGAACCCTTCGGACTTGAATAGTCCCACCCATCCGTACTCGACGACCCAATTCCGGTCAATCAGCCACACCGGGAGAAAGATCAGAATCATCGCCCCGGGTATCGCCGAAATCAGACGCGACCCACCCAAAGCCATCGCCAGAGCGAACATCTTGATCGACAACTCCTCCGGATAATGGGTGAAGTCATTGAAATTGGTTGGAATCATGAGCAGGCCGCCAGCTAATCCAGCCATACCTCCGCTGAGAGCGACCCCGTAGAGCCTCAGTCGGTAGACCGAAACCCCGAAAGCCCGCGCAGCCTCAGGTTCGTCGCGGCTAGCTATAAAGGCCCGGCCGATGGGTCCTCTGAGCAATCCTTGAACCAAGAACAGGGTTACCGCCGTATAACTGGCAACCAGGAAAAATTCCCATATATGTTCGTCTTCCTCAGCGATTCCTGTCCAGGACGGCGCAACAAACGAACCATTCAAAAGCACCGGCAAGTTGCCATCAACCTGTTTGAGAACGATCGGATAGGCAACTGCTAGGGAAAGGGTCAGTAAAGCAAGATATGCCTTCGGCAAACGCAGGGATGGAATGGCAACGATCGCCCCCACGAGTGTTCCTGCTAACAGGCCCGCGATGGGCATCCAGACGACCGGCACCCCAAAATCGTTGACTGCGTGGAGCGCCGCGTACGCACCGACCCCAACCAGAGCTCCCTGGCCGAGGGACAAAAGTCCCAGATAGTGCGTCAACAGCACCAGGCCACCGAACGCCAGTGCAAGCGCAACCGAGTTCGAGAAATCGGTGACAATCTTTGGCGTCGCGCCGTATGCGACTCGCAAAGACAGAGCCACTAGAGCCGCTGAAGCAACTATCCAAGCAACTCGAACAGGAGCGGACGTCGTCGCATCTTTTTCCCTCATCGTTGCCGCCACGTTTCAGTTCTCGGTAACAACCCCGAGGGACGCACAAACAGCACGATGATGAGCACAAGTAAGGCCCAAACCAGCGTCACTTGACTATCAATAAAGCTCACATAACCGCCGAGCATGGTCTCAAGGAAAGCAAATAGATACCCACCGATAAACGCTAGGGCTGGGCTTCTAAGACCGCCTAAAGTTGCCGCAGCGAGACCAAATACGAGTAGCCGGCCCATCATGTCGGGTCGGACATTGATCTCTCCGGCAATGAGGCCCCCAGCCAAGGCACCGATCCCAGCGGCCAAGGCCCAACCGAGCATGAGCACTCGACTAACCCTGATTCCCACCATGACCGACCCGGTTTGATTAGACGTCACCGCCCGAAACGCGAGACCCGCCTTTGTCCGACGTTGCAATATGGCTAAAAGGCCCAATACCCCGATCATGGTCAGGGTTATCCCCACGCTGTCGTGCCAAAGACGAGCACCGCCGATATCCCACCGATCGTCAACAGTCTGAGGAAAAGGAGAACCCAAGAACATGGTGCGCCCACCCCATTGCTTTCGCACGAAAGCGCCCAGGAGCAAATAAAGACCTAGCGTCGCTCCAACCGCCGCGACCGGGTCAGCGCTAATGGGACGAATGATGACCCTCTCGGTAAAGGCACCGATCACCATCGAAATGACTATGGCACCCAGGATCGCCGCCCATATGGGCCAAGCTGCCCCTACCACATCGGTGTTCGACGAGAACTTCAGGTAAGGACTGGGGCCAGTAGCCAGAACCAGAGCGATATAGGTAGAAAACATTGCCAACTGTCCTTGCGCGAGGTTGAGAACCCCAGTCGAGCGGAACACCATAGAAATGGCGACCGCCAGAGCGGCGTACGCCGAGCCGTTGGCAAGGGAGTCAAAGGTTCGTTGTAAGAACAGCGACATGCACCAGGAAGTCTGTCACTCTCAAAGGTGTTAAGCACCCACCAATCAGTCATACCTAATACAAAACCTCATGCCAGGATGTTGGACGTGACTACGAACCGCTATCTCGCCGACGTAGCGATCACCTGTGATCAAAATTTCACTGTTATCCGTGACGCAGCAATCGACGTGAACGAGGGGCGGATCACGTCAATCGGACCCCAATCCGAAGCGCCGCCGCACCAGGGCGCAGTGCACGACCTCGGCGGCTTAGTCATGCCAGGCCTCGTCAATAGTCACGCCCATACCCCAATGACGCTGGTACGCGGAGCAGGCGATGGGCTCCCCCTCCTGGAATGGCTAACGAAAGTGATGTGGCCGCGAGAAGGCCAAATGACACCCGAGGATGTGCTTTGGGGAATGCGACTAGGCGCATCCGAAATGCTGCGAGCGGGCGTAACGAGCACCTGCGAGATGTACCTCTTCGAAGAATCGGTGGTTGAAGCATCGACAGAAGCGGGTATCCGACTAGTTATGACACCCGGGATCATCTCAGCACTTCACGCCGATGATTTCGGCTCAACCGACGGCCGCCTCGCCACGATTACAGAGTTCCATAAGCACTACCACGACCCAGAACGAGGTGTCACTGTGGGCTTTGGCCCACATTCCGCGTACGATCTGCCCCTCGAATTTTGCGCGGAAGTAGCCGCAGCTGCTCGCGACCTAGATGCGCTTCTACATATCCATGTCTGCGAAACGCAGGCAGAAGGCATGGATCTTGAATCCGCGAACGATGGTCGTTCAACAGTTCAACTGTTAGCCGAAAATGGTGTTCTGGACGGACGGGTGATTGCTGCTCACAGCGTCTGGCTCAACGACGCAGATATCGAAACGTACGCTCACCACGACGTCTCCGTCGCGCACTGCCCGGTGAGCAACATGAAACTCGGCTCGGGTGTCGCCGCCGTTAGAGCAATGCGTTCGCGAGGAATCGAAGTTGGATTGGGAACAGATGGACCGGCTTCAAACGACGATCTTGACTTGTGGCAGGAAATAAAGTTTGCGCCCTTACTAGCAAGAGTCGTAGCGACGGACGCTGCTGCAATGAGTCCGCGAGACGCGCTTTGGATGGCCACCAGCGAAGGAGCGCGGGCGGTTGGCAACCGTGACGTTGGAACCCTCGAAAGTGGCCAAAGAGCTGACTTTATTCGCGTCAATCTGGATGACCCAACGTTTGTTCCCGTCACATCTACCGACGAGTTGATAGCGCACTTGGCGTGGTCAGGTAGCGGACGACATGTCACCGATGTTTGGGTTGGGGGCGAACAAGTTGTAGCCGACCGCCAATGCCTCAGGATCGATGTGGAACGAGCTATGGCAGAAGTCCAAACTCGCGGTCTGCGGTTAGCGAGCGACTCAGGTACGTGACGTCAACCTGGTAGAGCCACATCCGTTCGCACATGGGCACCGAGTTGCGTGTCACGATGGCCTCATGATCGGCATCATCGCAGGCACTGGGTACTACGAACTTCCCGGGCTACGGCAACGCAAAGACGAAACGTATACCAACCAATATGGGCAGGCGTCGGTGTCGACGGGAACGTGGCATGACGTTCCGATCGCCTTCGTGGCCCGCCACGGCGGCGACCACTCGATCCCACCTAATGCCATCAACTATCGGGCCAATATCCGCGCACTTTCCGAACTGGGAGTGGAGGCAGTGTTCGCTGTGAACGTCGTCGGATCAATGGTTCTCGAACGAGGGCCAGGATCCTTGTTCCTGGTTGATGATTTCATCGAGTTCACTCAAGGACGCGACTGCACCTTTTTTGACCAACCGGGTCAACTCAAACACACGGATATGACAGTGGTGTACGACACCAAACTTCGGTCACAGGTGCTTCGTGCTGCACAGATGGAAGACATCGATATCGTCGAGACAGCCACTTATGTGTGCACCGACGGCCCCAGATTCGAGACCCCCTCTGAAATCCGAATGTACAAACAGCTAGGCGCGCACGTCGTGGGAATGACGGGCTACCCGGAAGCCGCACTCGCCCGAGAAGGAAACATTCCTTATGCCTCTATTGCTGTTGCGTCGAACCTGGCAGCAGGGATGACCGACGGGCCGATAGAAGAGCAAGTCGTTTGGGACACCCTAGAAGCAACGAAAGAACCGGTTTTTCGACTTTTGAGCCGCTCTGTTCAGTTGCAAGCCTCAGGTGAATGTTGAATCGATCGTCGCTGACCGCCGCAGATCTCATTTCGACCGACCCACAACCCTTCAAATGGCGAATGGGCGTCAGACCTCTACGTCTCGAACAGTGGCTCCTGGTCGACGCTGACCGCGACGCCGACCTCAACGAAATCAACGCGATCATCGACCGCCACCGCGACGAAATTATTTACTGCGAACCGACCGCAGCCGCAGCATGCAAAGAACTGGCGACGTTGGTCATCGAACACCTCAGACAAGTGCCTCAGCTCAGCAAGGTCGAACTCAATTCACGACCGGACATGCACATAATCGAAGCGACACGTCGACTCGTACAAGAAGACATCTGCCTTCTCGAACGGCGGAGCGAAGGATGGGTAATGACGGCATGCGCCGTCGCGATTCCCACTCAATGGGATGTTCCCTCAAAGTTCGGAAATACGCTTGACTCCATTCATGAACCGGTGCCCCGATATGACACCGACCTCGCGCAAACAATGGGAACCTTCTTTGACCGGCTTCGAACGGATCGACCGGTGTGGAGAGCTAACCGCACCTTGACCGACGACCCGAGCTTGCGGCTGGCGCCGAAACGGAGACACGAGCCCCTGCGACGAGACATCACCGCGACCAATGTTGCGGAGAGCGTCTGGTTGCGGGTCGAATACCAGACCCTGCGTCGGCTCCCAAAAACCGACGCCATTGTCTTCACCATTCGAATTCTCCGACAACGAATTGCGTCGGTTGCCCAGCACCCCACCGCTCTCACCGAACTAATCCGATGGTTATCCACACTTCCTGAAGAAGTCCGGAGCTACAAAGACAGCACCGTTCGACATGGATTGCTGGTGAAGCAATGGGCTATCGAACATGCACACATTGACGAGCAGCAAGATCACTAACACCAACGAACGTTCGTTTGTATAATGGGATTGTGCGCAACTGGCGAAATATTGGTGAATTCGAAGACTTCCTTGACGACGGCGGCATCGTTGAACCCAACGATGACATCCCAGACCCATACCGTAAAGCCGTATTCCGGTTCATTGAGATGCACGCCAACAGTGAATACATGGGAGGGCTCACTGAACGAGATTGGATCCCAAAGGCTCCGGGCTTGCATCGAAAGATGACTGCGCTAGCGAAAAGCCAAGACGAGATCGGTCACGCTCATCTTCTCTACATGGTCGCCGCCGACCTTGGGATCAAGACACGAGAAGAAATGGTCACTGACTTGCTCGAAGGCCGCACCCATTTCCATAATGTCTTTCACTACCGAGTTCATAGCTGGACTGACCAAATCGCTGTCGCGTATCTGGTCGACGCAGCCGCGCTGGCAAGCCAACAAGCCGTTTTCAAAAACTGTTCCTACGGTCCCTATAAACGAATACTGCGTCGCGTGATTGTCGAAGAAGGCTTCCATATGCGCAACGGTGAAGAGATGATGCTCCTCATGGCCCGCGGAACCGATGTCCAACACCAGATGATGCAAGAGTCCATCAACCGCTGGTGGTTACCGTCGATTCAACTATTCGGTCCCGACTCCAAACCCGACGACGAATTGTTGCGGTGGCACATTAAATCCGAACGGAATGAGGACTTGCGAGACCGATACGTACAAAAATTCGTACCGCAGCTGCTCGCCGGAGGCTTCACCATCCCAGACCAGGACCTTCGACAAGACAACGAAAACGGAAAGTGGAAAATCAGCGATATCGACTGGCAGCCACTCATGGATACGATGAGAAATATCGGCCCGGACAGTTCTCGAAGAATTTCAGACGCCAAACGAGCCTGGTATGACGCCGAATGGGTGCGCACGGCACTTGACGACGCGACAAAGGCGCAAGCGTGATGGTCGCCAAAGCTGCCATAGACGCAGTCCGAGCCGCAGTTGCATCTGTAGCGGACCCAGAGTATCCAGACCTGAATATTCAACAATTGGGGATCCTTGAAGACGTGGTCGCAGATCGCTCGTCTATTCGCGTCGACCTCGTGCCCACCATCATGGGATGCCCAGCCTTAGACGTCATCGAACAAGACGTGGTCGCCGCAGCTCAAGCTTCAGGGCACGACGTGACGGTTCGATTCTGCATGTCTCCGCCCTGGACGCCTGACCGCATCACCGATGATGCCCGCAAAATACTGGCGAGGGAATACTCAGTCGCCATTCGACCGCGAAACGGAGTGACAAGCTGCCCCCTATGTGGAAGCACAGCACTACAACCTCGGAGTGATGTTGGCCCGACAGCATGCCGATCGGTCGAATGGTGTCCCAACTGTCGCAACCCTGTCGAGGTAGTTCGATCCCGCGAAATGGGACAGAAATGAGCCGCAAGAATCGAACCGATGTGGTTGCCGCGGCGTGCGGAATGTTCGCCGAACAGGGCTTTCACGGAACTTCCATGCGGGATCTAGGGAAAAAGCTCGGCCTGATGGGTTCATCGCTATACAGCCACGTCGTCTCCAAAGACGAGCTATTAGTCGACGTCGTGCGCGAAGCATCTTCCCGCTTCCAATCACTTGCTAATGAAGTTCGGACGATGCCGGGAACCGCCATTGAACGACTCTCTCGACTCATCCACGGTCACCTCCAAATACTCGTCGAAGATCCCAACCAAGCTCGAACTTTTCTCAACGAAACCCGTTTTCTCCCCGAACTCGAGCGAGATACAGCCGTGGCGATGTTTGACAGCTATCAACAGGTGTTTCGCGACGTACTCAGCGGCGGCCGCGAAAGCGGCGAATTTCGAGCGGATCTCGATGTGCATCTAGCGGCGAATCTCGTTCTTTCCCTCTTGAACGGCACCCCAAGGTGGTTTAACTCCGGAGGTGCTCTCAACATCGAGTCGCTAGCTTCAGAAGTCCACCACTTGCTGACAGTTGGGCTGAATCCAGACCCGCAGAGAACCCCAGCATGAACACCTACGAAGTATTTCTAAAAAAAGCTGGGAAAGAACCTTTCAGTCACGCGGGATCGTTCGATGCACCCGATAGCGAACTAGCTCTCCTATATGCACGCGAAACCTACGGGCGACGAGGCGAAGGCGACCAAATGTGGGTCGTTGACCGCGCCAACTTACTAATTGCCGATCAGGATGATCTGGCGATGGCCGACCGAGTTCACAAACACAATGATGGCCAGCTACTCGCCGAACTCCGCCGATCCGGTCGAGGAAAGGCCACGTAAAGAGAATGAGCCCTGATGAAACTGCAAACGAACTAGTCCTCGCTTTTGCCGACGACGAGTTGTGCGTAGGTCAAAACCATTCTTGGTGGATCGCGGTCGGTCCCTTCTTAGAAGAAGACCTGGCGTTCACTTCGATCGCTCAAGATGAACTGGGACACGCTAGAGCTCTCTATTCGTTGCTATCTGACGACTTAGATCACATCGCGTATGGGCGCCCGCACCAGGAATATCGCTCCTCGCATATAGCCGAACTCCTTTGTCACGATTGGACCAGTGCGCTTGTCCGCCATGTCCTGCATGACCTTGCAGAGGAAGTTCGTTGGGCAGCCATGCTTGATTCGACCTGGGTGGAACTCGCAACTATTGCGACCCGCGCTGCAGCCGAAGAACAATTCCATGTTCAGCACGGCTTGACACTGTTGCGACGTCTGCTCTCCACCCCGGAAGGACAGTTGCGTCTTTCGTCCACGTTGATTGACTTAGCTCCAAAGGGCAGAGAGTACTTCGCAGGATCTGATTCTGGACTTGTCACTTCGGGGATCCTGAACACCTCGCTTGCTGATCAGGAACGCACCTGGATGAAGCGAATAGACGACCTACTCGCCGAATTTGAGTTGAATGTCGATTGGAGTGGTGAACCACCCTCTCAAGGGCGCTACGGCACTCGTTCGAGGGACTTTTCGACACTGCACGATGAAATGGTCGCCGTGCTCCAAATCGATCCTCTAGCTAACTGGTGATGACTCCCTAGTCGCTTGAATCGACCGCCACACTTTCTCGCTAGTAACCGGCATATCTAAGTGCCGAACTCCTAAATGACTCAACGCATCTATTACCGCATTGTGAATCGCCGGGGTAGCGCCGACGGTTCCAGATTCACCGATACCCTTCGCGCCCAAAGGGTTGATGTGAGTTGGCGTTTCGAGGACGACCCGCTCAAACATCGGTAATTCGGATGCGGAAATGACCGAGTAATCAGCCAAGTTGCCGGTCAAAGGGTTCCCATCCTCGTCATATCGGAACTCTTCAAGAAGGGCCTGTGCTGCCCCCTGGGCCAATCCGCCGTGAACTTGGCCGTCTGCCAGAAGAGGGTTAAGAATGACACCAGCGTCGTCACAAGCGATCAATCGTTCCAAAGAGACCTGTCCCGTTTCGCTGTCAACCTCAACCACCGCTACATGGGTCCCGAACGGGAACGTCGGCCCTTCCGACTCAAATATCTCTTCAGCGTGTAAGAGCCGCGGCCCGTCGTCTCGCTCTTCTAAATGATCCGCCACGTCTGCCCAAGAAACGCTGATAGAGGGTGTCCCAATCACATGAAACTGACCGTTCTCGGTGTTGAGCGAAAGATCCGCTTCCGAAGCCTCCAATAGTTCGGCAGCGACTTTCTTCGCCTGTTCGACAAGTGCCGCAGAGGCCTCCCATATGGCGGCCCCGGCCAACTGAACGGAACGAGATCCGCCAGTAATCCCGCCTTGGGGGACCTCATCGGTGTCTCCGTGGACTATCTCTATGTCGTCGAAGTCCACCCCAGTGGCATCTGATATGAGCATCGACCAAGCCGTGTGATGCCCCTGTCCATAAGGAGATGAACCGGTGCGGGCTACTATTCTTCCGCCGCTCGAGAGTTCGACACCTCCGTATTCGGAACGCCCAACTCCAGCGGTGCGCTCAACGTAAGTAGCCACACCAATGCCGAGAAAACGGTCATCGCCGTCCGAACGACGACGAGCTTGTTCAGCCCGAAGATCGTCATAACCGCTGGCCTTGAGCGCAGAGTCCAAACTCGCTTCGTACGCGCCGCTGTCGTAATTTGAACCGGTGCTGGTTGACAGAGGAAAAGCTTCGGGCTGAAGAAAATTGCGCCTACGCACTTCTGTTGGATCCATACCGACTTCCGCTGCGAAAACATCAACGGCGCGCTCGATTGCTGCAGCAGCCTCCGGGCGACCCGCTCCGCGATAAGCGCCTGTCGGGGTGGTGTTTGTGACCACAGAAACTGAACTGAATCCCACGCTAGTGATGTCGTAGCAGCCAGTAAGCATCGCTCTAGCGTTCGCCGGCAAGCCAGCCCCCGCTGAGGGATACGCCCCTGCTTCCTGTACCACGTGCAGGTGATAGGCGCTGATGTCACCCTCGAAAGTCCCACCGATTCGGCAGTACTGGATTTGGCCGCGACCGTGTCCGAGTCCCACCATGTCATCACTTCGAGAGGGAACCCAGACCATCGGGCGGCCCACTCTTTTCGATAGCCACCCCAACAATGCCTCTTCGGGGGAAGGTCGGGCCTTGGCGCCAAAACTTCCCCCAACATCACCAGAAACAACACGGATTTGGTCTTTTTCAAGTCCGAGAATTGAAGCAATCGCCGCCCGAACTGGATGGGGTCCCTGGCCCGCGTTGTAACAGTGGAGACGACCATCAGCTCCCCACTCCGCGGCGGCAACGCGCGTTTCTATGGGAACTGGCGCGAGTCGGTTGTTTATCGTTCTCACCTCGGCGACAACCTCACATGAAGCGAAATCGGCTTCAAGGCCTTCAGCTTCCATGCGACAAACGACGTTCCCTTCTTGGGTTCCATCGAACAAGATGATGTCTGAATCGATGGCAGCTTCAGGATCAACGATCGCAGCGCGAGGTTCGTATTCGATATCGACGAGTTCGGCGGCGTCTCGGGCCTGAGCCGGTGACTCTGCGATTATCGCAACCACGGGTTCTCCGACAAATCTGACACGGTCGCTCGCCAACAGCGGGCGTACCATCGCGTCATCAAATATCGGGTTCGCCGACGGATAAGGGCCAATGTCCAGGTCGGCACAAGTGACGACATCGATTACCCCCGGGGCGGACATTGCGTGCTCAATGTCGACGGCGATTATGTCTGCGTGAGCGATCGTCGAAGTTAGGTAATAAACGTGAGCAGCGTTCGGAAGTCGGAGGTCTTCGACGAAGTTCGAAGCCCCTCTGAGGAGTGGTTCATCCTCGCGTCTCCTAACTGCGGTTCCGCGAAGCGCCATATTAGGTACAGGCCTTTCCAGGTGTGGAGTGTTGTATGAACTGACTCCGATTGTGTCAGGCCGAGTATCATCTGTGACGTACGGTGCAGAGATGCAGCGAAGTACGGTGAAAATCCGGCACTGTCCCGCAGCGGTGAAGTCCCTTAGGGGAACGAGTCCGATCGCCTGAATCGATGCCTCGCACAATGATTCTCGAGGAAGAAGCGTTGTGTGGCAGGTCCCCTGCCGCTCCGCCCTCGGACGGCAGGAGGCCCTAAATGAAAAGAACGACAGCGGTGGTTCTTGGCCTGCTGCTGACGGCTTCTTGTAGCGGAAATGCCTCATCGGGGCTGAACGAACCGGGCGCGACCTACGAACCTCAGTCTTCCTTCAACCTTGTGTCGGAGAGCCCAACACCCGCAGTCACCCTTGCTAAAGATAGGAGCGATTCAACGAAGGATGAGGTGACCCAATCGGCGAAGATTGACTACCCAGTCACGATCGTGTCGTTGTCTCCGACCGCTACCGAAATGCTTTTCGTCATCGGAGCTGGCGAACAAGTCGTTGCTGTTGACAACTACAGCGATTTTCCGCCTCAAGCGCCAGTCGTTGAAGAACTATCGGGCTGGAATCCGAATGTCGAAGCGATCGCTTCTTATCAGCCTGATTTGGTGATTCTTAGCGATAGCGGCATACAGGAGGAACTGGAGCTGCTGGGTATCGAGGTTTTCGTCGCGCCCGCAGCAACTGACCTAGAAGATGTCTATAGGCAGATGCTGGAGCTTGGTGTCCTAACAGGAAAATATGATGCAGCGACACTCGTCGTGGCTTATATGCGGGAACAAATAGGTGAAATTCTTGCCAGCATTGAACAACCTGACCAACCGCTCAGTTATTACCACGAGCTTGACGACACCCTTTACTCAGTCACGAGTTCGACCTTTGTTGGCTATATCTACTCCTTGGCTGGTTTGATCAATATTGCTGACCCAGCGGATTCGGATGGGTCGTCATGGGGTTACCCGCAACTGACCCAGGAATTCGTTCTTGAATCAGATCCGGACATCATTTTCTTCGCCGACGCTGAATGTTGCGGCCAGTCGATCGAAACAATTGCATCACGGCCTGGCTGGTCAGAACTGAAAGCTGTACGAAACGGAAACATCTTTGACGTGAACGATGCCGTGAGTAGCCGATGGGGCCCTCGGCTCGTTGATTTTCTCGCCACAGTTTCTGCTGCGGTTTCTGCAGTAAAGGTCGAATAGCACAACATGGTTTTGAGCCTTCACTCCGGAAGTACCGCAGTGGTGTCGGAGAAACTTCGCGCGCCCTGGCTCTTACTAGGGCTTGTCGCGATGGTGTGCGCGGCGGCGACGAGCCTGGTTGTCGGCCCCGCCGACATAGAAATTTCTGCCGTCGTACGGGAATTAATTGATCGGTTGCCGCTGGTCACGACCGATAGTGGGTTATCTCTTATCCACGCCAACATCATTTGGGAGGTGCGCCTCCCACGCGTGTTACTTGGCGCACTCGTAGGAGCGACTCTGGCCCTCAGTGGCGCTAGCTATCAGGCTGTATTTCGCAACCCGCTCGCTGATCCTTACCTGTTGGGTGCTGCAGCAGGTGCGGGTCTCGGAGCGACAGTAGCCATCGTCACTGGAGCCGGCGACGGAATGGGAACCTTTGACACCGTTCCTCTCCTAGCGTTTCTCGGTTCCTTGGCCGCCGTCGCTCTCACATATTTTCTCGGCTACAGCTCCGGAGTTCGACGATCGCCCGCTGCATTACTCCTTGCTGGTGTCGCGGTGGCGAGCTTTTTAACAGCGATTCAGACATTCATTCAGCAACGCAACGTAGAAACGATCCGTCAGGTCTACAGTTGGATTCTCGGACGCCTTAACACCGCTTCCTGGAGCGAGGTATCCCTTCTAGCGCCATACGCGCTATTGGCGAGCGTGGCGATTTTGCTTCATCGCCGAACCCTTGACGTGATGCGTTTAGGAGATGCAGAAGCATCGTCAGTTGGGATACGACCTCAACTTGTTCGTCTTATCGTGATTGTCGCGGCTTCATTGGGAACCGCTGCAGCGGTTGCAGTGAGCGGATTAATTGCATTTGTTGGCCTTATCGTCCCGCACACCGTTCGCCTTCTAGCAGGTTCAAGTAATCGAATCGTGCTACCCCTCTCAATGATGTTCGGGGCGGCATTTCTCATGTTCGTCGACCTGCTCGGGCGAACTATTGCCTCTCCTGCGGAGATTCCGATTGGAGTCATCACAGCTTTCTTCGGAGCACCCTTCTTCGTTGTCGCCTTGCGGTCGAGTAGGAGGTCACTCGGGTGACGTTCTGCGTTGTCGAAAATGTAGGCGTGCGCGTCGGCAAAGCAACCCTTATTGACCGCGTATCAATGGAAGTGTCAGCGGGGGAGTGGGTCACCATCGTCGGACCCAATGGTGCGGGTAAAACCACGCTTCTTTCAGTAATGGCCGGTTTGATGCCAAGTTCAGGGACTGTGTCTATAGATGGACGTAACCTCGCCGACCTCACTCCTCGGCAAAGAGCGCGCCTGCTCGCCTACGTTCCCCAACAGCCCGAAGTTCCACCCGGAATGTCGGTCAACAGTTATGTGTTACTTGGCCGCACTCCGCACCTACGACTATTAGGAGTAGAGGGTCCACGCGACTTCGAAATAGTGGAGGACGTACTTCACCAACTAGATCTCGAAGGTTTCGGACATCGAACCCTTGAGTCGCTTAGTGGCGGCGAACTTCAGCGCTGTCACTTGGCCAGAGCAATTGCCCAAGCCACCCCCGTAGTTTTTCTCGACGAGCCGATTGCATCCCTTGATCTTGGCCACCAGCAACAGGCCCTTGAGTTAATCGAGCGACTCCGACAGGAGCGCCAAATCACAGTAGTTATGACCATGCATGACTTGACTCTCGCAGCTCAGTACAGCGACCGAATGACCCTTTTGTCGAACGGCCGAGTATTAGCGGAAGGTGATCCGAATCAGGTTCTTAAATCAGAGCATCTATCGGCTCTTTACGACGCACGGGTAAAGGTTCTCAAGATCGACGATGACATTGTCGTCGTGCCAATTAGTAACCGCAGAAGACCACAATGAGCGCACAAGCTATGGGTCAACGCGAGTGGAGCCGAGCGTTGTCTCGCGTGTTGGTCGGTACCCGAACTGCTACGAAGAGAGACATCGACTTTTTGAGCTTCGGAGTTGCCGGTGTGAACTCCGAAGCATCAGCCTGTTCTTAATGACCTTTAGGCAAGTACCGTGATCGCTGTGCCAGCAAAAACTAGTGGACTTCCGAACGAACGACGGGAACGCCTCGACGCGCTCTTTCGAACTGATCCACTGCTGGAGCAACTGCAAGGAGAGCTGCTGGAGTGGGGTCCGGGTATGGCAGTAGTACGAGCGACGATACAAGTAGCGCACACCAACTTCCTTGGTGGCGGTCACGGAGGCATCCTTTTCAGTCTCGGTGACATCGCGATGTCGTTCGCCTCTAACGGCTACGGCCGTCAGGCAGTTGCGACTCAGATCGACATCTCCTACCACAGGGCGGTACAACCGGGTGATCTTGTTGTGGCAACTGCAACAGAGATCAACCGGAGTCGACGGTTCGGGCATCACGGAGTTGAGTTAGTTGTGGGTAATCGGTTAGTAGCAAGCGCGACAGGCACCACCTATAGGACCGACGAGTGGCACTTCGGTGCCGATCAATGGTCTGAAGAGTGGCGAGCGAAACATTGAACAGTTTTTGTAGAACTGCCCGGTGGCCGCTCATCGCGGTGGTTGTCGTCGCGGCCGCGTGTGGCTCTGACGGGCCGGTCGTCACTCGGGACCCGAACCCATCGCTTGTTCAAATGGCGTCCCCCTCCTCAACTGAGAGCCCCAAGCTTCAGGCCCCCACCCAGGACAGCGACGAAAGTGCGATCCAATCCGGCGGCGAACCCGGTTCGAGAAAAGGAGGATCAGCGACTGTACTTCTGGCAGAACACTCACAACCGATTACTGGCTGGACGCCTTGGGACCACGTGTGTGCCTGGTCTTGTCGCAATGTTCTCAACCAGGTACTCGAAACACTCACCGTCGTTCTACCCGATGGGTCCACGGCGCCCTGGCTCGCGGAGCGAGTTGAACCCAATCCCTCCATGCTCAACTGGACTGTCACGATAAGAGAGGGAGTGAAATTCACTGACGGTGCACCGGTTACTGCTCATGTGATTAAGGAGGGGTATGAGGAGTTCCAAAAAAAAGGTGAAGTGACACGCGGTCTGCTGCGCGACGCCCGAATTAACGCGGTCAGAGTCCTCGACGAATACAGGTTGATGATCGATTTGACTGAACCGAATCCTGCATTGGACGTTGTGCTTTCCGGCCCAATTGGTCGGGTGTTCTCTACCCAATCCGCTATAGCCGATCCGGCCGCGTTTCTTCGTCGTCCCGTGGGGACCGGCCCGTACATCATCGAGTCTTGGGAGGTCGGTGAGCCGGTGGTGCTCGTAGCGAACCAGAACTATTGGAGGAACGATGCTGACGGTGTGTCGCTTCCCTACCTCGATCGGCTGGTTTTCCGTCACGTCGCGAACGAGTCCGAACGAATTGAATCAGTTCGAAGTCGCGACGCCCAATTTGCTTACACTCGCTCCGCATTAGCTATTGAGAGAGCGCGAGACCTTGAGCTCACCGTCGTGTCGCGAAACGAGGACAACATTGGGGTCGTACTGTTCAACACCCTTCAAGCACCAGTTGACGATGTGCGAGTGCGTCAAGCACTTCAACTTTCAACGAATCAAGAACTTCTGATTAAGTCGTCGATCGGGGCCGGCGCCGGCCAGCCCGCTACTCAATGGTTTGCCCCCGAAAGTCGCTGGTGGTCCGGGCTAGCTGCAGAAAAATGGCCCGTAACCAATACCGTGGAAGCGAAAGAACTTTTGGTTGCATATGTCAACGACACTGATCGTTCCGACCGGCTAGCGACTGGATCCAAGATTTCAGTCACTCTGCAATGCACCGACGACATCCATCTTTCCGCTATGACCCGAGAACTCGTTCGACAGTGGGAAGCCACCGGGTTGGTCGACGCCCAGGTAGAAACGGTCACACGTAACGCGTTAATTCAAAGAGTCCTGGGGTCAGTTACCGACAGGCCGGGCTTTAGCGGAGACTTCGTTGCTACGTGTTGGCGTGTAGGCGGAGAATCGGATCCTGCGATGATGTTCACGCCTTTGTTCGGACCTGTACGCACGTCACCGCTGAACGTCACGAACCTCCACGATGAAACCTTGACGGCACTGGTTGAGTTGTTGCACTCAAGTTCAATCGAAACGGTCCGCCAAGCAGCAGTTGAACAGTTGATGCTTGCGATAGTGGAACGAATGCCGATGATTTACCTCGCTCACTCCCAGTCGGCTTTAATCGGCCATGGCGGTACGGAAGGGTTGGGATCGTGGCTTCTTCCAGACGGGGCGGTGGTGCTAGGTCAAGTAGCCGGAGTGGGCCGATGGGCAGAAGTCTGGCTTTCCGGTGAATGACAATTCGGTGTCCCTGGAGTCGCTCGGATGGACTAAACGCAACCGCGAGGACCTTCAACTGCCTAAAGGTCACGGAGTCAGCCGAGTTGTCGTAGAACATCGAGGAGCGTACGAGCTGTTAGGGCCTCACGGATCGTGTGAAGCGGTGCTCGATAGCGTGACGCGTGATCAAGCTGATGAACCTATGGACTACCCCGCTGTAGGTGACTGGGTTATCCACTCACTTGAGCCCATCGACAACCGACGCGTCGCGATTGCGGAAATTCTCCCACGACATTCGGTGATTACTCGACGTGCTTCTGGCGCGGCTCCGCTTCCGCAAGTTGTTGGTGCGAACATTGACACGCTCGTCATAGTTACCTCCTCGGATCAAGATGTAGATGAGCACCTCATTGAGCGTTACCTGGTCACTGCCATTGGTGGAGGCGCCTTCCCAGTCATAGTTGTGAACAAGACTGACCTGGCCGACGGAGATGCCATCCGGGAGCGATTGATTCGCCGCGGAGTTGAACATCCAATCTTGATGATCAGTGCAATTACAGGTGACGGAATGAGTGCTCTTGCCGACCTTTTAGTGAACGGAGCAACCCTGGCGTTCACAGGGCCTTCAGGAGTTGGAAAGTCGACACTCGTGAACCGTTTGGTGGGGGATTCAATTCTCACCACTGGTGCCGTCAGCGAGGAAGGGTCTGGTCGTCACACCACTGTAAGACGAGAGATGCTCGTGGCCGGAGGTGGAGTGTTGATCGACACGCCAGGCCTCAGAGAGGTTCAACTCTGGAACGGCGATGGGTTGGATGAAGTCTTCTCCGATGTCGCCCGATTAGCCATCCAATGCAAGTTCGCTAATTGCAGTCACCGCGACGAACCCGATTGTGGGGTACTGGACGCCTTGGCAAGGGGTGATCTAAACCCCAGCCGCTTAGCTTCCTATATCGATTTATGTCATGAACTATCTGAACTGGCCGATGAAATCAATGAATATCAAAGGACTCGTCGACGGCAACGAGACGCACGCCGAGATTAGTTACCCGAAAAGCGGGGTGTTCGTTTGGCCATGAATGCATCAACCCCTTCTCGATAATCCGCGCTATCAAAACAAGCGTTGACCAAGTCGTTAATCTCGTCAAAGTTGCGAAGTGACTCGGGCTTGGTCCATTCGTCAGTGGCAGCCTTCGCCGCCCGGATGGTGAGTGGAGCGTTCTGGCAGATGATGTTCATCCATTCGTAGGTTGCTGCCTCAAGGCCGGCTTTTGGGACAACGCGGTTGATGATTCCCATGTTCAATGCTTCTTCTGCTCCGAATCGATCCGCGAGAAACAAGATCCTTTTTGTCGCTGAAGGGCCGATTAACTGAACAAGTCGGCCTAAACCTTCGGCGCGGTAGCCCAGCCCTAAACGCGCCGCCGGAATCGTGAAGCTTGCATCATCAGAGGCAATTCGAAGATCTGCGGTAAGCGCCACGGCAAGTCCGCCACCTATGCAGTAGCCGTGGACCATCGCAACCAATGGTTTGGGCATCGTGACGAGAGCGACATAAGCCCTGTTCGAAACGGTGTCGTACTCATCGTTAGAGGAACTGTCCGTTCGTTTCTCATCAAACTCGCTGATGTCTGCTCCCGCAGCGAACGCTCTATCCCCTTCTCCCCTCAGTAACACTGCCCGAATATTTTCGTCGCTAGCGAACTCTGTAGCAGCGTCAAGTAAGCCCTGCCACATGGCTGAGCTAATCGCGTTATGTCGTTCTGGATGGTCAAGCACGATGACTCCGATTTGGTCCTCGCGCTGGATATGTACCTGTCCTGTCACCGACTAAACGCTACACGGCAACGACTTGGTGCGATAGATGGCTAATCTCGGCCCGATGTCAAGATACGGATGGCTTGCGGTGGTGTGTGCAACAGTCATTGCGGCTGCAACGAGTTGTGCCGCCACTCCCCCCGGCGCCCGACTTTCGCCGTCCTCGACGACAGCGCAAGCTGAAACCATCCCCGATGAAACTGAGGGAGTTCTCGCCCCGTCAAAATCCCCAAACCCAACGCCGCCAGTTGCTGACGGTACTGCCACGACACTGCCCCCTGAACAGAGTGACGTTTGGCCGCTTACCGGAGTCCAAGGTCAAGAAATCGGCAGATGGCCTGCGCTGCTCATCAAAATCGACAACCACGATCGCGCACGACCCCAGTTCGGGATTAATGCTGCAGATGTCGTCTTCGAAGAGATAGTGGAGGGTGGCCTTACGCGACTCGCAGCTATTTTTCATTCCGAAGAGACCGACATTGTGGGACCAGTTCGATCCGTGCGCACCAGCGATTTTGATCTTCTCCGTAATCTAAATCGGCCGCTGTTTGCCAATTCAGGAGGAAACGAAGCCGTTCTTGAACTGCTTCGAGATGTTGATTACGTAGATGTGAGTTCTAATGCCGATCTCGATTCGTATCGACGTCTCTCCGATCGGCCCGCGCCCCACAACCTGGTGACCAGCACCAAGACCCTTCGGGTGGTGGGCGATAACCGTGGCGGTGGCGCCAACCCGCCAGTCCTCTTTATCCGCCGCAGCGACAACGAACCAATGCTGGCTTCGGCCACTACGGCGAAAGGCGTGGATTTAGATTACGGGGCTACCTCCGTCACATATCGCTGGGACCCCGATGCGCACGGTTGGATGCGCCGCCAAAATGGGTCTCTTCACGTGGACGCAAGCGGAGTTCCCGTGGCTCCAGAAATAGTAATCGTCCAAACTATTTCCTACCGACGCAGCGCTGCTGATGGAAGATCACCCGAAGCAGTCATGATCGGCGAGGGTCCAGCTTTAGTCCTCTATGACGGACATGTACTTGAGGGTTACTGGGAACGTCCCGATGCGGGTGCCCTCACCCGCTACATGGACCGTGACGGTCAAGTGATCGTCTTCCCACCGGGTAGCACTTGGATTGCACTCCCCCGTGTAGGTCAAGTTCAAGTGGTCGAGTAATTAACGTTTTGGGACTGCGCTAATCGGTGTTCTTCGGAACCCAAGAAGCGTCGCGTCTTTCGCGGAACGCCGTGATTCCCTCCTGTGCCTCGGCACTTTGGAAAAGAGACTGGCTTAATTCGGCGGTCCATTCCCAGGCGTCTTCCCTGGCCATCTGGGGAACCTTTGACACCAATTGTTTGGCTGCGGCAAGAGCTTTCGGTCCGCCTCGAACCACTTTGTCGAGTGCTTCTTTTACTTCGGCGTCCAACTTCTCCCTCGGTACTGAGCGGTTGATGAGTCCAACTTCTGCCGCACGAGACGCCGGGATTCGTTCACCGCTAAGAAATAATTCGCTGGCGTCGGCGCGCCGCAATTTTGGTAGGCACACCACCGAGATCACGGCAGGAGCGACCCCTATCCGAACCTCAGTGAACCCTATAACGATGTCGTCTGCAGCGATAGAGACGTCAAGCACAGCTGCGAAACCGACCCCTCCTCCGGTGCAGTGTCCAGCGATACGACCAAAAACGGGTTTCGGTGATTCGATGATGTCATCGAGAATCTCCACGAAACTGTGACGAGCCGTGGGTTGTGGCACTCCTGGCTGATTTGCCTTCAGATCCGCACCGGCGCAGAAAGTATTGCCGTTATTGGTGAACAGGATGGCCCGAACCTTCTCATCGTTTTGAGCGGTCTGAAAGTGATCCCCTATGGAATTGACTAGCTCGACGCTCAGAGCGTTTTTGTTGTCGGGACGATTCAAAGTGATAGTCGCCACGCCTTGAACTACACCGTAAAGAGCTGCCTCATCTGTATCCGTCACGAAAACGAGCCTAGTGAGCGCGCAGGCGTCACAGACGGGTGAACCTAAGCTGTTGTTCGTGACCCAAATCATCCCCTCTACGGCGGCAACACTGACTGAAGCATGCGGTACTGATCCAGATTGGTTGTGCCGCAAAGTTTTCGAATGGACGGACAACTCAGACGTTGCTGGTATCGCGACTTGGCTCGTTGACCGCCCCGTCAAAGTACTTGTCATTGTTTTGCTTGCGTTGTTGACACGACGCATTGTCCACAAGGCCATCGATGGACTGATCGAACGCCTCATGTCCGAGAGGTCCTCGGAGGAGAAAGACGCCGTTCAAGCTGCCGAAGCCTCAAGCGGCACGCTGCGTCGTGAGGTGCTCTCCGAGAAATTGGCATCGCTCCGTGAACGAACAGACCGAGCGCGCCAAAGAGCAAAAACCCTCGGGGTGCTTTTCAAGAGCATTGCGTCCGCAGTAATTGGTGCAGTGACTCTGATGATGCTTCTGGGGGAGTTCGACATCAACCTCGGCCCTCTAATTGCCGGTGCCGGGATCTTGGGCGTAGCAATTGGCTTCGGAGCTCAATCCCTCGTTCGAGATTTGCTGTGCGGGATTTTCATGCTCATAGAAGACCAATACGGAGTCGGCGACGTAATCGACGCAGGCGACGCGACTGGCACGGTCGAATCGGTCGGACTGCGTACCACAAGGATTCGCGACCGACATGGGACGCTGTGGCACATTCCTAATGGCGAAATCCGTCGTGTTGGAAACATGAGTCAGGTCTGGGCGCGTGCAATTCTCGACATTGACGTAGCGTATGACACTGATCTCGACTTGGCGATGGAGACCATTAAAACCGTTGCAGACGGTGTGTGGAACGAACAACTGGAACAAGCCACCATCGTGGAGGAACCAGTCATCTCCGGTGTGCAAAACTTTGGTGCCGACGCAATCACGATCCGACTTTCGGTCAAAACTGAACCAGCAGAACAATGGAGCACTGGTCGTGTACTGAGAAAACGCCTCAAGGAAGCGTTCGATGAGGCAGGCATAGAAATTCCATTTCCCCAACGAACCGTTTGGCTTCGAAGCGAAGCCGACCAGAAACCGGTGGTTAAGAAAACCGGTCCCGGGTTCCAAACTGGTCCTCGATCAGGTGGCGGAGACGACGATGGGGAGTAGCGCGCGGCGACCTCAATCAATGACTACAACCTGAGTGCCCACATTCGTCCAGGAATATAGCTCAGCCGCCTGGTCGTCCCGCAGACGGATACATCCATCTGATCGGTAACTCCCCAACTGGGATTCCATTTGCATCGCCTCCCCGAAACCATCGATAGGGATGTTGTGGAAACCGATGGCCTGTTCTGTCCCCCAGGTGAAACGCACCATATATTCCATGCGGATGCCATCGTGTCCGGCAGTGGTATGACGAGATTTTGAGAACACCTGGTAGGCACCGGGTTCCGGTTTCTTTGCCCGCGCACTGACAAAGAAGTTGCCGGCTACCGCATCATCATCCCCGACAAGCCAAACCCTATGACGCTGATGTGAGAAGATCACCCGCCGTCCCGACCCCGAATTTGTAGGAACCGCAGCCGCGGTAGAGGTCGCCATCCAATAGCCCTCACCGGCACCTCGGGCTGCGAAAGCGCCGATTGGTGCCAGTTCGTGAGCATTCATTTGACCGAAATGAGCCGCTGAACCGAAAGTAAAGACTTTGCCGCGCTGACTCACTAGCCAATATCCGCGATCGTCCACAGTACGCTCGGCCGCCACAATCAGAGTGCTAGAGACGTCATTGTTCGCTAGAGAACCTCGGTAGCGCGCAGTCCCATAGGTGTGAACTGACCCATCCGCGCCGATTAGCAGGTAGCCAGTTCCATCAGCCGTCGGCAACAAATCGATGATCGGTCGATACAAGCTGCGATTCGCAAGTCCGCCCAAATATTGAGCGTCTCCAAACGCGAAGACTCCGCCATCGGCTGCGGTCAGCCAGTAACCGTTCCCAGATGGAAATGGTTCAAGATCCACAACCGGAGCTTGAAGTGAAAGGTGTCCAACTGAACCGCGCCAAAGGGCCGTTCCAAATGCATAAACCACCCCCCGGCCCGTGACGAGCCAGTAACCATTACCGTCGCCCGTCACCGCTAAATCGACAACTGGAGAGCTAAGAGCAATTGACCCTAAATCCCCCCGATGGACTGCGTCGCCGAAGTCAAAAACTCTTCCGTCTTTGGTGACAATCCAATACCCGTCGCCAGTTTTCGTGGAAGCCATTGCCGCCAAGTCGAAGTTGACCTCAGCTCTCAGATCACCGAAATCTGGCGCTGTACCGAACGCATGGACTTCACCGGTTTGGTTGGAATCAGCGGTCTGGTACACACCCGGTTCAAGCCAGTCACTCGCATAAGCTATTGACGCCGGTCCGCCGCACAGCAGCACCGCGAGACACAGAGCATTTGCGAAACGAAATAGCGATAAACCCGTTAAATGAATCATGACCTTCGCCGTCGACGATACGACTTATTCGTCGGCCGCGAGCGTTACCTGAACTTCGGCGTTCCCATCAGCTTGCGCCAACAACTCGAGGGTCGAGATCCGCCCCGCTTCCATCAGGTCAGCACGGGCCGACTCAATCAAGTCAAGGTGTTCACGAGTGGCAGCTACCACCACGTGTTCGGCTACCACTCTCAAGCTGCGTTTCGCTTCAGTTTTTGCTTTGCGAACCTCAGAAAGCGTTTGTGATGCAGCGTCCAAAACAGCGGCGTTGGTAGTTGCATCGAGTTGACTACTCAAACCTTGATGATCGGGCCAACTTGCTCGATGAATCGAGTCATCACGGAACCACGACCAGACTTCGGCGGTGACAAAGGGAAGGAAAGGAGAAAACAGGCGCAGCAATGTGTCTAACGCCGTCGTAAGAGAAGCGTGAGCGGATGCCGCCGCCTCGGCTCCCTGGCTTCCGTAGGCTCTCGCCTTCACTAACTCGACATAGTCATCGGTGAATGCCCAAAAGAACCGTTCAGTACGCTCCAGAGCACGGGCGTAATCGAAATCTTCGAAAGCCGCCGTGGCGGTTTCAACAAGTTCCGCTAACCGGCACAACAGTGCTTGATCAAGGGGCTCCGTGACCAGATTGAGGTTGGGCTTGGAATCAGGGGCAAGAGACAGCGCGAATTTTGATGCGTTGAGGATCTTGATGGCCAACCTGCGACCGATCTTCATTTGCCCCTCATCGAAGGCCGTGTCTGTACCCGGGCGGCCGTTTGCTGCCCAATACCGAACCGCGTCTGATCCGTATTGATCGAGAAGACCTTTCGGCGTGACCACGTTTCCCTTTGACTTTGACATCTTTTTTCGATCCGGGTCCAGAATCCAACCCGAAAGAGCGCAGTGTCGCCAAGGAGCGACCTGTTCCTCAAGATGGGATCGGACTGCGGTTGAGAACAGCCACGTCCTGATTATGTCGTGTGCTTGTGGGCGCATGTCCATCGGGTAAGTGCGTGAAAATAGATCATCGTCTTCACCCCATCCGCATGCGATTTGGGGACTCAACGAAGACGTAGCCCAGGTGTCCATAATGTCGACTTCCCCGATGAAGCCCCCAGCAGCGCCTCTATGTTGTTCTTCGAAACCCGAAGGCACGTCGGACGACGGGTCTACAGGAAGGGCACTCTCGTCTGGAATGAGGGGATCGTCCCAAAGAGTGTTCCCGGCGTCGTCGAGGCGGTACCACAGAGGAATAGGCACCCCAAAAAAGCGCTGTCGACTGATGAGCCAATCACCATTCAATCCCTCAATCCAATTTGTGTATCTGCTTTGCATGTAGGACGGATGCCATCGCATCTCATTCCCTCGAGCGATGAGATCCCGATTGAGGTCCTGATCCCGCCCACCATTTCGGATATACCACTGACGACTTGTCACAATCTCAAGCGGCCGATCACCCTTCTCGAAGAATTTCACCGCGTGAGTAATGGCGCGAGGTTCACCGATCAGTTCACCAGAATCTTGAAGGATCTCGACGATCTCCTTCTTCGCAGAAAAAATCGTTTTCCCCGCCATTCGGGCAAACGCATCTCTGCCCTCAGGGGAGATAATCGCTTCGGGAACATCACTCACGATGCGACCGGTTCTATCCACCACTGCGCGAACAGGAAGCTCCAATTCGCGCCACCAGGTCACGTCATTGGTGTCTCCGAAGGTGCACACCATAGCGATACCGGTTCCTTTTTCGGGATCCGCTAATTCATGGCTGAGCACTGGCACCTCAACTTCAAAGATCGGCGTGGTCGCCGTGGTGCCCAACAAATGCTGATAGCGCTCATCGCTTGGATGGGCCACTAAAGCGACACATGCCGGAAGAAGCTCAGGCCGCGTTGTGTCGATAACGATGTCTTCTTGGTTTGACGTTCTGTGAAAACGGAGTTGGTGATAAGCACTTGGTTGATCGCGGTCTTCAAGTTCTGCTTGAGCGACCGCTGTCCGAAAGGTGACATCCCACAACGAAGGGGCTTCCATCTGGTAGGCCTCACCGCGTTCGAGATTTCTGAGGAACGCTCGTTGGGCTACCCGTTGGCACCGTTCGTCTATCGTCGCATACGTCATCGACCAGTCCACACTTAACCCGAGTTGTTTCCATAACTCTTCAAACGCTTTTTCGTCTTCGGTAGTGAGTACATGGCACAACTCAACAAAATTTCTTCTCGATATGTTGATATCGCCACGCTTCTTAATTGCCTGCTCATCGCCGGCATCTTTCGGAGCTTTGAAGTCACTGACGTAGGGGAGCGTGGGGTCGCACCGAACACCGAAGTAGTTCTGCACTCGACGTTCCGTAGGCAGGCCATTGTCATCCCATCCCATCGGGTAAAACACCTCGGAGCCGGTCATACGTTGATATCGGGCGATGGTGTCGGTGTGGGTGTAACTAAAAACGTGGCCGACGTGAAGTGAGCCGCTGACTGTCGGTGGCGGAGTGTCAATGCTGAATATCTCGTCGCGACCTTTGGTCCGGTCAAACCGGTAGGTTCCCTCAGCCTCCCAGAGTTGAGTCCACTTGGACTCAAGATCCTCGATAGTGGGTTTGTCGGGAACCTTCGCCATGACCAGAACGGTATCTTGACCGCCGCCGCCCGCCCAAGACTCACCGCGTTTATGTTTCCGGAGACCGAACAGGTGCTACGGGTACCTACCAAAAGAAAGCTATCGAAATACCCCGCCAAGTGATGCAGGTTCCGTACTCTGGCTGCACATCACCTCTCTGACCTCCCTCCCTGATCTTGGTGACGCACCGGAAGAGACGTTGCAAGACGTAGCTGTTGAGCCGCCGCGTCTGGTTAGCGACGAGACGCGGCGAAGTGCTGCAGCGACCCGACGAGTCCGAGGCTTTTTCGCGGTGGTGATGGTTCTAATGCTCGCGGCCCAGGCTGCTGACGCGATCCCCGGCGCCAGCCTCCCCCCTCTACCTCTCGGGGTCATCCTCGCCGGAGTCTTACTGTTTGTTAACTTTGTTGATCCAACCCGGGACCCGGGTGTAACCGAAAACCTTGCACAACGCCGATTACTCATCGAATTGTCGCTCGACTCAGCGGTTGTGTTTGCTGCTATCTGGTTAGTCGGATTGAACTCTGCGAGCAATCTTTGGGTGATGTTGGCGTTTCCGATGATTCAGGTTGTCGTACGACTCGATGTCAAACGAATGGCGATGTTCCTCGGTGGTATCGCGGTCATTTACGCCGCGGGCGAATTGTGGGCGGCGAGTCGGTACCAAGACTTGAGCTTTGAGGTCGGTGCCCTCGTCCAACAGATCGGAGTCCTCCTAGCCGTCAGTCTCATTGCAGCGAATCACCGACCCCTTTCCACCATCGCGTCGACCATCTTCAACACCAACTCGGTAAATGAACGTCAGCGAGAACGACGACGATCCCCAGGAGATGGTTTCGGTGTCGTCTATGTTGACGTGGTCGTGGAGGACAAACCGCCAGCCGACGTTGTACCCGAAATCCTTCGAGAAGTAATCGGTAGACGAATCAGCGCTTGCGTACGAGATGAAGATCAGGTCTTGACCAGCGATGCCGACGCATTCGCAGTTTTGTTGGAAGGACTGCACGAATTGATGGACGCGACTGTGGTCGCTGAAAGGATTCTGAACCGGTTAGAAGGACCAGTGGCTGTTTCCGGAGTTTCGATCGAGATTGACACTCGGGTAGGCGTTGCCTACAGCCCGAATAGTGTTGGCAATCCAGATGGCCTCATAGAAGCCGCTGGTAGGGAAGTTCATGTAGCGAGGCGTAACGGAGATGATCGGCTCGTTATACATGAACCCGTTGACCCCCTGCAGACCGCAGTTGGGTAGCCGGCTGCGGCCTTGTCTTCAGGCTAAGTACCGCAGTAATTGCCCGTGACAGTTACCGGTTAGTAACTTGCTTACATGGACTTCAACCCAGAATTGAACGACGACCAACTGCAAATCCAGCAGTGGGTCCACGATTTCGCTGCCGAGGTAGTACGACCCGTCGCCGCGGATTGGGATGAGCGCGAAGAGACGCCATGGCCCATCATCGAAGAAGCCGCGAAAATTGGTTTGTACAGTTGGGAGTTCATGGCCGAGGCCATGATGAACGACCCGACGGGCCTTACCATGCCCGTCGCGCTCGAGGAGCTCTTTTGGGGTGACGCCGGGATCGGTTTATCAATAATGGGCAGTGGCCTTGCAGCAGCGGGAATAGCTGCTTCTGGTACTCCCGAACAGGTCATGGAGTGGGTTCCTCAGTGTTACGGAACCCCCGAAAACCTCATGCTTGGCGCCTTCGCCTCTTCAGAACCCGACGCCGGTTCCGATGTCGCGGCAATCCGAACCCGTGCGGTATATGACGAATCCACCGACGAGTGGGTGATCAACGGAACAAAAACATGGATAACTAACGGCGGAATTGCTGATGTGCATGTGGTGGTAGCGTCCGTCGATCCCGAATTGCGGAGCCGGGGTCACGCCAGTTTCGTCATTCCGCCGAGTAACCCAGGACTTGCTCAGGGCCAAAAGTTCCAAAAGCACGGCATTCGGGCGAGCCACACAGCTGAGGTCGTTCTGACTGACTGCCGTATACCTGGCAGCTGTTTACTCGGCGGAAAAGACAAGCTTGATGAACGCCTAGCGCGAGTCCGAGAAGGAAAATCAGGGAATGCGCAAGCAGCTATGCAGACCTTTGAGTCCACCCGCCCCGCAGTCGGCGCCCAAGCCATCGGGATTGCTCGTGCAGCATATGAATACTCGCTTGATTACGCGAAGGAGCGCCACCAATTTGGCCGCCCAATCATTCAGAATCAATCAATCGCGTTCATGTTGGCAGATATGGCAACTGAGATAGACGCTGCCCGGGCCCTCGTATGGAGAGGAGCTTGGCTCGGCAAACAACGCAAATACAAGAATGCTGAGGGTTCGATGGCCAAACTGAAAGCTGGCCGGGTAGCAGTATGGGCGACCGAACGGGCTATCCAAATACTTGGCGGCTATGGCTATGTGCGGGAGTACCCCGTCGAGCGGTGGCATCGTGACGCCAAGATTTACGACATCTTCGAAGGCACCGAACAAATCCAACAGTTAGTGATCAGCCGAGCGATCTCGGGGATGCGCATCGAATAG
>UINC01001039.1_pt1 | contig 173411 bp, 151 predicted proteins | sample 5385821 | NCBI WGS metagenome assembly UINC01 (sample SAMEA4666929, study PRJEB26691) | marine metagenome | isolation source: Pacific Ocean | place: Pacific Ocean | collected 2011-10-13 | reverse complement strand
CAGGAGCGGTTTCTGAAGGTGCGTCTGGGTCAGCGCTTACTGCGGTAGCCGGGTCTGGTGCTGTCTCGTTGGCAACCTCAGACGAAGGTGCCGTTTCGTCTTCGGCAGGAGCGGTTTCTGAAGGTGCGTCTGGGTCAGCGCTTACTGCGGTAGCCGGGTCTGGTGCTGTCTCGTTGGCAACCTCAGACGAAGGTGCCGTTTCGTCTTCGGCAGGAGCGGTTTCTGAAGGTGCGTCTGGGTCAGCGCTTACTGCGGTAGCCGGGTCTGGTGCTGTCTCGTTGGCAACCTCAGACGAAGGTGCCGTTTCGTCCTGAGCAGTTCGGTCAACAGACTTATCCTGACGAGGAGGGGCCTTAGGTCGACGTTTTTTGCGACCCTTTCCTCCTCTCTTTGGCTTTGGTTCGATTCCGAATTGAACGGCAATTTCCGGGATTCGACTGGCAATTTTTTTGATTGTTTCCACCAGTTCTTTTCCTGGTTCAGCGGGGACATGGGCCAGGGCTACGTACGGCCGAATCGGCGAAAAGGCTACGGCTTCGAGAACGATCCCGAGACGCTGTTGACTGACGTCACCTCCGAGAGCCTCGTTTGCTTGTGTCGTCAAGATTTCGGCTATGTCAGGCGGCAAAGGGCTGCCAGCTTTAGGAGGTCGGGAGCTAAGTCGCAATGCACGAACCACGCGTTCCTCTTTCAACGCGGATCGAATTTCCTCATGCCACTCAACTTGGGCTTTTTCAACGCGCTTGTTCAACCCCGAACGAATCTGGTCCGTAATGTGTCGACTTTCTTCATCGCGAGCAGCATCCTCAGCGGCGACCAAAACGGTCCTTAGGTCGCGGATATCGACTTCTTCAATTGAAGACAACGCAGCGTCAGCACGATCTCGCCACTCGGCGATCTTCAGTTGCGGGAGAAGTGATTCGGCCAGGTTTATGAGAGCATCAGCGCGCACCTCTTCCCCACCCTCTTCTGCGGACCTAGCGTTTTGGGTCTCGATTTCCTTCCGTACCGCAGCGATACCACCGCGCGACACCTGCTCAGCTATGACTTGCTGTTCTTCGGGTAGCGAGGCAACAAAGGCTTTCCGATGAACCCGCCCAGGCTTAAGTTTTTTGGGTTTGGGCTTCGGTGGAGCTTCAGTCTTGGCGTTACGCGATTGCCGAGAGTCGGCTTTTCGACGATCCGGCTGCTTTCTGGCTTTCTGATTCGAACCTTCTTTTTTGGACCTGCCATCTGATTTCTTCCGACCGCCTTTTCGCTTATCTGGACGCGCCTTTCTCGCTAGTTGAGTTGTAACTGCATCGAAATCCCGTCCCGATCCAAGGACCTCAATTCTTTCGTCCTCCGGCCGTCCACTACGACCTTTCGGCGGTGATACAGCGGTCACAAAAATGCCGTCGATCTCGAACTCTGCATCGACACGGCAAACATCGCCGATAGATGCGTCGTCGTAAAGTAGAGCGCCTTCCAAGGTTCCCTTGGGTTGCTTGGCGCCGGCGGCCCGCCAGGTCCAGGTTCCGTCGTCTCGCTGACTAGTCAGCTCGACCTCGATACGTCGGCTCATCGTTGCTCCGGGTTCTCCGGCTAGGCGGGTACGGGAGGCGGTGGGGGAGTACGGGCCCCCGCGCTGGTCCCTAATTACGGTCCCCAACGTTACCGAACTCAGCGCAAAGATCGACAATTCGGCTCCGCCACTCAATTTTTGAACATGATTGACCCCCGCGCGCTCTTGATGCGTCCTACCCTCGGCTCAGGCGAACAACGAGACCCAGGACGGTCATGGCACGAGCTAAAGCACCAGAACAGATAGCCCGCGAAATCGTCGAAGTACCCGTTGATGATGAGATGCGCGATTCCTTCATGCCCTATGCGCTGTCAGTCACGACAAGTAGAGCTATTCCCGATGTTCGGGACGGGTTAAAACCGGTTCAACGGCGGATTCTCTATGTCATGGGAGACTTAGGTCTCCGGCCGGGTACTCCATTCAGGAAATCAGCGGGGGTCGTCGGGGAAGTGATGGGGAAGTACCACCCGCATGGAGACGGCGCTATTTATGAGGCCATGGTCCGAATGGGGCAGTCATTCTCGATGTCAGTCCCGCTCATCGACCCCAAAGGTAACTTCGGCAGCCTTGACGACCCTCCTGCCGCGTATCGATACACCGAAGCGCGTCTAACTGCAGCCGCAATGGCCATGGTGATCGACCTCGATGAAGAAACTGTCGATTTCAGCCCCAACTTCGATGGCGAACGAGAAGAGCCGACTTGTTTACCAGCAGCCATACCGAATTTGTTGGTGAATGGTGCTTCGGGCATAGCTGTGGGAATGGCAACGAACATGCCGCCACACAATCTCTCTGAAATAGCCCTAGCGATCGAACATGTCCTTACCAAACGACGACCCAAACCAACCGTCGATGACCTTATGGCCTTCATTGAGGGCCCCGATTTCCCCACCGGCGGGATCGTCGTTGACGACGGATCGCTACGGGAAGCATACGAAACTGGACGCGGCACGATTCGCGTGCGAGCTCGGGCGGAGATTGAAAACATCACGGCCCGCAGACAGGGAATCATCATCACCGAGTTGCCCTACGCCGTTGGTCCCGAGCGGGTTCAAGCCAAAATTCGCGAACTCATAGCAGCTGGAAAACTTGAAGGAATCGCAGCTGTTGTCGATCTTTCAGATCGCAACCATGGCCTGCGACTCGTAATCGAATGCAAATCAGGAATTGGACCTCACGGGCTCCTAGAAAAGCTTTATCGTTTGACCCCACTTGAAGAAAGCTTTGGGATAAACAACGTCGCGCTCGTCGATGGGGTACCAACAACACTTGGGTTGTATGCGCTCTGTCAACATTACGTAGACCATCGCTTACAGGTCATCGTTCGACGCACCGAATATCGCTTAGCGAGAGCCGAAGAGCGTGAACACGTCTTGATGGGCCTTTTGGTGGCCCTTGACAATATCGATCAGGCAATTTCGATCATTCGAGGTTCGAAAGACGCGGCAGCGGCTCGCTCTGAGTTGATGGACGCGCTGGAACTCAGTGAGGTTCAAGCGACACACATTTTAGATATGCAACTCCGTCGCCTCACCGCTCTGGAAGTCGAGAAACTTCGAGAAGAGCTAGCCAGCGTCCAGGATGAGATCAACAACCTCCGTAAAGTCCTCGCGTCAGACACGCGGCGCCGAAAACTCGTCCGTGACGAATTGAAAGAGTCGGTAGAGCAGTTCGGTGCGCCGAGACGCACGACGGTCGTGTCCGCCGACGCTGTTGTGGTAATCGAGGATGATCCTTCCGAACTCGAGGCGCAGCCAGAAGAAGTCATTGCGGATCAACCCGTTCAGGTCACCTTGTCAACCTCGGGCCTTCTCGGTCGAGGATCCCCTGACGGCGAATTCACCGCCAAACCAGGACGGCACGACGTGATTGCTCAAAGTGTCGAAACCAATGCGTATAGCCCGATATCCGCCATAACAGACCAGGGACGGTTACTTGCTGTTCGTTGTCGAGAAGTGCCCGAGATGGTCCGGGGCAGTAGGGGAGCGTCGGTGACAGAGATGTTCTCGCTGAGTCGAGGGGAACGAGTCGTCGGACTCTTCGGGGAAGGTCAAGATCCGGTCGTCATAGCAACCCGAAATGGGATTGTTAAACGCCTTGACGCTGAGTCCATCAGACGGCTTCGATCAGGAAGTCCGGTTATAAATCTAAAAGGTGACGATCGAGTTGTCGCAGGATTCGTTGCCAGTGAAGACAGCGAAATTCTGATGGTCGCCTCGGACGGTCAGGCACTTCGCACCTCGGCGACCGGTATTTCGATTCAGGGAGCAGGAGCCGCCGGGGTTGCAGGCATGAAGCTGAAGGCCGGGTCACGACTGGTCGCGGCCGGACCCGTGGAATTTGGAACGATCGTTCTATTAGTCAGTGATGATGGAGCGGTAAAAGTGACTGACGCTGCTGAGGTCCCGACCAAAGGTCGCGCCACCGGGGGAGTACGTACTGTGAAATGGAGAAATTTTGAGACGACGGCCACGTTCGCGTGGGTGGGGCGCAACCAACAAATGGCTGCAATTGTGTTGGAAGACGACGACTCAAGAAAGGTGAACCCGACTCCAGTCCCATTGACGCTCGAGATCAGTCGCCGAGATGGAATGACAACCGATCTAGGGCACCGAGTCGCGGTGGTGGGGGAGTACCGGTTCCGGTGAGCACCATGACCGACGGTGGGAAAGGGAAGAAATCGAACAGTTACGACGCTGACGACATTGAGGTTCTTGAGGGCCTAGAAGCTGTCCGGAAACGGCCCGGGATGTACATCGGTAGTACCGGCTCAGGAGGCCTAACTCATCTTCTCTGGGAAATTATTGACAACGGCGTAGACGAGGCCGCAGGCGGCCATGCCCGATTACTTCAAGTCTTCCTCCATCCAGACGGGTCCTACGAGGTAACCGACGACGGTCGCGGCATTCCGATAGAAAAAAAAGAAGGCGAGGTCACAGCGCTCGAAGTTGTCTTCACGGAGCTGCACGCCGGCGGAAAATTTGGCAACGGCGCCTATGGCGCGTCCGGGGGCCTTCATGGTGTTGGAGCCTCCGTCGTTAACGCTCTTGCAACCCGACTAGAAGTTGAAGTCGATCGGGGAGGAGTCACCCATAAGCTCGAATTTCGGAATCAAATTGCCGGCCACACCGCAAAGAATGGACGCTTCACAGCGAGTCACGCATTGAAGAAGGACGGCAAGATTCCCAAAACTAGAACGGGAACCCGCGTCCGTTATTGGCCTGACACCGACATCTTTGATCCCGAGGCATCAATCGACTACGAAGAAGTTAAAAACCGATTAAACCAGATCTGTTTCTTGGTACCAGGCCTCAAAATTCGTCTATCAGACAAACGAAAGGGTTCTAAGAGACCTGCTGAAGAATTCGTGTCCAAGGGAGGCCTGGCAGATTACGTCGATTTTCTTTCAGGCGAGACCCAACCGGTAACGGGTCTGGTTGGTATAGCAGGCTCAGGCGAATTTACAGAAAAAGTCCCGATCGATGGAAAACTGACAGAAGTCACTCGTGAATGCCAGATAGACATAGCGCTGCGATGGATCCACGGCTATGAGACCTGCATCGTAAGTTTCGTCAACACAATTCCAACACCGGACGGGGGCACTCACGTCGCCGGTTTCGAGCGCTCTCTTACAACCGCCTTGAATCAAGCGGTGTCAGCAGCGGACCCCCGAAAGCTCCGAAAGTTGAAAGGTGATGCCAAAGTTCAGAAAGAAGACGCCCAGGAAGGCCTTGTGGCGGTGGTCCGAGCAGTGGTGCCCGAACCACAGTTTCGGGGCCAAACCAAACGCGAGCTAGGAACGCCAGAAGTCCAAAAAATTGTCGGAACTGTGACAAGAGACGGCCTCAAGGAGTGGTTCGAAGGCACAGCCAAAGGCTCTAAGAAGATTCATGTAAAAGCGATTCTCGATAAAGTCGCCGAGGCCATCGTCAACAGGATCAGCACCAAACAGGCCTTAGATAATCGCCGCAAGGCGGCGCAACTCGGAAATAGCGGCCTGCCGGACAAACTCGCTGATTGTCGCTTGCATCCTGATAGCGAACTGCTCATCGTGGAAGGCGACTCCGCTGCTGGGCCCGCAAAGCGCGCCCGAGACAGTGCATGGCAGGCGGTTCTGCCACTGAGAGGTAAGGTCGTCAACGCCGGAAAGGGCACCAAAAGGGCTGTCCTGGACAATGCAGAAGCAACAGCCCTATTCACCGCAATTGGCGCCGGATCTGGCCCAGAGTTCGATCTAACGTCTCGGCGATACGACAGACTGATACTTCTTGCCGACGCTGACGTTGACGGAAGCCACATCCGCTGTCTGGTCTTGACCTTGATTTATCACTACATGACGCCGCTACTTGAGCACGGGCACGTCTACGCGGCGCAACCTCCAACACATGCGCTTGTTCTGGGCCAGGACAAGGAGTTCGTCTACTCCGAAATGGACCTTGAGGACCGGATGTCGGAGTTGGATAAGAAAGGTCGCCGGTACCGAGTTACAAGATTTAAAGGGCTCGGCGAAATGGACGACGACGAACTATTTGAGACGACCCTAAATCCCGAGACTCGCGTACTACGACGGATCACCCTTCAAGATGCAAAGAAAGCCGAAAAAGCCTTTGCTGTGATGATGGGTGCTCCGGTCGAGCCGCGAAAGGACTTCATCATCAAGCACAGTCGGGATTACGGACATGCCCTCGATGTGTAGAGGGTTCTATAACACCTAACCACCGGTCCCCTAACCTGAACGCCCATAACCCTCATTATGTAAACTAGAATAAGTTGATGGGCCCGTAGCCCCTCCTATCGGTGTTGTGCTCCCCTTAGCGACGGTTCATGCCCACTACATGCCCGTTCTCAACGTTCACGCCTTCCTCTCGGAGAAGTCGGCCCTGTCGAGCTTCATGCCCGGGTGTGAGTCGACCTTTCGCGTTGACGACACGCCACCAAGGAAAGCCGGGATTGCGCATCAAAAAATTTCCGACCGCCCGAGCGCATCTTGGGTAACCGGCTTCTTCAGCAACCTCACCGTATGTGACGACATCTCCGCTCTTGAGGGAGATTAGGACTGTTGCAATCGCCTCCCCAAGAGCTGTGGATGAGTTTTGGTTGAACGGTTCCACGCATGCATGCTCGCAGATGATTACCCTTTGTGACATCCAGCTTTGCGACCAGACTGGCTGGCGAGCTCACAGACCCAGGGGGTGGGGCATGTCCGACTACGACATACATATCAGTGGTGGAACTATCGTCGATGGCACGCGAGTGCCTAGATACTTGGGCGACCTATGGATAAAGGACGGTCGTATTGCAAAGATGGGTGGCCGCGCAGACGGTGTAGCCGAGCGGGTGATCGATGCGACCGGGAAGATTGTGGCACCCGGATTCGTTGATCTTCACACTCACTATGACGCTCAGATTCGATGGGATCCTTGGTGCACAATTTCGGGCTACCACGGCGTCACATCAGTGGTTTTGGGCAACTGTGGTTTCGGTTTTGCTCCTGTTGCTAAGGAGTTTCGTGAACGGTCGATGTTGACGATGACGCGGACCGAAGCGATTCCGTTTGACTCGATGAAGGAGGGCATGGAGTGGGATTGGGAGACAATTCCTGAATATTTGGATTCGCTTGACAGAATTCCCAAAGGGGTAAATGTCATTCAATACATGCCCACCGCGTCGCTCATGACGTATGTCATGGGGTTAGAGAAGGCGAAGGCTGGTGAGCCGGCGTCAGACAGTGAACGCAAGGAGATGGCTCGGTTGTTGCATGAAGGCATGGATGCTGGCCTTTGCGGGTTTTCGATTCAACGTCTGGGGCCAGACAGTGTGCAAGCTGATTATGACGGATCACCGATGGTCACCGACATCATGTGTGATGACGACATTTTGAATTTGGCGGAAGTCCTCGCCGAGCGCGATGACGGGTTTATACAAATTACCCAGGGCACCGGTGATATTCGTGCCGACATTGCTTTCTTAGAGATTTTGGCCGAAGCGGCGCAGCGACCGATTCTTCACAACGTGGTTGCACCAGCGCGCCAAGATCCGGAAGTTCACCGGCGACCGTTGCGTTGGATCGATGGTTGTCGCGAAAAGGGTTTACCCATCTATGCACAATGTGGAACCGGCCGGGCCGGCTTCGCTTTCACCCTCGAGCATTGGAATCTTTATGATGCCTCCCCCGCTTGGCGTGCTGTGACTACGGGCACCAAGGAGGAAAAGATCGAGAAAATGAGGGATCCGGAACTGCGTCAGGCGTTAGTGGCAGAGGCTGAGGAGGCGGATCGTAGGCTGCAGGTTATTCAGGCCGGAGTCGGTGGAAATCCCAAGAGCTTGGTGGTTCAGGGGGTAAATAGGCAGGCGGATCTACAAGAATTCGTGGGTAAATCAGTCGGAGATATAGCTGAAGCACAGGATAAGCATCACATAGAGGTCATGCTGGATCTTTCTCTTCAGGGAGATCTGAACGTCGAATTCTTGGGCCCAGACAAGGGTTCGAACGCCGAATTTATGGCAGAGATGATGAACGAATCGCCCTATGCGATACCGGGTGTTTCTGACGGTGGAGCCCACACGAAGTTCTTTACCGGCGGGGCTTACACAACTGATTTCTTGACTTGGTTAGTTAGAGACGAAGGTGTTGTGACCCTTGAAGAAGCTCATTACAGGCTCTCTAATCTTCCGGCCCACGCCGCTGGTTTCAGAGATCGAGGAACCTTACGTGAAGGCGCCGCCGCCGATGTCTTGGTTTATGACATGGAGGAGCTGGAGATATTGCCGAACTGGATTGGCGACGTCGAGTATGACCTTCCAGGAGGTGAGTGGCGACGGGTGCAACGCGCTGCTGGCTACCAGCAGATCATCGTCAACGGTGAAGTAACTTTCGAGTCGGGCGACTGCACAGGAGCAACTCCCGGCAAGCTGTTGCGTCACGGACGCGACTAGTCACCTCTCCCCCACTGCTGTTCGCGCAGTCGTGTTTCGGTGATCTGAAACGGGGCGGAGCCTCGCTGTATCTACGCGATCCTGCGAAACTCCGCGATGATATGGGTTGAGGATCTACTCTTCGGTTGACGGTAATACGCGAAGGACGTGAAGTAATGACCACCTATGCGGGACCAAAAGAAGTTGATTTCCATTTCGATGTCATGTGTCCGTGGGCATACCAGACTTCGCTTTGGATGCGTGATGTGCGCGATCAGTTGGACCTGACGGTGAACTGGAAGTTCTTCAGTTTGGAAGAAATCAATCTCCGCGAGGGGAAAAAGCATCCCTGGGAACGGGAGTGGAGCTACGGGTGGTCAATGATGCGAATCGGCGTGATTCTGCGTCGAATGGACATGGATCTCTTAGACGAATGGTATGCCCTTGCGGGCCGAGCGTTACACGTCGACGGTAACCGTCCACACAATCCAGATGTGGCCAAGCATCTTCTGGAACAAATTGGAGCGGACCCTTCAATTGTTGAGCAATCGATCGAGGATGAATCGACGCACTCGGAAATCAAGGCCGAACATGACCGAGTGGTGGAGACTGGCGGGTTTGGCGTTCCGACTCTCTTCTTTCCTGACGGGCAAGCTTTTTTTGGTCCGGTTTTGCTCGATCCGCCGACGGGAGAAGCGGCCCTTCGGCTTTGGAACGCTGTAACAGCGTGGCTTGAGTTCCCTCATCTTTACGAAATTCAACGCCCGAAGCAGGCATCTGATGAACAAGCTATTTATGAAACGTTCAAGCCGTATCTTGAGGCCCGAGATTGGGTAAGTATTAATCGTGGCAAAGTCGTGGGGTTCGATCCCAAAGGCTAAGTGTCGTTGAGTCGGGGACCCATCTAGTCTTCGTGTTCTTCTTCTCCTACCATTTCGGCTGCAGCGGCGAGAGCCGACGCCAGTGCGACGCTGCGTTGATACACAGCTTCGAAATAGTGTTCACCTACTGATTCCTGACCCGATAATGGCGCCGATCCTAAGCTTCTAATCACAGCAGCGGCTTGTTCTGTTACTTGAATCTTGCTTGGCGTTTCCGGCATGGGGTTGGAACCGTGCCAAAACGACTTCAGCTCTCGCTCGGCTTCTGTTTCGCCGCCGTTATCGCTCAGACGCCGGGTTCGTGAACTTCTCCCTCGCCGGCTCATGCGCCGTTCTCCAGAATAGTGTCGTCGATAATGTCATCTGGGTCGGCGGTTAGCATCGATGACTCGTTGATACCCAAAGCAGCTCGCAGTTGATCGGCATCGAGATCGCCGAGTGAACTTGACTTAGGCAGGACCATGTCAGCAATGCGACGCTTTCCTTGAACAACCTCTTCAACGCGTTCATCCACTGTTCCTGGACATACCAGGCGGTGACATATCACGGTCTTAGTTTGACCAATTCGCCAGACTCGGTCGCGTGCTTGATCCTCGACAGCTGGGTTCCACCATCGGTCGTAGAGGACAACATGACTTGCGGCGGTGAGGTTTAGGCCCATCCCGCCAGCTTTTAGCGACAGAACCATGGCACCGGGCCCAGTTTCGTTCTGGAAGGTCTCCACGAGACGGTCTCGCTTTCCTCTGGCGAGGCCTCCGTGATAGCAGTCGATAGAGATACCGGTTCTTTGGGTTAGATAGGTGGCTAACCGTTCGCCCCACGTCGCGAAGTGCGTGAAGATCAGAACGCGCTCGTCGGAAGCAAACACGGCGTCCACTATTTCGTCGAGGCGTGTGAGCTTTCCACTGCGTCCCTCCACAGTTAGATCATTGGGATTCTTGTCGTAGTTGAGTGGATGGTTGCAGATCTGTTTCAATGCGGTGATGGCGGCCAGAACCAGACCCTTTTGTTGTTTGGTGTTCTGGTCACTTTCGGCGGTGTCTCGCACCAGCTTGTCCAGAACCGCTTGGTAGAGGCCGATCTGTTCGGGGGTCATTGTGCAGTGCGCCATCTCATCGATGCGGTCTGGGAGTTCGGCGGCGATCATCGGTTCGGCTTTAGTGCGTCGGAATACCAGAACGCCGTTCAGTGCGTGTAAAGCAGACTCAGCGGCGCCTTTCGAATCGCCAATTTGTCCGAGTTGGTCGATGAAAGCTGTTCGCCCTCCTACGAGTCCCGGGTTGCAGTAATCCATGATTGCCCAGAGGTCACCGAGTCCGTTTTCTATCGGTGTTCCGGTCAGAGTAAGTCGGGTCCGCGCTTCTAGCTTGCGGAGCTCTTTAGCGGTCGCGCTTCGGTGGTTCTTGATTATTTGAGCTTCGTCGAGAACGACCCGATCCCAGGAGACCTCTGATAGTTGATCGATGTCTCGTACCGCGGTTCCGTAGGTGGTGATGACTAGGTCGGACTGGCGAATTCGACTGCGAAGCTCTGCTCCGTCTAGCCGTGAAGGTCCGTGGTGAACCGCTACGGAAAGATTAGGAGTAAAGCGCTTAGCTTCGGAAGCCCAGTTCCCTACAACTGCCGGTGGGGCGACCACTAATGCTGGATGCGTTCCGGGCGCGGCGGCTACCTGGGCCAAGATGGTGGGAGTTTTACCGAGTCCCATATCGAGGGCGAGACACCCGCCCAAACCTGCGTCATCAAGAAACTTGAGCCAACCGACCGCTTCGGCTTGATAACTGCGAAGTTCACCAGTGAATCCCGAAGGACGTGTTTCTGGTTCATCTCTAACTTCACCAGCAGCTCGAAGTAGGTCTCCCGCCCAACTCGCTCCAGCGAGGGCCACTCCCCCAGTGACCGCACCGCCCTCGAGTCCGAGGGCATGTCGGAGCATCTCAGCGCCGGTCAGTTGAGTTGTGTCGGATCGCTCGGAGAGAGCGGCTGCTGCTTCAGCTAAATCGGCGTGGTCTAGCGCCACCCACCGACCCCTCGACTGCACTAACGGTCGGGCCTGCAGCGCGAGCTGCTGAATCTCGGGACCGGTCAGTTCAACGTCTCCAAAGACGGCACTCCAACTGACAGCAGTCAGGTGCTGGGCTCCGACGATGCTGTCTTTGTCCTCCGCTGTCAGGCGAAGTTGAGCTACTTGCCTCCGCCGTGACAGCGCCGGTACGCGGACTTCGAAACCAGCCGATTCAAGCGCTGGTCCGGTTACTGACATGAGATCCCATGCTTCGTCTTGATCTAAGAGCACCTCGCCGCGGCGACGTCCCCCAGGCCGAAGAAGCGCGGGAAGTAGGCGTTCCAGTCTCGCGTATTGACCTTTGACTTCGGTTCGGCGGGTGTTGGATCCGCTGACCATTGCAACTTCAACTGGATCCAAACTGTTTTCGGGGCCCGGAGAGAGCACCTTCAATTGCCAAGCACCGGATTCGTCTGGTTCGTCGAGTTGGACGATAAGTGCGTATTTTGCGACCGCGGTAACGGGACGAGCCCACTGTTCGAGCCGTCGAGCGAGATCAGAGCCATTGTCGGCGGCGGCGGCGAAGGGTTGCCCACCGAGGTTCGCCAGGAATGCTTCAGCGATCTCCACTTTGGTCTTAGGTTCAGGAGGTGGCGCAGGCACATCGATTCTGCGAGCCGCGCTTGTCACAATGGCATTGACCATGCCGGTAAGAGCGGACTGAACTACTGCGCGCGCGTCGGGGCCGGGGTCGGCCGCGCTAACGGCGCCCGGCAACGCTGCGGCGAAAGCCTCAAGTCGACTTTTGCTGATGATCCCAGGCATCCACTGGACGATGAACTCTCCGCGGTTATTTCGGTTTCTTTTGTTGCGCCGCTTTCTAATTCGCTGCAGTTTGGGAACAGTTCTTCCTTGAGCAACCAATTCAACCGCAGATGCAGCGACGAGACTAAGCCACCGTGCACTGGCTCCAAGTTGAGGTTGCTCAGTTACGGCACTCTGGAGAGAACCATGAAATTCGTTGTCGCCAAAATCTGCTTCGAGCGCAGCGGAATCATCGTGACTGGTGGTGAGGGCGTCGGGTGAGGCCACTGAGGATGGATCTATCCACGGCTGTGTTGACAGTGCCGCTAACCAGCCGAGAATGTCGGTGACTTGCGCGCTCACGGCAGAGGCGGTCTTTTTGCCGGGCAAGGAAATGTTTCGGTGGTCCTCCCAGGCTCCCTCAGGTGCGCCCGCCTGCACAAGGCGATCCATGACTTGTTCGATAGATTCTGGCTGACCGTAGGCTCCAGCCGCCCAAGCAATGACTCTCCCAGGAGTCCACGACAATTGAAGCACGGTTGGCTCAGGAGGGAACTCAGCTGGGATGGAACCGTTTTGGTCTTGCTGGTTGTCGACCTGATAGGCCTTGCCGGTTGCTCGTTGGTAGGCGTCAGTTAGAAGGCCGAGTTCGCCTTCGAAATCAATGATGATCTGGTTTCGTTGTGGTCCTTTTAAACGGCGAACCGATTGCAGGCGATCCTCAGCTGATTCAATCATGTCGATTAGGACATTTCGCCAACGCAACGGGTCTGTTGATAACGCTGTTACGACGTGCTGATCTGCAACCCCATCCGCCTCTAGGCGCGCGCGGCTAGCTATTTCCTGCCATGAGAGGTCGGCCAGGAGTGACGGCGACTGCGCGTCTGTACCTAGCTCGACTTCAGCTTCAGTTGTTGGGCTTGGTGATTGCACTTTCAGTGTTCCCCAAATTTGAACAGTGATCTACGCGTGGACATCTCATCTGTCCCGCACCGTTAAGAAATCGCGACGGCGGAACCATGACACTGAGATTCAATTGCCTGCGTTGGTACCACGTCGATGCCTCGGCAAGCACGGAATCCGAGTGGCGTCTACGGCAGCGGGAGTCCCCCGGTACCTAGAACACGTATTAATTATAGCTGGCAAATTCTCAATACACCAGACCCCGGATTCTAAGTAATCCGATGATTCGAAAGGGTTGCCGTAGGCTGGAGGCCGTGCGATGGTCCACCGCTTTTATCCCAACGCTGCGTGATGCCCCGGCCGATGCCGAAGCCGCTAGCCACAAGCTTTTGGTTAGGGGCGGTTTCATTCGACAGTTACATTCCGGTCACTACAGTCTTTTGCCGCTTGGGCTACGAGTCCACAAAAAGATCGAACGCATTGTCCGAGAAGAGATGGATGCCATCGGTGGTCAGGAGTTTCTCCTACCGGCTATGCATCCAGCGTCGCTATGGAAGCAAAGCGGTAGATGGGATTTGATGGGCGAAGAAATGTTCCGTTTACAAGATCGAAGTGGAGTAGATCTTGCTCTTGGGATGACTCATGAAGAGATCTTTTCTGACATTGCCACCGCACTGAACTCTTACAAAGAGTTGCCGCAAATTTGGTATCAGATTCAGACGAAGTTTCGCGATGAGCCGAGGCCTAAGAGCGGCCTTCTTCGTGTGCGCGAATTCGCGATGAAGGACTCCTACAGTTTTGATCTCGACGAAGCAGGACTCGATCAGGCATTCCAAGCTCACCACGACGCATACGTCAAGATATTTGAGCGACTTGACCTCAACGCGATGGCAGTCCAAGCCTCGTCGGGATCTATGGGTGGGTCCGCCAGCGTCGAATTCATGGTCCCCTCTCCCGCCGGCGAAGATGACGTCCTCCACTGTGTTAGTTGCGGCTATAGAGCAAACGTTGAACGGGGGACCTCAAGGCTGGCCGATGTCGTTGATTCGCCGGGTCCTGACAAACCGGAACGCTTCCCAACCCCAGGCATTCGCAGTATCGCCGCTCTAGAAGAATTTGACGGTGGAGCAGCTGCCGAACACCAGATAAAGACGATGGTTATGTTCATGGATGATGAGATGACCTTGGCCCTGTTGAGGGGCGATCATCAACTCAACGTTCAGAAGCTGCAAGATCACTCGGCCGCTGTAAATATTCGACCAGCGGAAGCAACGGAAGTCGCTTCCGCGTTAGGTGCGAGCCCTGGCAGCCTTGGAGCTGTGGGTGTGAAGTCCCTGAGAGTGGTCGCTGACCTTGCCCTTCGTGGCCGAACAAACATGACTACTGGCGCAAACGAAGACGACTGGCATTTTCGCGGAGTCTCTTTAGAAGAAGATATTGACGTCGATGAGTGGGCGGACCTCAGAGAGGTTCAAGCCGGGGAAGCATGCCTCGACTGTGGAGAGCCCTTAGAGGTCATTCGCTGTATCGAGGCAGGCCACATCTTCAAGCTTGGTCGCAAATACGCGGACGCGATGGGAATTTCGGTGTTGGACGCCGCCGGCCGTTCTCAGACGCCGACTATGGGTAGTTATGGCATTGGCATTGGCCGAGCGGTCGCCGCGGTGGCGGAAAACCATAATGACGATGCAGGTTTGATCTGGCCGGTGGCGGTGGCTCCTTATCAAATTTTGATTACTGTCCTAGATATCGAGGACGACGAGTCAATGGAAGTCGCGTCCCAACTCGAAATATCCCTACACCAAGCGGGATTCGACGTGCTTGTCGATGACCGTAAGGCTCGGCCCGGCGTCAAATTCGCGGACGCGGAACTAATTGGTATTCCCTATCGCGTCACGGTAGGGGTGCGGGGCTTGGCGAACAACGAGGTGGAATTCACTCCACGGGCGAGCGGAGAAACCAAAATGGTAGATCCGAAATCGTTGTTGGAAACCATAATTGGGGAGATCACTCCCGCCAGTTGACCCATAATACGGTACAGTTCCACAATGTGGTTCCCCCACTGCCTGCCAGGTGCCTCTGTGTATAGGCGTCAAGGGCTGTGTCGACCTTTGGTTCTGGAGTGGCGTGTATGAGCGAGCAACTTGAACCCGAAGAGGAACTCGACCTCTCATCGCTGAATGATGAGGATTTGACAGCTCAGATGCACGACGACCTTTACGACGGTCTAGCGGAGGAGATAGTTGAGGGGACAGAGATTCTTTTGGAACGCGGATGGAGCCCTGACCGCGTTCTGAATGACGCCCTAGTCGAGGGTATGCGGATCGTAGGAATTGACTTTCGAGACGGGATCCTTTTCGTGCCTGAGGTTTTGCTCGCAGCGAACGCGATGAAAGGAGGGATGGCGATCCTCCGGCCCCTGCTAGCCGAAACCGGTGCGGAGCCGGTCGGCAAGGTTGTCATTGGCACCGTAAAGGGAGACATCCACGACATAGGGAAGAACCTGGTTGCCATGATGATGGAAGGAGCGGGGTTTGAAGTCATCAATCTCGGTATCAACACTGACGTCGATGAGTATTTGGAAGCCTTAGCCGAACACCAACCCGATATTTTGGGCATGTCTGCGTTACTGACGACCACGATGCCTTATATGAAAGTCGTCATCGACACGCTGGTTGAACAGGGATTGCGAGACGATTACATAGTTCTCGTTGGCGGAGCCCCCTTGAATCAAGAGTTTGGCGACGCCATCGGAGCAGATGCTTACTGCCGCGACGCGGCGGTGGCTGCGGAGACAGCTACTGATTTGGTACGCGCGAAGCGTTCGGCAAGGTGAGCACCTCGCGACGCCTACTGGTGCTCGGTTGTGGCGCGTTGGCTCGGGAATTCAGCCAACTATTCGAACTGAATGGCCTCGGCGAAGTAACCCTTGAATGCTTGCCCGCCTCTCTTCATAATCGCCCCGAACAAATCCCCCAGCGGGTGCGCGAGCGTTTAGAAGCAGCGGTGAACGATTTCGACCAGATTTTGTTGGGATACGGCGACTGTGGGACGGCTGGTGCTCTCGATCTGCTCTGTGAAGAGTTCAGCGTTGATCGCTTACCGGGCGCTCACTGCTATGAGTTCTTTCTAGGCGAAGGGATATTTGAGCAACTTCACGATTCGGAACCGGCCACCTTCTATCTCACCGATTACTTGGCGAAGCACTTTGATCGTCTGGTTTTCGAAGGGTTAGGCATTTCCTCCCACCCAGAACTTCTTGAAATCTATTTCGGGAACTACAAACGCGTGGTGTTTCTGACGCAAACTAATAGCGCTGAATTGCGCTCGGCGGCCTGTGACGCTGCAACGAAAATAGGGTTACCGCTAGAGGTCATAGAGGCTGGTTACGGTCAGCTTGAAACCGCTGTTGCCGAGTTTGGTATTGAGAGTCGAAAGCCAGCCCTTCCCCCACTTCAGGCAAGCGGAGCACGACGATGAGCACCCGGTCAGGTAGGCGAAAAAAGGAACAATTAGTCGTCATCTCTTGGCGTGACATCCCAGCCCAGGTGGTCGCCGTATCTAACGGCGAGAAACGGACGGCGGTTCTTTCAGATCGATTTCAGACCGCCATCGATCGCGCTGCAGTCAATGCCGGGCTAACGGAAACGACTGCGTATGTCGGGGAGTGGCGTCGAGACAGCCACCCATTGTCGGGCGACGCCAGCGAATCTGCACAATCTCTGGCGGCGAAACTTGAAGCACAGCACGACACCGAACGACTTGAGGTCTTGGTTCGCAACGGAGGTGTCGATCCTATACCTGGCAGTCAGAAGTAATTTCCGCCCGATGATCGTGTTGATCGAATCATGAGCCAGTCGCAACACACGGCAAACTTGATAGGAACTAGATGACGGACACAGTGATTAGTTCAGCGTCGAAAGAGGTGATCATTGGGTTCGATCGACCGTTCGTGATGATAGGTGAACGGATCAACCCCACTGGCCGGAAGCTTCTCGCGGAAGAAATGAAGAGCGGCGATTTTTCAAGGGTAGAAGCCGACGCTTTGTCCCAGGTCGCTGCGGGAGCACACATGCTTGACGTCAACGCAGGGATTCCTTTGGCTGACGAACCTGCGTTGCTTTCCGAAGCGATTCGGCTCGTTCAATCGGTTACCGATGTGCCGTTGTCTATCGACTCTTCAATTATTGAGGCTCTGGAAGCCGGAATCGACGCTTATGAAGGTAAGCCCCTAATCAATTCAGTCACGGGAGAACAAGAAGTAATGGAGCGGGTGCTACCCCTGGTCGCCAAGAGCGGCGCCGCGGTGGTGGCGATTTCCAATGACGAAACCGGCATCAGTGAAGATCCCGACATTCGCTTTGACGTGGCGAAGCGAATTGTTAGCGTCGCCAACGATTTCGGCATACCGACTGCGGATGTGGTCGTCGATCCGTTGGTGATGCCCATTGGGGCGATGGGCAACGCTGGTCAACAAGTTTTCCGGCTAGTTCGGCGCCTGAGGAATGAATTGGGCGTTAATACGACTTGTGGTGCCTCCAACGTGAGCTTTGGACTCCCGAACCGTCACGCCGTAACCGGCACCTTTCTGTCGATGGCAATAGGAGCTGGAATGACCTCGGCAATAATGAACCCGCTTCACTCAGAAGTGAAGTCGGCGGTGATGGGAGCCGACGTGCTTATGGGTAATGACCAGAATTGCGCTCAATGGATTAGCGTTCATCGAGACCCTGATGCCACACCATCTGGCCGCGGTGGCCGCAGGGGCCGACGTCGCTCCCCCGCCGGAGAGACAGCTTGAGGACCTGATGGGCTCCGAACATCGGGTTATCTTCACCCCGTCTGGCCTTGAAGGTCGAACCACTAGCGGTACGACGGTACTGGAGGCGGCGCGAGAACTTGGGGTGGACCTCGACAGCGTCTGTGGCGGTAGGGGTATCTGTGGCCGATGTCAGGTCCTCCCCTCTTTTGGGGAATTTGCCAAATGGGCGGTCCACTCCGCTGGCTCCCATATAGCTGCCGCCAATACAACGGAAGGTTCATACAGCGGGAAGCGCCCATTGGGACAAGGCGCCCGCCTCGGGTGTCAGGCGAAGATTACGGGCGATCTTGTCCTTGAGGTCCCCCCTGAAAGTCAGTTGAACGCGCCGGTAATTCGGAAAGAAATCAATCTGGAAGGATTCACTCTGGACCCGATCAGCACCTTGCATGTTGTGGCGGTGCCAAAACCCGAATTAGGGGTTTCAACGTCACTTGCACAGACCGTGATGGACCTGCTTGCCGAAGACTGGTCGCTTGACGTGACACACGTCCAGCCTCACGCCCTCCGGCAGTTACAAGAGTCGCTAGGGGAAACCGAGAGCACCGTGACCGTGCAAGTGCGGCGAGATTTAAAGGGATTGAAGATTGAAAATGTGCGCCGAGGTGTATCTGTAGGCCTATTCGGAATCGCAGTGGATGTTGGTTCAACGACCATCGCGGGGCACTTGATCGACCTAGCGACAGGTGGGGTATTGGCCACCAGCGGACTCATGAACCCCCAGATACGTTTAGGTGAAGATCTCATGAGTCGGGTTAGCTACGCCATGATGAACCCTGGTGGCGAAGAACAATTAACGCGGCTGGTTCGGGAGGCGCTTTCGGACCTCGTGCGTAACCTCGCAACGCAAGCAGAAGTCGAACTTTGTGATGTAGCTGAAATGGTTTTGGTGGGTAATCCGGTGATGCATCACCTAGTCCTCGGCCTCGACCCGACACCGTTGGGTCAAGCACCCTTCGTGTTGGCGACAACGAGTGCTGTGGAGATCCAGGGAGAAGATCTCGATCTTCCACTTCCCCATGCGACTGTCTATGTGAGTCCATGTATCGCTGGTCATGTGGGAGCTGACACGGCTGCGATGATTCTCGCTGAGGGACCGCACCATTCCCAGGAGACTCAGCTCCTGGTCGACATCGGAACCAACGCGGAAATTGTTCTAGGGAACGAAAGTCAGTTGTACGCAGCTTCAAGCCCGACAGGTCCTGCTTTTGAAGGCGCGCAAATTTCCTGTGGTCAACGAGCGACTCCGGGGGCGATCGAAAAAGTTCGAATTGATCGGGAAACACTTGAGCCCGTAGTAAAGATCATTGGTAGTGACCTCTGGTCGAACGAGTCAGGGTTCCTTGAGGCGACAGCAGAGATAGGAGTCACTGGGATATGTGGGTCCGGCATCGTGGAGACGTTGGCGGAAATGTTTTTGAGCGGTTTGATGACGTCAGACGGAGTCATCACCGACAACCGTGCGAGATGTGACCGCGTTGTCGAAGATGACCGCACCTACGCCTTCGTTCTCTATAGGGAGACTGGCGCCAGGCGGGGTCATGACGTCGTCATAACTCAAAACGATGTACGCGCTGTCCAATTAGCCAAGGCGGCCCTGCGAGCCGGCATAGATTTACTCATGGAGCATGCCGCAGTGGATCGACTAGAAGCGATTCGCTTAGCGGGAGCGTTCGGCGCCCATATCGATCCGGTATACGCCATGGTCCTGGGCCTCATCCCCGACTCGCCCGTTGATTTGGTTCGAGCAGTTGGTAATGCCGCGGGCACCGGAGCGGCTCGAATGCTTTTATCGCGCAATCAGCGCAGCGAAGTCGAAGAAGTAGTGCGCACGGTAGAGAAGATTGAGACGGCTACTGAAGAGCGATTTCAAGAATTATTTGTTGATGCGATGGCGTTTCCGCATGCGACCTCGCCCACACCCCATCTCAAAACGTTGATCGATTTCTCTCACGTTTCCGAGGCTTCGACTGAGAGCCGTCGTCGAGGCCGGAAGCGCCGAGAAGACCATAAGGAGGTTTAGCGTGGCTACACGTAGAGGAGGCGGGCGAGCCGCCCGTCGCGCGCTCAGGAGCGCCGGCCCAGAGGCCTCGCGACCCTTTTTGGAGCGGAAGTTATCCCCAGTTGAAGTATTGGACGAAGAGGGTTTGGTTCGGATCGAAGAAAACGCCGAAATCATCTTGAGTGAAATTGGTGTCGCTTTCCAAGATTTTCCTGAAGCCCTCGAGTTGTGGCGATCAGCCGGGGCTGACGTTGATGGTGATTTGGTCAAATTTCCGAAGGGACTCTGTCGCCAATTGGTGCAAGCGTCTGCACCTGGCGTTTTCACGCAACACGCGCGTAACCCTGAACGTTCTGTGCAGATTGGTGCTGGTAGCACCGTATTCGCACCGAACTACGGATCACCGTTTGTTACGGACCTTGATCTGGGTCGCCGATACGCCACTCTGGAAGATTTCGAGAATGTGGTGAAGCTCACCTACTCGCTCCCCCACCTTCACCACAGTGGAGGCACGGTCGTTGAACCAGTTGACGTGCCCGTCAACAAGCGGCACCTCGACATGATCTATTCACATTTAAAGTTCAGCGACAAACCTTTAATGGGGTCAGTCACAGCAGCTGAACGAGCTGCCGACTCAATCGAATTATGTCGCCTCGCCTTCGACGGGGATTTGAACGGCCGAACGGTTATGACCAGCCTGATTAACGCATCTTCTCCCTTGCGTTGGGACGCGACGATGCTTGGGGCGGCAAAGGTGTACGCGGAAAGTAACCAAGCATGCATCATTTCGCCTTTCATTTTGGCTGGCGCCATGTCACCCGTCACTATCGCGGGACTAGCAGCTCAAGCTTTAGCCGAAGCGCTTTCGGGCATGGCATTTTGCCAACTAGTGCGGCCAGGGGCTCCCGTTGTCTTTGGAACGTTTGCTTCGTCAATGTCGATGGCTACAGGCGCCCCTACCTTCGGAACTCCAGAAGCCGGACTTGCGATCTATGTAATGGCTGCCCTTGCTCGGCGAGTCGGTGTCCCGTTCCGATCCGGTGGCCAGCTGACTGCGTCCAAGGCTCCGGATGCCCAAGCAGCGTATGAATCGCTGGCCACTCTGTTGCCAACGATGCAAGCTGGCGTAAATTTCGTACTCCATGCCGCGGGTTGGATCGAAGGTGGGTTGGCGCTTAGCTACGAAAAACTCGTGATGGACGCCGATCAGTTGGGCATGATGCAGGTATATGCGGATGGCGTAGATCTGACGGAAAATGGGCAGGCTATGGACGCGTTCCGCAGCAATCCGCACGGACAACATTTTCTAGGTAACGCACACACTTTGGAGAATTTCGAGGCGGCGTTTTACCGCTCAAATATCGCCGATAACAACAGTTATGAGCAATGGTTGGAGGAAGGTGAGATGAGCGCCGCTCAGCGTGCCAACGTGATGTGGAAGCAAATATTGGCAGATTACGAACCACCTCCACTTGATGAAGCAGTCGACCTAGCAATGATCGACTACGTCGAACGTCGCAAAAGTGAGGAACCGGACGCGATTGGCTGATCAGCCGCCAACCACAACCCCCGTGCCTATTACTGCTAGCGCTATACCCCAAACTTGTCTGATGCTGACCTGATCTTTGAAAACGAGCCAGCCGACGAGAATGCTGAACACCGGAAACAGAGACATGGCCACAACTGTGGGCAACGGATCAAATTGCAGTCCAACCAAGAAAGCGACACTTGTCGCGCCCCCGCTTACGCCTGCTGCTATTGCCGTTAGTCGCGTTCCTCTCGGAGGCGTCATCCTTGCTCCAACTGCGGTGGCGACAAGAATCATGATTGCGAAGGCAAGCAGTCGCTGGCTAACGAGCACCCATGTTCCGCCAACCATGGTGACCTTGAGTAGAACTCCGAAGCCGAAACCGTAACCGAGACCAGAGGCCAGACCCCAGATGGCACCCGCTCTAACATTTACTCCGAGTCGCCCGTCGGCTGTCACCAACACCAAACCGACCAATGCAATTCCGACTCCAAATCCGCTGAAATATGAGATCTCAACGTCAGTAGCTAACGCCCAAAAGACTGGGACCACGGTGGCGACGACCGCCGCTATAGGCGCCACCACCGCAGACGACGTTGTCTTCAGACCCATGTAGTAACAGCAAAGCCCTGTGGCGGCCCCGAAACCCGAGAGAGCGCCTAAGAACAGGTCACCGCCGTCCGGTGGTCGGTTCCAAAATAGAAGTGAGATAATCAATGTAATGGCGGCTACACATTGCATCGCCGTCGCGCTAGTAATAGGTGAAGAGCGGTTTGACACGCTACGACCGAATAAGTCCCCCACCCCAATCAAGAGAGCAGCAAAAACTCCAAAGAGGGCGCCAATCATTGATGATCTATCGGGGCGGACATCAACGCGAGGGTACGCTGCCCAACGGTTAGTGACTCCTGGATAGAGAGACGACGAAAGCTTTGCAGAGCGACGAGGGAATCATCTACGACTTCGTGATCGTCGGGGGTGGTTCGGCCGGGTGCGCCCTCGCTAATCGCTTGACTGCCGATCCCTCTAATCAGGTGCTGGTACTAGAAGCAGGACGGCCGGATTACATCTGGGATCCGTTCATCCACATGCCTGCCGGATTTGCATTCCCGCTGGGTTCGCGATTTTACGACTGGAAATATGAAACGGAACCCGAAGCCTCCATGAACGACCGTCGGGTGTATCACGCTCGAGGCAAGGTGCTTGGAGGCAGTTCAAGCATCAACGGCATGATTTTCCAGCGAGGCAATCCGTTGGATATGGAGCGTTGGGCTGAACAACCCGGCATGCAGGCGTGGGATTACAGTCACACTCTCCCCTATTTCAAACGACTCGAATCGTGTCTTGCCGGTGGAGACCACTGGCGTGGCGACAGTGGCCCACTCAAGCTCGAACGTGGACCAGCGAAAGGCCCTCTTTTCGAGGCGTTCTTCCTTGCATGCCAACAAGCGGGCTACTCCTTGACTGAGGACGTAAACGGATATCGGCAAGAGGGATTCGCCGCATTTGATCGCAATATCCATAAGGGACGTCGGCTTAGCGCTGCACGGGCCTATCTGCACCCAGTAATCAATCGTCCGAATTTGACCGTTCGTACCCGCACGCACGTAACCCGAGTCTTACTTGAACAACGGAGAGTTACTGGAGTGGAAAGCGTTCAACGTTCCATGTTCGGCAACCATCACGCTTCGATTCGATACAACGCCCGAAATGTTATTTGCTGCGCGGGTGCTCTCAATACCCCCCAGTTGCTGCAACTGAGCGGCATCGGACCGAAGCGATTATTGGAGAAGTTCGGAATTCCAGTTGTGGTGGACCTGCCAGGGGTAGGAGAAAACCTTCAAGATCATCTGGAGGTCTATATCCAACATGCGTCGTTGCAGAACATCACTCAGCAGCCCAATCTTTCCGTTTGGCGTCGTCCACTGATTGGATTGCAATGGTTGTTTCGACGCGGTCCTGCCACTACCAACCATTTTGAAGCCGGTGGATTTGTTCGCAGCAGCAGTGACGTGGATTACCCGAATTTGATGATGCATTTCTTACCATTAGCAGTTCGATATGACGGAGCGGCGGCGCCAACTGCACATGGCTACCAGGTCCATGTCGGCCCGATGTATGCAGACACACGGGGGGAAGTCATGATTCAGTCAGATGACCCATTCGCTAAGCCCCAAATTCGCTTCAACTACCTCAGCACACCCAATGATCGAAAAGAATGGGTCGAAGCGGTCAGGACGGCCCGTGAAGTTCTTAGGCAACCTGCATTCGATGGAATTAACGGCGGCGAAATCTCCCCTGGCCCTGGTGTGAGAACCGCTGACGAAATTCTTAGTTGGGTTCGACGCGATGCCGAAACTGCTTTACATCCTTGCGGAACAGCTCAAATGGGAATTGGAGAAAACTCGGTTGTGCACCCCCAAACGATGAACGTTCACTCCATCGATGGGTTGCAAGTTGTGGACGCATCAGTAATGCCATTCATAACTAACGGCAACATCTACGCCCCGACGATGATGATCGCCGAGAAGGCAGCCGACTTGATTCTTGGAAACGAACCGTTGACACCCGAGTCACCCGACTTCTATCAGTAAGTGCTGTCGTCGGTTTTGGCTACTGTCCAGGCGCTTGGCGCGGACGGCGATAGAGCAACGCAACAACCATCCGTGAAGCGCGCAAAGGGAAAGGTTGGAAAGGCTCTTGCTCCTCGACAGAAGGTGCCTCATGGAAGAACACCCGATAGACCAAATATGCGGTTGCCGCGCTAAATATCGCACCCGTCATCCAGAAAAATATATCGAGTGAAACACTCAGTGCAGGAGCCGCCAGCAAGGGCCCAAGGAATGCCCCGATACCGTTCACTCGTACAAGTAGGGCTGCCGCTCCCGCCCGTTGGCTTTGTTCGAGCCAATCATTCGTGTACGCGATAGCGACCGAGTAGATCGGAAACGCGAGGCCACCCATCAATGTGAGGCAAACGATCGACGCTACATCTTTGCCGTTGAATGCAAGCATTGAAAAGCACAGGGCCGCCGCCCCTGCTGACGCTGCAGTGAGCACACCCCGCCGAGGCATTCGGTCAGACATTCGACCGATCGGAATTTGAAAGAGTACAGACCCGGCCAGCGGTGCTCCCACAAAGTTTGCGATTTGAAGAGAACTCCATCCTTTGGCAGCACCGTAGATTGGGCCAAGACCGACGATGATGCCCAAGGTCATACCCGAGAACAGGCAGATAACGAGTCCAGTTGGAACAATCGAATACAAAGCTCGGAAACTCAAGGGTTCTGGTACGACTGCCGGTGGCGTGGTTCTGCTTGACAATGCGATCGGTACGAGAGCTATGGACACCATGATTGACGCAAGGGCAAAGAGGGTGAAACCTCCGGTGCTGGCAAGCCCTACTGAATACTGACCCCCCAAAGTGGCAGCGATTGCAACCACCATGTAGACGCTCAGAAGCCGGCCCCGGTTTTCGTTGGTGGCGAGGTCATTGAGCCAAGATTCACCAATGACGTACAAGGCTGCGCAGCAAATTCCGAAAACAACACGGCACAACCCCCAGCTAATGGGATTTATCCAGAAACCCTGCAGCAGCACAACACAGGAAGCAGTCGATGCCAATCCAGCGAAAGTCCGAATGTGGCCAACCTTGGCCAGAGCGTGTCCCACGACTCGCGTTCCGACGATGAAACCTGCGTAATACGACGTCATTACCAGGGCGGCGCTAAGAGTGCTGAAGCCAGCCTCTTGAGCTCTTAAGCCTAGGAGTGGACGTTGAAGACCAACTCCTGCTTGCAGTAGAGCTATCCCCAAGAACAGCGACCATGCGTTACCGGCGATGGAAGGCTTGGTCAAAACTATCTCAGTCGTGTGAGGGCAGGCCAGAGGCCTGGGAGGGGTCAGCAGTATGCCGGTTTTAGAAGCGGCTCGTCGGTCTCGCAGATGATTAGTGGCTATTTCTCGACAGCGAGTCAGGACTTTTTGGAGGGTTCGTACTTAGGGGCGTGGACGTATTGCCAACCAAATCGCCCCTTTATGCATAAATGGCCTGAGGTGACCGAATGATCGGACGGTGAAGTGACCTTAAATATCTGGTTATTTTGCGTATGAAGTTCAAGACTGCAGCCGACGCCGCAGTAAGAACAGATGGTTTCGGTAGTGCTTTGGTCCTCGGGTCGCCACTCGTCCGATTCGCGGAGGTCAAATTCAACCTTAAATTGAAGGGCATTAGTGGGGCAGACCCCAACGCAATTTCCGCAATAGACACATGCAGATTCGGGTAGTTCAACTTCGTATTCGGTGGAGACCCGAGCATCGAAGCCGCGCCCAGCAATGGCGATGGCGAACGAATGTTGGGCGTCGTCTCCGCAAGCTTCAACGCACTTGTAGCAAAGAACGCATCGATCGTATGCGCGTACGAAAAGATCGTCTTCGATCTTTACTTCGTCGTTGTTCTTTTCTGGAGAGATGTAGCGGTCGAGATCGATTTGGTACGACTCGGCCCACTCTTGAAGCTCCGCACTTTGTGACAAGTCGTTAGTGGAAGCCAGAAATTCCAAGATCATTCTCCGGCTGTGTCGAACCCGATCTGAATCGGTCTCGACTCGGATGCCGTCTTCACACAGACGCGAGCACGATGGGATCAGGGCTCGTGTGCCTTCTTGTTCAACCACACAAAGCCTGCACGCATTCACCGGGGTCAGGTTCTCTGCCCAACACAGAGTTGGAATTTCTACGCCAGCGAGTCGGGCTGCTTGAAGAAGAGTGGTTCCCTGCTCGACCGTTACTGCTGTGTCATTGATATGTACCGACACTTCTGAAACATCTTGTTGAGTCATGACATGTCCGCCTGGAGAAGTCCTAGGTCAAGAGCTGACTGAACGGCGGACGCCGCCGTGTGGCCGAGACCGCAAATAGAAGCGTCGCTCATTACTGCGGAGATATCGTCAAGTAGTTGTCTTTGCGCGGCATCAGGGCCCTTGTCTGTGATCTGTAGAAGTACTTCATGTTGCCGCGTTGTCCCTATGCGGCAAGGCACACATTGGCCACAAGACTCATCACGAAAAAATTTCGCTAATCGACGCACGATATTTCCCATGTCGACCTCGGTTGAGAAAACGGTGATGGCCCCAGAACCGAGCGTTGTGTCGCGGGCTGCTGCATCCTCCAGCGTCAGCGGGAGATCCAGCATTTCTGGCCCCACGAACCGACCGGCCGCGCCGCCCATAAGAATTGATTGGAGGGACCCGGTGACTCCCCCCGCCATCTCTAACAGCTGACCGAGAGGTGTCCCAAATGGCGTCTCGTACAGGCCAGGTGAACCCACGTGACCGGACACGCAAAACAACTTGGTGCCGGGGGAAAGATCGGTTCCTAGAGCACGGTACTCATCCACTCCCCTATCTAATATTTCCAGGACGTTGATTAATGTTTCTGGGTTGTTAATGACTGTCGGCTCTCCAAATAGGCCGCTCGTTGTCGGAAACGGTGGTTTGTTACGTGGTTCTCCACGTCGACCTTCGATGGAATTAAATAAGGCGGTCTCTTCACCACAGATATAGGCCCCAGCTCCGCGGCGGATTTCAATATCGAATGAATGGTTGGAGCCTGCGATATTGGTCCCCAGCAATCCGGAAGCACGAGCACTTTCTATGGCCCGGGTAAGTCTTTCTGTAGCGAGTGGATATTCACCTCGGATGTACACCCATCCGTGGCGTGATCCCGTGGTGACCCCAGCGATGGTCATCGCTTCGATAACCGCAAACGGGTCATTTTCGAGTATCAGACGGTCCTTGAAGGTTCCCGGTTCGCTTTCATCTGCATTGGCGACGATGTGTTTGGATTCGGAGGTAGCGGCCGCGACGGAGCGCCATTTTCTGCCAGTCGGAAAACCTGCCCCGCCCCGTCCAGATAGACCCGATGCCGTCAGCTGGTCTAAGACCGCTTCCGGCCCCATGTCGAGAGCGAGATTCAACGCGTTATAGCCGCCGTGGGAACGATAGGAGTCAAGGTCGCTGGGGTCCGTTACGCCAAACCGTTTAAGTAATCGGAGGGCGGGGCTTCCTTGTTGTCGATGAACCAAGCCATCGGCGTCGGCTGGAACGTTGTCGGGTTTGCCGAGTTCCTGAATGAACATAGCGGGGGCTCGGTCGCATTGACCAAGACATGGACTTTCGTGGACTTGGCACCCAGCCTCGCGTAGCTCAAGGATCAACTCGGCAGAGCCTGCTACGGCACAGCTTGGGTCAACGCAAACGCGGTGTCTGGGGCCAGGTTGGGATGGTTCCTCGGTTTCGAACAAATCATAAAACGACGCAACACCGTAGGCCTCGGCCGGTGGAACCTGCAGCACTTCCGCCAAGTAATTGAGACCACCAGGGCTGATCCACCCTTTAGAGTTTTGGAGCAGGTGGAGTCCGGGGAGGAGGAGGTGACGGCTCGCGCGTCGGCGGCTGAGTCCGCCACGTACCAGCCGTTCTCCTTGCCGCATAACAGCGGGCTCGCCCACAAGAGAGTCGATCGCTCCTATTTCCTCGTCATCAGCGCGTGCATCGCTGAACTGCAGATCAGCCATGAGAGGTTCCAAGCGGGAGTTTGTCGATTCGGATCGACGCGGCCTTAAATTCCGCTGTGCCGCTTCGCTTGTCCCACTCGTCATTAGTGAGGACATTGAGGTCGACTAGCTCCGGGAAATGGAATGTGGAAAAGGCCAGACCAGCGGCTTGGTCCGATTTAATTTTGATGTTCATTTGGACGCTGCCTCTGGGCGAGGACACGACGACTCGTTCTCCGTTAACAAGGCCAAGATCGACGGCGTCGACGGCGCTGATTTCGAGATGAGATCCGGAACGAATTGGGGATTCGTATCCACTCGACTGAACACCTGTGTTGAATGAGTCGAGTGTTCTGCCGGTAGTCAGCCGCAGCGGAAACTCGTCCGTCAGCTGCTCTTTGGGTCCTTCGTGATTGGTGATGGAGAACGGAGCGGGGTCCCGGCCATCAAGATCATCTTCCCAGAGCCAGGAGTGCAGATAAACAGTGCCTGGGTGATCGAGAGATGGACATGGCCACTGTAAGCCGCGCTCATTCTCAAGGCGTTCGTAACTCATGCCCGCGTGCATCGGCGACAGCGATCGAAGTTCGTTCCAGAGCTCTTCGGGCGTGGTCGTGTTCCAGTCAGCGCCCATCCGTGAAGCAAGGTCGCCGATAATTTCGTAGTCATGGCGGCAGGATTCAGGTGGATCGACTGCTGGTCGGACCCTCTGCACTCGTCGTTCGCTAGAAGTGACAGTTCCGTGGGATTCGGCCCAGCCTACGGTCGCGGGAAAAACGACGTCTGCTAGCTGTGCCGTGCGCGTCAGAAATATGTCCTGCACCACGAGAATCTCGAGTTCATTGAGCAACTTTCTAGCGTGTTCCACATCAGCCTCTGAATCGGCGGGGTTTTCGCCGATCACGTACAAGGCGGTGAGGTCACCTCGCTCCATCGCTTCAAACATCAACGTCAAATGCAGCCCAGGTGTTGGATTGATTTCGCGACCGTATACAGCTTCAAATTTGGATCGAATTGTTGTGTCCGACAGGTCCTGAAAGCCAGGGAGTTTGTTTGGCAAAGCCCCCATATCGCCGCCGCCCTGAACGTTGTTTTGACCGCGAAGCGGAACGAGTCCTGAGCCCCACCTTCCGACATGTCCGGTCAAGAGTGCAAGATTGCAGAGTGACAGTACGTTTTCGACGCCGTTGTGGTGTTCGGTGATGCCAAGAGTCCACAGAATTTGGGCTGTGGAGGCCGTTGCGTATTCGTGGGCCAACTCGCGAATGGCATCGGCCTGAAGCCCAGTCATTTCGGCTGCTCGCTCCAGCGTGTAGTAATCAACGTGGGCGGCGAAGGCTTCGAACCCCACCGTTGCGCGGTCTATGAATTCTTTGTCGTGAAGGTCCGAGGAAATGATCTCTCGCGACATAGCGTTGGCCAACGCGATGTCTGTTCCCACGTCCAACCCCAACCACAGATCTGCAAACTTCGCCGAAGCAGTTCGCCGGGGATCGACGGCATACATTTTCGCGCCGTTCGATAGCCCCTTGAGGACGTGATGGAAGTAGATCGGGTGGGCATCTCGTGCGTTTGAACCCCAAAGAAGTACAAAATCTGTTTCTTCTACCTCCGCGTATGACGAGGTTCCACCGCCAGCTCCAAAGACTGTCGCCAGACCGACGACGCTAGGAGCGTGTCAAGTTCGGTTGCAGGAGTCGATGTTGTTGGAACCAATGACAGTTCGAATAAATTTCTGGGCAGCGTAGTTCATCTCGTTGGTGCTTTTTGAGCAGCTGAAGAGCCCGAAAGCCGCACTTCCGCGGTCTTTGATGGTTGAAGTAAATCCCTGGGCGGCGCGTTCAAGAGCTTCATCCCATGACGCGGCGCGAAGCTCTCCCTTATCGCGAACCAGAGGTTGCGTGATCCGCGCCATGGGCGTGGAGTGGTCTGCCGATGAGGCCATGGAGACTCCCTAGTCCTGGTCGCTGCGAAGCGTTGGGCACCCCTCAGTGTACGGGTGCCAAGAGAGGTGCTTTGGTGCGGGTTGCGTTCAAAATTCGAAAATATTTATTCGGTGATGCTCTCGCTCGGAAGTGATGAGATCAGTGCCGAGCTAAACGGCAAGAGCGGGTCGTCAACACCCCACTTGACATAAACGTTCCACGATGTGGCACACTCGTCTCGGAGGTCTTGATGGCGGTAGTTCAATCGGTGCATCGAGCGTTCGCCATTTTGAGAGCACTCTCTTCGGGGTCGATGGGGGTGACCGAAGTCTCGCAACGAGTCGGTTTGCCAAAAAGCACGGTCGCGCGGCTGTTAGCAGCGCTGGATGAGGAAGGCGCCGTTCGACAGGAAAGACCTGGAGGACGGTATTCGCTTGATGAGGGTCTTCTTGATCTCGCCGGTGAAGTTAGCGGCGACCGCAACCTAATTGCCGTCGCTCGATCACACTTGTTAGACCTGGTCGATTCAATCGGCGAGACAGCGGGCATTGGGATACGCGACGGCCGAGAGGTCTACTACGCGGATCACGTCATGTTTGATGGCGAGGTACAGGTCAGAAATTGGACCGGCGAACACGCTCCTTTACACCTTGTTCCCTCGGGCCTTGTTTTCTTAGCGCACATGACGTCTGATGAGCTTGATGCCTACCTGGAGGGACCCTTGGCAATGACGACCCAACACAGTCAAGTGAGTCCTTCCCAAATTCGGCAACGACTCGGACAGGTGCGGCGGGTCGGATATTGCTGGGGGTATCAAGAGTTTGCAGAGGGCCTCAACTCTGTAGCTGCTCCGGTTTTCAACTCCCGGGGTGAAGTGATTGCGGCTCTTCATGTTCATGGCCCCGCATACCGTTTTCCAGACCCGGAGCGAACTCATGATCTGGGTATGACACTAGGTTCGGCTTGCGAGCGAATGAGTCTCCAACTTACTTAGCCATAAAGCTGAACATCGACCTTGACGGCGTCAGTTTCTGCGTCGGCGAACTTCATCTACGACGGCGGGAATTACCTCATGAAGGTCGGCAATGACCGCGTATCCCGCTTTGGTGACGATGTTGGCTTCGGAATCAGTATTGATCGCGAGAATATTCTTTGACGCCATCGCCCCAACCCAGTGCTGTATCGCACCGGAGATTCCACAAGCGATATAGATCTCAGGTGCGATCCGGGTACCGGTCTGCCCGACCTGATCCGCGTGGCTTCTCCAACCATTATTAGTGACGGCCCGAGAGCACCCGACGCGACCGCCGAGAAGCTCCGCCAACTCCTCCAGCGGAGCGAATCCTTCGGCCGAACCAACGCCGCGACCGCCCGACACCACCACAGATGCAGTCGAGAGGGTCACTCCGTCAGTGAGGGTTACTCGATCTCGAATTATGGTGCGCTCAAGATTACCGTCGAGGTCCACTTCCTGGGTGATGAGTTCAGTTGGTGTCGTTAGCGGAGCTATGCCCGGCTCAACAACGTGTTGACCATACGACACGATCAAGGTTTCGGTATCAATGGTGATGTCTTCGAGTAAGGACCCACCCCATTGCATGCGTGTTACTTCCCACAGATCACCGCGTTGAATTTGAAGGCTGTTAGCGGTAAATGGAAGTCCCATTCTCGCGGCAATGTGAGCGAGAACTTCGTTCCCCCGATCTGTCCCGACAGCGAGAATTATGGAGGGAGAACGTTCCTTAGCTAGTTCGGTGATCGCCTGACCCCATGCTTCGGGACCGTAATCTGACAAAAGGGGCGACGTTAAGCAGAACGCGATTGGTATTCCGTACTCCGCGCAAACTCCCTGAAGGTCGGCCGCTTCTTGCCCAACTAGGACAGCAATCGGACTCATGGAGTGGGCTGCGGCGAGTTCCCTGGCAGCAGTTAGAGCTTCAGTAGCCGAGGGCTCCGCTTCCCCGCGGTCGTGCTCCACGAGGACCAGAATTTCACCCATCACAAAACTCCCAACTCGTCGAGCAGGTCGACGATTGGGCCAGCGGCGTCCGCACTGTCACCAAGAATTTTGGTTTCGGTAATTCGTTCCTCGGGCTGATGCAGGCGGACCTTTGTCTGCCTGCCTGGGTTTGCTTCACTGGCAATAACGGTGATCTCAGCTTTTTTCGATGCCAGTCGGCCCTTCATAGTCGGGTAGCGCGGCAAGTTGATGCCTTCTCGGATGCCCAAGACTGCAGGTCCCGGGAACTGGTAAACCTCATAGCCAGCGTCGACTTCCCGTCGCACAGTGAAACCAGCTTCGGCAATGTCAATGCCTTTAATGCCGTTAACCACAGGTCGGTCGAGAGCGACAGCGACTCGCACTCCGACCTGATAGCCACCGGCGTCTGCGGATTCGTTTCCGAACATAATTAGGTCGAATTCGCCGCCGGCCGCCTCTAGGCCGCTGATTGCCTGAATGATCGCGTCCGCGGTGTGTTCGGGATCCCAGTCGTGACCGCTGTCATTGGGTATGAGTACGAATTCGGTGCCGCCAACGCTGGCCGCGTAACGTAGTTGTTCCTCAGCTTCGGTCGGTCCAGCTGTTAAAACCGTAACGGTGCCGCCGTGCTCCTCAATAATTTGTGCGGCCTCTTCGAGGGCGCACTCCTCGTGAGGGCTTGTTGTAAAGCCGAGATGCGCTGTATCCACGTTTAGCTCATCGGATCTGACGTTGATACGTGAACCTGGTGCAGGGACTCTTTTCACGCAGACCAGAATCCGCATGCATGCTCCTCACTGATGGTGCTAGTACGGTCGAACTCTAAGCCTTCATCCGAGCATTATCGGGATCGAAGAGAGCCAAATTAGTTCCTGTTGCGGCGACTGTCACAGGGTAGGTTTCATTTTGGTACATGACTTTGAGTTCGGTACCAACCTCACACAAGTCGATCGGCAGATAAGCCATTAACAAATATTTACCGACCGATGGGGCGTTGCCGGCTGTGGTTACTCTGCTTACTCTGCCTTTCGCGTCGACGATGCGGTCGCCGCTGGCCGAAAGAACAGGTTCATTACCGGCGCCCATCGGGAATCGAGGGTAACCGTCGGCGCAGGTGTGGTCTTCCACAGTCAGGACACACAGCTGAGCGCAAGGGTCCTCCTCGCGGGCTGCCAGGTACGCATCTTTACCAATAAAATTCGCAGCCTTGACCTTCGGCCTTGCTAACCCCGCTTCGACAGGGGTGTATTCGTTTTCCAGTTCGGCCCCCATCAGGCGATAACCCTTTTCGATTCGACCACTGGTGCCGTACACGGCTGCGCCAACAGGGCGCAGATTGAAGTTTTCGCCTGCATCGGAAATTGCGTCCCATAAAGCAAGACCGTGTTGCATTGGGGTGTAAATCTCGAACCCGGCATCTCCCACATAAGAAACACGAAACATTTCTGTCGGGATGCCAGCAATCAATACCTTTTGGCAAGTGCCGTAGGGGAATGCATCCTGAGTTAGGTCCGATTCGGTGAGTTCTGACAGGAGGGGAATTGCATTTGGACCCCACACTCCTAATGTGCATACAGCGTTTGTCCTGTTTTCGAATTGAACAGAAGCATCCTCTGGAAGGTTGTGTCGGAACCAATATTCGTCGCGACCACCATCAAATGCGCCGGTGATGACCCGGAATCGGTCGTCGTCGAGCCGAAGGATTGTCAAATCTGATCTAAAACCACCTGAGCTGTTCAATACGGGCGTGTATATGGATCCGCCAACCTTGACATCACACTTATTTACGACCATGTGTTCGATGTAGTCGAGCACCCCTGAACCTGACACCTCAAAAATTTGGAATGCTGAGAGATCGACGATGCCCACGTTGTCGCGCAGGTGGAGATGTTCTGCATCAGATATTGGGGTCCACCAACGAGCATCCCATTCGTGTTGACGCTCGCTGATTTCGTAAGTGACGACTAGGTCGAGATTGGATTCGTACCAGTGCGGCCGCTCCCAACCGCCAGCCTCAAAGTAGAACGCCGCTAAGGCGTCCGTCCGGGCCTTAACGGGCCCTGTGGTGATGTCTCTTCGGCTCGCCCACTGTTCTCTCGGGTGCACAATCCCGTAGGTCTTGTTGAAGTGCTCCTCTGCGCGGGCCTCTATATGGGTTACGTTGCGTTGCTGCGGGTAGAAGCGAGTGATATCTGCGCCGTGTGGGTCAGTCAGGTGCGGATAGCCATGGGTCATCCATTCGGCGACGAGGAGGCCGACCCCAGGGCCTTCTTTGACCCAAACAGCAGCAGCGGACCACAGATTTTCGACCTCAACTGTGGGTCCAATCACCGGGTTTGCGTCAGGAGTGAGAGAAAGCAAGCCGTTGATGGCGTATTTGATTTCCCCATCCCCCAAGAATTCCATTAACTCGATCGCTTCCTCCATCTGTTGGTCAAAGTCGTCGGCTGTGAACGGCATTTCGGTCGGACTCAGCGCGGCTTCCTCGTTGGAGGGGATGTCATCGACCCGATGAAGAATTGGACGATGAGCGTAGGATCCGACTTCCATTGATCCAGCAGATTGCCGCTCGTAGCAGAAAGTGTCCATGTCGCGAACGATGGGATATGCAAGCTCTTGTTGCGTTTCGACCAAGACGTCGAAAGGACCCACGTCAGCCATTTGGTGGACGGCGGGAGTGAGGGGAATGGTTGCACCTGCCATTTCAGCGAGCCGTGGGCTCCAGACGCCACAAGCGATGACGACTGAGTCACATTCGATGCGACCTTTGTCGGTAACTACTGCTCGAATAGTTGGCTTTTTGGGGCCGGGTGCTGTCTCGATATCGGTGACTTCAGTATTGGCAAACACCTGTAAATTCCCGGCGTCTTGAGCTCTTTTCCGCATCTGAGTGCCTGTCTCCAAGGAATCGACGGCGCTGACACTTGGGGTATAGAAACCACCCAAGATCACGTCTTCGGAGACAAAGGGAACGCGTTCCTTTACTTCTGCAGGGGTGAGCAGTTCAGATGGAATTCCCCAGCAAGTAGCGGACGTCATTCGGCGCTTAAATTCCTCCATCCGCTCCTCAGTCCGAGCCACTTCAATTCCGCCGCAGGTGGTTTGGAGTCCAAGTTCTTCGTATTGCTTCTGGCTCTCCAACGTGAGGTCCACGATCTCTTTGGAGTGGTCCGCCGGAAAAATGAAATTCGATGCGTGGCCGGTTGACCCTCCCGGGTTAGGGAGTGGGCCTTTGTCCAGGAGGACGATCTCTTTCCAACCCATGTCACTCAAGTGTCCGACTACGCAGTTCCCGACGATGCCGGCGCCGATAACGACACAGCTAGCCTTTGTTGGAAAATCACTCACTTTGGTCCTCTTCATTCGTCGTGTTGGGCCTCTTGATCTTCGCCAGGCATAGAAAGCGCCGGAAGGAGAACATAGTGCCTAATACGACTGTTGTTGCCATCAAATGACCCTGCCACTTCCCTTTAGGAGATTCTGTATGATGGAACTGTTCCGTAGAGTGAAACGATATATCTCCCTATTCGCGCTGTCTATATCTCACCCCGCCACCCGAATCCGCAACGGCCCGCACTGAGAGCCACGAGAGGTCTCATGACAATTCCCAGCGATCTTGAGATAGCGAACGAGGCTTCGCTCCGTCCGCTCCCGGAAATTGCTTCGGAGGCCGGAATTCCGGTCGACTGCCTGGAGCTCTACGGCCAGGGAGCAGCGAAAATCCAACTCGACGCTATTCCGCAGATGGAAGGGCGTGACCTCGCAAAATACGTTGTCGTGTCGGCGATCACCCCGACACCCCTTGGTGAGGGGAAGACGACGACGACCGTCGGACTAGGCCAGGCCTTCCAACACATTGGCCGAAGCGCCACAATCGCCATTCGTCAACCATCGATGGGTCCGACATTCGGAATCAAAGGCGGCGCGGCTGGCGGTGGCTACAGCCAAGTGGTGCCGATGGAGCTGTTTAACCTGCATCTAACTGGCGACATGCACGCTGTGACCGCGGCTCACAACATGTGTGCTGCGGTGTTGGATGCCCACCTTTTTCACGGCAACGACTTAGGAATCGATATACACAACATCACCTGGCGACGAGTCGTGGACATAAATGATCGAGCTCTCCGCAACGTAACTCTTGGGCTGGGCGGACGTTTGGATGGGATACCAAGAGAAAGCGGTTTCGACATCACTGCAGCGTCGGAGGTCATGGCGGCTCTCGCGCTAGCGACGTCATTGCAGGATCTGCGCGCCAGGATGGGTCGAATCGTGGTCGGCTACACCAAGTCGGGTGATCCGGTGACCGCCGAAGAACTCGGAGTTGCAGGGTCGATGACGGTCATTCTCCGTGAGGCAATAAAGCCGAATTTGATGCAGACATTGGAGGGAACACCGGCCTTAGTCCATACCGGCCCTTTTGGAAATATAGCGACCGGGAATTCGTCGATCGTCGCAGATCAGATCGGAATCCGGACTGGCGATTTCTTGCTTACGGAAGCGGGTTTTGGCGCTGACATGGGAGCGGAGCGTTTCTTCAACATTAAGTGCCGCTATTCGGGATTAGTTCCAGATGCAGCGGTTTTGGTCGCCACCGTCCGAGGGTTGAAAGCGCATTCAGGAAATCACCGAATTGTTGCGGGTAAAGCGCTACCTGAAGCGCTGCTGATGGAGAATCCCGATGAAGTTCATGCCGGTGGCGACAACTTGCGCAAGCAACTCGAGAACATGAGGGTTCATGGCGTCACTCCGGTGGTGGCAATCAATACCTTCCCGGGCGACCACGAGATGGACCTGGAAGCCATAGCGGACATCGCCACCGAGTATGGGGCCCGCTCCGCGCGTTGCACCCATTTCGCTGATGGTGGGCGCGGCGCGACCGAACTAGCTGAGGCAGTCTCGGACGCAGCTGAAGAGGACAGCCATTTCTCGACCCTGTATCCCGACGATATGGAACTTCGGGACAAGATTCGGACCGTAGCCACGACCGTATACGGGGCAGATGACGTGTCGTTCAGCGTGCAGGCCAACAAACAGCTCGACAGCTATGAAAGAAATGGTTTCGGACACCTACCCGTTTGTATCGCTAAGACCCATTTGTCGATCTCCTCGGATCCTAAATTGGTTGGCGCGCCGACTGGATGGACCCTTCCGGTCCGGGAGGTCCGAGCGTCGGTCGGCGCCGGCTTCGTGTATCCAATTTGTGGGGATATGCGAACCATGCCCGGCCTGGGCAGGAACCCTGCGGCCAAAAATATTGACATCGACGCCGATGGAAACATCGTGGGGCTGAGTTAGGTACGCAGCCGATGACCCTTTTCTCTAACGCGGGTCGGATGGACCGGTCGACAGCAGCACCCCTCCGCCGACGTTTGCTGTCGGCAGCGCGGTTCGAGGTCATTCCCCTGAATAATCTCTCGTCCCAATTAGCCCATCTCCCCCTCGGTGCTTCGGTTTCTGTTACGGCTTCACCAAATAAGTCGCTTGAAGACACTTGGCGTTTGACTAGCGATTTACTCAGTCGCGGACTGCGACCTGTCCCCCATCTGGCTGCGAGAATGGTTGAGAGTCATCAACAGTTGAAGCGACTGGTACAGGAACTGGCAGACCTAGGTTTGAGCGAACTTTTTCTTGTAGGGGGTGATGCCCCGGCGCCTTTTGGGCCATACGAAGATTCGGTGGAAGTCCTCCAAGCGATTTTGGAACTCGACCATCAACTTGATCACATTGGCGTTACCGCGTATCCCGATGGACATTCGTTTATCGAATCACCAGTTCTCAGTAGCAGTTTGCGCAAAAAGCAGCAGCTGCTAGAGGAAGCCGGTATGCAAGGCCACGCAGCAACTCAAATGTGTTTTGATTCCGATGCCATCCGAGAGTGGCTGAAGCGCGAGCGACGCGAAGGCCTCAAGTTACCGATCCATCTAGGGATCCCGGGAGCCGTACAGCGGGCGAAGCTCTTATCAGTTGGCGCCAGGCTCGGTGTGGGTGCGTCGCTTCGCTATTTGCAGAAAAATTCGGGGGCAATAGGAAGAATTTTGCTTCCCGGCGGGTACAACTCCAACAAGCTTTTATCTCCCTTAGCCGGATCGCTGGAAGAGTTGAATGTGACTGGATTGCATATCTTCACCTTCAATCAAATTGAAGCCACTGTCGCTTGGCGTGACAATGCAGTTGCGACCTTAAAGATCTGATTCCGCCAGATTCGATCAGGCTCTATCGACGATATCGACGCGCAAAACTGCATCTACCTGTCTCAGGTCGTGGAGTATTTGCGCTGACGGTGCCATGGAAGTCCTGATAGTTGCCACTGCAGCGGTCGGTGAGGCGCCAGCAAAAATTTCGTTTTGCATCTGCTGAACGTTGATACCAGCGCCCCGGAGACAGGCGAGAATAGCTGCCAACGCGCCGACCTCATCGCGGTGTCTCACAGAAATAGCGCACGCCCCGAGCGGGCGATCTACGAGATTGACGCAATTGAGGAGGTTGCCTTCGGAGTAAGCATCAATCACATCCACAACTCCGCCTGCAATGGCAGCTTGAGCTTGATGAGTTGAAGCTCCGATATGGTGCGTGCCGACAAAATTTGGATGCCCTGCGATCGCAATGCTCCAGTCAGCGGATGTTGCCGACGGCTCATCTTCATATACATCGAGTCCGACCCGTATGTCTTTGCTGTTCATCGATTCGAAAAGAGCTTCCTCATCGACGAGATCACCTCGTGCCGTATTCAGCAGGATTGCACCCTCAGGGAGATACCCGAGAAAGTGGCGATCCACGAATTTGCTAGTTCGATCCGTAAGAGGAAGATGTAACGAGGCAATGTCGACATCGTGAAGAAGCTCTTGTAGAGAATCGTAGAGGTCAATTCCAAGCTCACTGATGCGTGACAATGTGGCAGAACTTCGTTCGCTACGCCGTAACGCCCGCAGATGAAGGCCGAAGGCAGAGGCCCGTTGAGCTACTTCCAAACCAATTTCGCCGAGCCCGAGAATCGCAAGGGTGCGACCCTTGAGGCCGTCTGCGTTTGAGTAGGTGGCCTTAGCCCATCGGCCTTCGCGTAAGTCTGCGGTGGCAGCTGGGATTTGCCGGTCCACTGCCAGCAGCAAACCGAGCGTTAATTCTGCGACTGCGGCTGCATTGCGTCCAGGAACGTTGCAGACGTAAATACCCTGTTCGCTCGCTGCCTGACTGTCGATGGTGTCGGTGCCAGCTCCGGCTCGAATGATGAGTCCGAGTTGCGGGGCTGCGTTGATGGCTGATCTCGTCACCCGCGTGCTGCGGACCACGAGTACGTTGGCGTCCTGGATAAATTGGTCCAGGTTCTCAGCGGAGCAGTTGTGTGCTACCTCACAGTGATGCCCGCGGTCTTTGAGCATCTGAAGAAATGGGGTGCCGATCTCGTCAGCGAAAACAATGTGCACGTGTTCTCCCATCGGTTTGATTGGCTAACTCTGTCCGCGGGCCCTCACTGCGAACTATTCCACAATTGCGATCTGCCTGGTGGTCACGCAGCGGAATGAAGACGAGCAGGTTATGGAACGACATCTGCAACATCGATGATGATAAGAACAACGAGGAGTCCAATAACAGCGGCGTTGATCAGAGTCATCGGCCATTTCCATCGGTGGTCGGAGCGCCAAAATCGCCGAATGCTGAGAACGTTGGCGCCTACAGCGACGAGCCCAAGCGGTAATCCGATCCATGGGCCGACTCCTGAACTAATGCCCACCAACGGAGCCAGGAACGGCAAGATGACATACGCCAGGGCGCAACGGACGCCCGAGATCACCATTGAAGTGCTGAATACACGGGTGTCGATCTGGTTCGCCGAAGAAGTAACGGTCCTGTTCATCGGTGGCTTAGATCTCGCAGGCTAATTCGAGTTATCTGCAATTGTCGCGCTGGCAATCTGCAATCCTCCGGGCACCACAGTAATGGTTTGAGGTAGCGAACCGGCAGATTCTCCGTCGGCGCGCAATTCACAAGAATCAGCCGCGTGTAGAGGACTCATTTCCAGTTGGATCTCTCGCCCGCGAAGTATTTCGACGGCGGGATGTGATACGTGGGACCCGGAGAAAGTTTTGGGTAAAACACGCAACAGAGTGAAGGCAGAAGTGTCATGGATGAGGACGACTTCCATTGAACCGGAGGAAGCGCTTGCTTCGGGGGCAATTTTCATTCCTCCCCCAAAAAAAGGCGTGTTTGCAATCGCGATCAACAAACATGTTCGTTCAACCTCTCGTCCGTCGATCGTCATTTCGACTCGATATCGAGGTAAGCGCGACAATTCCATAAGAGTCGCCACGGTGTATTTGCTCGATCCCCGGGGCCATCGAAGTCGCTCAGCTCGAATGTTGACTGCTGCGGAAAATCCTGCGGTAGCGATCGTGGCACCAAAGCGAACTTGTTGCAAAGAGTCAAGCATTTTCAATACGTCTACAGAGGTGGGATCACCGAGGGCGACATCGGTAGCTTCGTCGATTGCCGTCGGAAGCTGGATTGCGGTGGCGAAATCGTTTCCCGTTCCCGCGGGCACGATGCCCAGAACGATCGAAGTCCCCGCAATTTCTTGGATGGTGTGATGCACTAGGCCATCACCTCCAACAGCGATCACGCGCGAGTGGCGGCCGACAGCCTCTTTGAGTATCTCGCGAGCGCCATCGACACTTTCGGACAACACAGACCTGGTGGGAATGCCGTAGTCCTTTAATAACACCCGTACGCGTTCACCGACTCGACCAGCGCGCCCTCGATTCGCTGCAGGATTCACGAGGAGTAAAGTTTCTGATTCGGTTTCGAAGGCATCTTGTTTCATGTGGGTCCCTCGTTGACTACGGTGACACAAACTGGCGAAGCATGGACGCTAAGCCAGATAGAAGTCCAATTGGATAAGAGGTTGAAATGGGTGGAGCACTCGACGGTATACGAGTCCTGGATTTGTCCACGTTGGTTCAAGGCCCACAAGCGGCCGCGATGTTGCACGATCTGGGAGCTGAGGTAATTAAGGTTGAACTTCCCGAAATCGGAGATATGGGCCGTCACGTGGGCATAATCCCCGAAGTAGGGACCTCCTCGTTCTTCATCGCAAACAATCGAGGGAAGCGTTCGGTCGCTTTGGATTTGCGCAGCGATGGCGGGCGGGAAGCCTTTTTGAGACTTGTGGAGACCTCGGACGTAGTTTTGTCGAATTTTCAACCCGGCACTCTTGATGAATGGGGGCTTGGGTATGAGGATTTAGCCGTGGTGAACCCGCGAATAATTTGGGCTGCCGGAAGTTTTCTGGGTCCGACGGGCCCGGATGCTCTTCGCGAAGGTGCAGACATCGCCGGCGAAGCCTACGGCGGCGTAGTTGCGGGAATAGGTAACGACGGAGAAGCGGTCACCACTGTTGCTTCGCTCTTAGCTGACCATTGCGGATCTCAAAATCTACAGACTGGGATTTTGGCTGCACTGTTCGCCCGCGAAAAGACGGGCCGAGGGCAACGCGTTGACGTCAGTTTGCTCGGTGGACAAATCTGGATGCAGGCAACCGAGTACACCCACTATTTCCTCACTGGTGAACTGGCAGGTAAATCCAACGGCGGCCATCCCCTGGTACACGCGCTATACGGCGTGTTCCCTACGTCTGATGGGGCGATCGCTATGGCGGGTTGTCCCGAACACCTGTGGGAGGGAATGTGCCGGGCTATCGAAAGACCCGACTGGGTCGATCACCCGCGTTTCAATACGTACTTCACAACGAAAGAAATAGCCGCCGAGATGCGCGAAGAATTTCTGCCCATCTTCGCTCAGCGAACCACCGATGAATGGGCGGTCCGGCTGGAGGCAGAAGCGCAACGTTTCGCACCCGTTCGCTCTCACGATCAGGTCGCAGCGGATCCGCAGTCCTACGCAAACGGCTACATCGCCGAATTCGATCATCCTGATTGGGGCAACACCAAATTTGTTGGCTGCCCGATCCAGATGTCGGATACTCCCACGCGCTTTGGTACCGATGTCCCCGAGCTCGGCCAAGAGACTGAAATTGTTTTGGTTGAGGCCGGCTACGACTGGGACGAGCTAGAAGGCTTGAGGCAAAGAGGCGCTTGGTGAGGTCTGTTGGATTACCCAAAGCGGTTGAGTGAGCGGTTTCAAGTTTTTCTTCTGAAGCTCGTGCGGTTTAAGCGGAAACCCTCATCGGCAAATATTGATCATGGCACCGATGCCATCGATCGTGGTGGTGATCACATCACCCGGAACTAGGAAACGCCTATCCGGCATCCCAACTCCCGACGGCGTCCCGGTAAAGATGAGATCACCGGGTACGAGTGTCATCACCTCGGAAAGGTAACTCACCAGATAGGGAACATCGAAAATCAGATCGCTTGTTTTCGCGTCTTGGCGAGGGTCGCCGTTGATTTCGCAGGTCAGGTGCAAATCGTCGGGATTTGCAAATGAGTCCGCAGAAACCAGGAGCGGCCCTGTCGGTCCGTAAGTATCTCGGGACTTGCCGAGGCCGAACTGGGGCGGGCGGGCTCCCAGTTGCAGCTTTCGATCAGATATGTCTTGGCCAGCGGTCAGACCAGCGACATGCGACCAGGCGTCGTCTTTCGAGACATCGCGAGTAATTCGCCCTATCACGACCACTAGCTCAGCTTCGTAGTCGCCGCGGGTAGCACGCAGTTCCACATCGTCAAATGGCCCGGCGATGCATGATGGAAACTTAGAGAACACCACGGGCGACTCAGGTAGTTCCATATTTGACTCCTCGGCGTGATCTTTATAGTTAAGACCCACTCCAAACGAATTTCGGGGCCGAGGCGCTGGGGCTCCGAGTTTGGCATCGGAGATGGATCCGTCGGCTTGGTAGTCGGCTAAGGAGGCGCTGACCTGCTGGAGGGCATCGATGTCAGCTAAAGCCTCCATCGGGTCGGCGCTAATTGCATCTTGAGTGATTCGGTTCAGATCGTAGAAGTCGCTGTTACTGACGAGCGACGCTCGGCTGTCCACGTTGGCGAAAGTGAATGGCATTTTCTGGTCCTTTATGAGCCAAGAACGTGTGGCCCCCTAATGATGCTCCGGAGCCGCCGACGATAGATGGAGTGTCCTCGTTGGGCAAACGTTTGGTCGGTTTGGCGAAACTGGCTTGTCTCTACTCCATCAATTCGCCGTGGTGAACTACGAGAGTTCCGTGACACACGGTATGCCTGACGCGACCCACGAAGCGCTGACCTTCCCATGGCGTGTTGTTGCTCTTGCTCTGCAAACCCGAACCGTGGACGGTCCATTCTTGGTTCCCATCGAAGACCACCACGTTCGCTGGGTTCCCGGGAGTGAGAGGTAATCCATGCTCGGGGATGTTGGCGATTCGAGCTGGTTCCGAAGAGGCGACGGCCACAAACTGCTGCCTGGACATTAAGCCCGAATTAACGAGTTCGGTCCAAACGACCGACGCCATTGTTTCGACGCCAAGCATTCCAGGCGGCGCGTCTAGTAATCCGACGTTCTTTAACTCTGGATGATGGGGTGCGTGGTCTGTTGCGACGGCATCAACGGTCCCGTCAAGCAGCCCGGAGCGCAGTGCGGCCACATCCTCGGCTAGACGCAAGGGCGGGTTCATTTTGCCGGAAGGGCCGAGCCGCTCAACGTCTTCTTCAGTCAGAACGAGGTGCTGTGGGGTTACTTCGGCGGTGACTCGCAGTCCAGCACGCTTCGCCCTTCTGACCTGCTCGGTTGCCAGTGAAGTGGACATGTGGAGCACGTGATAACGGCCTCCGGTTTTGGCTGCGAGCGCTATATCGCGTTCTACGATTATCGCCTCGGCTTCTCGGGGCCGGCCTGGAAGACCCAACCGTTCTGCAACGATTCCAGCATTCATCACGCCTCCCGACACCATCTCGGAGTGTTCGGCATGTTGACTGATGACTACCCCCGGCAAAGTCACGGACTCTCGCAGGGCTGCTTCCATGAGGTTTGCGTCATCGACCACGCGGCCGTCGTCAGTAAAGACGCGCACACCCGCGCTGTGGAGAGCTTGAAAGTCCACCAGTTGCTCTCCGGCCTGTGCAACGGTGATCGCGGCGGAGGTACGAATGTCGCAGGGCGCTCCGCGGGATAAGGAAAGCACCTCTGACACCATTCCCACATTGTCGATCGTAGGCACAGTGTTTGGCATCATTACGCAAGCGGTGACTCCTCCGAGTGCCGCTCCAGCTGCTCCGGAGCTGATGTCTTCGCTTTCCTCGCCACCTGGTGTTCGGAAGTGAACCTGAATATCCACTAGACCGGGCATCACGAATGCATCGGACGCGTCGATCCGTTCCCCCTTTCCGTCAAAGGAGCCGGGTTCGCCGCTGCTAGCGATGCTCCCATCTACGACGAGCAGATCCACCTGTCGTTCAGATAACTGATCGACGACCGTACCCCCGGCGATCACTATGGGATGGGACATGGTGCCACCCTATGACCACATCGCTCCTTTGGGGCGCAACTTCGAGCCGAGAGGTAGCATCGGGACATGGTTGACGTCGATGTAGGTGATCAGACCATCACTTCCGCGCAGCGGGAAAGCTACGAACGTGGCGGATACTTGCATCTTGAGGCGTTTGTTGATTTGGCCACGCTCGATGCTTTGTCAAAGGCGTCGGCCGAATTCGTGGAGTTAAGCCGCGAACTGTCAGCTTCGGGAAAAATTCTTGACTTGGAACCTGGTCACACGGCCGACGCACCACGAATCCGAAGGCTGAACTCCCCTGTCGATCAACATGAAACCTTCCGACGGTTCAGTCTGGAAGGCCCGGTCGCAAAGCTGGCATGTGACTTGCTTGGAGGTCCTGTTCGGTACCACCATTCAAAACTCAATTTCAAATGGTCCGACGGCGGTGAGGAAGTCAAGTGGCACCAAGACATTCAGTTTTGGCCCCATACCGACTTCAGTCCGTTAACGATTGGCGTCTATTTGGCCGATGTGGACGATGAAATGGGCCCAATGGGTGTGTTGCCTGGGAGTCATGTCGGCCGTCTTTATGACCAATATGAGTCGGGCGGCCTCTGGAACGGTGCTCTGAGCGACTCCGATGCGGAGAGCCTTGATTTGTCGAAGGTGGTTTGGCTCAGCGGTTCAGCGGGGTCGGTGACGGTCCATAACTGCTGCACCGTGCACGGATCCGCCCCCAACAACTCAACGCGGCCGCGGCCGCTTCTCCTACAAACGTATTCACGAGTTGATTCCTATCCTGTTGCCCATATTGGTGCGAACGGGGTAACCGGCGCGTTAAGCGGGACTGTGATCGGCGGCCAATCAAGCCAACGAATCGTCGTGCAAGGACGCGAAGTTGTAGGGGCGCCTGATTGGTCTAGAGGCGGGGCACCAACAATCTTTGGTTCCCAGCAACAAGACATCTGAGCCAGCGTGACGCAGCCAGACTTCTTCGGCGCGTTACGGGAGGTACTTGTTAGAGAAATTAGCGGTTGTGTCGATCTGCTCAGGGTGGAACGCCTTTCCGGCGGGGCGAGCATGGAGACCTACCAGCTGGTCGTCGAGACCACTCAAGGCGAAGCAACCTATTGCATGCGCAGAGGTGCCGGCGGTGTCGATCGTGACTCAGTGAGCGCAATCGGGCTTGCGACCGAGGCGCTCTTGATGCGCACAGCCCGGGCGAGCGGAGTGCCAGAACCCGAAGTCCACTATGTCTTAGAAGAGCAGGATCGGGTGGGTGTTGGTTTCATTATGGAATGGATGGACGGCGAAACGTTGGGAGCGCGAATAGTTCGTTCGCCAAAACTGGACGATATTCGGGACGGACTTGCAGAACAGTGTGGACGTGAACTCGCCAAGATTCATGCGATAGACCTCCAGGACTCCGGATTGAAGAACCATCTCCCTGTCTTGGACCCCGCCGCATGTTTGGATCAAACCTGGGACAGGTATAAGGAATGGGATACAGCGCAACCAATGATTGATTTCACGGGACGTTGGTTGGCGGAGAACCTTCCTGATTTAGATAACTATCGCCTTGTTCATAATGATTTTCGTAACGGCAACTTGATGGTCGATTCGCGACTGGGTTTGAGCGCGGTGCTCGATTGGGAGACGGCACATATTGGTGATCCCATGAGAGATCTTGGGTGGATTTGCACAAATTCGTGGCGATTTGGCCGGCGCGATCTGGCTGTCGGAGGATTCGGCGAACTGGACGACCTCATCGCCGGATACGAAGCTGAAAGTGGCGAAACCGTAGATCGGGCTCGCGTTCAATACTGGGAGGTATTCGGATCGTTTTGGTGGGCGATTGGGTGCCTAGGAATGGCCGATCAATATCGAGTAGGTCCAGACGCGACTGTTGAGCGGCCTGCAATCGGCCGCCGTTCATCTGAGTGTCAAGTCGATTGTGTCAATCTCTTGATACCTGGGCCGGTAGAACTTGTTGAGCCTCAACGACTCAGTGGTCCAGCGGACATGCCGCGCATTGATGAGCTACTGGTGAGCGTCCGAGATTTTTTGCATGGCGAGGTGATGAATGAAACGTCGGGACGGACTAACTTCTTGGCCCGAGTGGCGGGCAACAGCCTGGACATTGTTCAGCGCGAGATGGCGATAGGGCCCCTCCTTCAGGAGAGGGAACATGTTCGCTTAGAAACGTTGCTTGAGGTGACGGGCACTCTTCATGAGCTTCGCTGGAAGTTGGTGAGCGCTCTGCGCGACGGTTCGATGGAGATCGATCGGGTTGACCTTCACGAGTACTTGCGTGAAACCGTGGTCAATCAAGTGGCCATCGATCAACCGAAGTATTCGGGATTTCAATTTGCGACACGATCCTCGCAAGCCGGGTAGCTTTGCCACATGACAGTTCACGACATGCATTTAGAAATTTCTCAGGACATTGACGCGGATGCCTCCGATATTTACGAACTCATCAGCGACCTTGGTCGTATGGGTGAGTGGAGCACAGAGAACGTCGGCGGCGAGTGGATCAGCGGAGCACCTGGCATCGTCGGCTCCCGCTTCCTTGGGAAAAACCGAATCAACACCTTCGAATGGGAGGTTCCGGTCGAGATCACTGTTGCCGACCCTGGTACCTGTTTCGAATTCGTCGCCGACCCCGATGGTGGTCCCTACGTGAGATGGACCTACCGTTTAGAAGCACAGGAAGCGGGAACGCGAGTGACCGAAGTTTGGGATGTTATGGAGCTCCCCCCTACCCTTCGAAAGATGACCGAAGAGCAGCTTGCTGGGCGAAAGGCGACAGTCCAAGGGGCCATCGAAGCAACTCTCGCTGGTATTAAAGCAAGCGCTGAAGGATGAACACCACAGCTGCTGAAGCTGTAAATGACGCCCAAGAGTGGATCAAAGATAATCCGGTCACTGCCGATAAGCGGGTGTGGTTGGAGAAGCTTGTTGATTCTGGCTGGGCGGCGCCCAGTTGGCCTAAGAAATGGTTCGGTCGCGGCCTTGACCCCGAAGCCGCCCGAGCGACCGACACAGTTTTCCGGGCTGCGCGTCAAGCTGATGCCGGTTCTGGTGGTGCTGAACAGGCAGACCCAGTATTTGGAGGTGACGGGCCCCAAGGTTGGGGCCAAGATGTTGTTAATTTGTGGGCCGCAACAATCGTGTCACACGCTAGCGACGACCTTAAAGCCGAGATCCTTCGCGACTTGCTGTTAGGAGACATATCGATGTGTCTTCTCTATAGCGAGCCAGGCGCGGGGTCGGACTTGGCCGCGATTCGCACTTCGGCGGTTCGTGACGGCGAAGAATGGATTATCAACGGACAAAAGGTTTGGACCTCCGGAGGTCGGCACGCGGACTACGCGCTTCTGATCACGAGAACCGACTTAGATCAACCTAAACACCGCGGCATCTCATTTTTCTTTTTCCCAATGAAACAACCAGGGGTTGAAGTGCGGCCGCTACGCCAAGCCACTGGCGACGCCCGCTTTAATGAAGTATTCATGACGGACGCTCGAGTTCCGGCGGCGAACATGCTCGGAGAACTCAACGGCGGCTGGTGGGTGCTTACCTCGGCGTTGGCCTATGAACGCGCAGCCATGGGTGCCAGCCAGCAACGAAGCCGAAATAATTCAGGACACGGACCGGTTCGCGATGCGACAAGTGAAGCGCCTGCACCTATCCCTGATTTGGTGTTACTTGAACTTGCCCGTGAGCGCGGCCGCTCCGAAGAGTTGACCATTCGACAGGATCTCATGCGCTTATATGCCTGGCGCACCCTCAATGAATGGAACAACAGACGCGCTAAAGCAGCAATCGAACAAGGAACTACTACCCCAATTGTTTCGCTCGGCAAACTTGCAATGTCGCGAATGCTTCATTTCGCGGGCAGTTTGCAAGCACAAATTCTTGGTCCCGAAAGCATGCTCGCAGCGGGATCATCCGCAGAAGCGGGAGATGCCACTTACGCGATGCTCAACGCGTTCTTCACCTCAATCGGCGGCGGCACGGATCAGATACAGCGCAACATCATCGGGGAACGAATCTTGGGACTACCCAAGGAGCCCGAGGCCGACAAGGGAGTCCCGTTTCGAGAAGTCGTGACTGGGAAGGAACCACGCGTCGCTGCAGTTTGACTATTCGTTCTTCATTAGCACGACGTTCGCCGTTTCCGTGAGTTACCGTTCGCCTCGTGCCTGACAAATACTTTGATGTAGATGGAGTTGCCACCCTGGTGCATCATCGCGGTGAAACCACGCTTCCGGGTGCCCCTCCTCTGCTAGCTAACGGTTCGACTGTATTGCTCTTTCATGATGCTGGAGGTAACGGGAACTGTTTCCGAGAATTGATGGACTGTTTGGAATCGAACCATTCGCCCGTCAGTTTCGATCAGCCAGGTCATGGTCGCAGCGGCGAGCTTGACAGCCTCACCTCCATCGAGGCGATGGCGGTGCACGCCGAAACCCTGGTCAAGAATTGGGAACCTGGAGAGCTCATCTTGGTAGGTGAAGGCATGGGGGCAGCTGTCGCTATCGAGGTCGCTAATCGAGCGAAGGTCAACGTCGCCGGGATTGTGTGTGTTGGCTCCAGTGGAAAATCCGTGGACCTGACGGAAGAAATAGAGCAGTTAGCGTTAATCGCTGCGGGTAAAGCGAGACGCCAATTTGATTCAACCGGGTACTCCCCCAATACCGACGAGGGCGTTTTTCGAACCGCTTTCACCGAATGGGTGAAGACCGACCCCAGAGCGACGGTGGGGGCAAGGCGCGCTCAACAGAAGTGGAACAGCGACGCTGATATTTCCAAAGTGGCCACCCCGGTGCTGGTCGTCATTGGTGAACACACTGAAGCGGAATATCAGGACAGCGCACAAGAATTTGCCGACGCATTACCGAACGGAACTGCGACCCATCTTGAAGGAGCGTCACGTCACGCGGTGATTGAAAATCCAACGAAGCTGAGCGCCGCAATTGATGAATACGTTCAGGGTTTAGGACAACGGCATGACTAGCTCCCAATTTCCGACCGGTATCGCCATCGCCGGGGTTTATGAACATCCCAGTCGTTTCTCTCCAAATAAATCGGAGTTCCAGATAATGGCGGAGTGCGCTCAGGGCGCATTAGACGATGCTGGCCTGACACGTCAAGACGTCGACGGGTTATTCGGGGCGTCAATGACCATGGGGATGATGGGAATCGTTGACTTGGCCGAATACTTGGATCTGCGGCCCGATTACCTTGACGGCACCAACATTGGCGGTTCCTCTTTCGTTGCTCACGTGAATCACGCAGCCTCGGCCATTCATGCAGGATTGTGTTCCACCGCTCTCGTCCTTTACGGGTCAACTGCAGCCTCCAATTCCATGGCGATAGGTACTGGAGGTACTGGAGCTTCCAAAGATCCGGGCCTCGCTTTCACGGCGCCATATGGCATGACCACTGTCGGAAGTTATGCGATGTACGCGAATCTACATATGAAGACGTACGGCACGACCAGTGAACAACTCGCGCAAATAGCGGTCACGATGCGTCACCACGCCGGGTTGAATCCATTGGCCAAGATGCGGGCGCCGATCACTGTCGACGACGTACTCGAAAGCCGAATGATTTCGAGACCGCTGCATCTCCTGGATTGCTGCATCATTAGTGATGGTGGCGGCGCGGTCATAGTGACGTCGCTTGAGCGAGCCAAAGACCTCCGATCGCAACCGGTTTCGCTGCTGGGATGCGGTGAAGCCGTGCAACATCAGGGCGTGGGAGGCAGCGATCTCCTGACGATCGCTGCCAAACAGTCGGGCTCAACGGCAATGAAAATGGCCGGGATCAAGCACGCTGACATCGACTTAGCGATGATTTACGACTCCTTCACCATCACGGTCCTCGCGACATTGGAAAACCTGGGATTCTGCGAACCAGGGGACGGCGGCGACTTCGTAGGCGATGGGGGGATCGCAATTGGAGGTCTGTTGCCCGTAAATCCGGACGGTGGGGGTCTTTCGTCCAACCACCCGGGTATGCGAGGCATTTTCTTGGTGATCGAAGCGGTAAAACAGTTACGAGGTGAGTGCGGGGAGCGTCAGGTCAAGGATGCTCGGGTTGCCTTAGCACACGGCACCGGCGGCACCATCGGAGATAAGCACAGTGGGGCAACTCTGATCCTGGGGGTAGACAGATGACAGAGATCGATCATCCGAGCCCTCACGCCTCTTGGGAAACGCGGGGCTACTGGGAAGGAGCGGGACGCGGGACGCTCGTATTACAGAAATGCAGAAACTGCTCTCTTGTGCAGCATCGACCCCGAGGGGTTTGTGCTCACTGTCTCAAAAGCGCTGATCTTGAACACTTCCCGGCAAGCGGCCGAGGTGAGGTTTACAGCTATACCGTCACTGAACAGAACCAGGCCAAGGGATTCGCGGAAGCCTGCCCCTACGTCATGGCGTATGTCACCCTCGAGGAAGGTCCGCGCCTCCTCACGGTCATCGTTGATTGCGACCCAGACGTAGTCACTATCGGTATGCCAGTGGTCGCTGGTTTTGTTAACCAAGAACGTGACGACCGCGAAGTCTTCGCAATTCCCGTATTCCGCCCTTCAGCGACGTAGCTCCGATGCTTCTGGATCTCCATACTCATTCAGTCAAATCAGATGATGGACGGGCGAAGGTTGAGAACTACTGCAAGTGGATCCGCAAGAAAGAACTGCCCCTTGATGGCTTTGTCCTTACCGAACACCGCCAGTTTGATGCGAGTTCCGACTATCGACATCTCGAAGACGAGTACGACTTACTGATCCTCAAAGCGAGCGAAGTTGAGACCGATTTTGGACACGTACTTGTATTTGGAGTGAACGACGACCTTCTGGCGGCTTTGGACTTTTCTGATATTCGACTGCCCATCGACGCGGTGTTGAGCGAAGCAGAGCGGTGCGGTGCCTTCGCTGCGCCATGTCATCCCGGACGCAAACGAGTCGGCCTGTTTTCCCATTATGAGGAGCAAGGAATCGTCGACGGTGTACATACCGTCGAAGTTCTTAACGGTGGATCGATTCCTGGAGAGGACGAGTGGTCACTGCAAAGGGCCGAAGACCTTGGCTATAGGGGTTTTGGTGGCAGCGACAGTCACGTTGTCAGTCGTATCGGCCTTTGTGCGACGGAATTCCCTAACGAGGTCATCACATCCGTCGATGACCTCGTCGACGCGTTAACCATTGGAAATTTTCAGCCGATTTCGCTTCGACCCGGAACTGAAATCAATTAGCCACCGTCAGGGTCCGGTCTACGAGTTCCTCGAGAGTAACAACGGCATATCCGGAAAGACTCGTTTCTACGACCCCGTTCCAGTTATCGACCCATTCATCGGGGATGTTGCGACCTGTCAATCCCCACAAGCCGCCGACCGTCGCCCCGTTACAGTCCGTGTCCCATCCAGCGCTCACCGTATCGCCAATTGCGGCGCTGAAGTCATGAGGATGTCGGGCCAAGCCCCACGTAACAAGTGAAAGATTATTAACCGTATGAACCGGGGACATTCCATCGAATTCGGCGTGTAGTCGAGACGGGTCAGCGTCGCCCGCACAAGCCAAACCCAAAGAGACGGCTGCAGCACAGTCGGATCCGCTCGGGATATAGGTTGCCGCCTCCTCCATTGCCTCCGGAAGTGTTGTACCAGCCGCGATCAGGGATCCGGCGACCGCTATCACTACAGCACCATGTATGCCTTCGCCACGGTGAGTCAGTGCTGCATCAGTCCGTGCTAAAGCGGCCGCCTCAGCAGGTTCACCGGGGTTCACCCAACCGTAGAGGTCTGCTCTAATTTGAGCACCTATCCAATCGTTATATGGGTTGTCACTGCATTCCTCAATGTCAAACGCTGGGGGTGCACCAAAGGGGAACCGCATTCCGGCATCGGCCAGCAGCCGCGCGTACGCTTCGCGCTCTGCGGTAAATACCATTGCCCCTGGTAAATATCGAAGCCAGACCCGTCCAACGTCTGCTGTAGCGAACCCCCTGCCGTACTCCTCCAGTATCAAGAGAGAGATCAATGTGTAGTTGATGTCATCATCTGGGATGGCGCGTTGAATCTGATCCCGGCACGCCGCGTGGTGTTCGATGTCAGCCTCGAATCCTTGCACTAACGGCACGTAGTCTCGAAGAGGTAGTGCTCCTGCATCGGCAAGATAGGTACGGAGAACTTCTCGGCCTTTCCGCATGGACATGTGTTCAATGGGTTTACCCAACATGCACCCGCTGATTCGACCTGCCCACGCGTTTCGGATTCGTGACCGATAGGAAACATTGTCATCGATTGACATACCGACAATCATTACCCAGTGCGGCGACTTGTGTCCGCAAGTGTTACTTTCGCCCTGAGAACGGCGCCTTCTAACATCGACCGTTGACGACCTGGCGGAATGAAAGGGAGCTATGGGAAGCGGCTCTTCTGACCTAGACCTTGCAACCATCCGAGATGACTGGGTTGGGGTGGAATTCGACTGGGCCACGTTTGAAATGAAAACAGAAGACATGATCGAGTGGGCGGAAGCATGTGGTGAGGACGACGCGCGGTTCATCGATCCCGCCCATCCCGACTTTCAAGCGCACCCCGGTTACACAACGCATTGCATGTCCGGTCGAGTGCTTCCGGAAGGGTTCCCGCAGATAGGGAGCGGGTTTGGAATTGATGGCGGGAAAAGTGTTGAGGTTCATTTGCCGATCCGATCTGGTGACACTCTCAATGCGACGACCACGATCGCCGACGTCTTCGACAAGACAGGTAGAAGCGGAACCATGATTTTCATCGTTCAACGAATGGAATTTCGAAACGAGCAGGACGATTTGGTGTCCACCGTTGACTGGAAGATGATCAAAAAGGCGTAACCGTATGTCAGATGCTCTTTCATTTGAGGACATAGAACTTGGGGACGAACTCGCGGTAGTTCACCCTGACGTATCGATGGCGAACGTCAAAAAGTTTTGTGGCGCAGCAAAACATTCCTTTGAGCGATTTATCGATCACGACGCCGCTCGAGCGGAAGGGTTTCCGGGAGCAATCGTGCCCGGAATCATGAGTCAAGGACTTTTGGCCTCAATGATTCATCGATGGGCTCCGGGTTGCACCATAAAGAGCATTGACACGGTGTTCCGGGGTTCACTCCTCGTTGATTCGCAAATCACTATGACCGGCGCAGTGACTGACACTGACGAGTCAGAGCGCCGCATTGAACTCGATTTGACCATCCTCGCCGAAGATGGTCGGACTGGTGTTATAGGAACTGCAACAGTGGAGTTCCCGGTTTAGCGGCGTATGCCTGGGAGGGTGGTCCAATGAAACTTGAGCTGGGAGTCGACGAAGTACTGAGTACCACGCGTTCGGTTAGGCGACGTCTTGACCTCGAAAAGGCGGTCGGAGAGCAAGTCCTTCGAGACTGTCTCGATTTGGCCCTTCAGGCGCCTACCGGTTCACTTCGGCAGGACTGGCACTTTGTGGTGTCCAATGATCGCGACCAATGCCGTGAGGTGGGGCTGATTTATCAGCAGGTGTGGATGTCAATGATTACTGATGACTACCTGTCATCCTCAGCATCGCGCCAGGGCGATGCTGGTGACCAGTCATCGTGGTTGAGCATGATGGGGTCTGCCCGCCACCTAGCCGAAGTGTTTCCTGAAGTACCCGCCGTCTTTGTTCCCTGTATCAGTGGGCGACTTGACGGTGCGGACGCTATGACTCAAGCAGTCAAATGGGGTTCGGTGATCCAGGCCGCATGGAGTTTTATGCTCGCGGCCAGGGAACGCGGCTTGGGAACGTGCTGGACAACTGTTCACCTCCAACGAGAACGTGATGTGGCAGACGTGTTGGGCATTCCATATGACGAAGTTCAGCAAGTCGCGTTGAGTCCGGTTGCGTATACGCAGGGGACTGATTTTCGACCAGGGAGACGAAAACCAGAGAGTAAATTCGTTCATGTAAATGGTTGGTGACATGGACTCGATAGCGGCTATCGAGAGCGAAGTCCGCACTTGGCTTGAAACGCATTGGGACCCGAATGCGGATTTGGTCGAATGGCGAGGGCTATTAGCGGATAGCGGATGGGGCTGTCCATCGTGGCCGCGGGAGTGGCACGGACGCGGTCTTCCTCTGGCTGCGGATTCCGCCGCCAGAAAGGTTTTCTCTGAGGTCGGCGCGGTCGGGGTAGCTGCCGGCGTCAGCATGTACCTGGTGGCACCCACCTTGTTGGAATGGGGAAGCGACGAGCAGAAGCAGCGTTTTCTCCGACCTATCCTCACCGGGGAGCACAAATGGTGCCAGTTGTTCAGCGAGCCGGGCGCCGGTTCGGATCTCGCTGGGCTCAACACCCGGGCCGTGAGAGATGGGGACGAGTGGCTCGTCCACGGACAAAAGGTTTGGAATTCAGGCGCTCACAAGGCCGATTACGGGATCCTTCTAGCGCGAACTAATCCGGAACTGTCTAAACACCAAGGGATCTCATATTTCGCCATACCGATGCAACAAGACGGTGTGGAAGTCCGACCTCTACGCCAGATGAACCAACACGCCTCCTTCAACGAAGTATTCCTCGACGGGGCTCGCGTTGGGCATGAAAACCTAATTGCTGACGTCGGCCAGGGATGGCGTGTCGCGTTAACCACGCTGGCTCATGAACGCAGTGCTGTCGGAACACCTCGACCTCGTTTCGCTGCGAGCGGTGGGCGTCTTGTTGAGCGAGCGAAAACCGAGGCTGATGAATACTTTTCGACCTACCGCTGGTACCCCCAGCGCGCGGGGAGACCCAAGCTGGTTCGGTCGGAAGCTCAACGGCGCGGACTCGGAGATGACCCCCTTGTCCGACAACACGTCGCCAAGATTGAAGAACTGCAGCGAACATCAAATTGGAGTAACCAAAGAGCAAGAGCTGCTCGAGTAGCGGGCCGGCCGCCTGGCCCGGAGGGGTCTGTGGCGAAACTCAACATGAGTGTCACTGCCCGGGCAAGCCATCACGCCCACACCTCCGTCGCTGGCGCCTACAGCATGCTGAACGGCGCCGAGGGTCCAGGGAACGGAGTCATCGCCGAGGTCTTCGTGTCGACTCCCGCCCAATCAATAGCTGGAGGGACGGACGAAATTCAGCGAAACATCCTCGGCGAACGGGTTCTGGGTCTACCCAAAGAACCAAGCACCGAATGACCGTGAACCTGACAGCCCTTACCCGTCGATTAGCTAAAGCGGCGGAACCACTGCATTCCTGCGCCTACTACGCAGAGGAAGTGAAGCGATTCACCGAGTTTGGATTCAGTGGCTGGTGGCATGCGTACTTTGCCTATCGGGCAGCCCCAATGGGCGCTGCATCAGCCCGGGACGTGACTGTTGCTTTCTATAATTTCGCTCCTCGTATGGTCGAGAAAGCCGTCCCGAACTGTTGGGAGGTGATGTCTCCCAGCAATGTGCGACAGCAACAGATCCAAATTATGGAACAGGCCCTTCATCGAATATTTGAAGGTGACGCACCCGATGGAAAAGCCGCTTATGCCGCGGAGGCTTTACGGGAAACTCTGCCGGGACTGGAGACGAGCGACCGCCCGTTATTCGAAGCCTGGAGAACAGAGCCGTGGCCCGAACCAGTTCTTCTTTCACTCTGGCACGCAGCCACCCTTCTTCGCGAGTATCGGTTTGACGGCCACAATGACGCGCTACGACAGGCAGACATCTCAGGGCTCGGGTGTCACTTAATGATGGCGGCTGATGGTCGCGGTACGCCGACAGTCATTCAGGCCATTCGCGGCTGGACCCCGCAAGAATGGCAACGAGAAGCCGAAAACTTGAGATCTCGTGGATGGATCAACGCAGAAGGACTTCACACTGAGTTGGGCCGGTCGGTCCGACGCGATGTCGAGCTTGTGACTGACCACAATGCCCAGTTAGTCGTCGCGGACCTTGGTGATCAACGGTCTGGAAAGGTGCTCGAAGCATTGGAAGCAATCGCTGGATTTCTCGTTAAAACCGGAACAGTCCCAGGTTCTTGGCCCCCAAAGCATTTAGGGCAAATGGGTTCCGCTTAGAGCTCTCCAGCGCTGTAGGTTTGATTCTCGGACGACGAGGCAGTTGTGTCGGAAAATATCGAAGATTCGCCATCTGAAACTCAGAAAGCTGACCTAGCAACGGGAACCGATTTCATTCGGGCCCTGGTTGAATCGGACGCCCAAACCGACCGCTTTGGGGGCCGGGTACAAACGAGGTTTCCCCCAGAACCCAACGGCTACTTGCACATCGGTCACGCCAAGGCAATTTGTCTGGATTTCGGGATAGCCCACGAACACGATGGAATATGCATCCTTCGTTTCGACGACACCAATCCCGAAACGGAGGATGAAAGTTACGTTGACGCGATTCTCGAAGATCTCCAGTGGCTGGGTTTCGTTCCTGACGAAGTTCGGCATAGTTCCGATTACTTCGAACGTCTATATGAGTGGGCGCAGCATCTAGTGCGAGTTGGTCTCGCGTATGTAGACGACCAAGGCAGCGACGAAATTGCTGACCAAAGAGGGGGATTCGGAAAGCCGGGGCTCAATAGTCCCTTCAGAGACCGCACCATGGCTGAAAATTTGGACCTATTTCACCGAATGCGCGACGGCGAGTTCCCTCCGGGAAGCCGTGTCTTGCGGGCTCGTATCGACATGCAGAGTGAAAATATGCAGCTCCGCGATCCAGTGATGTATCGAATTCGAACGGCAAAACATCACCGAACCGGAGAGGAGTGGCCCATTTATCCGACATATGACTGGGCCCACGGACAAGGCGACGCTATCGAAGGCGTAACGCACTCGTTGTGCACGCTTGAGTTTTCTGACAATCGAGCCCTGTACGAGTGGTTTTTGGGCCATCTGCCTCTTGAGCAGCCGGCGCCCTATCAGACAGAGTTCGCGCGCCTGGAGTTGAGTCACACGTTGACCTCAAAGCGTAAATTGAAGCAACTGATCGAACGAGGCGACGTCGATGGTTGGGACGATCCGCGGCTGCCAACCCTCAGGGCTCTCCGCCGCCGGGGCTACCCTGCCGCAGCACTCCGGGATTTCTGCTCCTTTATTGGTGTTTCGCGGACCAACTCTCGCCATGCCATAGAACTACTGGAATCATTTGTCCGAGCGGAACTGAATGCAAAGGCGCAACGTCGAATGGCTGTTGTGCGGCCACTGAAACTGATCATCACCAATTGGCCGACAGATGAGGAAGGGCGGCCGGTGACCGAGTATCGAACGCTAATGAATAACCCAGAAAATGATGCGGACGGGACACGACAGGTGCCATTCAGCGGAGAACTGTGGATTGAACAAGATGATTTTCGTCAGGAGCCGCCCCCCAAGTATTTCCGACTTTCCCCCGGACGCGAAGTGCGGTTACGAGGCGGCTATTTGGTGACCTGCACCGGTGCGATTGAAGATGGAGACGGCAAGACCACGGAGGTTCACTGCACCTATGATCCTGCGACCGCCGGAGGAGCGGCAGCGGACGGGCGCAAAGTGAAAGCTACGATCCATTGGGTCGAGGCGAATCACGCGTTAGACGCGACAGTCGCCTTATACGAACGGCTGTTCTCAGCAGATGTTCCCGGAGAAAGAACCGGTGAGCCACTCGATGATCTGAATCCGAGTTCTCGTGAAATCGTCACGGGTTGCAAGGTCGAACCGATCCTAGGAGAACAAGTTGCCGGCGATGTCGTTCAATTCGAGCGGCTGGGTTATTTCGCTGTCGACGCAGAGAATGAACGTCTCTTCCATCGGACGGTGGGACTGCGCGACGAGTGGGCCAAAATACAGAAACGTCAAAGCGGAGGTTCTTAGCGTGCCCGAAAACGAAGACCAGCGGGTCGCGGTCATCACCGGAGGGGGAACGGGTGTAGGCGCGGCGGTTGCATCCGCGTTGGCATCGAAGGGATGGTTGGTTCTGATCTGTGGTCGAAGATCCGAAAAACTTGATGAGGTCGTTGCTGATATAGAGGCCTCGGTCATCACCAAACAGGCTGACGTCAGCGACCCAGGGGAAGTGTCCGATCTGTTTTCCCTGGCGGTGGAAGAATTCGGTCGTGTCGATCTGCTTTTTAACAATGCCGGTATTGGTGCCGCCCCCGTCCCTATCGATGAACTTCCAGTGGATGAATGGCGATCTGTTGTTGACACGAATTTAACGGGCTCTTGGCTATGTGCACGCGCTGCGTTCGCTCAAATGAAGGCGCAGGTGCCCTCTGGAGGTCGGATCATCAATAACGGATCGGTGTCTGCGCAGACCCCTCGACCGTTTTCATCGCCGTATACGGCAACGAAGCACGCAATTACGGGATTGACGAAGGCTTTGGCGCTCGAAGGTCGTCCGCACGGCATCACCGTTGGGCAAATCGATATTGGTAACGCCCACACCCCACTGACAGAGCCGATGGTCACGGGGGTCCTTCAAGCGGACGGTAGCGTGAAGGCCGAGCCCACCATGGACGTCGACGAAGTCGCCAAGGCGGTGGTGCTGATGGCCGAATTGCCTGGGGATAGCAACGTCTTGACTCTGACCATAATGGCTAATGGGATGCCTCTTGTCGGGCGTGGTTGATCTTTTGGAGGCAGAGTTTCTCAGGCTTCCACGAGATACAGGGAACCCTCACTAGCGGCTTGACGGATAGGTCGAGCCTCGGAGTAGCTCGCGCTTTCATACCAGCGCTTGGCGGCGTCCATTGAGTCGAATTCCAAGATCACTGTCCGGGCTCGAGGGGGTGAACCCTCAAGGGAAACAACATTTCCTCCCCGAACGAGGTAGCTACCGCCGTGTTCGGCGACCGACGCCGCAGCTAAGGGCTTGTAGGACTCGTAGCGGTCCAGATCGGTTATGTCGGCTTGCAGAATGGCGTAGACGGTCATAAGCCCTCAAGTCTAAGCAGCTGTTGGTTTACCGGTCGAGACTCCCGGTGAGTTCTGTCAAAGCGAACGATTGACTTCCTGTTGCGAGAAGTTCACCTGTCTGCGCGTACAAATCGATTCTCCCGTGCCCGATGCTGTTTCGAATGGACGCAGACTCGATACTTAGAAGCACCCATTCGCTACTCACTAGAGACGCAATGCGCACCGTGTGATCGAGGCTGGATCCGCGAAATCCGCTATCGAGGCTTACTCGCATGCCGCTAGGCAACAAATCTGCGAGAGCAATCAATCCGGGGGCAGTCGAGGCGAGACGTTCCGGAAGTCGAGCCCAGTAGTGAACAGTCCGCTGACCCGGTTCCTGGCCCGCGAGACGAATATCAGCGTTATCAGTGAACGAGTACCCGGTTTCAGACGTCGGGTTTCGGGGCGGGCAATCTGCGGGAGCCGGTACCCCTGGTGCATGGAGCCAACTCGTGTCGACTCCGAGGTCTCGGCCTCCTAGCGCAGCAGACGCCCGTAAAACTTGGGCACCATCACAGAAACAGGTGGCTGTCGCTTGTGTGATTCGGTTGCCAACAGCGAGTTGTTCGATCTCAATACTCACGGTCGACCCGACGGCTGCCCGGGCAAGATATTGGCCGCTGATATTGGAAACGGGTCGTTGGCAAACTGTTTCCAATGCGACAGCTACCGCGGCTAGACCACAGCCACCGTGCAAAGTGCCCGTGGCTCCTGTGATCTCGGGGGTGACCTTCAAGAGCCAGGAACTAGGAGGATCCGCTGGCTGTAAGTCGAGGAAACCGAGCCCCGGCGTTTCAGTCTGACGAGAGGCCCATGGGTCAAGGTCAGATGTCAATATTGCTCGCCTCGCCGAAAATCCTGCACCCAGCTAATCACGCGGATCGGCGCCGTTGGACCAGGGACCATCTTGCCCAGGTACAAAATGATCTGGCCGGATGCCGAACGCCTCAATCATGCGTTGCCAGCCGCTACCCACTGCTAGAAGCGCGCCGAGTCGAAGAATTTCAGCCTGGTTAAAATGTTCACCGAGTTCTTGGTGTAAGTGCTCCGGAATGGGTCCCTTGGGCTTTCCAGCTAGATGATCAGCAAATGCCAGAGCGGCTTTCCATGCAGCAGGGAGGCTAGAGGACTGGTAGTCGTCCAACTGTTTAATGATTTCATCGGTAAGGCCGGTGCGCACCAACGATGCGCTTTTCACCATGCTTCAGTGAAAGCACTCGTTGATGTTGGCCATGCGTATGCGACACAGCTCAACCATGTGTCGGTCCAGGCCCGACGAGCCGCCGTACATCACGGCGACCCAATCAAGAAACATGTCGAGGGTTAACTCGTCGGTCGCTAGCGTGCGAAACAAGTTGTCGTCTTGGTAGGCCTTCGCGTACCAGGTCTCGAGTCGCTCGCTGTTTTCTTGGTCGAGGTTTTCGAGTTTAGGAAGATGTCCGAGATCGTTTGCCATGTTCACTCCTTCAGGCATTTTACGCGACGGAAGGCTGCTCAATCGTTTGTAGGAGCCAACGAGCGACTTCGACCCTATCTAAAGGACGGTCAAGGGATCCGAGAGCCGCCTCGACCGCAGAGCTTCCAATGCGTTCAGTCCGAGACCTATACAACGACGCAGCCAGTTCAGGAACGAACTCGATATGACCCTGAATGCACATCACTTTGGTTCCTACCGTGTAAGCACCGACGGGACAGGTCGGTGCGGTCGCTAGGAGCTCTGCGTCACGAGGCAGGGTAAGAACTTGGTCTTGGTGGCTCGCAAGCAAGCTGTAGCTGTCCGGCATTTCAAGCCACGGAGGGTTACCAGTGACCTCATAGTCAATCACTCCAATATTCCATCCGCCGGAAGCCCGACCGACCTGCGCCCCCATTTCGGCGGCTATGAGTTGGTGTCCAAAACACACTCCGGCTAGCGGGGTGCCATTCCCAAGGGCGGCGCTGATCCACGAGCGAAGTTCGGAAATCCATGAGTCGTCGTCAAGGACGGACTGTCGGGACCCGGGAATGACCCACCCAGTGCATTCATCGTGTGCGGGTAACGCATCGTGTCTGACATCGAAGGGGACTATCTCTGCCCCGACCTCTTCGAAGACGTCGCGAAAAAGTTGCTCGTAGTCGCCTGCAATCGACCGATGGGGTTCGTCGATTGAATCAAGTATCAAGAGCCCCACCCGAGTGGGAGACGAATAATCACTCACCAATACGATGCTAGGAGCTACGCGTCCGGCGCGGCTCATTGGAAATGCATATTCTCTTTGCAGCCACGCCCAAGCCAAGGGGAGCACATGAAAGCTGCAGTGTTATGCGAACAGCCAGGTGACTTAGTCATCGAAGACCTTGCGATCGATAAGCCTGGATCTCAGGAGGTCTTGATTCAAACTGTAGGAGCAGGCCTTTGCCATTCGGATTTGCACTTCATGGAGGGGCTATTTAGGACCCGAGTGCCGTCGGTCATGGGTCACGAATCAGCTGGGATCGTTCAGGCAGTGGGGGCTGACGTGACCTACGTCAAGCCGGGTGACCCTGTCGTGGCTTGCCTCTCTATTTTTTGTGGACAGTGCAAGCAATGTTTGTCGGGTAATCCCCACCGGTGCACTAACGGGCGCGCGACATCTCGCGACAAAGACGCGCCGTCCCGACTTCAGAGAGGTGACGGGACTCCGGTGGACCAAATGGCTCGACTTGGTGGTTTTGCCGAAGAAATGTTGATCCATCAGAACGGCCTAGTGAAAGTTACGCCTGACGTACCTCTGGAAAAGGCATGCCTCATTGGGTGTGGCGTCACAACGGGTTTCGGAGCCGCTGTTCGCACCGCCAAGGTCCCCGTCGGGGCAACCGTTTGCGTCATTGGATGCGGAGGCATTGGACTCTCAGCGGTTCAAGGAGCACGCGTCGCGGGGGCCGGGAGGATCATCGCGGTCGATATGAGCGCCGAAAAACTGGACACCGCTCGTTTGATGGGAGCCACCGACACCGTTAACGCATCCGAAGTTGATGATGTCGTGACCGCAGTTCGAGACATGACGTCGGGAGGGGTGGAATACAGCTTTGAGGCAATCGGCCTGAAGCAAACAGCAGAACAAGCATTCGAGATGTTGGAGATGGGCGGTACGGCCACCGTCATCGGAATGGTTCCGTCAAACACGAAAGTGGAAATTCGAGGCATCGACCTATTGAGCGAGAAGAAACTTCAGGGTTCGATGATGGGGTCAAATCAGTTTCGGACCGATATCCCTCAAATGATTGACCTGTATCTCACAGGTCGACTTTTGCTAGACGAAATGGTGTCGGCGACCATTGACTTAGAGCAAGTCAATGAAGGCTACGAGTGGATGAAGGCAGGAACCATCGCCCGAACAGTCATCACATTCGACTGAACGGGGCCACTCGGCACGTGCCCCCTCCTCATCCACCTGCCCTTGACGGATCAGGCGTCAAGTAAGTCTTCAACGTCGGCCTCAGCCATTCCAGCCCTGATCGCGCACGCCTTCAGTTGCTTTAATGTGACAGCGTCTATCTCGAATCCGGTCGCCCGATCGCTCCTTGCTCGTTGCTCTGGTTGACCAGGAACGAGCAGTTCGTCGCAATCTGCCCGCAAACGCGACTCAAGTAAATACTCCCTGAATCGTTCGATCTCTCCGAGAAAGGTCTCAGCTTCTCCGACCGCATCGGGATCAATGATGAAAGAGAGCATGTTGTTGATTACGCGTCCGTCGCGGGGGGTGTCAGGATGAGAGGTCTCTCCGCCCAGTAACGCCGCCGCCAGAAGTTCGCACATAATTGCCAATCCTGACCCCTTGTGGTCCCCAAAGGCGACCAAGGCGCCCCCACGATCGGCGCTTTGAGCCGTGTACCACAACTCGTTTGGATCGTCGGTCAAGTTCCCGTCGGCATCGATAATCGTGTTGGGCGGAACTTTCTCCCCTTTGTTAGCTGCGACCCTCGCCTTGCCAGCCGCGATGATGCTGGTGGCCATGTCTAAAAGAAATCCCGGGCGTCCATCGCGGCCGGGTACAGCAGCGCAAAAAGGGTTCGTGCCGAAACGAGCATCGGCTCCGCCATACGCGGCGACGATTGGCGGATGGCCAATCACATTCACGAGGTGAAGTGATGCAAACCCTGCCGCGGCACACTGTTCGGCCCAATGACCAATTCGGCCGATGTGGTAACTGTTACGCAGCCCCACGATCGCGACCCCATGATTTCGGGCTCGCTCAATCCCAATTTTCATCGTTTCGAACCCGTTCACCTGTCCGAACCCGGCTTGCCCGTCGAGCGTCACCAACGGGCCGCGATCCACCACCACAGCCGGGCCGACGTTAATTTTGAGTCTCCCGTTCACCACTCCATCAACGTAAGTGGGAAGCATTCCGACGCCGTGAGAGTCGTGACCGGCAAGATTGGCTTCCACCAAATTGTTGGCTACGAGCTCTGCTTCGGTTTGCTGACTTCCGAGCGATTGGCAGGTCTGGGAAATAAACGCGCGAATCTGGTCAGGATGGTGTCTCGTCACGCCGTGAACCTTAGCCCGACCGAATCACTGCAAGATCTCCGTTCCCGCCAGGTATCCGGGCTCCAAAACCTCCACGGTTGGATCAACCTGTGAGATTTCGCGGACTATTGGCTCGGTGTTGACCGGTATGGAGAAACCAGGCATCCAGTTGTCGTGATGACCAAACACGACCGTTTTGGGCTTCAATAATTCCACCTGTCGCGCCACGAACTGGGCCAGCGACCCTTGGATAGGTTCGCCATCAATATTTCCTCTCCCGGCAGCGGCCAATATTGCGACATCGGGCTGAATCGTTTCCATTACACCTTCCCAATGACCGCTGGTGTCTTGAAACAAAACGCTCCCCGATGGGGTCTCAAGTAGGTAGATGAGGGCTCCCCCATCACCGCGTTCGCTATGTCCGGGTTGAGAGTCGACTATGTGAGCTTGAGTGGCGTCCGATGTTTCCTTTGTTAGGTAATTCATTAGGTCAACGAAGCGGTCTTGCTGTTCATGCCAGCGAACGTCCAGATCTCCCAGACACACAACGTCAGGTTCTTGCATTTCGGCGTGAGACCAGACGCAGGAATGTTGACTCGGATATACCGAAACGGCGACCTCGGGGCTCAAATCAATTTTCTCCCCACCTGCCACACAGATCATTCGCTCGAGCGGGACTCCTTGGCGTTCCATGACCCGCACCGATTCATAGGAGCCGATCAGAGTTGCGTTTGTGTTGGCGAGTATTCGCTCTGCTCCCCAGAGGTGATCAAAGTGACTGTGCCCGATGAGAATCCAATCCGCTTCGGTAATGTCAGAAGCCGTCAGACCAGTTCCCTCGGCACCATCGGGGCGGTCAATGTAAGCATCCAAGAATATTGTCAAGCCGGCTGTACGAAGTGAGAATGTGGCACAGCCGTACCAATCCAAACGAGCAGTCATGGACAAAACCTAGACGAACCCCGGACATTGAGGCTTTGTGAAGAACAGGGAAAATTTTCGATCGCGGTGGCGAGCGGGACGGCTGCTATTGCTGGCATCCATCGTTCTGGTTTCGTCAGCGTTGAGTGGATGCGGTTCGGGATCCCAGCCTTTACGGGTTTTCGTAGCGTCCTCCTTCGCTGGCGTTGTCGACCGAATCGTCGCCGAACATGTCAGGCTTCATCCAGATACCGATGTTGAACTCAATGTCGCTAGCAGCGGCACGCTCATGACACAGCTGAAAGAAGGAGCAGATGCTGACGTGGTGATTCTCGCAAGCGAAAGCTACATGGGTCAGTTAGCAGAATCAGGGCTGGTGCGTCGGCCCAGGATCGTTGCGCTCAATTCTCTGGGGATCGCTGTGTCGCCGTCGCTTGCGGGACAAGTTACTTCTATGGACGAGATCCGCGACAGTGATCTGCAAATTGCGATCTGTGTCGAATCTGCACCGTGCGGTGTTCTGGCTTTGGCATACGCGTCGTCTATTGGTTTGGACTTGGCGTCCGCTACCCGCGAGCCCAACGTCAGGGCGGTCCTAGCAAAGGTTGAACGTGATGAGGTGGACGTAGGGTTCGTATACGCCTCGGACCTGCGGTCGTCGACTGCTGATTTGGGCCGTTTGATGGAGTCCGGGGCCGAACGGCACACAACTTCCTACTCGCTGGCGGTCGCAACGAACTCGACGAGAGCGCAAGAAGCACGCGACTTCGCGTCTTTGTTCGAAACTGAGACCGGTAGTGACGTCATGGTTCATTTCGGGTTCGAGTTGCCGTGACTAGTCGTCTTCCGAGGATCCTCCGATATGCGACATTCGTCGCGATTGCAGTGGTCGCGGCGCCCCTAATTGCGTTGCTGTGGCGTGTTCCTTGGTCCGATTTGCCTCAACTGCTTTCGACGGAGGTTGTGGTCGACGCATTGATTCTCTCGACACTGAGCAGCATCTGTGCAGCAGGCGCTGCTCTCGTGCTCGGAACTTTGATCGCGCTGCAGCTTTCCAACATGAGAGGAGCGGCCGCCTCGACTCTTCGAGCTCTAGTTACCCTCCCGATGGTGTTGCCACCGGTTGTGGGCGGAGCGGCGCTCTTATTTGCATTTGGACGCAATGGACTAGTTGGTGAAACGATTAACAACGCCACTGGGCTCGTCCTGCCCTATTCGCTAGCTGGCGTGGTTATCGCGAACACCTTCGTCGCCACCCCATTCGTGGTTCTAACAATCGAGTCAGGCTTAAGATCCCTTGACCCTCGTTACGAATTGGCTGCAGCTACTTTGGGGGCTGGACCAATGAGAACCAAGTTTGGTGTGGTTCTTCCGATGATTCGATCATCGATCGTCGCAGGAACCTTCTTGGCATGGGCGCGTGCCTTAGGGGAATTCGGCGCGACGATTACCTTCGCCGGCAACATTCCTGGGCGCACACAAACGTTGCCTCTTGCGGTCTTTGTGGCAATGGAGACAGACCGTGGAGCTGCCTTAGCGATGAGCCTGTTACTCGTCGTAATTTCGCTGACCGTTCTGGTCGCGCTGCGAGACAGGTGGTGGCCGTCACAATGACTGACACAGAGACTTCCATGCTGGATTTTCGAATCGTTGTCGAACGTGGGCCTTTCGATCTTGATGTTGAGGCCGTCATCGGAGTGGGTGAGGTTGTTGCCGTGATGGGTCCCAATGGCGCCGGCAAGACCACTTTGCTGGAAGCACTTCTGGGGTCGATCCCTCTACGTGCCGGGTGGGTGATCCTTGATGGGCAGACCCTGGAGGCACCGGGCGAAGTTGAGACGCTTCCTACCCACGAACGCGAGATCGGCATGGTGTTCCAAGACGGGCTACTTTTCCCGCACCTGAATGTGTTGCAAAACGTTGAATTCGGAGCGCGGGGCAAACTAGACGCTGTCGCTGCCTTACTGGAAGCACTCGAAATCGAAGGACTCGCCAACAGGTACCCCCGCGAGCTTTCAGCCGGCCAGCGACAGCGAGTTGCGCTCGCCCGAACACTCGCCGCGGGTCCAAGAGCGGTCCTTCTCGACGAGCCGCTCGCGGCTTTAGACATCAATGGGCGCGCCCGTGCCAGGCGACTCATTGGAGATGTATTGCGGTCGACCGCCTCGGCGGCACTCATAGCGACACATGATCCCGCTGATGCCTTGGCTATGGCCGACAGAGTCCTTGTGTTGGAAGACGGTCGAGTTACCCAATTCGCCTCACACGACCTGATGCGGACCCGACCTGCGTCGGGATGGGTAGCTGAACTCATGGGTTACAGCTTTTTGGAGGGTCGAGGTGCCGGATCAATAGTGATTTTGGGGAACGGGACCGAGATCTCCACAGCGCGAAATGACCTGGAAGGCCACGTAGCAGCGATCATTAGCCCTACCGCCGTCGCTCTCTATCTTGAACAACCATCGGGCAGCCCAAGAAATTCTTGGCCATGTCGAGTCGAATCAATTGAATTTGTTCATGACATAGCACGGGTTTCTTTACGCGGGCCATTCAGCTTCAGCGCAGACGTCACCCGATCCGCTGTTGAGGAGCTCGGCATTAGAGATGGGGACCACGTGTGGGCTTCTGTGAAAGCCACGGAAGTGGTGATTCAACCTATTGACACCTGATAGAGCCTTGATCGCCGGGCTTGACTACCGTCTGTGGCATGAAGATCGAAAACCTGTTCGATGTAGCAGGAAAAGTGGCAGTAGTAACAGGCGGAAGCCGTGGCATCGGTTACATGATCAGCGAGGGCCTCGTGCGCAACGGCGTGCGGGTGTATATCACCGCCCGCAAAGCAGAAGCATGCGACAAGGCCGCTCAGGAGTTGAGCAAATTCGGCGACTGCACCTCCCTGCCGGCGGATCTATCTGACGAGGACAGCATGATGAGCTTCGTTCGAGAAATCGAAGAACGTGAACCTCGATTGGACATTCTTATCAATAATGCGGGCGCGGCTTGGGGTGCACCACTCGGCGATTTTCCGTCAGCAGGATTCGACAAGGTCCTGGATGTCAACCTCAAGGCCCCATTCATGTTGACCCAAGCATTTCTCGATCTGTTGAAGGCCGCTGGGGAACCAGATAACCCCGCCCGAGTCATCATGATCGGGTCGATCGATGGAGTTCGGGTTCCCTTCGGCGACAACTACTCCTACTCGGCCTCTAAGGCTGGCGTCCACATGCTCTGCAAGCATCTGGCTCATCATTTGGTGCGCGAACACATCAATATCAATTCGATCGCTCCAGGCCCATTCGAATCCAAAATGATGAGCTACATGCTTGACGATCCGGACCGCAGAGCCGGCGTCGTAGCTTCAACGCCCCTGGGAAGAATTGGCGAACCGGAGGACATTGTCGGGGCCACAATTTTTCTGGTTAGCCGCGCCGGAGCGTGGTTAACAGGGATCACCCTGCCAGTCGACGGTGGAATCTCCACGCATGGATGACCGCCCTCGGTTCACTGTGCTGGCTGGCAGCCTCCGCACAGATTCCCTGAACCGGGCAGCGGCAGATTTCGCAGCAGCGCATCTTTCCGTCAAGGGCAAGGTCGAATGCCCTGATCTTGCCCCAGTTCCGTTGTTCAACGAAGATCTGGAACTATCCGGCGATCCTTCTCCCGTGCAGAACCTCAAACAGGCCGTAGTTAGCAGTCAAGCGATTTTGATCTTCACCCCTGAATACAACTCTGGGGTTCCCGCTTTGACGAAAAATGCCATCGACTGGCTGTCGCGCCCATACGGTGCTGGTTGCTTGATTGATCGAGTTGTGGGTATTGCCTGCGTCGGGCCGAGCAGCCGTGGCGGGGAAAACGTCCGAGAGCATCTTCTGCAGACCTGCACTGGGTTGACGGAACGCGTTTATCCGCTCACGTTAGGAGTTCCGAACGTCTTTGAACTCGAAAGTGGCCGTCTCCCAGCCATTGCCGAAGCCTCTATCAAGGCTTGGTTAGATGAATTCTTTACCTTCAGTCGGAAGTGGTTCCCCGAAACGAATTAGCGAAAGGTTGTCCAGCCATCTCTTTTGCTGTCATCGAAACTGGCTGCATAGCGGTCAATAAAGCCAGGGTCTACTTCCGCTGACACTGCCGTGATGTGGTCTGTCGCCGCAAGCCAGGCTTCGATGAGCCGGTCTTCGCTGGCGTAGTCAAAGCGATCACCCAACGTACGTTCTGTTCCGCTGCCGCGTTCCACGGGGTTCTCTGCCAGATGTCGTGCCGTGATAGCAAGCGCATCAATTGGGTCCACAGCGTCGCGATAGCCCAATTCGAAGAGTGCCTTATCCGATGAAGTAACTCGGTGATGAGGAGTGCCTCGAAGCGTGAGGTGATGTGAAACAGTGGCGAATTCCCAGGGAATATTGATGATTTCGAACTTGTGGTCTAGGGCGTCCGAAATGATCTCTACCCATTGAAGAAGGGTTGGGGTCCACTCGTCGCAAACGTTGTAAACCTCACCCGACGCCTTTGATCCGCCGTCAATCACGGCGAGCACAGCCGCAGCGGCGTTTTGGCCGAACGCTGCGGCCTGCAAGGACGCACCACCGTCGGGCAGCACCAGGTGGTTGCGGCCGTCCAATATTCGTCGCACAATTTTCCATTCCCGAGGCACGACTTGCCCCGGACCGTAGATCCAGGGATAACGAAGATGGGAAGCTGTGGGGTGATGGTCGAATACGGCTATCTCGGACCGTCCTATGTGCGCTACCTTCCGATTGACAGCGAAATCCGGGCCTTCGTTAACGACTAACCGCGAAGTTTCTCGGGTCGGAACCCGCATTCCTGGAGGCCACAAGGCATCGGCGTCACCCCAACCGGTGTAAGCGGGCACTCCTCCAACACTCACGAACTTTTCCACCTTCCCTTGTAACAGTTCGGCTAATTCCCTCAACCGCCCGTACATGACAACCACTAAGTCAAAGGTTCGACCGCTTAAGGCGTCGGCTGTTTTCTCTGCATCGAATGGGTCTGTGTGGATGTGTTCAACAACATCGGGAATTTGTTCGGATTCGTGGGCACCTGTGTGGAGAATCGCGACAGTGAACTCGCGTTGCAGTAGGCCATCGACGATATGGGGCCCGGTAGGGCCCGTGCCTCCAACGACGAGCGCTGTCTTCATACCACGCCCTCCCTCTGCGGTGTGAGCAGCATAGGGTCATGGCGACTCAAGTAATACGGAAAGAAACAAAGTGATTCGAAACGATGCGTGGGGTCTGCCGATGCACGGCAGTTCGGATGAGGTCGTCCTACACAACCAGCTCGTCGACGACTACCTCATGTTCGCAAGAGCGCTTCCTCAGACAATGGAGTCAGCGGCCCTTTCCCAAGCCCCCCTCACGCGCTGCTTGTTGGCGCAACTCTTTGTCATGGCCCACACAACGGAGATGCTTACCGCGGCGGCGTCGCTGGTCGACTCCATCGACAGTCGCCTGCTCAACAGTCGAGAAGCTAGTCATCTAGAAGCAGCTCGGAGACAGATCCGTGGTGATTCGAAAGGTTCGTCAGAGGTTTTGGAGGCTTTAGTGTCAAAGACGCCTCGCGACGTGGTGGCGTTGAGGCTCTTGCACTTTTCGCTTTTCGGGCAGGGCCGTATCACAGACATGGTCAGATCCGTCACTGAGGCGACAAATGGCTGGGATGCTCACCTGCCTCGAAAGTCCCTCCTAGATGGGATGCGCTGCTTTGCTTTGTGTGAAGCTAAGGACTTCAATTCTGGGGAAGTATTTGGGCGCGATGCAGTCGCAGAAGATCCACAGGACCTGTGGTCTGTGCACGCCGTGGCCCATGTCCTTGAGATGACAGGCCGATGGGCGTCAGGGGTTGACTGGATCTGGGCCAGCGAATTAGCGCTACGTTCCGGAGGTAGTTTCGCTGGTCACCTTTGGTGGCATCTGGCGCTCTATCTGCTGGAGTCGGGACGCCATGACGAAGCCCTCGAAATATTTGACCAATTCGTGTACCCCACCCCAGTAGTGGAAGGTCTTGCTCTATCAAACGCTGTCGCCTTACTGTGTCGCCTCGAATTTCTTGGGGTTGACGTTGGTCAGCGCTGGGAACAGCTAACTCATGGAGTGACATATCGCCTGGGGCATCACAGCCATCCCTTTAACGATTGCCACTATGCCTATGCGCTTGGACGGCTACACAGGGATGATGACCTTCAAACTCTATTGAGCGGGATGGAGCGGTGGGCCCAAGACGGCAACGGCGGACATGCCGGTCAAGTGATCGACTCCTGCGGCACGGCTGTCGCGCGTGGCATGGGAGCTCTTGGATCCGGTCAGTATCAATTGGCCCATTCCCATCTGGCGGAATCAGCGGGTTCGTGGTGGCGTCTCGGTGGCAGCGCTGCTCAACGCGACGTGTTCGATCAGGCGTTGTTGAGTGCGGAAATCAACTGCGGATCTGACGCCGCCGCTAAACACGCCGAAGCGCGCTCCGCGCAACGGCCAAACTCACCTCTCGCCAAAATCTGGTGGGCTATTGCACTCGGGAAGACAGATGCAGCAGTCTCGTCATTGAAAGCTGACGCTGTCGCTCTGGGCTGGGTATCAAGCCCGAACGGTAAATAGGGAAGATGCTGGGATCGGTCCTTCCCAAGCGTCTACCATCAGACCTCATGGCACCTGAGAGTTCCACACTCAAAAAGGGAACCCAAGTGGTTTTGATAGCTGAGCTTCCCGGCGTAGTTGCGGGAACGACTGGCCGCGTAGGAAGGGCGGTCGGGATCAACTCCACCCGTTACCGTGTGATGTTCGACAATGGGGTCGAGACTCTTTCGGTTGCCAGCGAAAAGCTGGTTTCCCCCGCCACCTGGGCCGGAATGGAAGACACCGCCCTGCTGATAGACGACGGTCAAGATATAGATGCGGCCCCACCCGCTGTGGCCTCTCTAGCCTCACCCGTTACGGTCGCTTCACCCTCAGAACCCGTCGAAGTAGTGGTACCCGGTGACGCTGCCGAAAAAGCCTCGCCAGCCGAAACTTCGCCACCTCCGCCATCGGCTCGAACTGAAACGCCCGAGGTTGACGACCGCTTGGCCGCCCTTACAGCCAAATCGCGTGAAGCGCGCAAAGAAGCCGGTGTCGACCTAGACGCTGAAGTCGCGGCCGAAGAGGCAACGGAGACCTCCTCTGCTCCCGAATCGACGTCAGACGCCACTCCCGACGACAAAGTAGAAGCCCAGGAACCGAACTCACCTCAGCTAGTTGAGCTTCCAGAAGGCTATTACCCCCCGAATAACCGCATAGCGGACCTCTTATCTTCGATTAAAGACGAGTAGTTCAGCGCCTCTTACTCCGCAGGCACCTCGAACGGCGTTGGGTCCAAAAAGCGCCGCAGCACGTTCTCTGTGATCCGTGCGACATCGTTGTCGTATCCGTTGCGCGCTAGGGCGCCGAACCATGAGATCGATCCAACGCTAAAGACGGCTCCACCCTGCGGGGTTTCGAAGAACACCATGTCTGCTCGCACAAACGGGTCGGGCGTCGGGAAGGCCACCGTTCCCTCAAACTCCTCTTTTGTTCGAAGCATGTCCGGACCGAAGGCCACCGCAGACGCGACGATAACTGCATGTGACGGCGATCCCAGTTTCGGGTCGTAACGGTCGACCTCCTGACCGGCGGCGCCACCCCCTAAGCCGGAAGTCCCGATGTGTTCCTCTTCCACGCCCTCCAAGATCCAAGCTGCGCGGGAGCTCAGTGCGTCACGGTCCCGTTCGAAATATGTCGCGCGCTCAAACCCTTGGGCAGCAAAGCCAATACCCACTAATTGGTTCGGGGATCGACCGTTGCGTCGCCACAGTCCGCCGTATTCTCCACCCCAAGCGTGGTAGCTCTCTCCGTCGCCGGTCTGCCAGTTCCGGACGCCGTCCTCAGATCTTCGAAGTTCTATTGCTCCGGGCCAAGAGTCACTGAAGGAAACCCTCCAATAGAAGCCGTTGCCGCCCAGATACATCAAACGCCCACCATTGCGTTGCCATTCTTCCAACGCGTCCAGCATCGACGTCGACCAATACTCGGGATGGGTCCCTGTCACAATCACTCTGTAAGGCGCGAACGCCGCTACACCTTCGTGATGCAGGTCTTCGTCGGTAACGATGTCGTGATCGACTTCTAAATGGGTGAGGAACGCGTTCAGATTGGTGTCGGGTGTGAAATTCCATCCGTCAGCTCCGGGCCGAAGCTGCAGGACGGGTCTTCGGCGCGAACTGAACATCACACCGCTGCCATCCGGGTGCTTTTCGTAATGACTCAGGCCCACTTCCCGATGTTCAGCGAGGTATCTGTGCTCGGGGCGAAGGTTGCTGCGCGCCCCCACAAAGTCGGCACCTTCAATCAGCATTCGGTGATTCGCGTACGCCATATAGGTGCATGTTGGCATGAGGAGGGCGACATCAGAATGGTGGTCGTCCACCGCCGGGCGGACGAAAAAAGGCACCCGATCGGTACCAGCGTCGCCCTGGTAGCGGAAGCAATAGATTCCACTCGGCGCGTCGTGTGGCACGACCATCGTAAATGTTGGATGCCAGCCAGCGTCGTACAGATCGTCGTGGTGAAAATGAATGGCGTTCCATTGGTGGGGATCATCGCTCCAGCGCTGATGGTCTCCGGTCCAATGAGGACCAGTGACCGCGCGAGTTGGTAACTGGTGAAGGGTCAGATCCGCGTTACCGTTCTCGGAGGCCACGGTGCTGGACTCCATATCGTTAACGAAGGACCACCGGTATGACTCCCCGTCAAGAACTAATTCGGGGTCCGCGATTCTGCCGTCCCACCGGGCTCCGTCAACCCCGGCTGCGAGTCGGAAAAGGACTTCATCAAAGGTGACATCTGCCACGTCCCACTCATTTGAGTCTTCTCCAGCCTGAAGGAGGTCGCGGGCAGGCGATGGGCTCCGCGGAGCCGCAACCGTGGCGGTTAACCGACCTTCACCCAGGTCGAAATCTAGGTCGAGGAAATACCACCTGTTGCGTTCCAGCGATCTATCGCGCAATAGCAACTCAGTAGAACCCACCTGCGCATACAGGTATTCGCCCCGATTCGCGATCTCGATCGCTCCGGTGGTCGACCGTAGTGAGGCGATGACCCCATCGCGTTTAAGCAGAGTTGGTTGGAACCAGAATCTCAGCGCCACGCGCCGAGGGTTGTCAGCGGGCAAGGTGGCCTCAGCGAAAGAGCCTGGAATGAGAGGCTGTTCGGTTAGCTCGATATCCACTGCAAGGTGGTTCTCTAGCGGATGTTCCAGAAAGCCGGGACCGGACCGGGTGGGATCACCGCATTCCAAACGAACAACGTCTAAGACGCCATTCGTTGCAGCGTGACTAGAACCGAACCACTGCACCTGCTCCCCCGCTCGAACGGACAACGGTTCGCAGTAACCGGTGACTAGCTTCGCTGGCGGCGAGGTATCCGACATTGAGGTTTGGTGGAGGTCAAAAAGTTGGCTCAAGATCTGCCGAGTCACCTTGCCCGGTTGGCTTTCCATTCTTCGTAGGTTTCGATCGGCATGTCGTCGGCTTTCCAGCCGCCGAAGCCGGTTTCCACGTGACTGATTCGCGCCAGACCCATGTCCTGAAGGGTTTTCGCAGATAGTGCTGAACGCATTCCACCTGCGCAACACAGCACAAACTCCCGGTCTTCACCGAAGATCTCCTTGGCATATGGCGAATCGGGAGAAACCCAGAACTCCAACATTCCACGCGGCGCGTGCATCGCTCCGGGAATAGCTCCGTCGCGTTGCATTTCTCGAACATCTCGGATGTCGACGATTAGCGCACCGTCTTCGCTTGCCCGTCGGGCGGCCTCTGTTGGCGAAATGTTGTCGATCTCCTCTTTCGCCGCTTCAACCATCTTCTGTACTGATTCAATTGTCACGCGATGCCCTTCGTATCAATCGACCGGGGTCGATGCCAACCGTTTATGTATCGATCATTGCCCATTACGCGGAAAGTGTCATTTCTCTTGGGTCATGAGGACGCCATTATTGGCCAATTCCGCGATCTCTGCCTCGGGCAAGGAGAGAACCTCGCGAAGGACCTCACGGTTGTGTTCACCGAGGACGGGTACAGCGGGCTCGTTTTCTGATTGGGGGGCAGAACTAAATCGAGCCGGAAGCCCGGTCACGGTGATATCACCAAAACTCGGGTCGTTTACTGTCCGCACCATTCCTCGCTCCACAAAGTGTGGGTGACGCATCGCTTGCTCTGGGCTCAACACGGGAGCAGCAGGAATGCGATTTGCTTCAAGGTGGTTAAGGATCGATGCGTCTGATTCGAAGGTTTGCATCCACTTTTCGACCAACGCCAGAAGTTCATCAGCGTTTGCGATGCGAGCCTCAGCTGATGAGAACCGCGAATCGGTAGCGAGAGCTTCTTGTCCCATCGCTTCGCATAGTCGCGGCCATTGAGGCTCTAGCACCTGCAAAACGATCCATCCCTCCGGGCCTTGGTAAGTGCCCGATGGTACGACGATGCTGAATTGCCTCCCGGAACGTTCCTGGCTCCATTCGCCCGAAGTTGCGCTGTGGCCCTGCACAGCGATCGAATGCATCGCGAATAGTGGGTCCACAAGAGTGACCTCGACATGCTGGCCCTCGCCGGTTCGTTCTCGATGGAAAAGTGCATGACCGATCGCTCCAAAGAGCATGAATCCTGCTGCGCAATCGGCGATGGGTGAGCCGGTGAATTGCGGAGGTCCGTCCCGGTCACCGGTCAGGTGCATCATCCCGGAGAGTGCTTGCCCCATCAGATCGAAGCCTTGAAGATGAGAGAGGGGTCCTGTCTTTCCGAAAGCAGAGATCGACGCCATGATTGCGCTTTCGTTGTCAGACTTGAGGTGCTCCCACGCGAGTCCCCGCCGTTCTAAAACACCGGGACCGAAATTTTCGACGATGACATCGCATTTCCCAGCCAGTTCGCGCACTAGGCCACAACCCTGCGTACTGCTCAGATCGATACACACCGATCTTTTGCCTCGGTTTTGTTGCGTGTAATACGACGAGCTGTCGCCCGCGACAAACGGCAACGTTCGGCTGGGGTCACCTCGAGGACCATATTCCACTTTAATTACGTCCGCTCCAAGCTCAGCCAGCATCCGTGTAGCGCTCGGCCCTGAGAGATACTGAGTGAGATCAAGAACCCGAACGCCATGTAAAAGCATTTGCCGACAGTAGGGCGCTTCGTTACGTCCTTGCACGGTCATTCGCTCTGTTGTGTTCTGGAGTGTCAACATTGAGGACGTGAAACCCCAACATGGCTTTCTTGTGGGCATCGACACCGGTGGCACGTTTACCGATGCCGTTGTGTGTGATTCACGCACCGGCGCCGTTGCATTCAAAACGAAGGTCCCAACGAATCACGATGACTTGGGTGCCTGCGTGTCAACGGCGCTGGGGAACGTCATCGATGGATCTCGTCTTTCAGCCGAGGACATTGGCCTTGTGTCGATCTCAACCACACTCGCGACTAATGCCATCGTTGAGGGCGCGGGTCGACCTGCGGGCCTCATCACAATTGGGTTCGATGAAACAGCAATAGATAGGGGCGGGCTGAGATCAGCGTTAGGAGAGGATCCCGTCATCTCATTGAGGGGTGGGCATTCGTCCCACGGCCTTGAAGTCAACGAACTAGATCTAGATGCGTTGCGCACCTCCGTATTAGATATAGAGCACCGAGTGGATGCCTTCGCTGTGGTGGGTGCCTTCAGTGTCCGAAACTCGGATCACGAAAGGGCTGCAGAGGACATAATCCGCCAGATCAGCACAAAACCCGTTACGTGCAGTTATGAGTTGTCCGAGCAGCTGAATGGACCCAAACGCGCGGTGACGGCACTCTTGAACGCCCGACTGATTGCACTTACGGACGGGCTTCTGACAGCTGTTGAGGAAAGCATGGATCATCTCGGATTAACTGCGCCGCTGATGGTGATGCGCGGCGATGGATCGTTGGTCTCAGCGTCGTTCGTGCGGCAGCGTCCAATAGAAACAATTCTTTCTGGCCCTGCGGCGAGCGCGCTTGGATCAGTGCACCTGGCCGGGATCGACGATGCAATCGTCGCGGATATAGGTGGTACTACCACCGATGTGGCGGTACTGGTTGATGGCCAAGCCGAAGCTGACATCAGGGGCGCAGTTGTTGGGGGAAACGCAACCATGATTAACGCGTTGCGGGTACACACCGAGGGAATCGGCGGCGATAGCCATGTACAGAATTCACCTCTGAACACTCCGGAGCTTTCAATCGGTCCCCGCCGTGTCGTACCTCTTGTCGTTGCCGGAGAAAGTCACGCCGGGCTCAAAGAGATGCTGGAGACCCAATCCAAGGCTCCTGTTGCCCGTGAGACAGACGGTATGTATCTATGGCTTCGCGACGGAGGTTCTGCTTGGACACCCCGGTCGGCCGCCGACCATCACGTCATGGACGCGTTGAGCAGTGAGCCCTCAGGGCTTCCCTACGATCAGGTCATCGACTCGGGGCTGCATAAAAACGCGGCCAACCGTCTCTTGGCAGTAGGGGTTCTGGGAATGGCAGGGTTCACCCCAACTGATGCCATGCACGTTCTGGGCAAGGACACTCGGTACGAAACGAACGCTGCGGAGCTTGGCGCAGGTCTGCTTGCTCGACAAAGTGATCGCTTCGGTGTTCGCCTTGCGAAAGATCCGATCGCGATTAGCGATCAGGTGTACCGAAGCGTTGCAATGAAACTCGCGATGGCGATACTCGCGGCAACGTTCGATTACGACGATCTTCCCGCAGCCGAGGTCGCGGGACCCTTGATGACTGAGGCACTCTCAAGATCGGCAACCCAACGAACGGGGACATTGTCGGTCCATGTAGGTGTCGAAAGCCCACTGGTCGCCGTGGGTGCACCGGCAGCGTTGTATTTCCCGGAAGTCGCGAGACTTTTACGCACCGATTTGATCATTCCGGACCATTCCGAGGTGGCGAATGCTGTCGGTGCGGCGACGGGCAATGTTCGACTTACCACCAGAGTCACCGTGACAGCGCCCCGCCGAGGGCTGTTCCGAGTTCACAGTGCCACTGAACCAAAAACATTTTATGAACTATCCGGTGCTCAAGAGTTTGCGGAAGGTGCAGCACGCGAGGAACTCGGAAACAAGATGGCTCTTGCGGGAGCGGAGACATTTGACATCGAAAACAGTTGGGTTCTAAAGGAAATCAACGTCAAGAATCGACCGTTGTTCGTGGAAGCGGTTCTGACAAGTACCGCTTACGGTCATCCCTTAATGAACGCTACTTAGCGGCTGCTATGGCGGCAGCGCGTCCGAGTTCTTGACAGCGCGGCTCGGCGGCCTTGATGAGTTCGAAGTCGGGACGCGGGGGCCTGAAATCTTTGGAGGTATCGAAACACGCTTCGATACCGTTTGCCATTTGCAACAGCACCGCATCTTCATATATCGGCCCCACACACTGCACTCCGAAGGGCATACCGTCGCAGTCCAGGCCAGCTGGGAGTGCCGCCACCGGGTGCCCGACGACGGTCAGACAAGCTGTGAGGCCGAGCCAGGTCATGTAGTTATCGATCGCTTTGCCATCTATTTCAGTTGGATGAAGCGCGGTCCACGGAAATGGCGGAACGCTCACCCCCGGAGATAGCAGAAGGTCAACGTCATCGAACACGTCGTCGAGCGATCGGAAGAGTTCAACTTGTCGCCGTCGAGCTTTAGCGATGTCTAAAACCGTCGTCGACAGAGCGGTTTCATAGGTACGAAAAACGTTTGGATTGAAACTGTCATCGAAGTCTTCGATCTCGCGATGATATTGAGTCGCGAAGACGTCCGCCCTGAGCTGCCAATCAACACCGACTGCGTCGGATAGATCTACGGATAGAGGGATGATCTCCGCTCCGGCCTTTTCGAGAGCTTCAACGCGGCGAAGGAATTCGCGGCGTACATGTTCAGAAACAAGAAGCCCGCCGAAATCGGCCGTCACCCCAATTCTCAACGTGTCGACGTTTGTTGCTGATGGGTCGACGAACGCTCCGGAGTCGAGAGGGAACGCCATCGGATCTTTGCGGCTATCTCTGTCACGTTCAGCGATGACTGAGAGCAGGAGCCCCGCATCCGCAACGTTTCGCGCCATCGGACCTTGAACGCTGTAGTTGGTGTGCGCGATTGTTCTGTCCTCATGGGGAACAGTCCCCGGACTCGAGCGGTAGCCGACAATTCCACAGAAACAGGCGGGTATTCGAAGACTCCCACCGTGGTCAGATCCCGTCGCCAATGCCGCCATGCCAGTAGCGACAGCAACGGCGGATCCCCCAGATGAACCACCACAAGTAAGAGTTGGATCGTAAGGGTTTCCTGTCGCTCCAAAGAGTCGATTGATCGTGTTCGCGCCAATGCTCATCTCGGGGATGTTGGTTTTCCCGATCACAATTCCTCCGGCAGACCGAATTCGAGCAACAATTCGGGAGTCTTGCTTTGGAATGTGATTCCGATAGAACGACGTTCCGTAGGTCGTCACGATTCCTTCGGTCGCCTGCAGGTCCTTTATGGCTATAGGGAGGCCATGCAGAGCACCAAGCGAGCGGCCTCTAACCACGGCGGTCGCAGCTGCTTGCGCCTCCTGTAAGGCCCGGTCTCTCGCTAGCGTCACCATCGCATTCAATGTCGGGTTCAATTCGTCGATCCGTCTGAAGCACGATTCGGTCAGCTCTACGGGCGAAAGTTCGCGGAGAGCGATCAATCGGCGCGCATCTACAGCGGACAGATCGCACGGCTCTATCACGCTTCTGACCTAATGACGTCTATTCCGGAAGGGTCAACCCTTCGTCCGTGAACTTCCATGTTGTGGCTGTGACCCACGTGGTGGAGGCTAAACGCCGCCTGCAAAGCGCTGTACATTCCCGTCGCATCAACAGTCTGGTTAACGCTCTGTTTTGCGAGGGTTAACCCAAACATTGGGCGTTTTGCAATGTGAGACGCCAGTTCGAGGGTCGCTTCCTCAAGTTCGGCTCTTGGTACCACTCGATTCACCATGCCCCGCGCCAAAAGTTCTTCGGCAGGAATGGAACGACCCGTGAACAACATTTCTTTCGCTAAGCGGGTACCCGCTTCAAACGGATGAGCGAAATACTCGATCCCGTTTACGTTGAATGCCACGACAGGATCGCTGAAGGTGGCGTCGTCCGCCGCAACAATCAGATCCATCGGCCACACCAACATGAGTCCGCCAGCGATCACTTTGCCTTGGACCTGGGCAATCGTTGGTTTCGCGAGATTTCTCCATCGCCAACACAACCCCAGGTACATTTCGGCTTCGCGAGCCATGTATCCCTCGGTGCCTGCGGCGTCAAAGTGACATTGGGTACCTACCGTCGGAAAGTCGTTCATGTCCGGGTTCGGAGACCCGAGGTCGTGACCGGAGGAGAAGTGTCGTCCCTCAGCTGCCAGAACCACGACCCGAATATCTTCGTCAGCCGCAGCCACGTCGAAGGCGCTGTTTAGCTCCGAGAGCATCAAGTAATCCTGAGCGTTGGCAGCCTCAGGTCGATTCAACGTGATCCGAGCTACTGCATCGGCGGGCACATCGTAATGAATTCTTTCGTATTCCATTTCCGTCTCCGTGTTGCTTGGTTAAATGGTAGGTGCGTTCTGGAATTCTGAGCCCGCTTCTTGTGCGTAGGAGCCCTGGGGGAAGCTAAGCAGGGTCTCGTGTAGTTCTAGGGGCTAATTTTCCTGTGGGTTGAAAGGGAGTTTCGTGGGCGAGGTCGAAGAACATGAAGTGGTGGTGATCGGCGCGGGTTTCGGAGGACTCTACGCGGTTTACCTTCTCCGAGAAGCTGGATTCGACGTTATCGCCCTAGAACGAGGCGGCGGAGTTGGCGGCACCTGGTACTGGAACCGTTATCCAGGCGCAAGATGCGACGTTGAGAGTCTCCAGTATTCCTACTCGTTCGACAAGCAACTCGAACAGGACTGGGAGTGGTCCGAACGGTACGCCGGCCAACCGGAAATTTTGAAATACGCGGAACATGTCTCAAGCCGCTTCGATTTAGAACCCAATATTCGGTTCCACGCCAACGTCGAGCAACTCGATTTCAACGAAGAGGACTCAAGCTGGACTGTCGCCACCAACAAAGGTGTCTATCGGGCTTCGTTCGTCATCGCCGCAACAGGCTGTCTCTCAACCGCTAATCACCCAGAGTTCACTGGTGTTGACGACTTTGCCGGCCCGACCTACCACACCGGGAAGTGGCCTCACGAAGGAGTTGACTTCTCAGGACAACGAGTCGGTGTGATCGGCACCGGCTCTTCCGCTGTGCAATCGATCCCGATCATTGCTGAACAAGCCGAACAATTGACCGTTTTCCAACGCACACCCAACTACTCAATTCCTGCGCACAACCAGCCTTTGGATCCCAACGTTCAAGCTGACGTCAAGGCCCACTACGACGAGCTGCGTGCAGCTGCTCGCATCGAACGATCAGGAATAATTTCACCTTTTCCCATCAACGAAGACTCAGCGAAGGCGGCTTCGGAAGAAGACTTTCGAACACGAATGAACCAGCGATGGGACCATGGAGGATTTTCGTTCTATCGCTCATATGCCGACATCGTCATTGATCCGGATTCGAATGAGAGAGTCGCTGACTATGTGAGGAGCCGAATAGCGGAGGTAGTTGAGGACCCCGTTGTAGCTGGCCTCCTATCCCCCACTAATACAGTCGCCTGCAAGAGACCATGCCTTGATACCCAGTACTACGAGACCTACAACTTGGATCACGTCGAATTAGTCGACATTTCTACCACTGGGATCGAACGGCTGACGCGCCGCGGGGTCGTCGCTGGCGGCGTCGAGTATGAATTCGACGCAGTGGTGTTCGCTACGGGCTTCGATGCAATGACTGGAACGCTGCTAGCTATGAATATCACCGGTCGCGGAGGGCTACGGCTTGAAACGGCATGGAAAGCTGGCCCACGCACCTACCTGGGTCTTAGCGTCCCCCAGTTTCCAAACCTGTTCACGGTCACTGGACCCGGGAGCCCGTCGGTGTTGACAAACATGATCATGGCTATCGAGCAACATGTCGAGTGGATCTGCGACTGCCTGACCGCTCTACGAGACGCTGACCACCAGATGATTGAAGCGACAGAGCCAGCCGCTGACGACTGGGTTGATCATGTCAATAGAATCGCAGATCAGACCCTGTATCCAAGCTGCAATTCTTGGTATCTAGGAGCCAATATTCCAGGAAAAACCAGAGTCTTCATGCCACTTATAGGTTTTCCAGATTATGCAGAAAAGTGCACCGAGGTCGCAGCAGACGGGTATAGCGGTTTTGTCGTCACGTGACCGCCGATCTCCACTTACCGTTCAAATTGGCGATATCACCCAAGTCAACGCAGACGCGATCGTGAATGCCGCAAATTCTGCGTTAGCAGGCGGCGGGGGTGTTGATGGCGCAATTCATGCTGTCGGCGGGCCCGCAATCTTCGAAGAATGCCAGGTAATTATCGCTCAGCAGGGTTCGTGTCCAACAGGGACCGCAGTCGCTACGTCCGGCGGTTCCCTCCCCGCGCGATGGGTGATTCATACAGTTGGCCCCATTTGGAGCCAGCACGACCCGCTTGACAATCGCAATCTGTTGGCTAGCTGCTATGGCGCCTCACTAGACCTAGCCGCGAAACTCGGCGCAAAGACAGTTGCATTCTCCGCGATCAGCACAGGCGTCTACGGATATCCTCGAGAACTCGCCGCACCTGTAGCGGTCTCGACAGTCCGAGATTGGCTCACCAAGAACGGTTCAACTGTCTCTGTTGAAGCTGTTTCATTGGTCTGCTTCGATCAGGAAAACTTTGATCTATGTCAACACGCGCTTGAAGACAACAGCTGATTCAGTATCCCTCAAGTACGCATTTGGCTCGCGAATGAGCCACCTGTCGCTCCACCGCTGTTATGTTGGCTCTGCCCCGTTCGGACTCCTAGCGCAGCCCGGTGGGGAACCGACAGAAGGGCCCTTTGACCAAAATGCCGGAAAACGAAGAAATAATCCGACTCGAAGAGGTCTACAAAATCTTTGGGCCGCAACCTCGGGGCAGGGCCTTTGACTTGGCTCGCTCCGGTGTTCACAAGAACGAAGTTCAGAAACAATCAGGGCATGTTGTTGGCCTGAGTGACGTGTCATTTTCCGTCACAAAGGGCGAGATCTTCGTAGTAATGGGTCTATCAGGCTCCGGTAAGTCGACCGCTATTCGTACCGTCAACAAGCTCCATGACGTCACGTACGGCCAAGTACTGGTTGATGGCGTTGACGTGCAAACCCTTGAAGGCAAAGCCCTGCAGGCTTTTCGGCGCGAAAAGATGGGCATGGTGTTTCAACATTTCGCGTTGTTCCCGCATCGAAACGTGATTGAAAACGTGGCCTACGGCTTAAAGGTCCAAAAAGTCTCAAAAGACGAACGCGAAGAAGCGGCTCTGGGGGCTCTCCGACTCGTAGGGCTGGAACCCTACTCCCAGAACGCACCAAGCGAACTGTCGGGTGGTATGCAACAGCGAGTCGGACTGGCTCGAGCCTTGGCATCCGATCCCGACATCCTCTTAATGGACGAAGCCTTCAGTGCTCTGGACCCGCTAATACGGCGACAAATGCAGGATGAACTCATGGCAATTCAAGACGAAGTTCACAAGACCATCTTGTTCATCACCCATGACTTGAATGAGGCGCTTCGAATCGGTGACCGCGTTTGCATCATGAAAGACGGAGTGATTGTCCAAATAGGCACTCCGGAAGAGATCCTCACCGAGCCCGCAACCGGTTACGTTGCCGAGTTCGTCCAAGATGTCGACCAGGGACGAGTGATCAAGGTCGAAGAAATCATGACCGCTGCCGACCCGATTCAATCAACAGCGGATTTCAGCGAGGTACAGACTGCAGTAGCTCAGAGGGCAGAACTGTTAGTGGTTGATACGTCTGGTGTGTGCTGCGGTCTCATAACCCGAAGCGATGTCGAACGAGTCAGCACTCAAGGCACACCGACCCTGGCTAGTGCCATGCGAAGCGACGTACCAGTAGCCCAGGGCTCACAATCACTCAACGAGATCTACGCCGAAGCTGGAAAAGGTCTCCCAATCGCCGTAGTTGACGCTGGTGGGCGGCTCATTGGACGAGTGGAGCCGACAGATGTGCTTGAAGAACTTGGGAGAGTCGAAGCACTGGCTGATGCCTTCGAGCGAGAGGTGTACATGTGAGAACGCTCTTTGCGGCAAGCGCGGACGGCCACTTCGTTGACCGAACTGTTGGAAAATTAACGGACTTAGACACAGGGGATCAAGTAGCTGACGCAGTTGCGACAGGAGTCGAGTATTTCGCGCTGATAGCAGTTTTCGCGATCCCGCTCCTGATGCTGCTTGGTGGCTTGCGGAGCCGGAAGGCAGCGACCATCACCGGCGGCGTTATAGCGACAGCGGGCGTGCTGTGGTACCGAAGTATCGGCGACTGGGACCAGCGACAAAATTCGATTCTTGACAAATGGCAAATTCCGGTCGGGGATTGGGTTGAACAAATCACTGTTTGGGTTGACTTAAACATGAAAGAAACCCTCGATGTGATCAAATGGCCATTTCACACGATGCTTAAAATCATTGTCGACGAGTGGCTTCTTGGGCTCTCTTGGATGACCGTCTGTCTCGCAGCTCTCTTCGCTGGATGGGCCTTTCGGGGATTGCAGGTCGGAGTCGGTTCCTTCCTTGGACTCACGATCTGTGGGCTGCTAGGGGAAGAGTATTGGAAGGAAACTTCCCGAACTATTGGCTTCATCGCAGTAGCGGTCATCCTTTGCGTCATTATCGGAATTCCGGTCGGAGTCGCATGTGGACGCGTTGACGGAGTGTGGCGAGTAGTTCGCCCCGTTCTCGACGCGATGCAAGTGGTCCACTCCTTTGTGTACATGCTGCCGTTCGTGTTCTTTTTCGGTGTTGGTTTCGTCTCAGCGACGATGGTGACGATGGTCTTTGCACTTCCACCGTTAATACGCCTCACCAACCTAGGCATTCGACAAGTGCCCGAGGATGTGGTGGAAGCTGCGCGTGCCTATGGAGCTTCGGAGAGACGGGTACTGACTGACGTTCAGTTGCCACTCGCTCGCGCAGCACTCATGACGGGCATCAACCAGACACTCCTCCTAGCGATTTCCATGCTCGGAATCGCTGCGATCATGGGCGCCGGCGGCCTGGGCAGGCTCTTGTATCGCGCTATCGCCAACCAAGACATAGCCTTAGCCGGTTCGGGAGGACTGGCGTTCTTCATCGTCGCGGTGGTTCTTGACCGCCTTACCCAACCGGACGATTCTGACGGAGGTGGATTGTTTCGGAGGATTTCCGCTGCCTGGAAAAACACCAAGACCCCTGAGTTGCTCTTGCCGAACTCTCAGGACCAAGATCCTCCCAACAAGCCCCAAATCGATGACGAGGCTGACCAGGAGGCCCTGTACGAACCTCTGAGAAGTGCCGAACGCTCCGGGGTGACGGTAGCCGCGCTCGGGGCCATAGCGACCCTCCTGGGAGTGTTTCTCCCTTGGAATGGAGGTAGTGGCCACATATCGGCCTATGCCAGATATGCCGACGAAAGCCTTACCAACCAAACCTTCAACGGTTTGGCGGCTTCAGGTGGCTCCTGGTTCGGAATCCTGATCGTGATATGCACACTCGCTTTAGCAGGATCGTTGTATGCAACAGTCCGCTCGCCCGGTCAGAGGAACCGATGGCTCGGCCCAGATGGAGCGACCGTTTTCAGTGTCGCAGCGCTGGTCACAGCAGTTTGTGCGCTGCTCGCCAGTCCGCCAAGTGCGGCCAGTGAATTTTCGCGGTCCTACGGGGTGTATGTGACCCTGGTTGGTTGCATCCTCATGGCCGCTGGAAGTGTGCTCTGGGTTTGGAATGCCCCGATGGGAGCGCGACGCCCATTGGCGTCTGGAATCAGGTGGGGACGTCTATTCGGCGTGTCCGTCGCTGGGCTTCTAATCGTGATCGCCGGCTATTCAGGTTGGACCTTCGACACCCGCGCCGACTCAGTCATTGGGCCAGAACTCCGAGTACAACTCGACGATATCGTCATGCAAGCCGAAGCTGCTGAGGCTGCTGGTGACCTGGCCCTCGCCGGAAGCCTCGCTGCGGAATTCACAGCCCTGATCGCGTACGCACAACGTACAGGTGACGTAATCCACGACGGGTACAGCGGTGAGGGTGCCGGCCTGGGGTGGGCTGCCCTGATGATAGGGGCCCTTACCCTCCTGGTCGCTATTCCTGCGTCGGGCGTGATGTCGGGTGACGAGAGTTTCCTTTACAGATGGTGTTCCATCATGTGCGGCCTTGGGTTAGGCCTGTTTTTGCTCGGTATAGCTTGGGTCGGGACCATCTCCCGAGTCGCAGAGACGAATTTGGTGTCCGGGGTTGGAGCTTTATTCATACTGTTTGCCGGGGTGACTAATGCCGCGAGTGTGCGTGGTACCCTCGCTGAATTTGACCGGAAACAGGTCTATAACTAACTAATCACAGATCAGAATGTGCCGTTATTGCGCATTTCTGGAGTAGCCTATTCGTGGCCGTCCGGGCACTATCCCAGGGCCGCATATCGAGGGACTCTAGGGAGGGCCCGACCTATGAATAAGAAAGCATTGACGCGCGTGGTGGCTGTAGCGGCAGCCACCCTTCTATTACTCGCAGCCTGCGGCAGTGATGACGACTCCAGTTCATCAGTTGCCGCAACGACCGCCGCTCCTGCCACTACAGAAGCTGCAATCAACATGACACCCGGTGACGGCGTGGACGTTGTTGCCGGTCGTGCCAGCTGGAGCACCGGTTACGTACAAGCAGAGATCTTCACTGCTCTCCTACGTGAACTCGGTTACACCGTCTCTGAGTCTGCTGACATGGAACTCGGTCCACAAAACGCATTCATGGCTATGGCTGAAGGTGACATGGACTTCTGGGCAAACTCCTGGATGCCAGGTCACACCAGTTGGCTAATGGGCGAACGAACCGATGGCACATTGGTCGGTGACGCCGTGACCGTTCTAGGTGAAGAGATAATGGCGGGCGGCCTCCAGGGCTTCCTGATCGAAAAAGGCTTCGCTGATGAGTACGGAATCAAGACCATGGAAGATCTTGACAACAACGCTGACGCCATCGCGGCCTACGACGCCACCGATGCCAATCCTGGCAACGGCCTGGTCGACATTATGGGCTGCCCAGAGGACTGGACCTGCGACAACATCATCAACTCGATGATCGTTGGTGCGGGTTACAAGAACATCGTTCAGGTAAAGGCCGGTTACGACCCCATGTGGGCTCAGGCAACTGACATGGTCAACGAAGGCCTACCCGTCGTTGCCTACACATGGACACCATCGGCTTACATCACCACCATCCGCCCAGGCGACAATGCCTACTGGATCGGACTGGAATACATCCTCGATGACTCCAACCCGAACAATCAGGACGGCGGCGAAGGTTGGGACCAACGTCCAGGCACAGCCGCTATTGGCGAGGACATGTGTCCTGCTAGAAGCGCTGACGGGCTCTGCCCAATTGGTTGGGCGGCAGCCGACATTCAAGCTGCTGCAAACAACGACTTCCTTGCTGCCAACCCGGCGGCTGAAGAGCTGTTCAAGCAGATCAAGCTTTCGGTCATGGACGTCTCTGTAGCTAACGTTGCCCAATCAGCGGGTGCTGATCCAAGAGATCTAGCAGCTGAGTGGATTGCCAACAACCGCGACAAGGTCGATCCCTGGTTAGAAGCTGCTCGCGCGGCAGCCGGTTGATCAGTTGAATATCGCCGCTCCCCTGTAGGGATCGGCGCATAGTGTTCGTTGAGGGCGGGGCTTTGGCTCCGCCCTCAACGCGTTCCCTAGCGGTGCGCAACCCCCAACCACGTGCGCTTGTTTGTCTGCTTTGGAGGTGTAGTGTCGGCCCGAGTTGGAGGGCAAGTATGCAGGCTGCAAGACCTTCGGGTCGAGCTCTAAGACCCAGGTTCGGCCGTGTCTAGCCGTGGTCGGCGGTCCAACAGACCAAAGACACGCAACTTGGTGGCGGAACAGCCAGCCTGGGAGCAGCCCCGGAACCGATTCGACCCACTGCGCGCCGTGTCTGAAGATGAACTAGACGCCATCCATCACGCCTCACTTCGAGTGCTCAGCGAAACCGGCATCGACTTCCTTGATGTCACTGCACGAAGTCAACTCGCCGCGGCTGGAGCCGACGTCGAAGGTGATCGAGTCAGATTCGAACCGAGTCTCATAGAAGCTCTGATTGCAAGCGCCCCGGCTGAGTTCATTCTTCACGGCCGGGATCACATCCGTGACCTCCATTTCGGCGGCAATCACATCATCTACACCTCGGTCGCAAGTCCCCCATTCGTGACCGGATTAGGACAAGGCCGACGCGACGGCAACCGGCGCGACTACCGCAACTTGATCAAAATGGGGCAAGTCTTGAACGCCGTCCACACCGTTGCCGGATACCCAGTGGAACCGATGGACATACATCCCTCTGTCAGACACCTCGTGGCAACCCACGACATGTTGACGCTGTCAGACAAGGCATCCTTCGTCTACAGCCTGGGTAGACAACGAAATCTCGATGCTATCGAGATGGTACGAATCGCTCGCGGCATCGATCACCACACACTCGAAAAAGAGACATCCATCTACTCGGTCATTAACGCCAGCACACCGCTGCGGTACGACACAGTGATGCTCCACGGCATCCAAGAAATGTCAGCCCGGAACCAACTCATCATTATCACCCCATTTACTTTGGCAGGGGCGATGGCACCGGTAACTATCGCAGGGGCAGTTGTCTTACAAAACGCAGAGGCTTTGGCCGGAATCGCATACACCCAGGTGGTGCGGCCGGGATCACCTGTGGCATATGGAGGCTTCACCTCTAACGTCGACATGCGGTCAGGCAGCCCAGCGTTCGGAACACCCGAGTATTGGAAAGCTTGTCTCCTCGGTGGTCAACTCGCACGGCGGTACGGTCTCCCCTACCGGTCTTCGAACGTCAACGCCTCAAATAGCGTCGACGCGCAATCGGCATACGAAAGCGTGATCGCGATATGGGGTGCCGTAATGGGCGGAGTCAACCTGCTTCTCCACGGCACAGGCTGGTTAGAGGGCGGACTCCTGACTTCATATGAAAAATTCGTCATCGACGCGGACCTGTTAAATATGGTCACCGAGATGCTCCGCCCAGTTACCGTCGACGACGCCTCCTTGGCAGTCGAAGCCATCGCTGAAGTAGGACCGGCCGGGCACTTCTTCGGATCGCCTCACACCCAGGAACGGTATGCATCCGAACATTTCCAACCAATGGTTTCGGCCTGGAGCAATTATGAAACCTGGCAGGAGAAAGGCGGCCTAGAAACACATCAACGAGCAGAACGTCTGGCTCAGGAAATTATCGACGCCCACGAGGAACCGCCAATGAGGGAGGAACGTCGGAATGAACTGGACGAATTCCTTGAACGACGGATCCAAGAGGGCGGCGTTGAAACCGACTTCTAGCCGAAAGGGACGAACCCAATGACAGATCTGCCCTCCGAAACTCAGGTGGTGGTGATCGGCGGTGGAGTAGTCGGGGCAAGTGTCCTCTACCACCTGACGAAGGCAGGATGGACTGACGTCGTTTTGCTTGAGCGAACCGAACTCACCGCGGGATCAACCTGGCATTCAGCGGGAGGAATGCACACGCTAAACGGCGACCCCAACGTCGCGAAACTCCAGCAGTACACCATCGAGCTTTACAAGGAAATTGAAGAGGTATCAGGTCAAGACTGCGGCATCACCATCACCGGCGGAATCATGCTCGCCGACAACGAACAAAGAATGGATTGGCTTCGTAGCGCTCATGCCCGAGGCCGTTACCTCGGCATGGAAACCGAACTGCTGTCGGTAGCCGAAGCCAAGAAACTCCTCCCGATCTTCGATGAGCAGTATTTCGTCGGGGCAATGTACGACGCGCACGAAGGTCACGTCGATCCCTCAGGAGTAACCCACGCCTTCGCCAAAGCAGCCCGAGACAACGGCGCTCAAATCCATCGCGACACCTGGGTCAGAGCATTAGATCGTGACTCCAGCGGAAAGTGGCGCGTACACACCATCCGGACCAGCACCGGTGAAGATTTAGGATCGATTTCTTGTCAACACGTCGTCAACGCTGGCGGACTTTGGGCCCGAGAAGTAGGACGGATGGTGGGCATCGAGCTACCGGTCCTGGCCATGGAACACACCTACATTCTCACTGAAGACCTCCCCGAAGTAGCTGCCTACAACAAGGCGACCGGACATCAGTTTCTGCACAGCATTGACTTCGGGGGTGAGATTTACATGCGTCAAGAAGGCGGGGGCCTGCTGCTTGGCACCTACGAGCACGACGGCCGGCCATGGTCGCCCCAAGAGACTCCCTGGGACTTCGGCATGCAGCTCCTCCCCCCAGATCTCGAACACATCAGCGAAAACCTTGATGTCGGTTTCGCGCACTTCCCTATCTTCGCCGATGCCGGCCTACGACAAGTCGTCAACGGGCCATTTACCTTCTCTCCCGACGGCAATCCACTGCTCGGACCGGTCCGAGGACTTCCGGGTTACTGGTGCGCCTGTGCTGTGATGGCTGGCTTATCCCAGGGCGGCGGGGTGGGACTAGCACTAGCCAATTGGATGACAGACGACGACCCGGGCTTCGACATTTGGGGAATGGACGTCAGTCGGTACGGCGATTTTGCAACATCGGCCTATACGAGAGCCAAAGTCAACGAAAACTATGGGCGTCGATTTCGAATCACCTACCCAAACGAATTTCTCCCAATTGGCCGACCGTTACAAACGACCGCTGTGCACGATCGGTGGAGCGAATTCAACGCTGTATGGGGAGATTCGTACGGCCTGGAAGTACCCCAATGGTTCCAGCATCCTGGACTGGACCCCATCGAAGAGCTGACATGGCATCGATCAAACGCGTGGGATCGTGTCGCTCAAGAAAGTGACCTCGTCCGGAACTCTGTTGGGGTGACAGAGACGTCTGGATTCTCCAAGTTTCGATTTAGCGGCCCCGGAGCTCGCGATTTCCTTTCATGGGTGCTTGCTGGACGCATTCCCCGCCACGGACGGCTCTCTTTGACTCCAATGGTCAACTCGAACGGCGGTCTGATCGGAGACCTCACCGTTGGGTGCCTGCCTCCCTCGCATGGTGAACCAGAAGGACCCGCCGGAACCGTCGTCGGTGGCGCAACATCCAATGTTGATGAGCTGGAACAATTCTTTGTCTTCGGCTCGGGCGTCGCCGAACGCTACTACGAACGTCATTTCGATCGGATGCTCGCGGAGTGGAAGGGCGAACCGGCACGGTATCGGACTTGCGGCTATGAACTGGCGGGCCTATCGATAGCTGGACCGAATAGCCGAGAGCTTCTTAAACGTTGCGTCTCAGTAGATGTGTCCAACGAAGCATTTAGATTCATGGCATTTCGGCGGATGGAAGTCGGGTTCGCCCCCACAATCGCGGGTCGACTGACCTTTACCGGGGACCTCGGATACGAATTCTGGGTTCCGGCTAGTTACCAACGCTATCTATTAGATCTCCTACTCGAGGAGGGACGCGACTTTGGAATTCAGCCCTTTGGAGCAGCCGCATTAGACAGTCTGCGCCTTGAGAAAGGATTCGGCTCATGGGCCCGCGAGTATCGTCCGATCTATGACCCATATGAGGCGGGACTTGACCGGTTCATCGATTCAACTAGCGACTTCGTAGGCGCCGACGCACTATCGGAAGCCAAAGGAAGGGCACACAGGAAAACTCTGCGCTGTTGGACCATCGACCTGCCCCAAGACAAAACTGCGGCTGACGTACTCGGGGACGAACCAATCTGGCATGCCGGAACCGTTGTCGGGTGGGTGACCTCAGGCGGGTACGCCCACCACTCCGGTCTGTCAGTAGCTCTGGGTTACGTTCCCGCTGAGCTTGGCTCAATCTCAGAAGGCTGGCAGATAGAAATTCTCGGCGTACTACGCGACGCCACCCTGCTCACCGAGCCCCTACTCGATCCATCCGGCACGCGCATGAGGAGCTGAGATGCCAAACAAGATCACCTCCAGTCTCCAAGCAGCGTTGCAGCGACACGCCACTTCACAGGCAATCCAACGACTCGGCGATGGAACACCGGAATTCATCAGCGCCGCCAACGAAGGACATCATCTCAACATTGGGCCGGGGGAACCATGCATCTCCGAATGGAAACAGGCGGGATTAGAGCTACCTGATCTGCCAACGATGCGGCAATACCGACTCGACAGGCTTGTACAGACACTCCAGCAATACGACTACGGCGGCATTCTGCTCTTTGATCCGCTAAACGTCCGATACGCCACTGACACCACCAACATGCAGTTGTGGGTGATGCACAACGGCGCCAGATACGCCTATGTCTCAGCTGACGGTCACGTAATAGTTTGGGACTACACGAACACCGAATTCCTGAATGGCCACAGCCATGTCGTGGACGAAGTGCGGCCAGCAGTCGGTGTCAGCTATTTCCTGTGCGGGCCCAGGTATGAAGAAATCGCTCAACGCTGGGCCGATGAGATCAACGCGGTGGTTCACCAACACCAGCGAGGACATCTGCGCCTCGCGGTAGACATGCTCCATGGCCCAGGGCATCAGCTTCTCGCTCAGTCAGGTCTGGAGATCGGATTCGGCTACGAGGTGATGGAAGAAGCCCGGCGCATCAAAGGAGCGGATGAACTCAAAGCAATGCGCTGTGCGGTCCACAGTTGTGAAACCACAATGCTGGAAATGAAAGAGGCCCTCCGCCCGGGAATGACCGAACGCGAACTCTGGTCGATGCTCCATGCCGGCAACATTCGTCGCGCCGGAGAATGGATCGAAACTCAGCTCCTCGCATCGGGACCGCGAACCAACCCGTGGATGCAAGAAGCCAGCAGCCGAGTCATCGAAGAAGGCGACCTAGTCGGTTACGACACCGATCTTGTCGGCGCTTACGGAATGATGTGCGATATTTCACGCACCCTCCTAGCCGGGGACCAGCCACCAAACCCCCAACAAGCCAACCTGCACGCGATTGCCAATGAGGTCATCGCCGCCAACTGCGAGTTACTGACACCCGGCCGGTCGTTCCACGATCTAACCCATCGGGCCCTGCTCCCAGATCCAGACAGGTATCGACACTATTCCTGTCTGTTTCACGGGGTCGGCCAGTGCGACGAATACCCAGACATTGTCATGCCAGCGTCTTGGGCAACTAGCGGTCACGATGGTGCACTTGAGACCGGCATGGTGCTCACTGTTGAGTCATTCGTGGGGAGCCGCGCCGGAGGCGAAGGGGTAAAGCTAGAAATCCAGGTCCTGGTGACCGACGAGGGCCCAGAACGCCTCGACTATTCGTCGCTGGAATTAAGCGATTAGCTATCAGCTACCTGTTCCACAAAAAGGTCCATCGTTCGTAAAGCCTCATCGCCAGTGATATCGCCCCAAGCCGGTGAAATCGTCACGTGATCCAAGCCGGATTCCTCCCCGAGCTTCTCGAAGTATTCACGCACACGCGATGGAGACCCGGCGATCAACGATTCCGTTCCGTGAGCCATATCGACATCTCCCAGAAAGCTGGGAACAAGAATTGGAGGCCACAGGTCATACTTCCGCATCAATTTCGTGAGATTACCGTCAAAGCGCTGCCATGCCCGCTCCCCAATTGCAATGGCTTCCTCATCGGTCGGGGCGAGGACCACGCGCCGCAAGGTCGAAAGTAACGGTGTGTGGCCACCCGCCTTACGACCATCAGCTTCCCTCAGATACGACTCGACCTGCCCGGGGATCACCGAAATCGGTCCAGGGAGGATCGTGCTTGCACCTAATTGAGCCGCAGTCGATAACGTTCCGGGCCGCCACAGGGGTGGATGGGGAGTCTGGTACGGGCCAATCTCTAAAGGACGCTCCACCGAGGACCAGTACTTGCCCTGGTAGCTGAATAAACAGCCAAGGCCCTCCGTAGCGGCAAGTCGCATCGCAGACAGCACGAAATCCAAGCTTTCTTCGGTCCTAGCGGCTGCTTCTTCGCTCGGCACACCCCACAGCAACTGCTCGGCCGGACTGACCCCTTTACCGAACCCAATTTCAAGCCGACCTTCACTCAAGTGGTCGAGCATGCACAGCTCTTCATACAGCCGCATCGGTTCATAAAACGGGAGTAAATGAACCAATGACGCCACCTTGATTCGTTTGGTGCGTTGAATCACGGCACTGAGAAACACGTTGATGCTCGGCGCAATATCGAGTGGCGAGTGGTGGTGTTCTGACTTGAACCAATGAGTGAACCCGGCCTGATCCGCCCGTTCCGCTAACTCCAGGTGATATTGGTAGGACTCAGCAATAGAGGTCGACCCGTCGTTTTCGAGTTGGTCGAACAATGCGTAATCAAGTTGGATACTCATTCGATCAGCTCAGGAAGCACCTGGGGAGCCGCTGACGCCGACACCCGGGCAAGGCCGCCATCAACAACCAGAGTCTCCCCCGTCACATATCTTGAACTATCGGTCGCAAAGAAAGTGACAACGTCAGCGATGTCATCACCGAAACCCCACCGTTTCAGCGCGATCTGCCCCTCCATCTCCTCGATCAACCCAGGGATAGTGTTTCGGCTTTCCTCCCAGATAGCTGTCGCTATCAGGCCCGGAGCGATTGAGTTCACCCGAATTCCGTCAGGCCCCCAGTCCGAAGCCAGAGCTCGAGTCATAGCGTCAACAGCACCTTTAGTGCCCGCGTAAGCAACGCGTGCTCCAGGGCCCCGAACTCCAGCGACCGAGCTGACGTTGATGATGGAACCACCACCTCGCCGCTTCATGGAATCGGCGAGACCAATGGATAATGTGAGAAGAGACCGGACGTTGACAGCGAACACCAAATCGATGTCTTCTTCAGTCAACTTTTCGGGCATCCTACGCATCGGAATTCCGGCGTTATTCACCAGTACGTCAACCCCGCCCACTTCGTTGAGAATTCGGTTCGCTAACTCGGTCCCGGCTTCCGGTTTCGCCAAATCCGCTGGGATGACGATTGGTTCGTTCTCCAATTCCCCAGCTACACGCTCCAAATCATCGACCGTGCGGCCGGTCAGGATTACTTGGCCTCCGATCGCGTCCAAAGCCCGAGCGCTCGCCTCACCAATACCTCTACTTGCCCCTGTGACAACGGCAACTTTTCCTCTGAGATCGCTCATTCTTGGACGCTACCGCGAACTACTCGTCCTTGACGGCCCCCGCAACTAAGAAGTCGTAAAAGGCGGTCATCGCAGAATCTAACGCTGCGCCTGATTTCCACTCACGAATCAGCGTCGTATTTTGCGCCAAGTCGGCCACCCGCAACGACGCATCCGACGGATGGTACAGATCGTTCCCTTCAAAGATTAGTAAGGGTGTTCCAACCGACGAAACGAAAGTTTCATCAACATTGAAGAGAAACTTGTCCGAGTCATACATATTGCTCCGAAACTGTGCCCAAACGTCCTCGCCTACATCGGGGCGAGCACTTGAGAGCGGCTTCGCCCAGGAATCGAACATCTGGTGGAACGCTTCGCGGTTGTTACTCAGGCCAATGGTTTGGAAAAGCACTCCACCAGCAACTCGTTCCGGCGCGGTTTCGATCAGGCCCATCACGTACGGCCCACCGATACACATTCCCACCGCGTGAAACTCGTCCACTCCTAAGTGATCAAGCAGCGCCAACTGGTCTCGGGTGTAAGTGGCCCAACCATCGGATGCAGCGATGGGTCCGCTAGACCTTCCAGCATTTCGTTGGTCCATGGCTATCACCCGAAAATTCTCTTTTAGCTGGCTAATTGGGTTCCACGGTGTGGATTCCCAAAACGAAGCAGCCGATTGCATGCCGCCCGGCGCAATCAGCAGCACCGGAAAACCGCTGCCGTATTCATCAAAGTGAATTTCTGTGTTGTCATATTCAAAGCAAGCCATGCCCCAATTGTCGCGCATAGCTATTCTCGTTTGCGATGCATCTTCTTCAAGGCGACGACGGTGAACACGGAGTGCTCCACGACTTTGGAGGAGACGGCCCTCCCCTCTTACTCACTCATGGGAATGGGCTCAACGCCGCAATGTGGACGACGGCCCTACCGGTGCTACAAAGACACCGCCATTGCTTCGGGTTGGACTTCCGCGGCCACGGCGCCTCCCGTACACAAATTCCCCCACTCGACGTCGAGCGTTCCCACCTGGTCACAGAGATCCTGTTAGCGGTGGCGGTTATCGACGAGGGCCCTATAGACGCAGTCGGACACTCGCTGGGCGGGGCAACTCTTGTTCGAACAGAACTCGAAAACCCAGGCACGTTTCGGCGTATGTGGCTCTTTGAACCGGTAATGGTTCCCGAGGAGTTTGAGCGACCCGACGGCGACCACCCCCTCGTCATTGCCGCTCGCCGACGCCGGAATGAGTTTCCCTCGTTGGATTCTTTCGTGGAACGTCTGCGCAGTAAGCCACCGTTTTCGCAATGCGAAAAAGCCGCAGTTTGGGGCTACGCAACACTCGGAACGCAAGAGACGGCAGGTGGGGTTTCGTTGACTTGCTCGGGGGAAGTCGAAGCTCAAATCTTTAGCTCAGCAACAGCGACTGACTTCACAGAATTGAAATCAATCACGGCACCAACAGTGGTGGCAAGGGGTGAGGTGCTCGGTACCGGGAATGAAATGCCTCCAGCAATGGCCGAGCCAATCGCAGCGCATCTCGGATCCGGAACACTATTACCAATGGATGGGCTGACTCATTTTGGACCAATGGAGGCAGGCGCACGCGTTGGTGACGCCATTATCGCTCATCTACTTGATTGAGGTCAGGCAGCTGACGGCAGAGTGTCGGGATCTATCTCATATAGATCGACAACATTCCCCCACACCATCGCCTCCTTTTCTTCCTCTGGTAAACCCTCAAGGATCTCGTCAAGAATCGGTCTCGAATTAGGCCATATCGAGTCGTGATGTGGGTAGTCGTTACCCCATAAAAGGTTACTCACACCAATCGCGTGACGAGTCGCTATGCCTTCTCGATCGTCCTCAAAGGTCACCCAAAAATTTCGATCAAAATACTCCGATGGCTTCATGGTTAATTCGTCGGAAACCTCCCACGGCGTTCGATATGCGGCATGGTCCAACCGTTGCAGGGCGTGTCCCACCCAGCCAGTTTCGTATTCGCTTATTACGAATTTCAGTTCAGGGAAACGTTCGACCACACCGCCGCAAATGATATCGATCATGGTGTTAACGGCGGTCGTGTGAGCAAGGGTGTAGCCCTTTAGATGCCCCCCTGGGGTCCCCCAATGCTTAGGAAGCCCACCGTCGAGGGTCTGCCCGGTAAAGATATGCATCGTGAGCGGAACACCGTATTCCTGGGCCCGAGCCCAGAAAGGATCGAAAGCCGGGTCACAGTACGGCAACGCCGGATCGACATGAGTCGGGATAGCGAAACCCCGTACCCCGCGCCCAGCGGACCGGTCTATTTCAGCTATCGCTCTATCCACGTCAGGAAGAGGAAGGCATCCGATTCCGATTAGCCGGTTTCGGTCCACGGAGCAGTAGTCCAGTACCCAGTCGTTGTGCTGTTGAAAAGCGACATCGCGCACTTCAGCATCGGGAATGGCGAAGGTAAACATGCTGAGACTGGGATACATGACTTCACCCACGATGCCATCAGTGATTTGTTCCTCCAATCGAGCGGCAGGGTTCATGACCCCCGGATTGAATCCGTCGTAGCCCATCGCTATTCGCTCGTGAGTCGCCGGATCATCAAGTCGAGCACCCGCTATTCCAAGGCGGCCTACGGGCAACGTCTGCATTCCTCCAGGCAGCACCAGCCAAGTTCCAGCCTTGCCTTGATAGTCCTTTTCAATGAAAGGCGCCCGATCACCAAATTTGTCAGTGAGGCCGTCGTAGATTTCGGCTGCTTCAACCACATGCGAGTCACAGGAGTAGTACCGCATAGATTCCCCCTTAAGCGCCGTGCGCCCAACGTCTTTTGAGGCAACCGTATCAGCCCAGACTCCGCCTATTCGAAGAGATGGCTTCACGGCTCTGAGCCAAAATCTGGCAGAAGCGGTAGTTGAGCGCGCTGATCAGCGCCACTTCTCGACAAGCCGAGCCATCTCGACCGCGACGAGTGCCGATTCCTCTCCTACGTTATGACCACCAGCTTCTTCGGACCGAGCCAACCCCTGGGCCCGCGACTCAACAGTCAAGACGCCGAAGGCGATCGGAACTCCCGTCTCTAGCTGGACTGTTTGCACACCGGTTGCCACTGCAGCAGAAACAATTTCATAATGAGTGGTTTCGCCTCGAACCACGGCACCGACCGCGATAATTGCGTCAAATGCCGACGATCGCGCTAGCGCTTGGCAGGCTAAAGGAATTTCAAAGCATCCGGGAACCGACACGCTTTCGGTAATGTTCGCGTCAAGCATCGCTAAACCCCGCTCAACACCGTTGAGTAAGCGGATGACAATCTCCGAGTTCCACAAAGCACTGACAACAGCAATCCGAAGGCCCTCGCCAGTCAACCCAGCGGGAGGGGAAGCTCGTTGGTCGTCGCTCGCCATAGCTAAAACGTTATCGAAGGCGACATCAGTTCCCATTAAGCACCTAACGTCGAATCATGATCTTGTCGGCCGAACAGGAAGCAGTTCGCCTTTCAGCTAGAAAGTTTGCCGTTGGTGAGATCGCCCCGCACGTGCGCGAGTGGGAAGCCTCAGGCGGTCCCCCGCGAGATCTATATCGACAGATGGGGCAGCTGGGACTGATGGGCATGATCATCGACCCTGTTTACGGCGGGTCGGGCCTAGATTTCGTTTCCTACGCCCTTTCCATCGAGGAAATCGCTGCCGTCGACGGTGGGATTAGCAACATGATGGCAGCGAACAACTCACCGGTAGCGCTCGCCATAGAGCGGTACGGTTCACCTGAGCAACGACAGCGATTCTTACCTCAGCTCTGTTCGGGCGAGTGGCTTGGTTCGATCCACTTAACCGAACCCCACACCGGCTCAGACGCTTCTGCAATTTCCACACGAGCGATCCGCGATGGAGACCAATACGTACTCGACGGACACAAAGCCCTCATTACCGCTGGATCATCTGCAGACGTCGCAATGATCGTTGCTGTAACTGGTTCCGCAGCCAATAAATCTGAAATCAGTGTTTTCGTAACGCCGACCGATAACCCCGGGTACCAGGTAGTTAGTACCGAACGAAAACTCGGTCACCGAACCAACGACACATGCCAAATTCGTTTTGAATCTATGCGAATCCCGGCCACAGACCTTTTAGGAGACGAAGGGCGCGGTTTGGCGATCGCACTCGAGGGTTTGTCACTGGGGCGAATCGGCGTAGCAGCACAATCGGTTGGTGGCGCCCGACAGGCGCTCCAGCTATCGAAACAGTACGCAGAGGAGCGCGAGACCTTCGGGAAACCGATTTTCGAACATCAAGCTATAGCTTTTCAGCTCGCGGAAATGGCTACGGAAGTAGAGGTCGCCCGACAGATGTATTTACACGCAGCCGACCTGCATGATCACGCCCTTGACTCAGCAACAGCGGCGTCAATGGCGAAGCTGTTCGCTTCGGAGATGGCTGAACGAGTCGCTTCGCGGGCCATTCAGATCCACGGCGGAGCCGGATTTCTTGAAGATCATTTAGTTGAGAAGATTTATCGCGACGTTCGCGTCTACCAGATATATGAAGGCACATCAGAAGTTCAAAAGCTTCTCATCTCTCGTCAGCTCGATTCTCTCGATATGTGACCATCCGGGTCTGACCTAGGCTGCGCAGGTGACTTCTGTGCGTGTCGCCGTGGATATAGGCGGAACCTTTACCGATGTTGCTCTCGAGACCGAAGGTCGCCTAATAACCAAAAAGCTTCTTACCACTTCCCAAGCGCCGGCCGCCGCGGTGATGGAGGGCGTCACCCACGTATTGGGTGAAGCGTCGCTCGCCCCCAGCGACGTTGATGTTTTTGTTCATGGCACCACCCTCGCGACCAACGCGTTAATCGAAAGACGAGGCGCGAAAACGGCGTTACTGACAACAGCTGGAATGCGTGATTCCATCGAAATGGCCCACGAGAATCGGTTCGAACAGTACGACCTAGCGATGATGAGACCCGATCCCCTGGTGCCTCGAGATCGTCGCATCGGCATCCCCGAACGTCTCTCGTCAACAGGCGATGTGCTGGTGAACTTGGATGAGGACTTATTAGCGTCGAAGGTAGTGGCGTTGCGCGACGAGGGCGTTGAAAGCATTGCCATCGGTTTTTTGCATAGTTACCTGGATTCGCGCCATGAGATTCTGGCCAGGGAGATCGTCGCATCGTTGTGGCCCGATGTTGCGGTGACACTTTCAAGCGAGGTTTGCCCAGAGATTCGCGAATATGAACGGTTTTCGACGGCCTGCGCAAACGCATATATTCAGCCTCTCGTTGGTGAATACCTAAATGACCTGGAATCGCGGCGGATAGAGCTTGGAATGCAGTGTCCAATGCTGTTGATGCAGTCAGGTGGTGGCTTAGGAACACTTGATGATGCCCTCCGTTTCCCGGTAAAGCTCGTTGAGAGCGGACCGGCGGGCGGCGCTCTCCTCTCTGCGGAACTCGCTCGCTCATTTCAGATCGACCGGGCGCTGAGTTTCGATATGGGGGGAACAACGGCGAAACTGTGCATCATCAACGGCGGACAACCTCGAACCTCAAGAGAGTTCGAAGTCGGACGGGAGTACCGCTTTCTCGCTGGGAGCGGCATACCTCTGCGGCTACCGGTTATCGAGATGGTCGAAATCGGCGCGGGAGGCTCCTCTATTGCTCGGCTAGATGATCTCGGCCGAATTTCTGTCGGCCCGTTAAGCGCCGGCAGCGATCCCGGTCCCGCCTGCTATGGCCGAGGTGGGGTCTCTCCGACAGTGACCGACGCCGATGTCGCTCTTGGTCGAATCCTGCCGGATCGATTCGCTGGGGGCGACTTGACCTTCACAAAAGAAGCCTCCTTCACCGCAATCGAATCTTCTCTGGTCACAGACGACGGGTTTGATCTGGATACCGCGTTGCTGGGAATAGCTGAAGTCGTAGACGAAAATATGGCAACAGCAGCCCGGGTCCACGCAATCGAACAAGGGTGCGATATCACCAAAGGAACTCTCATCGCCTTTGGCGGAGCAGCTCCCCTTCACGCCGTCCGTGTTGCCGAAAAACTTGGTATCGAAGACATCTTGATACCCAGCGGTGCTGGCGTCGGTTCCGCAATAGGGTTCCTCCACGCACCCGCCTCCCACGAAAACGTGCGAACGCGACATCTTCGACTCGATGATCTCGTAGTGGAAGAGCTGTCCTCGATGCTCGCAGAAATGCTCCAAGAAGCAGAAGACGTGGTCCGCAGAGCAGCAAAACACGCAGAGCTAACACAAGCCGCTAAGGCGTTCATGCGCTACAGGGGCCAGGGCCACGAGATAACAGTCGATCTGGACCTTCAAGAGATTTTCCAAACTCCGGCGCCCGACGGATCGCATCTTCAAAAAGTGCTTGAAGAAGCGTTTGTTGATGAATACCGTCGCCTCTACGGAAGGGAGATAACGGGTCTCGGCGTCGAAGCCCTTAGCTGGGTAGTCACTGTTACCTCCGTTGAGGACGAGAGGCCCCTTGAAAACACCGAACGACCCCTCCCAACTGCCACCGATCTGCCAACGGTGCTGGTTTCAGATATCGCCACGGGAGTGAGTGGTCCGGCATCTGTAATCGACCGCGATGATCTCGCAGGAGTCCGAATTGAAGGTCCAGCGCTCATAGTGGAAGACCAAACAACCACCGTGCTTCCCGCGAATTACGAAGGATGGCTCACAGAGAGCGGACACCTCCAAGTGCGCCGTCAGAAAGCGACGCTCAATCACAACGACCGCGAAACCTCTCACAAATTGCAGGATTTGCAGCGGGACATCATGTGGAATCGATTGATCGCTGTCGTGCAAGAACAAGCAACGACGCTCGTCAGATCCGCTTTTTCTACCTCAACCAGAGAAGCTGGTGATCTGTCAGCCGGTGTCTTCGATCCCCAAGGTCGAATGTTGGCGCAATCGATCACAGGGACACCCGGACATGTGAATTCAATGGCAGCCTCGGTCCAACACTTTCTTGATGTCTTCCCTGCCCACACAATGCGACCTGGAGATATCTACCTCACCAATGACCCATGGAAAGGGACGGGTCATCTATTCGACATAGTGGTCGTCACACCAGTTTTTCGACAAGACCAAATTGTTGCCCTGTTCGCATGCACCAGTCATGTCGTTGATATAGGCGGCGTCGGGTTCAGTTCTGCGTCCCGCGAAATCTTCCATGAGGGCCTACAGCTGCCGATAATGCGTTTCGCCGTCAACGAAATATTTGACCCCAATGTCGTTTCCATCATCGAAACGAATGTTCGCGACAGCGTGCAAGTCATGGGTGACATCTACTCCCTGGCTGCATGCAATCGTGTCGGGGCGGATCGTTTGCTTGACATGATGGCCGAATACGACCTTGAGGACTTAGAGGTTCTGGGCGATTACATAATTCGGACTTCACGGTCAGCGATGCTCGAAGAAATCCGGGCGCTCCCGCAGGGCTCTTGGACCTCGTCCATGCGAGTTGACGGCGTCGATGAACCGTTGGACATCGTGACCGAGATGTCCATCACGGGACAGGGAGTAACTATTGACTTTCAGGGAACCAGTTCCGTGCAACCCCAGGGAATCAATGTTCCGATGTCCTATACAGATGCCTACACATCGTTTGGGGTGCGCTGCATAGTTGGCCCCAATATTCCCAACAACGCTGGGTCTTTAGAAGTCATCCGAGTGATCGCCCCGGAAGGCTGCATTCTCAACGCCCAAAGGCCAGCAGCGGTAAACATTCGCCACGTGATGGGGCAAATGCTTCCCGATGCCGTGTACGGATGCCTCGGCCAAGTGCTGCCGCACAAAGTCCCCGCCGAAGGCACAAGTTCACTATGGAATCTGTTGGCTAGCGGTCAATGGGACCAAGGAAGATCAGAATCCTTCATGATGATGAGCTTTAACTCGGGGGGTGCCGGCGCCCGTCCCGGCCAGGACGGGCTATCAGCCACAGCGTTTCCAAGTGGCGTGAGAAACATGCCGGTGGAAATCAACGAAGTTGTCTCACCGCTGATTTTCTGGCGAAAGGAATTTCGAGCCGATTCCGGAGGTGATGGTGAATTCAGAGGCGGTCTCGGCCAAGTCGTTGAACTCGGCCACAGAAGCGATGGAGAATTCGTCTTCAGCGCAACTTTTGAGAGAGTCCAACATCCCGCTCGCGGCCGACACGGCGGGGGGAACGGGATGACCGGGCGGTTGACACTGGACGATGGTACGCCAGTGTCAGCAAAAGGGAATACGCTCGTTCCGTCAGGACGCCATCTAATCATTGAGTTCCCAGGCGGTGGAGGCCTCGGGAACCCCAGCGAGCGCAGCAGTCAAGCTCGAGAGCGTGATCGACGGTTGGGGTACGTCACGGACGACAAGAAAGAGGGCAAGTAGGAGATGTCAAACACCACCAGTCAATTGCCTCTCGACGGTATTCGCGTTTTTGAGCTCGGGATCGCCATTGCGTCGCCCTTCTGCGGCCGGCTCATGGCCCACTTCGGCGCGGACGTAATCAAGATCGAATCCCAACTCAGTCCCGATGTGGTGCGGATTATGGGGTCGGCTTGGGTTAGAGAACGCGACGATCTCGCTGCTGCCGCACCTGATACAAGCCCATATGTGCCTGAAATGAACGCTTCAAAGCGAAGTGTCGGACTAGAGCTGAAAACCGACGCTGGACGGGACGCAGCCCTTCGCCTTATAGCCGAATGCGATGTGTTTCTCGCCAACTTCGGAGCCCGAGCTCTCGCAGAGTTGGGCCTCGACTACGAATCAGTCGCGGCAATTAACCCGAATATTGTCTACGTGCAGTTACCGGGCTTCGGAAGTGACCCCGCAATGCCCTACTACCCGTTCGTGGCATGGGGCCCCAATCAAGCACCGCTCGTGGGCCTCGACGACTTCACTGGTCATGCAGCCGATCCTCCCGCTGGAATAGCGACCGTCGCTCCCCCCGACTACATGTCGGCCCTCCACGCGACAATAGCGACGCTTTCCGGACTTGAGCAGCGAGAGATGACAGGGGAAGGAGTACACGTTGACATCAGCCAATTCGAAACCACACTCGCGCTCCTTGGCCCCTTTGTCATGGACTACGACCTAACCGGGACCGTTCACAGTCGAATCGGGAATCACTCATTGTGGGGTGCACCTCAGGGCGTATATCCGTGTGCGGGGCATGAGCGGTGGGTCGCTATTACGGCGACGGATACCGAAAGTTGGGTGGCCCTCTCATCGCTGATGGGAACTAGCGGTAACGAATTTGATGAAGCGGACCACCGAATGGCTCACCGAGAAGAGCTTGATCGGCTGATCAGTGATTGGACGAGCGGTTTCGACGCTCACGATCTCGCTCACCGACTGCAAAATGCCGGTGTAGCGGCCCACGTCGTTTCAACCAACGAAGATCTACTTCATGACACCCATACCATGAGCCGCAACTGGTACCAGGTTGCTCCACACAGTCGTCTTGGGCGAGATCTTTTCAGCGGCTGCGCCGTGAAGTTGAGTGATACCCCGGGACGTTGGACTGATGCAGGGCCCTCAATGGGTCAGCACACGCGAGAAGTATTGTCTGACGTTGCGGGCATGTCCGACAACGAGGTCTCCGAACTGGTAGCAGCGAACGGTGCGTTCGAGCAGATCGAGCCGGAAACCCTGGTTTCGCGTCCATGGAATGATTGGATTCACCTCTTCCTACCGGGCGTCGACGACGCTAGGGATCTGTAATGGCGGGCCCATATAGCGGCGTGCGGGTGGTTGACACCACTGGTTTGGCAGGCGCCTACGCGACTCGCCTGTTTGCTGGACTGGGGGCAGAAGTCATTCGACTTGAGCCACCGCATGGCTCACCGCTGAGGACACTCGCACCGTTTGCCGAGTCGATCGAACCACCTGAGAACAGTCTCTGGTGGGCCTATCTCGGGATGGGAACCCAAAGTGTGGTTGTTGATCCTGACGACGGAGATGCGCTCGCACAAATATTGTCCGAAGCCGACGTCGTGTTTGAGGATCGACTGCCCGAGCAGTCACCGATAGCGGCGGACCTTCTGCCCGACACCGCCATCAGAACCACCATCGTGCCCTTTGGATTGACCGGCCCCAAACGCTCGTGGAAAACCTCCAACCTTGTCAGTTGGGCGGCCTCTGGGGTTCTGTACGCCACCGGCTTTCAAGACAGGGTGCCTGTGGCCCCAGCTGGGCACCTTCAGCTCGCCCTGCACGCATCCGCCGCTTCTGCACTAGTGGGGACACTTCTCGCCTTACGTGCGAGACGTACAAGCGGCACAGGCCAGGAGGTGGAGATCTCTATGCATGAAGCGGCCTTGATGTTCGCTCCCGAAACAGGCGTTCCCGTTTTCCTGGATGACCGAGTTCATCGGGAACGGTCGGGAAACAGACGAGATCTCGGCCGCCCTTTCGGTCTGTATCCGTGTAGTGACGGCTTCGTGTCCATCATCGTGTTAATGCCCCGGCACTGGAACGCAATGGCCGAGTGGGTAGCCGAGACGACCGGTAATGAAACCATCATGGAGGAAGTCTTCCAAGATCTTGGGGTCAGAATGGAGAGTCAAGACCTGATCGACACATGGGTAGAAGAACTGACTGTCGGTCGGACTCGACTTGAGCTGTTTACCGAAGGGCAGCGGCGCGGAATTCCTATTACACCGGTAAACACCGTCAGTGCTCTAGTCGACGATCCGCATCTTCTTGCAGCTCAGTTCTGGAGCAAAACTCAGTTACCCAACGATGTCGAAGTTACGGTTCCCGGCGCTCCGTTTAGAACCAACAGCGACTGGTGGAATATCACACCAGCGCCATTGCTTGGCCAACACACTGAGACGTATCTGGGATGAGTTCACCCCACGAGGTGGAATCGTAACCCGCTGATTTCGACGGTTTGCTCATAACACTGCAAGCCGTATTTCGCTGCACGCTCCAGAACAATCTCAGGCGTTGGCACTTTCACAGTGATGCCTCCCAGCCCTTCAGGGCGTCCATCTGATGGTTCGATAAAGGTCACCGGCCCATCGGTGGTCGGAATCGTCGGATCGCCATCGACGATTTCGGTGGAGACACCGAGCACCTCAGCCCACCTCAGCGCCAGGACCATCGGTTCAGGAGTCTGTATTTCTGCGCCGCAGATGGCGGTAGCGAATTCGGTGTTGCGGTGACTCTGCCATTCTCTTTCGACGGGCCACCAATCCCCATCCGGCTCATGTTCGTTTTCACACCATCGCAATTCAACAAGGCATCCAGGCAAGTCTTTCGGGTGAATGTGTATCGCTTCGCTTTCTTGTTCGCTGATGTCACCCGCTGCCACCACCCGCACATCAAGCTCAGCCAGACGTTGTTGATGTAGCGCATAGTCCGACCGGGGAACTTGGAACAAGAGCATGTAGCCGCCGGGTCCACCTCGTCGCTGCAAATAGCGGCCACCCGCTGTTGTTGGCCCGTCCTCTAGCGGCACTACCAACTCGAGGAACTGGTTGCCGATCGGCATCACAAAGTTCCTTAGACCGAAAATACTCACTCCGGCTTCGCGGGCGGGGCGGTGTCCTGGGTCGCGGTATGCGACTCCAAGTTCGAACACTACCGAAAGTGCATCTTCGGTTCGTTCGTACTCATTGCCAATGATCGCGACTTGTCGGAGCCGTAACGTCATCTGATTCCCTCGATTTTCTTTGCCTAATTCGTTCAGTCCAGCAAGGCTAGAGCTATGACTGCAACCGCATTCGATGTGTTTGTAGTCAACAACCGTGAAAGCAATCGCTTCGAACTCTGGGAGCGGGCGCCCGAGGGCAACCGGATGGTGAGTTTCCTTGACTACGAAAGTCAAGAAAACAGGTTTGTTATCCCCTGGGTCGAAACTGACCCGGTGCGCCGAGGGGAGGGGTTCGCCGACCTTCTAATAGCCGAAGTTCTCAACCAGATCGACAGAGAAAATAGTTTGGTTGTTCCTTTGTGTCCCTTTGCTGCCAAACATATTGCTGATCGCCCTGAGCGTCATCATCTACTGGCTCCCGTCGAGGACTGAACAAGCAGTCCTCTGCCTCAACGCGTTGAGAAACCCTGAAAAACACTACTTCCGCAAAGGTGTCATCACTTCAGCGATGAACAGGTCCGCTTCTGCCGATGACTGTGGGTGCCCGAAATCCAAAACAAAGTGATTCATCCCCAGTTCGATCAACTGAGCTAAGAACTCTCGAAATTCGTTGGCTTCGGATCCATTGGTTGGCAGAGGTCGTTCTATGGTCAGTGAGAATTCGATGTCGGATTGTGATCGACCCAATCGGTCAAGCTCCTCCAAGACGATCTGCGTTTTCCTAACCAAGGACGCTGTGTCCCCTCTCCAGACGGTGTTCCATATGTCGGCATGGCGCGCTGCTAGCGGCAAGCCAATCTTTTCGCCGGAAGTCCCAATGCAGATTGGAGGGGGCACAGTGGGTAAAGGAGGCGCTGACGCCCCGTCGATGTGGAAGAACTCGCCCTCAAAGCTCGGCTCCGCTTCCGACCACATCGACCGACAAATCTTGATCGTCTCTTCAAGTTGGCGAAATCGGACACTGGGGCGAGGGAAGTCATACCCATAGGCCAAATACTCATCTTCGCGCCACCCTGCTCCAATACCCAAAATGAACCGATTGCCGCTAAGAAACTGCAATGTTGCCGCCATCTTGGCGGTAAGGGCGGGTGGTCGGTACCCGACACCGAGCACATGATGACAGAGATCGATGTCAGGGAACTTGGCCGCGCACCAAATCAACGTGGTCCAAGCCTCCAGGAAAGGGTCGGTCTTCTTGTCGAATCCATAGAAATGGTCGGCAATCCATAAGCTGTCAAATTCTGGGGTGATCGACGGGAGAATGTGTTCGCACTGGTACTGCACGATGGGTTGGTAGTCGCTCCATCTGTTGCCTATCACTGGTGATAGCCAACCAAACTTTGGAGAACTCAAACCGCTCGTCATTCACCCACCTCCACCGAGCGTCAGCTGTTAACGGTCGTTCGCCAGCCGTGCAGGTCATCGCTACGTCCATTCTGGATCGCAACGAGGCTTTCTCTGAGGCGCAGTGTGTTAGGGCCAGGCTGGCCGTCGCCGAAGACAATGTCGCTATCGCCGCCGAGAATCGTGCCGACGGGGGAAAGTACGGCTGCCGTGCCGGAAAGAAACGCTTCGCCGCGGCCCGCCCATTCCTTCAATTCGCTGAGCGCTATAGGTCGCTCGTCCACCTCATATCCCAGATCCGCAGCAAGCGCTAAAACCGATGAACGGGTGACTCCATGCAAAAACGAACTGTCGAGTTGTCTAGTTAGCACTCTTTCGTTGTCTGCCAAGAAAAAATTGGCTGCCCCGGTCTCGGTGATGTCTCCTCCGGTAGCGAACAGAATTTGGTCAACAGCAGAGTTCTGCGCCATAGCGTCCAAGGTCGGCGCAAGCGCCATGGCGTAGTTAGCGCCCGACTTCACCATTCCAAACTGTGGCGTGGTCCGCGGAATCTCTTCTTCAATCAGAAGGGTTAAGGGTCGGACGCCGCCTTTGAAATAGTCACCAACAGGGCAATTAACAATAAATAGAAGTGCCTCCGAGCTCGGTGTCGCCGCCGCCCCAATGTTGGGTTCTGTACCAATGATTGTCGGTCGAATGTAAAGCGATCCTGGTGCCGGAGGAACCTCCCCAACGTTCGCCTCCACTGAATCGACGATCATTTGCCGCAACGTCGTTGTGTCCGGGACAGGTAAGCGAAGCTGTTCAGCGCTTTGTCGCATTCGAGCCACGTGATCATCGAGACGGAAAATCGCCAACGACCCATCATCTTGCCAATGAGCCTTCAACCCTTCGAAGACTGCACTCGCGTAATGGAGCGCGTGCGCGGCTGGACTGAGAGAAAAGTCACCGTAGGCCTCGACAGCTCCCCCATATTGGTAGACACCATTTTCGCTGTGGGCTGTTGCCATCCAATCGCAAAAAACTGTGCCAAATGGGACCGTCATTGGATCAGGTTTCTCAGTCACGACAACTCCCTTCGAAGGCGTGACTCTAGCTCACGGTGCGTCACAGTCGAATCGATTCGGGTGCACGGATGTACTTCAACGGGACTTTAGGTCGTTGCGTCACCTACTTTGTTCTTATGACTCAACTCACTCAATCGGTCCGGCTCGACTTCGATGACGACGTCGCGTTGATTCGTATCGACAATCCCCCAGTCAACGCGCTTAGCTATCACGTCCGTCAAGGCCTACTCGACGGAGTCACCCAAGCCGAGCAAAGCGACGCTACGTCGATTGTCGTCATTTGCGAGGGACGCACCTTCATTGCAGGTGCGGACATTACTGAATTCTCAGGGCCTCCCCAACAGCCCAGTTTGCAGGCCGCACAGGACGCTATGGAAAATTGTTCGAAACCAGTAATCGCGGCCGTGCATGGCACCGCGCTCGGCGGGGGACTAGAAGTCGCTCTATGCGCCCACTACAGAGTTGGCGTCGCGTCAAGCAAATACGGGCTTCCGGAGGTGAAGCTTGGTTTGTTGCCTGGAGCGGGAGGTACTCAACGTTTGCCGCGCATCACGGGTGCCTTGCGGGCACTAGAAATGATGACCAGTGGGGACCCGATCAACGCCGATGAGGCTTTGAATTGCGGCCTCATTGATGAAATCGTAGAAGACCTACAAGAAGGGGCAGTCACCTTTGCCAGGCGCGCCGTAGCAGAGCAGCTACCCCTGCTCCGCATTCGGGACCGTAGCGACAAACTTGCCGACATACCGGCTTCTTTGTTTGCAGATTTTCGGGCCGGCATTGCGCGTCGGACTCGCGGATTCCTTGCACCCGAATACAACATTCGCTGTGTTGAGGCGGCGGTCGGGCTCGATTTCGATGCCGGCCTTGAACGTGAGCAGGAGCTATTTCGGGACCTAATGAAAGGCACCCAGTCCAAAGCGCAACAGTATTATTTCTTCGCCGAACGAGCTGCTCTAAAGATTCCTGGACTTGCCAAAGACACCCCCACAGCGGAGGTGACGAATTGCGGAGTTCTCGGTGCGGGGACAATGGGCGGAGGCATCGCAATGAACTTCGCGAACTCAGGAATAGCCGTCACAATTGTCGAAAAGGACGAGGAGGCGTTAGAGCGTGGTTTGGCAGTTGTCCGATCCAACTACGAACGTACAGCGGCACGCGGCGGTATCAGTAGCGACGACGTTGAAAATCGGATGGGCTTAATCAGCGGCTCCACAGACATGGGCGACTTTGCCGAATGTGACCTAATCATCGAAGCGGTTTTCGAGAACATGGAGTTGAAGAAATCCATTTTCGGGCAACTGGACCAGATCTGTAAACCGGGTGCTGTCCTTGCTTCGAACACCTCTGCGTTAGACATAAACGAAATTGCATCCGCGACCGGCCGCCCCGAAGCCGTCATTGGCATGCACTTCTTCTCCCCGGCAAACGTAATGAAGATGCTGGAAGTCGTAAGGGGTGACAGTACCTCTGACACTGCGATCGCGACCGCAATGGGAATAGGCAGAACGATTGGGAAGACCCCGGTTCTTTGCGGCGTATGCCATGGTTTCGTCGGCAATCGGATGCTATTCATGCGGGGCATTGAAGCCGAAAAGATGATCCTTGAAGGGGCTCCCCCATCCCGTGTCGACCAAGTGTTGTTCGATTTTGGGTTACCGATGGGTCCGTTCGCGATGAGCGACCTCGCCGGCCTTGATATCGGATGGGATGAAGCCACGTCTTCGGGTGCGACGGTGCGTGAACTGCTCTGCGAAAGCGGCCGGCGCGGCCAAAAAAACGGGCGCGGTTACTACACCTACAACCCTGAAACTCGTGCTGCTACCCCTGACCCCGAAGTCGAGGAAATCATCCTCGCGTTCGCAGAACGGCAAGGCGTGACACGGCGCGACATTTCCGATCAGGAAATCCTGGAAAGATCCCTGTATCCGATGGTGAATGAGGGAGCGAAAATACTCGCTGAAGGCATAGCCATTCGAGGAAGCGACGTAGACGTCGTTTGGATCAACGGTTATGGATGGCCGATGTACACGGGTGGCCCCATGTTTTGGGCAGATGCCATCGGATTAGACCAAGTGGCAGAAAGAATTCGTCACTACTCCTCCACCCTTGGCGGAGATCATTGGGAAATTTCACCCCTACTTGAAACTCTTGCGTCTCAAAATGGGTCCCTTAGCACCTACGCGAATTGACAAGATCCTGTGGCCGTCGACTTTTGTGAAGTAGCCAACGAATACGTGGCCGAATTGCGCGCACGTGGCCCCGAGATCGATACCCGGCGGGCCCTCCCCCAGGACCTTGCTGACCGCCTCGCCGCGGATGGCTTCTACCGGCTCTGCACACCGACCGAACTCGGCGGGGTCGGCGCCTCACCTCAATGCTTAGCTGAGGTCTGTGAAATCCTCGCAACCGGCAATGGTTCAGCCGCCTGGTGCGTGTTCATTGGAGCGACCTCCCAGTACATGTTTCCTGCAGTGTCACAGCAATTGCTGCAGGAGTTGCTAGAAAACCCGAACGTAGTCACCAGCGGCGTGTTCGCCTATTCCGGCACTGCCGTCCGGCTCTCCGAGGCGTCCCCATCGACCTGGCGCATTGATGGTCGATGGGATTGGGGTTCTGGGTGCCAAAACGCGACTTGGATTTCTGGCGGAGTCATAATGTGCGACGCCGACGGAAACCCAATTCCTGATCGCCACGACCGCCCGACCGAAGCCAGAGCGTTCTTTAAACCAGCCGAAATCGACATTCTTGACAACTGGCACACGAGTGGACTGCGAGGGACGGGATCCAACTCCTATATTGCCAGCAACCTCGAGCTGCAGGAGTACCGAATCGCCACCGTCGAATCACTCCGAGCCTCTCCTCTGGCGGATCTACCGATTTACCGATTCCCTCGATTCGGATACCTGGCCCTCCCCATAGGCGCCATCTCCCTAGGAATGGCACGTGACTCAATAGACGAAGCCCTCGGAGTTGCTAAAGCCAAAACACCTACCGGATCCGGCCGTACGCTCTCGGCCCGTCCCGCTTTCCACCGCCAAGTCGCCCTCGCTGATGCGTCTCTACGAGCTGCGAGGAGTTCATTCTACGCCGACATCCAACAAGCCTGGACTGAGGCCCAACAACAGATCGGGGAGCTCGAAACCCGTCGCCTTCTTCGATCTTCCATCATTCATGCCGTAACCGCTTCTATGAACGTTGTCGACCAGATGTACACCGCCGTCGGTGGGACTTCGGTTTTTGAAGACTCACCGTTGCAACGGCATTTTCGGGATATTCATGTCGCTTCCCAACACATGATGGTCGCAGAACCGGTTATGGAGTTAGCTGGCCGGGTGATGAGCGGCGTAGACGACGACGCCCTTGGGCTATAAATGCCTTAGGGTCAATTTGGGGAGTCCTTGATGACCACCATCGATACTGGAAAACATCACAGCTTTACTCGAAGTTCTCGCCCCGAAGCGACGCTTGATCACGAAAGTGAACGGCTGACGCGCAAACGCGAAACTGCTTTGGGCTATCGAATTATGGCTTCGTGGGGGTGGGGAGCAGACGGTTCAGGCCACATCACGGCCCGAGATCCCGAACACTCTGATTGCTTTTGGTTACTGGGATACGGAATCCCGTTTAGTGAAGCAACCATCGATGATCTAGTTCTGGTCAACCACTCGGGTCAGATAGTCGAAGGCGCACATGACATCAACCCTGCAGCGCTTTGCATTCATGGACCAATTCACGCCGCCCGCCCCGACGTGGTCGGGGCAATCCATACTCACACTCCGTACGGGACCCCTTTCTCCGCTTTGGCCGCCCCTTTACCGATGACTAGCCAGGAAGCCGTTGTCTTTCATGGCCGACAAGGAGTGTTCGACGGCGAAGAAGTGAACGTGACCGATCTAGCGACTGGTGAAAAAATCGCCACTGCTCTAGGGGACGGGAGACTTGTCGTTTTAGCCAACCATGGCCTGTTGACTGTCGGAACCACGGTGGCTTCCGCTATCGGGTTCTATCTCAACGCAGAGAGAGCAGCCGAAGTCTGCGTCAAGGTCCCAGATGGCCGCGTCATTAGTTCCGCAGCGGCCGACTCAGTGCATCTTTCGGTTGGCGACGAAATAAACGGTTGGCATGTGTTCCAATGGCTTGTGCGGTCCAGAGTGGGCGACCCCACGGTCGTTGGTTAAGTAGACAAGATGGGATGCGTTCGTTGAGTGACTATGACGTCGTCGTAGTCGGCGCCGGCAACGCAGCATGTTGCGCTGCTCTCGCGGCATCCGAGCAAGGAGCCCGCGTTCTTGTCCTTGAGAGAGCGCCCGAGGAACAATCAGGTGGCAATAGCCGCTTCACCGCCGGTGCAATCAGGTTTGCATACGACGGTGTTGATGACCTTGTGGCTCTGATGCCAGACCTAACGCAAAGCGAATTGGACCGCACTGAGTTCGGCAGTTACACGGAAGAACAGTTCTATGAAGATATGGGTCGGGTAACTGACTACAGAACCAACCCCGAGCTCGCAAATTTCTTGGTCTCCCAAAGCAAAGACACCGTAATGTGGATGCGCCACCACGGAGTTCGTTTCGCCCCGATATGGGGGCGACAAGCATTTCAAGTCGACGGCAAGTTTACGTTTTGGGGTGGACTTACGGTGGAAACGTGGGGCGGAGGTGAAGGTTTAGTTGACGCGTTGCATGACGCTTTAGAGCGAAACAGCGTCGACCTCTCCTACAACACCACTGCGAGACACCTACTCTTTGACGGCACTCGCGTCACAGGTGTTCACGCTCGCCGACCCGGAGAGACTGTGGACATTTCAGCGGATTCTGTGGTGCTAGCGGCGGGCGGATTTCAAGCCAACACAGAATGGCGAACCAGGTATTTGGGTCCGGGGTGGGACTTGGCCAAAGTGCGAGGTACTCGATTCAACACCGGTGATGGCATTCGCATGGCACTTGATATCGGCGCGATGCCTTACGGCAACTGGAGCGGTGCTCATGCCGTCGCCTGGGAATACAACGCGCCGGAATTCGGAGATCTAGCCGTGGGTGACGCTTTTCAAAAACACAGTTACCCGTTCGGGATTGTCATCAATAACAACGGCGCCCGCTTTATCGATGAAGGCGCCGACTTCCGAAACTACACCTACGCAAAATACGGGCGGGAAATTCTGGCTCAACCAGAGCATTCCGCGTGGCAGGTATTCGACGCGAAAGTCGACCATCTACTCAGGGACGAATACCGAATCAAACAAGTCACAAAAGTGCAAGCCGACACCCTCGAAGAGTTGTGTTCTCGAATGGATGGCGTCAATACAGCTTCGGCTATTGAAACAATCACCCAATACAACGCAGCTGTAGACACCGGGATCAACTTTGACCCCAACATCAAGGACGGTCGTCGCACCCGCGGTCTCCACATCGATAAAACGAATTGGGCCAATACCATCGATCAACCGCCGTTTCAGGCCTACAACGTCACCTGCGGACTGACGTTCACCTTCGGAGGTCTCAGAATCAATGAAGAGGGACGAGTTCTAGATACAGCGCTTGAACCGCTTCCAGGACTCTTCGCCGCAGGCGAGTTAGTCGGCGGCCTCTTCTACGGCAACTACCCGGGTGGCACCGGCCTGATGGCTGGTGCCGTGTTCGGAAGGCTCGCCGGGACCACTGCAGGTCAATGCGGGACCAACTAATCAATGCTTGTCGTCGCCTCAGTTGGCGTTGCAATATCTCGCCACCGTTCAGCCAAGCTCATCGACTGATGTTCGGTTAACGCTACGCGGTACCTTTGGTCATCCATCAATGCGCCCCTGGAGTGGCATGTCGAAGATCATTTATACGCACACGGATGAAGCGCCAGCTCTAGCCACCTACTCGTTCTTACCGATAATTCAGGCCTTTGCTAAAGCTGCCGGCGTTCAAATTGAAACTCGAGATATTTCACTTTCGGGTCGGATCATTGCGGCATTCCCAGAACTCCTTACCGACGACCAACGTTTGGACGACGCATTGGTCGAACTAGGTGCCATGACCCACACGCCGGATGCCAACATCATCAAGCTTCCAAATATTTCGGCCTCGGTCCCACAGCTACTGGCCGTTATCGATGAACTGCAGCAAGCGGGGTACGCAGTTCCCGATTATCCGACTGACCCCGGCACCTCCGATGAAGCAGATGCTCGTTCTCGTTATGACAAAATCAAAGGCTCAGCGGTAAACCCGGTGTTACGCGAGGGCAACTCGGATCGACGTGCGCCCCGAGCAGTCAAGGAATTCGCTCGAAAGTTCCCTCACTCGATGGGTAGCTGGTCGCCTGACTCAGCGACCCACGTTGCGACGATGGAGGACCACGATTTTCGTTCCAATGAACGCTCCGTCACCGTTGACCTCGACTGCGTCGTGAGAATCGAACACGCTGATAGTCGCGGGAACATCACCCTCTTAAGAGAAGTGGATGTTTCTGCTGGGGAAGTAGTCGACGCGACCTTCATGTCCGCTCGCCATTTACGTTCCTTTCTCGATGAACAGATGCGAGACAGCAAACAACGCGGGGTTCTCTTTTCCCTTCATCTCAAAGCGACAATGATGAAAGTTTCGGACCCTATTATTTTCGGCCACTGTGTACGCGTTTTCTTTTCGCAGGTCTTTGACGCACATAGCGACGTTTTGGAAGGCCTTGGAGTAAACGTCAATAACGGCTTAGGTGATCTACTCGAAGCAATCGCCGAGCTCCCCGCTGGGGAAAGAGAACCTATAGAGGCCGCTATCGCAGCCGCCTACGCGTCCGGTCCGGCTCTCGCAATGGTCGATTCCGACAAAGGCATCACCAACCTCCATGTGCCGAGCGACGTCATCGTGGATGCGTCTATGCCTGCGATGCTTCGGGCGTCAGGGCAGATGTGGAATGCCAACGGCGAACAACAAGATACGAAAGCAGTTATTCCCGACAGCAGTTATGCGGGGATCTATCAGGCGGTGATCGACGACTGCATCGAAAACGGGGCGTACGACCCGACGACAATGGGGTCGGTCCCAAACGTTGGTCTAATGGCCCAAAAAGCAGAGGAGTACGGAAGTCATGACAAAACCTTTGAGCTAACCGAAAGCGGAACGGTTCGTGTGGTGCAAGCTGACGGTTCGGTACTCCTTGAGCATGAAGTAGAGAAGGGTGACATCTGGCGAATGTGCTTAGTGAAAGATGCTGCCATCAAGGACTGGGTGCGCCTCGCAGTCGCTCGCGGACACGCTACCGGCGCTACGGTGATTTTTTGGCTCGACGCTGATCGTGCCCATGACGCACAGTTGATCCAAAAGGTTGAAAAATATCTGCTCGATTTTGACGTCGAAGGGCTTGACCTCAGAGTCCTTTCCCCGGTCGAAGCGACGCGAGTTTCCCTAGCCCGAATCCGCCGTGGTGAGGACACTATTTCCGTTACTGGCAACGTCTTGCGGGACTACAACACCGACTTATTTCCTATTCTTGAAGTGGGGACCTCCGCCAAGATGCTCTCAATCGTTCCCCTAATGAACGGGGGTGGCTTGTTCGAAACCGGGGCAGGTGGTTCAGCACCCAAGCATGTCCAACAGTTTGAAGCCGAGAACCATTTACGGTGGGACAGCCTTGGCGAGTTCCTCGCGCTTGCGGTGTCGTTCGAACATTTGGGGTCGTCGGCGAATAATGCAACGGCCACTCTGTTGGGAGCTGCATTAGATCAAGCGACGGGGCGTTTACTTGATGACGGCAAGTCGCCGAGCCGAAAAGTGAACGAGTTGGACAACCGAGGTAGCCATTTTTACTTGGCGATGTGGTGGGCGGAAGCAATGGCCACTCAAACCAACGATCCCTCGCTTGCTTCTGTGTTCGAACCACTCGCAAGAGCGTTGACTGATGCGCGCGAAGAAATCATTCAAGAACTGCTTGATTGTCAGGGGAAAGCAATGGATATCGGGGGCTACTACTTTCCCGATCCAGTCTTGACGTCGCAGGCAATGCGCCCGAGCGTTACGTTCAACCAAATAATCGATGATTTCGCCTCCTGATACGCCGAATTAGAGACTCAACTACTGCTGCCCAGGCAACTCGCACCCCCAGAAAGCATCGCTATGCATGGGCCCTAAATCTGGCACGCGAAATTGTCGCCGAATTGTCTTGGCTTCCAGCTTGCCTTGTCGCACAAGAATGCCTAGTTTTTGGCGACTGAACGGCCGTTAGGCTACCGACAGCGACCCTGGTGTTCAGCAGTTGGTCGCACCGAACAGGGGGATCCACGCGACGGTGAACGATCTGGCAGATCCCTCTGACGATAGGGCGCTTCTCACCGTCGAGAATGTAGCTACCCATTTCGCAATTCCGTCGGGTTTAGTCCGTGCTGTCGATGGCGTCAGCTTTACGCTCCATCCAGGAAAAACTCTGGGAATCGTTGGCGAAAGTGGTTCGGGTAAGACTGTTCTAGCCCGAACCATCATGCGTCTAAATCTTGGTCACAACGTTCATACTTCGGGGAAGGTCCACTTCTCGGGTCGAGAACTTCTAGGTCTTCCCATGGCGGAAATGGCGGATATCTGGGGCCAGGAAATGGCGATGGTCTTTCAGGATCCTATGACCTCCCTAAACCCGGTCGTAAAGATCGGCCGACAACTTACTGAACACGTGCGTAAACACCATGGCGCGTCCAAAATCGAGGCCCGAGATCTGGCTCTGGAGCTGTTGAAGAGCGTCCGGATTCCCGAGGCGAAAGCCCGTGTTGAGGCCTACCCTCATGAACTCTCTGGGGGCATGCGACAACGAGTATCAATTGCTATTGCCCTCGCCTGCAATCCAAAACTCTTGTTCGCAGATGAACCCACCACTGCTCTCGATGTCACCGTCCAGCATCAAATCTTGAATCTGCTTGGTATGCAGCAGGAAGAACGAGGCATGGCAATGGTGCTCGTAACGCACGACCTAGGTGTGGTCGCGGGCCGGACGGACGAAATTTTGGTCATGTACGCGGGAAAGATCGTTGAGCAGGCTGGAACCACAGCGATATTTCAACAAACGTCACACCCTTATACAGAGGCGCTACTGCGATCCATCCCAAAGATCGATTTACCGAGCCATACTCGACTCGCCGCGATCGCTGGCCGGCCGCCCGACCTAATCGCTCCACCCGACGGCTGTTCCTTTAGTCCTAGGTGTCCCTACGCACAAGAACGCTGCTTTGAGGAGGAACCCCTTCTTGACGCATCTGGCGGAGACCACGCCTTCGCCTGCTGGTATCCAGTCGGGACTCCCGAAAACAAGGCGGCGTGGGAGAAGAATCTCTCAGAGGGGCGACTCTCTACTCTGGCAGTTGCAAAGGGTCAAATAGTCGACGAGGTTCCTGTCAACCTAGCTTCGGGTGCTGGCTAATGGCTGGCACCGGGAAAGCCCATCTGCGCCCCAAAGAGGACGTGCTCATCTGCGCAGAAGATCTTGTCGTCGAATTCCCTGCTTCTCGCGGGCGTGTAGTTAACGCCGTGAGCGGCATCAGCCTGGACGTGAAGGAAGGAGAAACACTCGGTCTTGTGGGTGAATCAGGGTGCGGAAAATCCACCACGGCGAAGGCGCTTATTCAGTTGCCGCCTCCTTCTTCAGGGACCGTCAGTTACCGAGGGGCAGAACTTACCGAACTAGACGAGGAATCCCTGAGACGGACCCGCACCAACCTCCAAATGATTTTTCAAGATCCGATCTCGTCGCTCAATCCTCGACGAAAGATTGGTGCAGTCATCGCTGAGCCTCTCCGCGTTTGGGGTCCCAAAGATGCCGAAACGCAAGCCGAGCGAGTCGATGCGATGCTCGAAGCGGTCGGGATTGATCCCGAAACTGCGCGCGATAAGCGGGCCCACGAATTTTCCGGGGGGCAATGTCAGAGAATCTCGATTGCCAGAGCTCTAGTGCTGAATCCTCAGGTGATTATCTGTGATGAACCCGTTTCGGCGCTCGATGTGTCCGTGCAAGCCCAAATACTGAATATGCTTGAGGATCTCAAAGCGGAATATGGTCTCACATTGGTATTTATTGCCCACGATCTTGCTGTCGTCAAAAATATTTCCGACCGAGTTGCAGTCATGTATCTCGGCAAACTCTGCGAAGTGTCCGAATCGGACGCGCTCTACGGCAATCCCGCTCACCCCTATACTGAACTCCTTTTGGGTTCGAGTCCCGCACCAGATCCTGAAGCTCCGCTCGACGTCAGTATGGTCGAAGAGGGCGACGTTCCTTCTCCAATCCAGCCCCCATCTGGTTGTCGCTTCCATACCCGTTGCCCTTACGCTTCTACACGGTGCTCGGAGGAAGAGCCTCAGATGCAAAAGGTTTCCGATGACCACTATGTTGCCTGTCATCACCCACTCGTCTCCGTTGCCGAGCCGGCGGAGGTGAGCGCCTGATCAAGGAATGCTTTCCTAATAGGGAAGCCTGAGCGGTGTGGTATCCGCCCGCCGCGGTATCCAGCATTAAAGTTAGAACTCTAGGGAGGGTTCACATGAAGAAAAGCTGGCTAAAGCTCATCGCTCCGCTCTTCGCTATTGCGTTGATCGGCGCTGCCTGTGGTGGCAGCGACAGCGATTCAGAGTCGAGCAGCAGCTCAGACACTGAGAGCAGCACAGAAACAGAAACAACAGAAGCACCTGAAACAGAAGACACCGTTCTCGAGGCAGGCACTGAAGCCGAAGGGGATGTCGATACTGAGGTGGAAGCAGTCGTAGAAGAAAGTAGCTACGGCGGCACCGTCATCATTGGTCTTGAAGCCGAGGCTACGGGTTTGCGCCCGTGGGAGGATGGTTGTTCCTCTCCATGTCTCGTCATGATGAAGGCAATGATCGACACCATGGTGGAAAGGCGAGCAGACGGCACCTACGGTCCGTGGCTTGCTAAGTCATGGTCATCCAACGAGGGCTACACCGAGTGGACCTTTGAACTTCAAGAAGGAGTTCTGTTCCATAACGGTTACTCGTTCAACGCCAAGACCTTGGTCGACATGTTTGAACTTCAGAAGGTTGGAGCAATTTCGGCCGGAGTGGTCTCTGCGGCAAAGGTTGGGGAGGTAGTAGCTGTCGATAACTTGACGGTCAAGTACGTCCTCACCGGCGCACATTCGGCATTTCCTTCGTTCCTCTACGGCGTAGGCCTTGGCGGGGTGTTCGAGCCCAATGCGGCCAACGAAGATTTCGACGGGTTCTCGATGAATCCGATCGGCACCGGACCGTTCATGATGGATAAACGCGACTTGGACAACGAGACAATCGTTGTTCGTAATCCCAATTACTGGATGAGCGACGAGGACGGCAACCAGTTGCCGTATCTCGACTCAGTACAGTTCCGGCCCATCCCGGACGAAGGGACTCGTCTTGACTCGTTGCTTTCCGGCACGACAAGCATGATGCAGACCTTGCGTCAGGGAACCATTCGTGACGCGCGTGCAGCTAAGGCCGATGGTGCAGACATCACACTTCTTGAGTTCCAGGGCAACAACGTCGGCGGTGGTCAGTACAACAACAACAACCCACCATTAGATGATGTTCGAGTTCGTAAGGGCTTGACCCAGATGAACAACCAAGACGCAGTGATTGAAGCTCTAGGTGGCACAGGAATTTCTCTTCCTGGCACCCAGTGGTTCAGCCCTGACAGCCCTTGGTACTCAGAAAAGGTTGCCGCTGCTTGGCCAAAGTTTGACTTTGATGCCGGCAAGGCTCTGATTGAGGAATACGTGAACGATCCTGATCGTTCAGATGGAAGGGATGTAGGCGACAACATCGAAGTTGAGCTCTCCTGCCCACCTGATCCCACTCTGATCGCTGCTATCCAGGTGATTGAACAGTTGTGGAGTGCTACCGGGATGATTGACGTAAATGTCACTAACTACGATCAGCAGACTCACATCAACTACGCGTTAGGTGCTCCACCTGATTTCATGGGTGAACACGGCGCGCACTGCTGGCGGTGGTCGAGCAACGATGATCCATCAACGTTCCTGAACACTCAGTTTGCGCCTCCCACCTTGGGTATAGCCGCTGCATACGGCTTGGACGGAATCTTTTCTCCGATCAACTTCCCCAACTATTTCGACATCGAAATGTTTGGTTGGCTAGTTGCAGCGATCAGCACCGATGTGTTTGAGGAGCGCTATGCCCTCTACGAGATGGTGATGATGCGGCTTGCGCGAGATGTCCCAGTTTGGTATTCGGGCCATACCGCTACGCTATTGGCAGCAGAATCCAACATCCTCGGAGTGAACGGCTGGTTGCTTCCAGACGGAAGCTTGGGGGCTGGTTTCCCATCAGCAGTAGCTCGTTGGGGCCAGGTGTTCATCGACAACTAATCGACACTGATCATTGACCGCGATCCTTAGGTAGGAGTTCCACCATTGGGAAAGATTTTGACCGTACGACTGGCGCGACTTGTAGCGACACTTTTTGCGGTTTCACTTCTTACCTTTCTCTTGGTTGAACAACTACCTGGGGATCCGGTCACTGCTCTTTTGCCACCAGAAGCGCTCCATGATCTTGAGACCATCGAACGCATTCGTGCTGAACTCCAGCTCGATGACCCTGCGCTCGTCCGCTACGGGCGATGGGTGACTGATGCCTTACAAGGCGATCTTGGAAAGTCGTACATCACCGACCAGCGGGTCGCTGATGCCATCAGGGACCGCATTCCTGTCACGATGGAGCTTGCTTTATTAGCGACCGTTATCGCCGCGGTACTTGCAGTACCGATTGGTGCGTTTTCTGCCTACAGAGAAGGCGGACGTTTCGACCGGATGATGTCGGGCTTCACGACCGCTGCACTCTCGATCCCTGCCTTCGTGGCGGCCATCTTTTTCATTTGGCTTTTCACTCTGAAATTCAACTGGCTTCCAACTACTGGCTGGAATCGCATCACTGACAAGGGCCTCTTAGCCAACCTCAAAACCGCAATTTTACCCGCTAGCGCGTTAGCTCTAGCACCATTAGCGATTAACGCTCGCCTCATCCGGGCAGACATGATCGGAACATTAAAAGAGGACTACGTGTTGTCGGCCCGAGCGAAAGGTTTGCGTGACAGATATATCCTGATGCGGCACGCACTCAGACCGAGCGCACTCACCGCGATCACCGTGTTCGGACTGCAGCTAGGTGGACTCATCGGCGGCACAGTCGTCATCGAAACTGTTTTCGCCTTACCTGGGCTAGGCACCCGACTGATTAGCGGCATTTATCAACGCGACGTCATGATGATCCAAGGAATCACGCTGTTCGTTGCAACCGTGTATGTGGTCGTTAACACCGCTGTTGATCTGCTGTACCTGGCTCTCGATCCGCGAATCCGGCGGCAGTGATGTCTGACTCTGAGACCGTGATCCAGACAGGCAAGTCTTCCTCGAAGCGCAACGGGTTCCTGACTGCAATTTCGGAAATGCCCGTCGTGGTGAAATTAGCTCTCTTCTGGCTGGTATTTATTGTCACCGCCGCTATCTACGCTCAAATCGATCTGCTACTCAATCAAGCGTTACCGCTACAGGACCCCTTTCATCAACCATTTCTCTTCGGTGATGCTTCCCCGGTAGAAGGTCCCTCAGCCGACCATGTTCTCGGAACTGACATTCTGTCTCGAGACAACTTGTCCAGACTCATACACGGCGCCTGGGTCTCCCTGATTGTCGCTGTCACCGTTGTTGCGTTCGGGATCGTCTTCGGCGGCTTTATCGGTGCCTTCGTCGGTTATGTCAGAGGGCGTTCCGAAACGGTCGTCATGGCGGGCCTCGACGTGGTCTTGGCCTTCCCACCCCTAGTGCTCCTTCTCGCATTGGTCTCTATCTACAAAGTTCGAAATCTCACCCTCATAGCGCTGGTATTTGGGGTGCTAAGCATCCCAACGTATGTGCGCATCGCTCGAGCAAGCACATTGGGAATCGCGAGCCGAGAATTTATTCAAGCTGCTGAGGCAATTGGAACAAAAAGGAGATCGATCCTGTTCCGCGAAATCATTCCGAACATAATGCCGGCGCTGCTTGCCTACGCACTAATTAGTGCCGGTTTCGTCATCGTGATCGAAGGCACTCTGTCGTATCTCGGACTGAGCGTGCAGATCCCCCAACCCACCTGGGGAAACATGATCAACGAAGGTCGGCGCGATATTCGACGGACCATATTGCCGATCTTTTGGCCTGGCCTGTTTCTCACATTGACAGTCGTATCACTAAACATGCTCGGAGACTGGGTGCAGCAACGGGTCGCTGTTCGCTCATCTGCCCTTTGATCAGCTATCGCTCTGACCTGATTCGAGGCCTAAGATCCCGCCGTCTCCAAGGGTGCCTGTATCCCTATAGGCATCCAATTTCGCTCTACTGTCATCAATGTCGAGATTTCGCATAGTCAGCTGACCGATCCGATCAAGAGGCCCGAACGCTGCCTCTTCAACTCGTTCCATAGATAGCCGATCTGGTTCGTAGGTTAAAGCCGATCCAGAGGTGTCCAGGATCGTGTAATCGTCGCCGCGGCGAAGCCGCAACGTCACCTCTCCCGAAACCGCCGAACCAACCCACCTCAACAATGGATCCCGCAGCATCAAACTCTGAGGATCAAACCAACGTCCTTCATAAAGAAGTCGGCCAAGGCGTCTGCCCATGCTGCGGTAGTTTTCGATCGTGTTTTCATTATGGATGGCAGTCAGTAGACGCTCATAGGCGACGTGAAGGAGCGCCAAACCCGGTGCCTCGTAGATCCCCCTCGACTTGGCTTCAATGATTCTGTTTTCAATTTGATCGCTCATTCCTAAACCATGGCGTCCGGCGACAGTATTCGCCTCAACCACCAGGGCTACCTGATCATCAAATGTTGCTCCGTTTATAGCAACGGGCCACCCTTCTTCGAACACAACAGCGACATCTTCTTCAGAAATCTCAACCGAAAGATCCCAATGTGGTTGGCCCATTATCGGAGACACAATTTCCATCCCACAGTCGAGATTCTCTAACGCCTTAGCTTCGTGGGTTGCTCCCCAAATGTTCGCGTCGGTGGAGTACGCCTTTTCTGCTGAATCTCGATATGGCAACTCGCGCCCGGCAAGAAACTCACTCATTCCGGTACGCCCACCCAGCTCATCCACGAAGGCTTGATCTAGCCACGGTTTATAGATCCTTAGGTTCGGATTGACCATTAACCCGTAACGGTAGAAGCGTTCGATGTCGTTACCCTTGTACGTGGAGCCGTCGCCCCAGATGTCGACACCATCTTCTTTCATAGCTGCTACCAGCATGGTCCCGGTGACCGCTCGTCCTAGCGGAGTTGTGTTGAAATAAGTCTTTCCGGCGGTCGCAATATGGAAAGCGCCGCACTGCAGCGCCATGAGGCCTTCACGCACCAGTTCAGAGCGGCAATCAACAATACGAGCTTCCTCTGCCCCATACTGCAACGCGCGGTCTGGAACACTTTCGAGATCGGGCTCGTCGTATTGGCCCAAGTCTGCGATATATGCATAAGGAATCGCTTCGTGTTCACGCATCCAAGCGACCGCCGCAGAAGTGTCTAAGCCACCCGAGAACGCTATCCCCACTCGTTCTCCCACAGGAAGAGACATCAGGACCTTCGACATAGGAAAACCACGGTACGTCATCAGACCCTCCTTGCCTTGCATCAGTTTCGGTTCCTACGGTTTAAGATTCCTTCCCAAAGGGAGAGCCAGTGGTCGAAATTGCGCAACGGGTAGCTGAGCTAGTTCAAATTCCGAGCGTTAACCCGCTCCACGCCGGACCAAAATCTGGTGATGCCGGAGAACGCGAGTTGTCAGATTGGTTAGCCGACCACGCTGACGCTCTCGGAGCTGACGTCGTGGTTGACGAAGTTGAAGATGGGCGATGCAACGTGTACGCCCGTTTTGAGGGCGCTTCGGATCGCGCTGTCACGGTCGATGTTCATCTCGATACTGTCGGCGTGGAACACATGCCCGATAACCCTTTCGATGGTCGCATCGAAAATGGTCGGGTGTATGGACGCGGCTCGGTCGATACCAAACCCACCCTTGCCGTTGTGTTGCAAGTTCTAGAGGAGATCCGAGCCGCAGGCCAGCGGCCCTTACCGACTGTGAACCTAGTTGGCACCATCTCTGAAGAAGGAGGAGGGTTACTGGGTGCCACGCGGTACCGCGACTGGTTGTTGGAAAGAGGACAACGCGTTGAGCAGATGGTTGTTGCTGAGCCAACGATGTGCGCCCCCGTTCATGGACACAAGGGAGGCATTGGTCTTGATGTCACCGTCCACGGACATGCAGCACATTCGTCGAAACCCCATCTTGGGGCGAACGCGTTGAGCGGCGCGGCACGGATCGTGATCGCTATCGACGCAGAACAAGAGCGACTTGCCGCTCTTGAAGCAACGACTCCGGTGGGGAAAGGCACCGTGTCAGTTACGGAACTGGCCGGCGGTTTAGCTCGCAACATCATTCCGGACGCATGCGCGTTATATGTGGGGCGTCGCACCGCTCCAGGCGAAGATATCGACCAAGTTCGGGCAGCGCTGTGCAAACTCATCGACGACAGTGCCGCGCCGTTATCAACAACCATCGAATCCTTGTACGGAGACGGCAGCCCAGGCTTTTACCAAGATCCTGATAGCGCACTGGTAACTGTCCTCGCACAGCTAGCGGATTCGGCGCCAACTACAGCGGAGTACGGGTCGAACGCCCTTCGCTATGGGGAAGTGACAGATGAGCTAGTTGTCTTCGGGCCAGGGTCGATCGACCAGGCTCACCAAGCAGTCGAGTGGGTAGATATTGATCAGCTGGAGCGAGTGGTCGACATTTACCGCGCCTGGTTCACTCAATAGCCTGAGAATCAGCCAACGCGACGGCGAGAGCAAATTCAATCATCTGATCTAAGGAGGTTTGCCGTTCGCGTGATGACAGCCCTTCACCGGTGGAGAGGTGATCGGACATTGTGAGAAGGCTCAAGGCCCGGCCCCCCTCAGCCGCTGCTAATGCATAGAGCCCCGCTGTCTCCATCTCGACACAGAGGACGCCGTCGGCCGCCATGCGCGTGGCCAGATCCTCGTCGGGCTCATAGAAGATATCTGTTGTGAAAACCTTGCCGGTAGCTAAATCAAGCCCCTTTTCGTTAGCGACTCTCAAGGCGACATTCGCCAACTCCGGCGTTGGAACCAAAGGCCCCGCTTGATTGGTAACGACCTGCGCTGGCAGTGAACTGTTGGTGATGCACTCTGTCGCCGCAACAACCCTCCGAAGTTCCAGCCTTGGATCAAAAACCCCTGCCGTACCAATCCGAATGATGGTCTTCACGTCATAGAAGCGGTAGAGCTCAGTGATGTAGATCGCGGCGGATGGAACTCCCATGCCTGAGGCCATCACCGATACAGGTACGCCATCATAACTTCCCGTATATCCGTTTATATTTCGCACATTTGTCACTAAACGGGCGTCATCAAGATGTCGTTCCGCTATGTAGGTTGCACGCAAAGGATCACCTGGCATCAGTACGACCGGTGCGAAGTCGCCGCGTTCAGCGTCTATATGCGGTGTCGCCATGTCAGTCCTCCGGTCCGAGTAAATCGTCGATGTCGTCGTTCTGGTCTTCTTCTTTTCCGTCAAGAACGATGCTGTGAGCAGCCAGTTTCGCTCGCGCGATTTCCGAATCTATGAGGGGATCGATGACGTTCACCCCGGCAGCTACGGTGCCGCGCGCCAATTCGTGGCAACCCACGCCTTGAACAGCGAAAGAGAGGTCCATGATTTCGATCGGGTGCCCCAAACCGCCCGCTATGTTTACGAGTGCGCCGTTGGCAAGCACGAACACCGACTGTCCGCTGGCCAACAGGTACTCGTCAATGCCCGCACGCGCCTGGCGAAACTCTGTGGCCTCATCAGCGAGCGCTTCGACGTCAACTTCGAGATCATGGTGGCCGGCGTTGGCCAATATCGCTCCGTTCTTCAGATGGTCGAAATGTTGTCTACCTATGGCACGACGGCCTCCGGTTGCAGTTACAACAAAATCGGCCTTCGGTAATACCTGTTCCAAGTTTCCGACCTGATGGCCATCCATAAAAGCCTCCAACGCTTTCACAGGTTCAACCTCGACTACTGAGGCCGTGCCACCCAAGGCTCGTACATGGGCAGCTATGCCACGTCCGACCCATCCGTAACCGAGGAGGGCCACGTCCTTGCCAGCCATCAACATGTTGGTCAGATTCAGGATGGCCTGAACCGTGCTTTGACCAGTGCCGTATCGATTGTCAAAGAGGTGTTTACAGGCGGCGTCGTTACCGGCAAGAACCGGGAACGGCAGCCGTCCCCGATTCGCCAACTCCACTAGACGCGCTACTCCCGTAGTTGTTTGCTCGGTCACGCCTTTTAGCGCTTCAAACTTTGAAGGTCGCTGCCTTGCCATCCGAATGGTGAGTTCGGCACCATCGTCAATAATGAACTCCGGGTCCGTATCAGCGACCGCAAGGAGGTCCTTTTCCCAAGCGTCGTAGCCGCTGTCACGCGTCGAGTGAACTTCTACACCCCGCTCGACAAGGGCCGCAGCGATTTCATCCCGGGTCGAATGGGGGTTTGAACCAGCGGCTACTACGTGCGCACCGGCGTCAGCTAACACTGTCGCTAGCAGCGCCGTTTTCGCTTCCAGGTGGACAACCACTGCCACCCGGCGTCCGACTAAAGCACCGTCTTTGAGTCGCTCTCTAAGGAATTCGTCGACCAACGGTGAATGGCGGCGCGCCCATTCGATTGAACGATGGCCCTCAGGTGCAAGGTCTAGGTCAAGTATTCGAGATCGATTTACTACAGACACGTCAGGAGTGTTACACGTACTGGCCCTAGTCTTCTGCCATGACGGTGATTGTGGCCGGCGGCGGCATCGCAGGAATGACGATGGCGCTCACCTGTCACGAGTTGGACATCCCAGTGGTAGTCCACGAATCGGTAGACCCGTTGCAGCCTCTGGGTGTTGGCATCAATCTTCAACCCAATGCGGTCAGAGAGCTATTTGACCTCGGACTCGAAAGGCAACTCGAGGAGATTGGGGTCCCTGCCAAAGAGTGGGCTCTTGTGGGACGCAACGGCAACGACGTTTGGGCTGAGCCGCGGGGCCGAGACGCTGGGTACCTGTGGCCCCAATATTCAATTCATCGTGGCCGACTTCAAATGTTGCTCTACGAAGAAGTCGTAAAGCGTTTGGGGTCTTCGGCTGTAGTAACCGGCAGTCGGCTAACGGGATATGGCTCCGGTGACGGCATCATCCGAGCGTCGTTTCAAAACCTTGCAAGTGACACAAACATCGTTGAAGGCGCTGTGCTCGTCGGAGCAGACGGATTACACAGTGCCGCGCGAAAACAGATGTATCCGAATGAGGGTCCTCCTGTGTGGGGGGGTCCAGTTATGTGGCGCGGGACATCCGAAGCCGTTCCGATTCGCACAGGAGCATCGTTCGTGTTGGTGGGCAAGCTCGAGCAGAGATTTGTTTGTTATCCCATAACTCGTCCGGATCCAACGACGGGCCTTGCGACAATTAACTGGATCGCAGAAATAACGTACGACACCTCTGAGGATTGGGGTGATAGTGATTGGAATCGGCAAGTAGCGGTTGAAAAATTCCTTCCCTTCTTTGAAGACTGGGCGTTCGATTGGCTTGATGTCCCCGAATTGATTCGCGGCGCGTCGGCCGTCTACGAGTATCCGATGGTCGACCGGGACCCGGTAGATAGCTGGGTCGATGATCGCTGCGTACTCATTGGTGACGCTGCCCACGTTATGTATCCCGTGGGCTCGAACGGCGCTAGTCAAGCGATCGTGGATGCTCGAATGTTAGGAGCGGCGATGAAAGAGCACGGGACAAACGTCACCGCTCTTCAATCGTATGAGGGCTCAGTGCTGCAGGATCTGAATGAACTTGTGCTGAGGAATCGTGGTGCGGGTCCCGTCGGCATCCTGGGGATAGTTGAGGAGCGCTGCGGTGGCGTCTTCGACAATATTGAAGATGTCATCCCCCGTAGCGAAATTGAGGAGTACATGGCTAGGTACAAGACTGCCGCCGGTTTTGCTGTCGAAACGCTCAACAATTCACCGAAGACAATTCAGTTTTGATTCGCCCTGGGATGATCTCGATTTGAATTGATTAATTCGTCAGGACGTCAAGAACGTTGCGCCAACCACCACCGCCCGCAGAACGGAAGAAGTCGGTGTACCCACACTGGACGCAACTGACGTACTCGAACTTTTGGTTTTGCATGTTCAAGTACCGTGAGGCCCCATCTCCAGTAGTACGGATGGTTCCGGTTTCGGCTTCTTGACTGTCACACTTCCCACAGACCCACTGTTGTTTCATGAGGGAATCCTTTCCGCTTGGTTCCCTAACTCAAGATCAAGCCGGGCGTTCGGTAATGAAGAGTGGAATTTCACGCTCAGTCTTTTCCTGATACTCGGCGTACGGAGAGAACGCTTCCACTGACCGTTCCCACCATTCGGCGCGTTCGGCTCCACTCAGTAAGCGCACAGTTGTCTCAAAGGGTGCAGGTCCATCTTGAACCAGAACGTTCGGGTTTGCCATCAGGTTGTGGTACCAGCCTGGATGGTCTTTTGCTCCACCCTTCGACCCAACAATGGCGTATTGACCATCATGTTCGACCCTCATTAATGGGACCTTTCGGACCAACCCGGTTCGGTGCCCAATCGTGGTCATCACAATTATCGGTAAACCTGTATCCCGAAGTGTGCTGCCCTGTTGACCGTTTGAGCTCTCGTATTCTTCGGCTTGTTCAGCTACCCAATCCCAGGTACTCGGCCCGTATTCTCCATCAAATGTCATCCCGTTACCCTAGTGCGCTTCCGCCGAACCGATTCTTTTAGGAAATGTCGTTCTGGCGAGGAAGCGAGCGACTGTCGCCGCATGAATCGGATCTGAGAATGCTGGCACGTCCACGGGCGGTATCTCACCGTTTTGTGCAAACATGGCAGCCATTGTTTAGCCGCCCTCTCGGGGCGGTCACTTGCCGTTTTCGGTGGCAGGTTTCGCTGGTGGCGGATAGTTATCTGTCGCGTCCGCCGGTGCGTTTGGGGCTGCGTCCCGAGAAACCGGTGTTTCTATGCCCCGAAGCTCTTCCGCTTTCCCAACCGGAATCCTTTGCCTGTTTGGCCTCGATCGCCTCTCTGAAGTTGTCGGGAAGTTTCGAGATCTTGGATGGCTTTGGCTTCTTCGCTGATTTGGGCTTCTTTGTTCGTGCCACACCCAAATCTTACGACGCCGACGAGGGAGTCAGTGGCATAGCAGCGGCTTCAACCCGGGCTTTTCAGAATTTCAGTTAGATCACTTCCGAAAGAGCGCAAGGAAACGCTGAAAGGGGTTCGCTGGGGCGGCCTGTTCACCAATCTCAAGGCCGTCACTGGGACCATGCAGCTCGTACTCTTCAGGATCTTCTTGTATTGACTGCTCTTCGGGCGGGTTCTCTGGGTTTTCGTTCCAACTCATACCCAATTCTCTCACTAAACGAACGTTAAGTAGCGGATGACCAGAGAGTGGCCTAATAACTCAGTTCACTCGAGGACTCCTGCCACCGCGAGTTCCGCAATATGGTCCGCGTCGTAGCCAAGGACCTGCTCGAGGACCTCAAACGTATGCTGGCCGAGCGTAGGCGCGGCGGAACTGACCGTATCGGCGCTACGAGACATGCAGAACCGGGTTCCTTCCACCCACATGGAACCATGCTCGTCATGGGACGCTTCCCGGAAGTGATTGCGGTGTCGTAGCTGCGGGTCCTCAGCTATCACGATCGAGTCCTGAACAACATGGGCGGGCACTCCGATGGCCTGCAACCTCGAATGCACCTCCGATCCTCCGAGGGTGGATGTCCAAGCCCCAATAGCAGCTTCAATCTCCTCTTCAAGGATCTGGCGGTGAGCAACGTCGGCTCCGCGCCAATCTGCAGAAAAATCCAACAAGTCGCACAAACTGCGCCACTGCTCATCGTTTTCGCATGCAACAGCAACCCACTCATCATCTCCCGAACACGAGTGGACGCCGTGCGGCGCCATTGATGGGTCAGCGTTCCCAATCTTGGGAGCTAGCTGTCCATTCACTGTCCAATCAAGCAAATGCGGGGTAAGAAAATTCATTGACGACTCCGCTTGAGAAAGATCGATGTACTGGCCCTCACCGGTTCGACGCCGATGGTCAAGGGCGGCAAGGATCGCTATCTCGAGATAGCGAGGGGATACATAGTCGGTGTAGGCCCCCATTACTCCCGCAGGATCGCGATCCGGCCAGCCCGTCATTTCGTAGAAACCTGACATTGAGGCGCCCATAGTTCCGAAACCAGCTAGTTCGGACATTGGACCGTCTTGTCCGAACAAACAACTGCTTGTCATGATGATGTCAGGCTTCACCGCCCTGAGGTCCTCATACGTGAGGTTCCACCCGGCCATGGCTTTAGGTGAGAATGACTCACATACGACGTCCGCCCAACGGACAAGATCGAGGATCAGATCTCTCGCTTGAGGGTTGTCCATCGCGACGGTAAGGCCGAGTTTGCCCGCATTGAGGTTCTGGAAGAGGCCGCTGTTTTCTGCGCCCCCCTCGTCGTTGAGTAAAGGTTGGAATGTGCGGGCGCCCTCAATCTTGTGTGAGGACTCGACACGTACCACCGTCGCCCCCCAATCTGCGAATACTCGGGTTGCCGCCGGACCGGCCATAACCCACATCAGGTCGAGAATCTTGACATCAGAAAGGGGCGCGACAGGAGCCTCTGAAGCGACCGCCACATTTGTGACAACACGCGGCTCGATTTCGGCGTTGTGTTGGCCGACAGTGGGCGGCGGCAACGATACGTCAAGTGGAGTGGCAGAAAACTTTGCCATGGGACCAGGAAACTGGACGTTGCCGACGTTTGGGCACTCGATTTGACGCCAGAAATCACGCTCCGCGTACTGATCTAGCTCTGAAACCTCTTGGACATTGCAGATCGGAACGACCAATAGACGCCTCTCCAGTGCTGTCGCGAGCAACTCGGCCTTAGTCTTTGTTGCCGAAAATTCGGCAGCGACATCTTGAATGCGGTCGTACTCCCCTAACCCAATTCGACCAGTCGTCACCCCTTCAACAAAATTGACCCAATCAATCTCGAGATCGCTGTCATCACACATGCCGGCTTCATGAATCCAGTCAAAAAGTCGGGCGCTGAACGGGGCAATCGCTTCACCAAACAGGATTGTCGCCGAAACGAAGCCGTCGGCGGCGGGAGACCGGAGTCGAATCCGAAATGGACCTACCGCGGCGCCGCCGCTCATCCGAGTCGTCTCGGGTGAGTTGTATAGGTGACACAGGACCATTGATTGCGTGGCTTGCATAAAGGACTGCTGAGCGCTGACGTCAACATGTTGTCCCCTACCTGAGCGGTTGCGTTCATGCAGCGCAATAAGGGTCGCTCCAGCGGCCTCAGCTGAAGCATGAAGAAATGCCTGCGGCAGTGGCACCCGTAGCGGTGCGCGGTCTTCGTCGCCCGTCATCTTCGACACCATCGCCGCCGCAGCCACCGTGAGATCGGTCGCCACCCAGTCGGCCTTGGGTCCGCTCCCACCAAACGGAGAAATTGACGTCATCACAATTCCGGGATTCACCGCCGATAGCACGTCGTAGCCGAGCCCCCGCTCAGCCATAGCTCCTGGGCGATCCGATTCGAGCACAATGTCGGCACCGGCCACCAACTCAAGAAAGTTTCCGTGATCTATCGGATCGTCGAGATCCAAGGAGATACTTCGTTTTCCGCGGTTGTATGACCAAAACCATAAAGACGCTTCAGGATCGCCCTCCCGACCTGTGACAAACGGCGGGAGTTGACGCGCACGTGAACCATCCGGAGGCTCTACCAAAATGACCTCTGCTCCGAGGTCCGCCAGAGTGGCACCGGCCAACTGGCCTCGTTCATCAGTGAGATCGAGTACTCGATACGGTGACAACATACGCAGCTTCCCTCTCTTCAACAATGAATAACGAAGCTAGCGCTAGTCGCCCCCATGATGGACCGTCGCCTATCAAGGCAAGCAAACCTGCGTGTAGCTCGTTCTATCTGGTGAGCCTTCGATTAAGTTGCCACTAAAGTCGCTCAATCATCTTGGGGCCAGGGATCAGCCATGTCCGCTGATAACGGCACTTCGAACGCATTGAGAGTCAAAGAGATCAGGCAGTAGTAGCCGATCGTCGTGACAAGCTCAACAGCCCCTTGTTCTCCGAAACAGACAACAAGTTCTTCGTGTAATTCTTGGTCGATTCGGTGTTCGTTAAGAAGGGCCTGGGCGTACGAATAAACCAACCCGAGATCGTCACTCCATCCTGGGTCTGCCCCCATAGCGAGCCGGTCAAGAGCGGCGCTATCCAAACCTGCGGCAATTCCGATGGCTCTGTGTGCCGCGAACTCAAATTTCGCCCGATAATGAGCACCTACCGTACAGATCGCTACTTCTCGAGCCATATCAGGGATCTCGGTGCCGAACCGGACCGCACCCCCCAAATCCAGAGCCGCTTTGCCCACATTTGGAGCGTTCTGCCAAACCCCAAAAGGACCGCGGCCCCAAATTTCGGGACCCAGCCCCTTCCTGCTACCCACGACAGCATCACGAAGAACCTGTTGAGCCTCAGTCAAATTGCTTTCATCAGGAATTGCTAATCGCATTATCGGCCTCTCCATTCAGGTTCCCGACGTTCAAAGAACGCCCTAATTCCTTCTTTTCGGTCTTCACTGGCAAACACTTCTGTTCGTGCATAGTCCGTGACGGACCAGCCAAGATCGTCGGTGTTGCTAAGGATCCGTTCCATAGCCTGGAGCGAATGCTTCGTCGACGTCGGCGAGTTTGACCCGATTTGTTCGGCCAAGTCGATCGCCGTAGCCAGGGTTTGGCCGGGTTCGACAAGACGATTAATGAGACCGTATTGCAACGCCCGTTCCGGCGAGAGCTCCTCACCTGTTAAGACCACTTCCTTTGCTACATGTAAAGGAAGTGACCGTAGGGCCCGAAAGAGCCCTCCGCTGGTAGGTAGCACGCCTCGTTTCACTTCAGGGAGACCCAGGCGTAGATCAGTTGAACCCACAATGAGATCGCAGCAGAAAAGTATTTCCAACCCCCCACCAAGAGCTAAGCCTTCCGCTGCAGCAATAATTGGTTTGAGACGTTGCCGACGGATGATTCCGTATTCTCCGCCCCGATGAGACTTCCCACTTCCCTCTTTGAGGTCACTTCCTGCGGAAAACATGTCAGGCCCGCCGGTTAGAACCGCGACCCACTGGTCCGGGTCGTCTTCAAATGAATCCAACGCTTGGTCGAGAGCGAAGGTGAGATTCGGATCAAATGCATTTCGTTTATCGCGACGGTGCAGGGTGATAATTGTGATGTGACCTCTTGTCTGACTTTCAACAAGTTGAGATTCCACGTCGTCCTCACAAGCGCTCGCTATCGTCCTTTCAGGACGGGCGCAGCGTACCCTCAAGCTGGTGAACCAACCGTCTGTAGACCAGCGAACGCCTATCGCGTTCGCTGTGAAGCCGGCAGAATTAGCGTCCCCCAACCAGGAAATCCTTAACCGTCACCCTTATTTGTCCTTGGCGACGGGCTCATTAGCGTTCGTCCTCGGCACGGTTAACGTCACAGTTTCGAACGTTGCCTTCCCGGAGATAGTGCGGTCATTTCCGGGAGTAGGTAACGGAATGACAGGCTGGATCATCGCTGGATATTCGCTCGCCTTTGCGACCGCCATGTTGGTCGGAGGTCGCCTTGCTGACCGCTACGGCAGGCTCACTATCTTTCGGATAGGCCTGTTAGGACTTTTGGTTGGAGCGTTCGGAGCGGGCCTCGCCCCGAACGCGCTCACCCTCGTGTTGGCACGCGCTTTGCAAGGAATGTTCGGTGCGCTCACCGTTCCGTCTTCTCTCGCCCTGGTACTTCCACAGTTCCCGCAGTCCAAACAAGCAAGTGTCATCGGAATCTGGGCCGCCGCTGGGATGGTGGCCTCGGGAATCTCACCTGGATTTGCATCGCTCGTACTCGAAATCGGCTCCTGGCGATGGGTATACCTGATTCTGGTTCCAATCATCGGTTTAGCGCTGGCAGGAGCTAAGGCGTTTCTTCATGAAACAGCTGAACGTTCCGCCGGACGTCCCTTGGACATCACCGGCGTGGCGCTGGGCAGCGGATCGGTATTCCTACTCATGCTTGGAGTTCTCCAAGGTCGATCTTGGGGCTGGACCTCAGTAGCTACCCTCGCTTGTTTCGCTGGGACCATGGTTCTATTTCCGGTTTTCTTACGGCGGTCATCCCGCCATGACGAGCCGCTGTTCGACCCCATTCTCTTTCGAATCCGTTCTTTTGCCGTTGCCAACGTCGCGGTGGCGCTTGCGATGGTGGGTGCCTTTACCAGCTGGTTCTTATGGCCATTGTTCCTGAGCGAAGTGTGGAATTACAGCAAAATGCAGGTCGGCCTAGCATTTACACCGTCTCCCATCATTTCCGCGATGGTTGCTGTCCTTGGCGGTCGATGGGCGGACAAGCATGGCTTCCGCGGAATGATGACGCTGGCGGCTCTAACGGGAACATCTGGGTTTTGTTGGCTCTACCTTTTTCTCGACGAGCAACCAACGTATTGGCTGGTCTTCTTTCCCGCTTCTGCTCTGTTTGGTCTCGGCATGGGGGTACTAGCAAGTCAACTCAATAGCGCCGCTCTACGCGACATCGAACCTGATTCCATCGCTACAGCAAATGGAATCCATCAAAGCCTCCGTTATGCAGCTGGAGGGATTGGAGTGGCCGCGGCAATAAGCGTGCTAAATGGAACTCACGAAATAGCGCGATACAACGGCCTCTGGCTGTTTTTGGGCGTGCTGATGTTTCTCGTTGCGCCGCTTATTTGGTTTCTGTACCCCGCCCAAAAACCACAGAGGCGCGACTCACCTGAATCGTGAAAGAATTCAGTCATGAATCAAAGCGCTGAGGTGTACGACAAAGACAAAGCACGCTCTTTTACCCAGACCATGTTGGGAATCATGAACGGAGGAGCCCTGTCTCTCATGATGAGCATCGGGCACAAGACAGGACTGTTTGATGTCATGGACGGCGAAGCGCCAGCAACTTCCTCGGAAATTGCTGAACGCAGTGGCCTCAGCGAACGCTACGTACGCGAGTGGCTTTCAGCCATGGCATGTGGTGGCATCATCGACTACAACGTTTCTGACGAAACATTTCAACTACCAGCAGAACATGCCGGTTTGTTAACCCGGCGAAGCGGACCTCTCAACTTGACCGTGCCAATGCAACAAGTTGCGTTGTTGGGAGAAGTCGAGGCGGACATCGTTGACGCATTTCACTCTGGTGGCGGGGTCCCCTATGACAAGTTCCCTCGCTTCCAAGCTCTCATGTCCGAACAAAGCGGCAATCGTTTCGACCGCACACTCATCGATCACATCGTGCCTCTGCTGGGCATTCAGCAACAGTTGGAGCAAGGAATCGACATGGCAGACGTTGGATGTGGCAGCGGTCGTGCGTTAAGCATCTTGGGGTCGGCCTTCCCTAACAGCCGTTTCGTGGGTTTTGATGTTTCAGAAGACGGCATAGCTGCGGCCCGACAGAACTCATCAGAGTTGACAAATGTCGCATTCGAGATATGTGATGCTGCGCAGCTGGATCCGGTGGAGGAGTTTGATGTCGTCACCACTTTCGATGCGATCCATGATCAAGCTCGTCCTATGGCTGTCCTCGAAGGAGTCCACCGCATGCTGCGCAGCGGTGGGACCTACCTATGCGTGGAACCTAAAGCGTCAAGCCTCCTAGAAGACAACATTCAGGATCCAATGGCTCCGTTTATGTACACGGTGTCGACTATGCACTGCATGACGGTCTCGTTGGCATATGGCGGAGAAGGTTTGGGCACCGCTTGGGGTCACCAAACCGCTACCGAATATCTGACGGATGCAGGCTTCACTGACGTTGAAATCACTGGGGTCCGCGACGATCGATCCAACAATTACTTCATTAGCAAGAAGCCGTGATTCGCTCGCCCGAACTTTATGTGCTTCCTTGACGAACTAACTGTTCTAAAGGAACACCCGCTTCGAAACGATCGACTAGCTCATCGGCATCGAAGAGCACGCCGATAGGATTTGCTTCGAAAACTGGGCCGTTCATGAAATCGATGCCATCCTGAGGATCGGTAAAGTTTTCGACCTGAAGTTCTATGCGGTTGCCATCAGGATCCCTGTAGTACATCGAAGTTGTCATCCCATGGTTAATGGTCCGCTCGGGAAGTATTCCTTCGTCGCGTAGACGAACGTAATTCGACAACAAGTCCTCCAGGCGTGCGTAAGTGAACGCTACGTGGTCGACCCCGTTTCTCTCGGAGTCGGGGTCCTTTTCGAACCCGCGATCTACGAACGCTACCCGGTGATGTTCATCGTCAAATGTCGCAAAGGCAATCTTCTTGTTTCGATGCACCACCTGTGCGTTAAGGACTGAGCAATACCACTCCGCCAGTTTGTCGATATCACTCGTACACAAAACAAAATGGGCAACCTTGACGGGCGTAGCCATCACGTACTCCCCTCAGCACTACGTTCCAAAGGATTCGTCAATCCACTTGGTCAGTTCATCGTACGCTTCCAGCGGAAGTAAATCTGGATATTTATCTGGAAGGCCTAGCGGCGAGCGAAACAAACAACCAGCGTCGGCTTGCTGCAGCATGCTGATGTCGTTGTGGGAGTCGCCGACAGCGGTCACGTGAAATCCGAGCTTCTGGTAGCCCGTCACCGCTTGTTTCTTCGCGTCGACGACCCGGGGAACGAAACGCTTGACCCGATCATCATCGACATCCAACCGGTGGCACAACAAATGGGGGTGACCTAGTTGCACCATGAAATGGTCAGCGAACTGCTCGAAGGTGTCCGACAAGAGGACGACCTGGTACTTCTGCCGTAAGTCGTCCAAAAACTCTCGCGCACCGTCCAGCACCGACAATTCCGATATCACACCGCGAATTACTGATAGTGAGACCTGATGTTCGGTGAGGATAGAAATTCTTTGATCCATCAGTTTTTGGTAGTCGGGTTCATCCCGGGTCGTCACTCGAAGTTCGGGAATGTTGGTATGTGCAGCCACCGCTATCCAAATCTCTGGAGTGACCACGCCTTCCATATCTAAAGTGACAATTCGTTGCACGAATAGACAGCCTTTCACCTGGAGGAGGAGCTTGAGCAAAACGAAGTGACCGAGCAAGTATCGTCGCAGTATGCAACAGGCGGCAACCCATGACGAACTCGTCGAAACAATGACGGGTGGCATGGTGTCTGCCATCGAACCGTTTCAAGGTAGCGACCGCTTACGCTCTGACGGCCGCCCCAGAGGAGATCTGCGGAACAAGCTAAGGCTCATTAACGGCCGACGGAACGCATTCACCTGCCTGATCTGTCTGGCTTTACCCGTAGCGGTAATCACCGGTGTGGTGCTCGTAGGCCATTGGATCGCTGTTGTTGTTGCCGTTCCGATCGTCGGGGTGCTGCAGGTGAGGATGTTCATTCTGAGTCATGAAGGCGCACACCGACTCCTTTTCACTAACCGGCGTCTCAACGATTTTATTGGCATCACGATTTTCGGATGGCTTGCTTTCGGGACCGGAACCCACGCTTACCGCAAAGCCCATACCAGCCATCACCGCGACGAATTTGGACCAAAAGAGCCGGACTTTCTCCTCTATGCCCTTTATCCAATCACTGCCGCTTCGATGCGTCGAAAGCTTCGTCGAGACTGCAGCGGAGTGTCTGCCTATCGAATTCTGCGCCCACGCTTGACCGGCCTGTTTAGACGACAATTTCTGGTTAACAGCCTCCGCTTCTACGTCGGTCAACTATTTGTCTTTGGTCTCTTCGCTGTCAGCGGAAATCCGTTCTTGTATCTGGTGTTGTGGGTCCTTCCGTACGTGACCGTCTATCAAATCCTTAATCGACTGAGAGCAATAGCGGAACACGGCGGCATGACTCGTTCTGGGGATCGACGCGACACTGCTCACCACGTTAAGCAGAGCCAAGTGGCTCGAGCCATCATTGTTCCCCTCGGTGTCGGTCATCACCTGGCCCACCACGTGGATAGTGGCATTCCTTTCCGGAATCTTGCCCAGCTAACAAAGCTTTTAGAAGATGACGGCTATCTAACCTCAGACCTGACGTGGAGCAGCTATCGGCGTTTGTGGCGAGCACTTACGACTCCCAACGCCACAACTAGCGCTCGCAACTAAGGTCAACACATGACCCTCCGAACCACCTGCGTCGGTTCTTGGCCGATTCCTTTCGGTTTGCGACCCGAGTTAAAGCGCTACTACTCAGGAGATCTCAGTGATGCCGATGCCGGTCCTCTCTTAACTCGAGCGGCACGTATTTCTATGGACGAAATGATCGCCTGTGGTGTCGACCAAATCATGGGTGGGGAGGTTTGGGGGCCCGATTTTGTCCACCACGTGCCTCCTCGCCTAAAGGGTCTTGAGACGATTCAGCGGCGCGATACCTCGAAGGGTTACGGGGGGATCGGTCGCTACCGAATTATTGGTGATGTCTCCGCTCCCGAAGGGACTGGTCATGCTTTGGGCTTTCGAAGAGAACGGGAAATTGAACCCAGACTTGACAAAGGGGCGGTGCCGAGCCCGTTGACTATGACCCTTGGCATGGAAAATGACCCGAGGTTAGAAGAACAACTTCCCAATTACGTAACAATCGTCAAAGACGAAATCGACGCAATGGTCGAAGCAGGCGCCGATGAGGTTCAACTCGATGCGCCCGCTGAAGCCACTTCCCTAGTGAATGGAAGGCTTGCGGCAGCCGAGCTTCTTGATGCGTTAATCGCTCCGTTTGGCGACGTCGGAGATGTCACCCGCACCATTCATTTCTGCCTTGGCGATATTTCGCGACGTCCTGGAACCGACGTGCAAAATCTTTCTTCGCTAATGCCTCTTCTCCAAATGCTGGACGGATTCGTTGATCGAGTTCATGTTGAATGCAGCCATGCGGGTCAGTGGGCCGATCGTCATCTATTTTCCGAGATCCCTGATTCGATCGAAATCATCGCGGGCATTGCAGATGTGAAGCAGGAACCCCAGCCTGTCTCAGCGTTGAAGGAGCGGATCGAACTATTACTCGAAATTGTTAGCGAAGATCGTTTGCTTCTGTCCACCTCCTGCGGATGTGGCAGGGTGCCGCACGATGAAGCAATCCGCTTGGTGAGAAACCTGGTGAAAGCAGCTCGGAATGAATGACGCGCTGACCCTTGGAATGCGTTACGGGTGGGTCGGTCGAGATCCTCACTCCCCCGAATTGCGAAGCCAGCGACAACATCTGAACGGAAATAATGGAATTGCCGGTCTCGAGATTCTCACCCCCAACCGAATTGAAGACGCAAAGAGAATTTTCTATCGGGATGGATTCGTCGTTGTGAGCGACGCTCTCACCGAAGAACAACTCGCGACTATCAGAAGCGGGTGCGCTCGCGTTATCTCCGAAATCATGGAGATAGATACCTCCCGTCGGGGCAACCGGGGATCCCACCGCTACAGCTTCGGGTCGGCAAGCACAACCGGGCACCAGGTTCACCATCCCGAGTGGGCGATGCTCATTGATCTACCAACAGTCACTCCCATTCTTGACGCCATCTTCGAATCACCCGACTACATCTGTCGTGGGGGTGGTGGCGACTTTTGTTTGCCCGGAGCGATCGAATATCAACCGCTGCATAGCGATGTGGGTGACCGCCGTGAAGTAGAAGATCACGTCGCCGCAGCCGACAGCAGTGCGAGCAGATTCTCCGGAGCGTTTTGGGATCCCCGAGGTTTGTTAACGCTCCGCGATCTTCCATGTCCTTATGTTTGTTGCAACTTCCTCATGACCGACTTCACCGCGTTAAATGGTCCGACGCGGCAAATTCCAGGAACTCAACATTCTCATGAGCCAATCCCGATGCTCGAAGAGGAACCAGATTGGATGAAATTGAGTACCGTTTGCCCAGCCCCAGCTGGAAGTGTTCTCATTCGCGATCCTCGGGCCTGGCATGGAGGTACACCAAACCTGTCCGACGAAGCGCGTTCAATTCCCAACATCGAGTACTACGCGCCTTGGTTTCGCGAACCTATGGCTCAGTCGATGCCCCGGTTTATATATGACTCGCTGTCAGAACATGGAAAACGCATCTGCCGGTACATAGTCTCGGACCGAAGCCTCGATGGATCGGTCCGTTCTGATCTTGGTGGAACCCCGAAAGGGCTACGCACCTAAGTAGCCGACCTGACAGACCATGGGAGACACAATGTCCGAATACCCAGATCTCAGTGACAAGGTTGTATTGGTTACAGGCGCCGGCCATGGCATTGGTAGAGCCCTAGCGAATCGCTTTGCTGACCAAGGCGCCTTAGTCGCAGTCAACGATGTTGACATAGAAGCCGCCGCAGATGCGGCGGCGGCCATTACCGCGGCTGGTGGCGCGTCGCTTGCGGTGCCATGCGACGTTTCCGATAGTCAGCAAGTGGCGAATATGTTCAGCCAAATTGAAGCGCACTGGAGCCATGTCGAGGTGCTAATAAACAACGCCGGCTTGGTTGGGCCGATGCTCCACTTTTTCGAAGCCGACGAATCCTGGTGGCGACGAATAGTAGATGTCAATCTGACTGGACATTTCCTCTGCTGCCATCGCGCAGCCCCGGCAATGGCTCGGGCCGGAACAGGTGTCATCATCAACATGTCCTCGGGAGGCGCCACTCGAGCCCACCGTTCCTTTACCGCCTACGACGCCACAAAGGGAGGAATTGAGGCGTTTACGAGAGCCCTGGCGCTCGATCTGGGTCCGTACGGAATTCGGGTGAACGCACTAATGCCAGGTTCAATCGATACGAGCGGTCTCGATGCCGAGCAACGCGCCCTGCGAGGCGAAAATGTTCCCATGGGACGCATCGGCGAACCGTACGACATGACTGGGCCGGCGTTGTTCCTTGCATCGGAAGAATCAAATTACGTCACAGGAGATGTCTTAAAGGTTGACGGAGGAATGCTCGCCCAACAACGGTCAGCGACGGTTGACATCATGCCTCCCTCCGACTTTCCGCCTGTCAACGATTTGTAACCGCGTCGATTCTTTGAGTACTCGCGATGCACCCCGAGTGCGCGCACTTTCGGAAAACAATTGCCCTAGCCCCACGGCTTTGACCCAGACGTTGGTACGATCCGCGAGGGGAGGTTTTATGACCGTCACACTGCGCGAGACATTTGAGCCCGGATTACCGCCTCATGATGACCATCCATATCGGTCTGGAATATGGCAGCCCCAACATCAGGAGTACGACGCTTGGGATATGGACGTTGTAGGCGAAATCCCCCCTGACTTGAATGGCGTCTATCTACGCAACACCGAAAATCCGTTATTCGAACCCATCAAGCGCTATCACCCCTTCGACGGTGACAGCATGATGCACGCCATGTCCTTTGAAAACGGTGAAGCTCGCTACGCCAATCGGTTCGTCCGAACGGATGCGTTTCTTGCCGAGCAACAAGCCAAGCGCAGCCTCTGGGCGGGGATCTCCGAACATCCATCAAACGCGATCGCCGACCATGGATGGGGTGCTAGGACCTTGATGAAAGATAACGCCTCCACCGATGTGATTGTTCACGGAGGCGTCGCCCTCGCGAGCTTCTACCAATGCGGAGAGCTGTACCGCCTAGATCCACGAACGTTGGAGAATTTGGGTAAGACCACCTGGAATGGTTTCTTTCCCGACGAAGGCATTTCCGCTCATCCCAAACTTGATGAACATACCGGGGAATTGTTGTTTTTCAGCTATTTCACCGAGGCCCCCTACATGCGTTACGGGGTTGTCAGCCGTACGGGTGAACTCACTGACCACGTCGATATTCCGCTGCCCGGACCGCGGCTTCCCCATGACATGGCGTTCACTGAAAACTGGTCGATTCTCAATGACCTCCCACTCTTTTGGAACCCAGACGCCCTGGCTGACGGTTACTACTCGAACGTCTTTGACCGTGATCTCCCGAGCCGTTTTGCCTTGGTCCCTCGGCACGGCTCAACTGAAGACATCCTTTGGTTCGAAGCGGACCCCACGTTTGTCCTTCACTGGACGAATGCCTATGAAGATGGTGATTGGGTCATCTTGGACGGTTTCTTCCAACACAATCCCACTGCCCGTGGCGTCGAGAGGCAAGCCGGTCCACTCAAGGGTTTCGAGACCTTAGATATGAACGTCTTACAAGCTCGCGCTCATCGTTGGAAGTTCAATGTACGCACCGGCGAATGTCTCGAAGAATCCATGAGTGACACGTGTGCCGAATTCCCGATGATCAATGGGCGCCATGCTGGTAGGCGGCATCAATATTCTTATAACGCACGATGCAGCCCCGGTTTGTTCGCGTTTGACGGTCTCATCAAACATGATCTCGACACCGGGACCGAAGAACTATACGAATTCGAGCCGGGAGTTTTCGTCAGCGAAACTGTGATGGCACCGAGAGACGGTTCGATAGCAGAGGATGATGGCTACCTGGTGACCTTCTCGTCTGATCTCGACAACGACTTCTCGGAAGCACTTGTCTTTGATGCGTCTGATCTGATGCAAGGCCCAGTTTGTCAAATTCGACTTCCGGAGAGAATCTCGAGCGGTACTCATTCCACATGGGCTCCAAGCACTGACATATGAGCGAGCTGGTCGTCTATCCGGCCTGTCTTGCTGTGAGCACTATCAATCGATTAAATCAAAGGGAGTGGGTCCTGCCCTAACGCTGAACGATAGGTGTTGTGGTAGTGATGAAGAGCAGGCTCGTTGCGACCGAACACCACATTCGGCAGCGCTCCCCCTTCGGCTGACCGTTGCTGACTTGCGCTGGCGACATAATCTTCATCGCGGATGATTTCCGCAAACCCCTGAGCAATTTCTTTCAGCGCTTCGGTGGGGGCAAGTTGGATCTGGGTCCTCCGGCCTGGTGTCGCCTCGGCGGAGTTTTCGCCACGATCACCAGTTGAGTGCATATAAAAAGTTATGACACTGGTGTGGCGCCCTGGGGAACCCTCATCGGGATAGGTGCGCACCAAGTACATGCCAAGATCGTTAGGAAGCAAGATGGTGTTTGGGAACAGCCAGTAGACGGGAAGGCCTGCGATGGTGATATCCCATTGATCTTCGGGCAGTTTCCGCATCTCATGGATTGCCTTGCGACAAAGAATCATCCGATGATGTTGACCGTAGGTGTCGTAACACTGAACGTTGCCCTCGAAGACCGCCGCAAGGGTATTTTTGTGTAGAGAGTTGAAGTGGTACGTCTCTCCAAATGTGTCCATCGCTAGCTTCCAGTTGCAGTCGATTTCGTATCGATCGCCACCTAGCCGTCGCAGGCTCCCAAAATCCCATGCTTCCATCTCCTCGCTCAATTCCGATCCGAGTAGGGCGTCAATGTCGAGAGATCCAGAAGGGTTTGGGTTCGCAAATAGGAACCCATATTTCTCTTCGGATGGGAGCTCAACGAGACCGAAACACTCTTTGTCAATCGAGCCGAAGTGGTCCTCCTTAGGTAACCCAACCAATGACCCTTGCGAGTCGTAGGTCCAGCTGTGAAACGGGCAAGTGAAACGCTGAGCCTTCCCGCTGCCTCGTTCCTCAACTGCCACTCCCCGATGGCGACATGCGTTAACGAACGCGTGGAATTCACCGCGCTCATCTCGGGTCGCGAGGATCCGAACATCTAAATCGTTGATGGTGATGAAAGTCCCTGGCTCGGGAAGATCGCCAGATAACCCCAGCACCTGCGGATGGTTCCGGAAGAATGTTTCGCGTTCCATTCTTGCAATATCCGTATCGGTGTAACTGGTGGTCGGGTTTAACCTCATCCCACCTGCGTCCACGTTGGTACCTGAATCGAGTCTTGCCAATAGCACCTTTACTTGTGTTATCTGCTCGCTGCGCTGCATTAAGTGTCCACCAACCTGAAAGTAGCTGGATCCGCTGTTTCCCACTCAGCAGATTAGTGGGCCACTCGATGCCAAATACATCTCTCGATCGCAATGAAGCCCAACCCGGTTACTGGAACTCTGCCGGAATGTTTCTCTCTCGCGGAGATCGCCGCAATATCTATTACTGTTCCACCTTGACGTGGGCGAGGATCGCTTGGTCGTGAATTCCTAGTCGATTAACTAACTACCCTTAGATTCCAGCTAATCTCGGGTCATGGACGACATGCATGCGGCCGTGACAGCCGTTTTAGGTGAGATCGATTTCGACCCCGAAGAATTGCACGCCAAGTATCTTGCTGAGCGCGATAAACGAATCCGGCATGACCACAACGAGCAGTATGTCGAAGCCACTGGTGAGTTCGCTAGATACCTCGATGATCCTTACGAGGAAGTAGGCGAACGCCAACCGCTGTTCGACGAAGTGGAAATCGCCATCATTGGAGGCGGTTTCGGTGGCCTGCTGATGGGTGGACGCCTACGAGAAGCCGGATTCGAAGACATCCGTGTTATCGAACGAGGAGGCGATTTCGGAGGCACGTGGTATTGGAATCGCTATCCAGGAGCCATGTGTGATGTGGAGAGCTACTGCTATCTGCCAATGCTCGAAGAACTCGACTACATGCCGAAACACAAGTATTCGTTCGCGCCCGAAATCATGGAACACACCCAAAACATTGGCCACCATTACGGCCTCTACGAAAACGCCTGTTTCGGTACCTCTGTCACGAAATTGAGTTGGGATGACAGCATTTCAAAATGGGTTATCGAAACTGATCGCGGCGACCGAATGCGGGCTCAATTCGTTGCGATGGCGAATGGGCCACTGAATCGCCCCAAGCTTCCCGGGATCCCCGGCATCGAAAAGTTTGAAGGACACACGTTCCACACCAGTCGATGGGATTACCAATACACCGGTGGTGACAACAGCGGAGACTTAAGCGGATTGGCCGACAAGAAGGTTGCGATTATCGGCACGGGGGCCACCGCCATTCAGTGCATTCCCCATTTAGGCGAATCTTCGGACCACCTCTACGTGTTCCAGCGAACTCCTTCATCCATCGATGTGCGGAACAACCGTGAAACCAGTAACGAATGGGCAGAATCACTTGAGCCGGGTTGGCAATATCGGCGAATGGAGAACTTCAATACTCTCGTCGCCGGCGGCGATCAAGATGAAGATTTAGTTTCAGATGGTTGGACCGATATTTTTCGGAACTTAACCGGGACCGCTGCCAAGCTTGCGGGACGAAAACTTGGTCGTCGGGTTACTGGCCGCGAAAAGGGTTACCTGATGAAGATGGCCGACTATCAAAAGATGAACACCATCCGACGGCGAGTGGACGAAATCGTTGATGACCCAACCACAGCTGAGGCCCTAAAACCCTGGTACCGGCAGTTCTGTAAACGTCCCTGTTTCCACGACGAGTACCTTCCCACCTTTAATCGCCCCAATGTGACCTTGGTTGACACAGTTGGCAACGGCGTGGAACGTCTTACCCCGAACGGCGTTGTTGCTAATGGCGTTGAATACGAAGTTGATTGCGTCATTTTCGCCACAGGGTTTGAAGTCGGTACTGGTTATACCCGTCGAGCGGGTTACGACATTGTCGGCAGAGGGGGCTTGACTCTGAGCGACAAATGGGAAGATGGCCCTCGTTCCCTGCATGGAATGCAGACAACAGACTTCCCGAACTGTTTTTTTCTCGGGTTCACCCACACTGCGGTGACTGTCAACGTCCCCCAGGCTCTCAACGAGCAAGCGATGCACATCTCCTACATGGTTTCTCAGGTCCGCGATCAAGGCGGCACCACCATTGAAGCGACCGCTGAAGGTGAGCAACAGTGGGTTGATGAGATCGCAGACAAGTCAAAGCTGGGCGAACGCTTCCGTATTGAGTGCACTCCCGGCTACTACAACAATGAGGGGAAGCCGGGCAATCCCGACGGCTTTTTCACCACCAGTTACGGCGCAGGCCCACTGCGTTTCCACCGTATTCTTCAGGATTGGCGAGAGGACGGTCGGTTAGACGGAGCGGCAATCACTTAGAGCACCCGACACCAAGTCACAGTAGAGCGATGGGGTTTGCCGGTGACCCAGTACCGCCCTCAACTCTCAGCGGTGCGACCGTAAACAGGAAACTCCATTTGGCGTGCTCGTCACATGCTGCAGCAAGACGATCTAGGCGCAGGTTGTCTAAAAGGTGTACTCCCATTGACACGATGACCGTTTGATGGATTGGCATAACCCATTCATCTGGGTGATTTCCTGGCAAAACGTCGCTTACTCCGTCACAGCCAAGGACCGAAATATCGCGTTCTCGAAGCCAGGGAATGCAATCGGGGTGTAATCCCGCCATCCCTACCTCAAACGGATGCCAGGGCCCGTGCTCAGTTCGGCGAGCGTCTCGACCGGTTGCTACGAGCAAAATGTCGCCAGTTCCTACCGAGACGTTTTGAGCTTCTTCGCAAGCTTGAAGTTCCTCACTGGTGATGGCGTCTCCGGGCTCAAGCCACTCGACTCCTCGAAGCCTCGGCACATCAAGTAGCACTCCGCGCCCTACAACTCCATCGGCGGCGGCCATGATGCTGCAGCGAGTCGCTCCGGTGCTTTTTACGGTTTCGCCCCCAAAACCGTTGTACATGTGCTTGTCCATGAAGACGTGACATAACGCGTCGATGTGGGAGGTAGCCATGCCATGGAACGCCACTCCGACGAAGTCGCCAGTTGATTCCATGTTGATATTCGGCGACACGCAGTCATCGCCCCCCCGGACCATCATGTGAAGGGCCGGGTGCCGGTTTTCGGCGTTTGGTTCGACCGGAAGTTCCCGGGCACAGCTCACCACGTGTCCGTGAACAACCTCAGCTGCAGCTGTCGCTCGTTTTTCGGCGGTAATCAGATTTAGCGCGCCTGCCTCGTCCTCAGCACCCCACCTACCCCAGTTCTTGACTGATTCGAACAGTTTTCGGTGTTCGTCTGAGGTCATCCATGGCTCAGTTGACATAGTCGCGCTCTCTTTCTTCTGGCAGGCAGTCGAATGGCTGCGCTCAGCAATGATGGTCCGAAACGTCTACATCTAACTACGGTTCACCCTCGCAGCCACCCGTCACCCTCTCGAACAACCAAGACCGTTGGCCGATCCTTTGAGAATGCGGCTGGAACTTCTTGAACAAAGTGGTCGAGGTCCTCAATAACAACTCCGTCGCAATGCATAGAGCGGGCCAGCGTCACAAAGTCGGGGTTTGCACCTTCGACTCCTACTCGCACGATGTTTCGGGCGTCCATGTCATCCTGGATTTGCTTCAAGCCGCCGTTGTCCCAAACAATGATGGGTATTGGGAGTTGTTCTTCCGAGGCGACGATTAATTCGCCAGGTGTGAACATGAAGCCGCCGTCTCCGGCTAAACAGATAACTGGCCGGTCGGGTTTCGCTAGTTGGGCCCCAATGGCATTGGGTAGCCCACAACCAAGGGTGCAGTAACCGGCCGGATAGCTCCAACTTCGTGGTTCGCTGACATCAAACGCAAAGGCACCCGTGTACACAAGTTGACATATGTCCCCAGCCACGTACACGTCCTCGGGCAGCAAGTCGCGCAACGCCCGCAAAAGGACCACATGTTGAGCTTCCGCGGGGGTCAAATTTTGAAGAATTTCAGCGCGAATTTGTGCCACCTCGTCTGCAACAGTCTCGCGAGGTCGCGCCGATTCAAATGGCCCATCCGCCACGAGGGAAGACAAAACCACTCGAGCATCACCAAGGATAGAAACGGTGGGCAGATACTGGTCGTCAAGTTTTCGCGGATCGATGTCCACTCTGACTAACGCTCCGGGAAGATCTAATTCCTCCACAAAACTGTCGGTCTCAGCCAATTCGGTTCCCACTGCTAGTACGACATCGGCTGTACTGAGGTACTGCCGGGCTTCGGCTCTGACAGTTGAAGCGCTGAGGCTCAAAGGTGAATCGTCGGCCACTATTCCTTTCCCCGCAGTGCTGCACAGAACCGGGGCCGATAGCTGATCACTTAAGTTCCGGATGTGGGTAGCGGCGCCTGCCGCTCCTCCGCCCACCATGATCATGGGACGCTTAGCGTTGGCGAGCAACGTCCGCCCAGTTTCCACCTCGTCAGGCCTGACTTCGTTCGCTATTTCGCCATTGGATCGGAACCAGTCCCGGGTCACTGTTTGCCCGAGAACGTCAATGGGGATCGAAATATGAACTGGACGCGGTCGACCGCTGGTAAGGCATTCGAACGCTCGCTGTAGCAGTTCCGGGACTTCCTCGGCGTGGGTTGCTCGGGCGCTCAATCCGGTGAGAGGTGCGGTGACTGCCATCTGATCAGGTATTTCGTGTAGGGCGCCGAGTCCTAAGCCGTGAGTGTATGAAGCTGTTTCGGAGGAGAGGAGCAGCACTGGAACCGAATCAGCCCATGACTGGCCGAGGGGTGTCAACGCGTTGGTCACTCCTGGCCCTGAGATAACGAGCGCCACACCAACCTTCCCGGTGCTGCGAGCGTAACCGTCTGCCATGAAGCCGGCGCCTTGTTCGTTTCGGGCCTGCACGTGGCGTATCGGGCTGCCGGCAAGGCCACGGCAAAACTCCAAGGTGTGAACTCCGGGTATCCCAAAAACCGTATCGATGCCGTATTCCGCTAGAAGTCTCATGGTGGCTTCGCCACAGGTGCGCCCGGTTGTTTCAGCCATCAGCGCGGACTCTTTGGTTACTCCAGCGTCCAATGACGTCGTCGACCACTTCGGACGTGTTCGAGGTCCCTCCGAGGTCTGCAGTTCGAACTCCTGCTTTCAACGAACTTGCCACCGCTGTCTCAATTTCCCTTGCCACATCGGGACGCCCCGCGGCGAATTCTAGAAGCATCGCTACGCTAAGGATCATTGCGACGGGATTAGCGCTGCCTGCCCCGACTAGATCAGGGGCACTTCCGTGTACTGGTTCATATATCCCGGGCCGAGTGACTTCACCTTCAGGTGCAAGTAGCGGTAGGGACGCCGATGGGAGCATCCCCAAGGATCCAGCAATTGACGCTGCCTGATCGGACAGGATGTCACCGAAGAGATTGTCTGTCACCACCACGTCGAACTGCTGTGGGGCCACGGCTAGTTGATACGCGCAGTTGTCTGTGTACATGGTGCCGAAGTCGACATCAGGGAAGTCAGCTGCTACTTCGTGGCTGATTTCTCGCCACAGAACGCCGGTTTCCATCACGTTGGCCTTGTCCACCGATACCAATCGACGCGACCGTCTTTGGGCGAGTTGAAATCCAATTCGGAGGTGCCGCTCGATTTCAAATTCGCTGTAGCGCGTGGTGTCCACGGCTATTCGCCCAGCGGTTCCAGTCTCGATGCCCCGAGGTTCCGAAAAAAACGTGCCACCGGTTAATTCCCTGAGCACAACTATGTTGCAGCCCCGGATTACGGATTCGCGAAATGGGACGGAGTCCGAAACAGAGTCATAACTTCGCACAGGCCGAATCCCGGCGAATAGGTCCAATTCTTTCCTGAGTCTCATCAAGCCATCGCGGACAGTGGGCTCAGCTCCGGGGAAAAGCCCGTCGTATTGAGGGGCTCCGACGGCACCGACGAGAACGGCATCGGCCTTCTTAGCGCTGTCGACGGTCTCATCTCTACAGAACGTGCCGTGTATTTCGTAGCACTCGCCATGGAGCAGGTCGCGTTGGATCGACACCGCAATCTCATTGTCAGTGCATACGTGCTCCAAGAGACGCAAACCTTCCTCCACCAACTCTGGCCCGATGCCGTCTCCACCAAGGGCCAACACACTCAGTGTTCTGGGAGTCATCGCCCAACCGATTCTCGGCGTGTCCGCACCGTCATATGGTGCCGCGGGTTTCTAACAGAAGGATGATTTCTTCGAGGCAATCGTCTACCGATGTTCGCGTGTCGAGGGTCAACTCGGGATTCAACGGCGGCTCGTAGGGCGCAGAAATTCCTGTAAATTCTGGGATTTCACCATTGCGTGCCTTCGCGTATAGCCCCTTGTCGTCTCGTCGCTCGCATTCCTCAAGCGGTGTGTTGAGGTACACCTCGATGAAGCTCTCTGGAGGGTGCAGGCTCCTAACGAGATCGCGGTCGCGTAAATAGGGCGAGATGAACGCCGTGACAACGACGAGTCCTGCGTCGCAAAAAAGGCGTGCTACCTCACCAACGCGGCGAATGTTTTCGGTTCGATCGGAAGGGGTGAAGCCTAGATCGCTGTTGAGGCCGAATCGAATGTTGTCACCATCTAAGACGTAACTTCCAATTCCGCGCGAATGAAGCGTTGCCTCCAAAGCTAAGGCGAGCGTTGACTTGCCGGACCCGGAGAGACCAGTGAACCAAACGGTGCAGGATCTGTGACCAAATCGCTGGCTTCGGGCTGTCCCGTCAATAGTTCCCTGCGATCTGGTGATGTTGGTCGACGTCGGGTGTTCAACCATCGATAAAGCCCTTCTCGGTGAGCAACGAGATGATTTCGAGTACCGATTGATCAACTGTCATGTTCGAAGTATCTAGCCGAAGGTCTGCATCTTTCGGTGCTTCATAGGTTGCCGAAACTCCCGGGAAGTCGTGGATTTCGCCGCGTTCAGCCGCTTCGTAAAGACCACTAGTGTCTCGATCCCGACATACCGAGATGGGGGTATCGAGAAAAACCTCGATCCATTGGGCATCTCCCACCAGTTGCTGCGCTCTTGAGCGAGAGTCAGCCTCAGGAGCGAGTAAAGCGGCAATAGCGATCAAACCCTGGCTATTCATTAGCCGTGCCACTTCAGCGACACGACGCAGGTTTTCTGATCGGTCCTCGGAAGTAAAGCCGAGATCCTTGCTGATGCCGAGACGAACGTTTTCGCCGTCTAATCTCACGATCGAATTCCCTCGGTCAAACAGATAGCGTTCCAACGCCGTCGCGATGGTGCTTTTCCCGGCGCCCGTCAATCCAGTTAGTAGGACCGTGCAAGGCCGTTGTCCGTATCGAAGCTGCCGTTCTTTCGCTGTGATAGTCGAAGTTTGAACTTCGAGTGTCTCATCTGGGGATCTATCCCAGGGAGATATAGGAACGGAAATCATCCCAGCCGCCAACGTGGCATTGGTGATTCGGTCGATAAGAACAAAGGAACCTTCTGACCTACTGGTTGCGTAGGGTTCGAAAAGCAACTTTCGATCACTGCTTATCGCACAGCGAGCGACCTCATTGAGTTCTATCTGAGCCGCCGGAACCATCTGCGTGGTATCGACATCCACACGATGTCGAATCGTGTCAACGCTGACGTTGGCTGTCCCAAGTCGCGATTGCAGCCTCATCTGCTGACCAGGGGTCAACGCGGCTTCTGCCATCCAAATGATCATCGCTTCGATCGAGTAGTCGAAGTGAACGTTTTCGCCTTCGCGGACTAAAAGGTCCCCACGGCTCATGTCGATCTCGTCGACAAGAGTAATAGCGACTGATTCCCCCACCGAAGCGACCTGGAGGTCCTCCCTGTAACCCACTATTCGATCAATGCTGGAAGACACTCCCGACGGGAGAGCAGTAACGCGTTCGCCTGGTCGGATCTGCCCTGAGGTAATGGTTCCGGCGTAGCCCCGGAACGCTGAAGGAGCCCGCAGAACGAGTTGAATCGGGAGACGGAATTCATCCAGCCGATATGACACTTCGATTTCCACTGCATCGAGATAATCAATCAAAGTCGGTCCCTCAAACCAAGGCATCGCCGAACTCGACTTGACGACATTGTCGCCTTCAAGGGCTGAAATCGGAATGAACTCGACTGATCGAACATCAAGAGTTTTGGAGTAGTCGCTGTAGTCGGCAACGATTTCTGAGAAACGCTCCTCGGAATATTCGACGAGATCCATCTTGTTCACTGCTAACACCAGGTGTTCTACGCCAAGGAGCGCCGCAATATATGAGTGACGCCGGGTTTGCTGCAGTATCCCTTTCCGAGCGTCCACCAGAATTACCGCCAGATCAGCAGTCGATGCTCCGGTCGCCATATTTCGGGTGTACTGCTCATGCCCCGGGGTATCAGCAATGATGAAATTTCGATTTTGCGTTGCGAAGTGCCGGTAGGCGACGTCGATGGTGATTCCTTGCTCTCGTTCCGCCTGCAACCCGTCTGTCACCAAGGCTAAGTCGAGTTGGGTTGTGTCCGTTCCGATTCCGGAGTCCTCCGCCAATGCGGCTATGTGATCATCGGCGATGAGTTGTGTGTCATAAAGCAAACGACCGATGAGGGTCGATTTTCCATCATCGACGCTCCCGCACGTCAGGAACCGCACCAAATCTTTTTCAGCGCGTTGTTCGAGGTAAGCGCTGATATCAGATTCGATAAGCGGATCGCGAGTGAACATCAGAAGTAGCCCTCGCGTTTTTTTTCTTCCATCGACCCGGTCTGATCGTGGTCGATCACTCGTCCTTGACGCTCAGAACTCCTGGCCAACAACGTTTCCTGAATTACTTCCAGCACTGTCGACGCCTCAGATTCGACCGCTCCCGTTAACGGGTAACACCCCAACGTTCTGAAGCGCACCGATCGCATTAGAGGTTGCTCTCCGGTCGCCATCGGGAAACGATCGTCGTCAATCATGATCAGGTTCTGACCGCGACTCACTACCGGTCGAGAGGCGGCAAGGTACAGCGGAACAATTTCTATGTTCTCAAGGTGGATGTAGTGCCACACATCTAGTTCGGTCCAATTGCTGATGGGGAAAACTCGAATGTTTTCGCCAGCTGAAATTCTTCCGTTGTAAAGATTCCACAGTTCAGGGCGCTGATTCTTAGGGTCCCACCGATGATTGGAGTCTCGAAAACTAAAGATCCTCTCCTTGGCCCGTGAACGTTCTTCATCTCGACGGGCACCACCAAAAGCCGCGTCATAGGTCCCCTCGGTTAATGCTTCTTTCAGCGCTTGGGTCTTCATAATGTCGGTGTAGGTGTGGGACCCATGATCGAAGGGGTTGATTTGAGCTTCTACCCCTTTGGCGTTGGTGTGCACGATGAGCTCAAGATCGAGTTCCGCGCAAATTCGATCTCGAAATGAAATCATCTCTTTGAATTTCCATGTCGTGTCAATGTGGAGCAACGGAAAGGGAACCCTCCCTGGGTGGAAGGCTTTGCGAGCTAGGTGCAACAGAACTGACGAATCCTTCCCAATGGAGTACAACATGACTGGACGTCGAAATTGGCTGACGACTTCCCGAAACACGTAGATCGCTTCCGATTCGAGGGACTCCAGATAGCGACGGCGGTGGTCAGTAAGCGATGAATTTTGCAAAGTGTCGCTACCTACTTTCATGCCACGTCGCGCTCTGCGATGTTAGAAGTCCTTAGCAGGTAAGGCCACAAGCATCACTTGACTCGGAGTCACTTTCTAGCGGCTTGACAGCGGCTCATAACTCGGCGACGCCTCACTTGCCGGCGGAGACAGGTAGACAGTGACTGCGCCTTCCCGTTCGAACGCTTGAGGGGCGCCATCTGGTATTTCACCCAGGAGATACCTTTGACCACCATTTACGAACTGCCACATCCCTCGGCCATCGCGGTCGATCTCGTCAAGTCCCTCCACGGTGGGATCCCACCAAATTTCAGCAATATCGTCAACACCGTGGTAATCAGGTTCCTGTGAATCGGGCCAACGATCTTTGTCCCCGTAAGAAAGGCTGGGAGCAGTTAACGCGCTTCTCGTAGGGTCAGCGGAGAACAGAGCTTCGTTGAAGCCTTCAATCGTTAGCTCTGGTCCGACCCCTTGCAGAACGGCGTAGAACAGACCCGGTGCCGGATCAATAATTCCGATGTTGTCGTTCGCACGTGGAGGCTCACCATGGAACCATTCGTAGAGGAAGTGCGAAGAGGCAACAGTCCTGTCGACTCGAGCGCTTAGGTTCGAAATACCGAATGCGTGAGACCACTGTTCTTGGTGGTATGTCCGAGCGAATGCAGTTGTGTCAACCAGCACTGACCCGGTCACAATCCACTCTGGCCAATAATCCTGCGCAGCTGCTTCGTTGGTGAAATCGCGAGGTGCAATCGGATCACCGTTAAAGATGACCGACGTCACACCGGCTTCTTTCATTCTCGCGATGACCGTACCGGCTGATTCTTGGAGAGTGGCTGGGTCGAGAATGTAGGACTGCGATTCGACCACTTCTACGTCATATTCCGCTAGGAGTTCTTCGAACTGTGCATTGGAGTCGACTGACGCTCGACTCGCGAGATTCCATATTCGACCGAATCGTCGTTCCTGACCGCGCATTGAAGCATCCCCAGCGTGGATAGCAGGGTCTCCTGCCAATCGTTTTCCGATGTATTCGGCGACCATCATGTTCAACTGTTGGGGCCCTTTCCCTAAGGTGTAGGCCATACCTGGTCGCTCGCGGTAGTACTCCGGTGTCTGTCCGGGGCCACACGAAATGCAAGGTATTCCTCTGGCATGTAGCTCTTCCGCAAACGCGTTCGTGAGAGTTGGGCCGCCAATCACCATGAAGGGGTCAAATTCTTCGTCGACCTTCACAGCGTCGGCTCGTGCCGCCGCGGGATCCAGGATGTTGCCCGAGCCAATCATTATTGTTAGGTCGACACTTCGCCCGTAGGTCTCGTAATAGGTCTCGTAATACTCGAGCAGTCCACGAATCGTGTGCTCATCATCGGCAGTTGTGTCGTCGTTGTAAATAGCTGACGTGAGGTAAGCCATAATCGGGTCCACGTCTTGAGGAAGCCACCAAACGATTCGAATGCTGTCTTCAGTTACGCCTCGGTCCGTGGCCCCACCGTTCCATCCCTCATATGGTGCGGCGCAAGCACCAGCGAAGAAGCTGGGAATGGCTAAGGTTCCTCGGTCAGTGTCACAGCGCTCACCCCAGTCGATGTCTAGCCCGAGTTCTTGTGCCCGATCGAAGAACATAACCCCAGGTCTGAAACCGGTATCAGGACCCCAGTCTGTGCCGAGTGCTCTTGGTGCGGTAGTCGCCGGAGCCACTTCCTCAGATTCTGGCTCCCCACCGTCCTCAGATGGCTTCTCCGCCGCCACACTGCCCTGTTCAGCCCCGTCATCGACTTCGACAGAGGATGATTTCTGTGTAACTGGTTGATCTGCGTCATCGTCGCCGCCGGTGACGACGACAACCACCACGACAACTGCTGCCACTAAAAGGGCGAACAGCGGGCCGAATTTACGAAGGGAAGCGCCTTGTCCTACTGGTTCCATCTCATCAGGTTGTCATGTCATTTGAATCAGTGCGACCAGATCGCTTCAACGCTGCCTCGGAACGGCCGAGATAGGCGGTGATGACCTGATCATCGTCGAACACCTGTTGTGCTGTTCCTTCAGCTATGACGCTGCCCCTGTCTAGTGCAATTACTCTGTCCGCTATTTCTGCGACGAGGGTCATGTCATGTTCGATGACCATCAACGCCGCGTTCAGTTCTTGCCTCATTTGGAGCAGAATTCCGCCCAACGCTTCAACCTCGCTTTGAGCTATTCCGCTTGAGGGTTCGTCCAACAAGATGACGGAGGGTTGATGAGCCGCTACACAGGCAAGGTCCACGATCCGCCGAGTTCCTGTCGACAGTTCAGCGACGAGCTTATGGGAGAAGGCATCGAGACCAAATTTGGATATCAGTTCGTCCACTCGGTGGCCGATGCGTTGTTCGCTGTCATAAGCCATCGGCAGGTGTAGCGCTGCAGTCACTGGATCACCCCAACGAATCCACCGTTCTAGTGACACGGCTAGGGTTTCTTTGACCGTCAGTGTCGGAAACATGCGCGCGCCTTGAAAGCTTCTGCCCAAACCTTGGCGGGACCGCACACTGGGCGCATGGCGAGTGATGTCCTGTCCGCCCAAGAAGACTTGGCCTCCTTCGATGGGCGTCGATCCTCCGATTAGGTCGAAAAGCGTTGTTTTGCCTGCGCCGTTAGGTCCGATGAACGCGACCACCTCGTTTGGGTGCACCTCAAAGGAGACGTTGTCGACCGCTCGAATTCCTCCAAAGTGACGCGTCAGTGATCGAGCTTCTACAACCGGAACTTTTTCATTATCTATCGCTCTTGCTTCCGTGGAGGTTGCCAAAGAAGAGGGCTCCGCGAGAAACACGGCGCGCAACAGGTCGGCCCGCTCCCGAAGTTCTGGCGCAGGCCCTCTGAAGCGCACCCTTCCCCGTTCAAGAAAGTAAGCCGTGTCCGCGATGTCCAACGCAAGATTGGCGGATTGTTCAACTAAAACAATGCTGACCCCAGATGCGGCTATGTCACGAACCATCTGAAGGAGGCGTTCCACGACTACCGGTGCCAACCCTAGAGATAGCTCATCAATCATTAGAAGTCTGGGGCGAGTGAGCAGCGTCATACTCAATGCGAGCATCTGTTGCTGTCCACCGGAGAGGTCAGCGGCCACCGATTCTCTGCGATCGCGAAGTTCGGGAAAGGTGTCAAATATTTGTTGATGGTCCGATTGAAGGCCGGTTTGATCTCCTCGGCGCATCCAACCAGCCGCGTCCAGATTTTCCGCGACAGTGAGGCTCGGGAAAACCCCGGCGTCTCCGGGCATTTGAATGATCCCATGCCTCGCTATTTCGTTAGGCGGGGCGTAGGTGGTGTCCCGACCATCAAAGATCACCGCACCACGGTCGGCCGCCACGACGCCGGAAATAGCGCGGAGCAACGTCGACTTTCCTGCCCCGTTTGTTCCTAAGAGCGCGACAATTTCTCCTTCCTCGACTTCGAAGTTCACGTCGTGGAGAACTTGAATTCCGTCGTAACTGACTTGGAGGTCCTGACACAGCAGCAACTTGATGCGGCCGTTTCGTCGTTCTTGAAGGACTTCGGATCTTGCCAAGGCGGTTTTTCGTACTTGCTCCACGTCGCGGCTAATGACATTCCCGCCGCTTGCGATCACCAGTCCCCCAATAAAGAACACAGGAACCATCATCACCATTCCCGTTCGTATCCCCCAGTTGTCCGCTATCCATCCAATGAAAGGAAGTACGAGAAGGCCTGGAAGAACCCACAGGGATCCCATCGAGAATCCGACGGATCGAGCTCGCGGTGGAATTGCTAGCGACAGGGCAGCGATGATGCCGGGTCCAACGATGGCCAGACACAACGCAATGATTACATTGGCGGCGATCGCAATACCCAAGTTCGGCACTACCGCGAAAATTCCCGAAAGGATAGCGGTGATGGTGGAAACAACTGCTAAGAACCGAAGGATGCGTCCGGGGTCGCGTTCAACTACTCGAGAGGCGACCTGGGCACCAATAATTAAACCGATGAGCTGGCCGGGTTCTGCTGCTGCAGCGACAATGCCACGAGCGCGCTCGTCCAGCCCATATGCCTCCAAATAGAGCAGGTTCGCCAGGGTGCCGAAGCCAATCAGGGAGGCCGCTAAGAAGGGAGTCGCCGCAAATATCCGGCGAAGAGACTCGATTTTCCAGCACATTCGCCATGCTTCGGAGATGGATGGAGGCGCTTCTTCTGTCGCCGCTGCTGACTCGTCACCTCCTGCCAGACGTCGCTCATGTGAACCCCTAATCGGTTCTTTCAATTTCAGCCCCATCACCACGACCAGCAGTGTTGGGACGGCAAACAGCAGAAACGGTGTGCGCCACCCCCAGTAGTACGCGGTAAAGCCCGCTAGGAGTGGGCCCAACGTTGCTCCTACTGCGTTGGCTCCGCGGTGAAAGGCGTAGGCCCGGGGTCGATCTTTGGGAGCGAACCAGTCTGCTATCAGCGAGTTATGTGTCGGATCGTTCACGGCTTTGCCGATTGCGGATCCGGTCCGTGCGATAGCGAGAGTGATGACGCCGGCCGCGAGACCTGTCCCAAACGAAAAGCATGCCCACAAAGTTGCGCCGATTAACGCCAACCTCACTCGGGGCGCCCGATCCGCCAAAGCAGCAATAGGTACTTGCAAGGAAAGAGCGAACGCGACGACGAACGCTATGAAAGTGAGTAGACCGGTGAAACCCAGCTGAAACTCGTCCCGTATTTCTGGTGCCAAGATCGCAAAGGCGCTCCGATCAAGTTCATCTACCGCATTAAGGCCGAAGATGACCAGGAGCGCGCCTATAGGCCCGTCTCCTGCAATTCTTCGCATGATGCTGGGTTTCTGGTTCATCGTTCCAAGTTCTCGTTTACTAGCAAGTCATCGGCCGAATCGGTTTCTTGAAGTCCGAAACGGGCACCTAACTTTCTTAAGGCAAGATTTCTCAAATCAGCCCACAGCCCGACTATGCCTGCTGGAGCAATGAGGAGCACGATCAGTACGCCTGTTCCTGTTGCCAGCAGCCTCCAGGATCCTTGAAGCCAATACCAAGACCCGTTCCAGTAGAGGGAACCGATGATTGCTCCGCTGATCGACCCCAGGCCTCCTACGACCGCCCCCATAAACACGACGATGCTGAATCCAGCTGGGGTGACATTGAACGATTGCTGATGGTGGGCGATCACCGAACCGGCAACGGCCGCAAGAAAACCCGAAATGGCGAATGCCGTCAGTTTCAGTTGTGAAGCGCGCGCCCCATATGCCTCAGCTGCTATTTCATTGTCCCGTAACGCGATCAAGACCCGTCCGATGCGCCCATGTTTGAGTCCGGCAACGGCTACACATGCGATCACTAGGGTCACAAGGCACACGTAATACGCTGCTTGAGAGCTTTCCCAATTGATTGTGCCGAACAGCGGCGGCCGGGTAATTCGTTCCACCGGCACCCACCTGAAGAATTGAGGGTTCAAGAAATACTGAATCATGGTGAGTTCAAGGGCCAGGGTGGTGACAGCTAGATATGTGCCGCGCATTCGCAGCGCTGGAATTCCCACGACCAAAGAGAACAGTGCCCCCAAACACCCGGCCAATGCCGTCGCCGCAACAAAGTCAACCCCAGCTTTTTGCGTCAGCCACGCACCGGTCGCACCGCCAACTGCCGCGAAAGCCATTTGACCCAGGGACAGTTGCCCTGACCACCCGGTGAGTACCCCGAGTGAAAGCATAATGACCGCATACAGAAGCACTAATCCCATTCGGACCACGACTGTGGTGTCGAAAACACCCCAGTACGGAAATCCGGCAAAGAAAATCAGTACGACTAGTAAGGCCATTCCACGCGCGACTTGAATGCCTGGTATCTGAAGGAACACCCGTGGGATAGGTCGGGCATGTCCAACTGCCTGCCAACTGGTCACATCGAGTGCAGAACGGAACCCGCGACTTCGGCGAAACACCAAGCCGAGGACAATCACCAAACCTGTTAATGCTGCCATTTTGGCTTCGGCTTCGTTGGCTTGAGAATTCCAGACAATTCCTTCTTGCAGAACACCTAGTGCAAAGGACACGCCGATAATGGTCGGAAGGTGATCCAGTCGTCCTAAAGTGAGCGCTGCCAAAGCTCGGAGCAGCAGCAGCAGCCCAAGTGATCCTCCGATCGGTAACCCGTAGACGCCTGATCGAAGGAACAAGGCGAGAAACGCAAACACCGCTGCTATCCCCCACACGATGCTGTGGACGGCTTTCACCGGAATACCTAATAGCCCCGCCCTACTCGGCAGATCAGCCGAAGCCCTGATGGCCGTCCCGATGCGCGTCCATCGTAAGACCAGCACGAGAGTCACCATCGCCGCAGGCCCGAGGACAAGAGCAAGTAAATGGTCGGCATCGAAAACCCGACTCCCAATGTCGAACCGAAACCCAAAAGGTGCTTGAAGGCGCTGCGATTGGAGATAGCTGCCCCACCAGGCAGGAAGGTATAAAGCAAACACTGCTAATAGTTCGCCAATTCCCAACGTGGCTACCGTCAACACAAGTCGCGGTGATTGGAAGAACCGCCTGACGATAAGGAACTCGGTGGCCACTCCAATGGCTGCCGCACATAGCAGAGCCAAGAAGAAGGACAGGTACCAATTCCAACCTGATTCCAGTACCAACAACATCGCAAAAACCGCTGGGAGCAGTCCAAGTTCCCCGGCCGCGAAATTCAGAACGTTGTTGGCCCGGTAGACGAGGTACATGGCCACTGCTATTAGGGAGGTGATGCTGCCGAGCACTAGCCCAGACACAAACGATCCTGCGGGGGCCGGGAACAGCAGTTGTTGCGTGACCACCAGGGCTATCGGCCACACCATCCAACTCAGACGGCGTGACGCAGTGCTTAGTTGAAACACCGCTAACCCCCTCACAGTGGACCTCTACCAGTTAAGTCGGATGTCGAACCGCGAACGAATTCGTTTGTCAAGAGCGGGTTCGAATAAGCACCCAGGGTGTTCGGAAAGAATCCGTTGCACTTCGCGCCGCGCTGCGTCGAGTTGCGTGGGACGTCCTGTTTGCTCCCAGAGCTCGAAGTCTGTTCGATCAGCCACGCTCGGATAGACGAAGTCCGTAGTCATTCTTTCGAGTGTGTCGGATTCACCTAAGAAGTGGCCGGGCCCCGCAACCACTTCCTGAATCATTGCCGTATCGATTTCTTGAGTCTCTACTGGCCTCAAGGAGCTCATGATGGCACCGAGCATGTCGTTGTCAAGGACATAGCTTTCGAATGAAGCTGCCATGAGTGCGGCCTGCATCCCGCACGCTTGTGTGACGAGATTGCTGCCTGCCTGAGCGGCCAATGTTACGGCTAATGCCTTTTCTGCGCCGCTTTGGACATCGGAGGTTTTGGCGTCGCTGGCCCCAGCAATCGACCGATTTGGCAGACCTAGCGATCGAGCAACTTGTGTCGCAGCGGCCATCACCAATGCTTGTTCGCCCCCGCCGCCGCTCATACCTCCTGTTCGTAGGTCGACGATCATCGGCTCAGGTCCGCAAATTACCTTGGCGGAAGGATTTACAAGCCAACTGAAGACCATTCCCGCCAATGCTTCTGCCATAGCCTGGCTGATCGCAGCACCAAGCCCAGCTGGGGACGAAGCGCCGACTTGGCTAAACACGTTTGCGTGTGCGGGGATTCCGAGTTGCGCTGCGACGCGAAGCACCTCCATTGCATGTTCACTCATCCGCAAGGGCGGCGTGACGTGGTTGACGTTAAATGAGAGAAACGGACGTTGAATAAACAACTCCTGAGATCCCGCTATCTCGAAACACAGTTCCGCGACTTCTGCTGCTATCGCTCCGTTCGTGGCACTAGTGACAACATGTTTCCGAGTTGCGGCTAGGCAGGCGTAGGCCGTGTTTATGTCGAGTGTTTCCTCATCGGGCATGTCTCCTGCGACAAGGGGCCGGCTCAGAAAGTGGACATGTTGCAAACCGTCAACGAGCCGAGCTACGTCGTAGAGATCTCGAAGGGTGGAGGGGCGGTACTTACCGTTGTTGATGTCGATAATCATCGGTGCCGCGCCTCCAGTTCCTAGATGGACACGGTGCGCGGAGAGATCTAAGTCGTACTCGCTGTCTCTACCGCAAAGCACGAAACCTGTGGGCGCCTGCTCGACCAAAGATTGGGCCAGTTCGCGCGGGTAGAGCAACCTTCCGTTGACCACCTGTCCCCCGGCCTCGACGACAACGTCAATTACGAAGTCGGGTGCTTCGCTCACACCCACCGTTTCCAACAGGGTGTACGTTCCGTCGACTATTTCGTTGACTTGTGGAATGGCAAGTGGCTGATAGCGGCCTCCTGAGAGGCCTGGAGGGACAGGGTTCGGTGATGTTTCGCGCCTTGCTTGTGCTGCTGTGCGTCCCCGTCGTCTGCGGTCGGGTCGAGTCATCACGTCCCCCGACGCCGTCGGACTACCAGTGTGGAGAAACCGATTCTATGTTGAGTTGCCCGGCAAGTCCCGCACTGCGGTGCACCGCCGCGTCTCTCCACTCCTGAGATGAGCTCATGGCGAGCAGTGCCGCCCGATTCGGATATTTTGCTATCGCGACCTCGTCCCATAGTTCTTCCACTTGCCCCAGGGCCAGGAAGGTGACGTCGGCAACAAAAACTACTTCCCCTCCATATTCGCCGATCAACTTTGAGACAGCTTGTCCGTACAGTTGATAGGCCTCCCGTCCGGTGAGTTCGCTTTGCCGGTCATCTTCGTAATGCGCCTGGTCCTTGAATTTCAACAAATTCACCATGTAGATCGGTCCTTCGGGACCGGGTTGCATCATCTCGTTGATGCGTTCTGCACTGGTTGGCAGTACTTCATTAGTGACTTCCATCACGACTCCTCATTTTCGTATCTAGTGATCGGTCCGTCTCGGAGCAACGCTCTCGCCTCTTCAAATCCGGTAACACAGGTTTCGGCTCGTTCATTGACGTGACATTTCGGCCTTAGCGGCTGTCTGTGTCTCCGCTGATGTTCTTGCCCCGAGTTCTATAACGACTTCGTGTAGCTCGCCTGTGAATTCATATGGTGCGTCGTATCTAGCGGATACCGCAGAGCCATGGTCGTAGCCGACGCTCGCTCCGATAGAACTGATCATCCTCATCATGAACGGTAACTCGACACTCCCGCAAACAAGGTCGTTGACCGCAAGCTCGACGCGACCAGAGGTGCGGCTTGTGCGCTCAATCTTGACGAGGAGCACATTTTCACCCTCGGGTATTGGAACATCGGATTCGACAATGGTGTGTTCATCGAAGGCGTTGTAGTCAACCACCAAATGAGAATCCTGGATAAATACCGTCATACCAGAATTTTCGTTACCGGTCGCGTAGAGGACACCTTCGTCGGGGCTCTCACTTCTTAGGCGTGCCGTCATATTCCATGAGCGACCCGAAGGCGAGGGTGCCGCTTGAGCAGGTATCGGAGACATTGGTGGGCGATAGCGGTATTTGCGATGGGTGGGATGAGGTGAATGGTCATCGAGCCGAGACCCAAAGAGTTCTATCGTCCGGTCATCGAGTGGGAGAACGCCATGGATTTCTGCTTCCTCCCACCAGAGATCTACGAGTTCTTCAAGTTTTGTTGGTTCGACCTCTGCCAGATCAGTGCATTCGGATTGATCTGCCGAAAGGTTGTAGAGCTCCCATCGGTCTTCGTCGAATGACTGCCCTTTGATGTGTCGTGTGACCGCTTTCCACCATGTCCCATTGTCTTCTGCGATGAGCGCTCGAGAACCGAATTGCTCAAAATACTGCAACCTATTCGTTGCTGGAAGGTCGGGGGCGTTAAGTATTGGTGCGAACGAACGCCCGGTCACGGGTAGCTGTTCAAGCCCGTTATGGGTTTCAGGAGCGGTCAACCCCAATAGTTCGTAGATAGTGGGTGCTACATCTGAAACATTGACGAATTGCCTCCGTAAGGTCCCGTTTTGTTCTGGACCTACGCCAACAGGCCAGTGAAGGATCATTGGGACATGTACCCCGCCTTCGTGGGTGTTTTGTTTGTACCACTTGAAGGGTGTGTTGCCGCACTGGGCCCAACCCCACGGGTAATTCGTGTGGCTATGTGGTCCGCCGATTTCGTCAATACGATCGATGAGGTCGTCGGGCGAGTCGAACACACCGTTAAAGAATTTCATTTCATGCATCACGCCGAACGGTCCACCTTCTTGGGAGGCTCCGTTGTCGGCAAGGAAAACAAGAATTGTGTTTTCTAATTGACCCATCTTTCGGAGTCCGTCGATGAAACGGCCTACTTGGTCATCGGTATGGTCGAGAAACGCTGCGAACGCTTCTTGAAGTCGACAAGCGAATTTTTGGTGGTTGTTCGGGAGATCCTCCCACGCTTCGACCCCGGGATTTCTAGGAGCGAGTTGAGTGTCGCTGGAGGTAACTCCTAGTTCAAGTTGCCGTTCATACCAGCGCTGACGCGTGACGTCCCAGCCTTCGTCGTAGCGGCCCCGATATTTTGCAAGATATGACTCCGGTGCTTGGTGTGGAGCATGTGTCGCTCCGAAGGGCAAGTACGCAAAAAATGGCCGGTCAGGCCGAACTCCTTTGCTGTCGTTGATCATCTGCAGGAGCTGGTCGACGAGGTCTTCGCTCAGGTGATATCCATCTGCGGGTGTGCCGGGCGGATCGATGTGGTGGTTATCGACTACTAACTGGGGATGGAACTGATCGGTCTCCCCCTCAAGAAAGCCATAAAACCGGTCAAAGCCTCTGCCTAGTGGCCATTGATCGAATGGGCCAGCGGCTGAAATATCGTTCGTTGGTGCTAGGTGCCATTTTCCGGCGCAAAGCGTCGCATAACCCGCTGCTTTGAGTACTTCAGCGATCGTTGCGGCGTGGTTAGAGATGTGTCCAAGTTGATGGGGGAAACCTGTTTGGTGATTGGAGACTGAACGCATTCCGACACTGTGTTGAGATCTACCTGTCAAAAGGGCGGCCCTGGTTGGCGAGCAAAGTGGTGTCACATGGAAGTTCGTGAATTGCAGTCCATTTCGGGCCAGGGCATCCAAATTGGGGGTGTCGATATCAGATCCGTAACAACCAAGTTGAGCAAAACCGGTGTCGTCCACGAGTACTAGGACCACGTTGGGAGCGTTATCGCCGGGGTGCGGCGAGCTAGGGAAATGCGGCTCAGATTCGTCGAGAGTTCGACCTATCCGACCCTTGAACGGTGGACGAGATACGGGTGTCACATATTTCCTTTAAATCGAAATGGTGGTCAGATCTTCACCGATAACAATTTCTCCGTCGAAGTGTTTGCGGGCTAGTGCGATCCATTCGGGGTACTGCTCAGTTGTTGGCGCTGGAACCATGTGGGTCAAAACGAGTCGTTTGGCCCCCGCCCGAGTGGCTGTTTGGGCCGCCTCTTCAACGTCGGAGTGATAATCCAATATGTCATGGAGCATCCCAGGGGGGGCGAGAGCGACAAGATCTTTGCGGATAACGGTTTGGACGTATGCGTCTGCTGAAGCAGCTAAATCGTCGACGCCGTCACACGGAATCGTGTCACCCACTAGCGCAACAGCCGCTTGACCGTGTTCGATTCGATAGCCGAGTGTTGGTCGGACGGGAGCATGCTCCGTCGCGGCTGTGCGGATGGACACATCGTCAAGTTCGAAGCTTTCCTCGGGCGACAGCTCCACTACCTCAACCTTTGGGCCTTGGGTGAGTTGGTCGTGATGTTCGATTCGATAGCCAATGTCTGCTTCAAGAGCGTGAAGTTGACGGGACACAAATTCCTTCGTGCCGGGCGGGCCGTAGATAGCAAGCGTCGCGTTGCCTTGACTCATGATCCAGTGAGTGGTGATCACGTCATTGAGGTCGCTGATGTGGTCACTGTGAAGGTGAGTGATGAGTACCGCTCGCAAGAACAATGGAAGTGATCCGGCTCCGGCCATTCTCATCACGACGCCTCGTCCCGCGTCAACAAGGATGTGAGTGTCATCGGCCTTAACGAGAGTTGAAGGGCCCGCCCTATTTGCGTCCGGGAGAGGTGTTCCGGTGCCGGTTAGGACAATTTCCATAGCGTGATGTTACGCCCAAACTCAAGTTTCTTCACCAGTCCGATCTTCCATACCCCGGCAGCTGTCACCGCTACAGCGATCAGCAATAACCCACATATCCCATTCATCGCGTCCGCACTTCTTTCGATTCCAAGACCAGGCTGGACGAATCCGTAGCTGCCTTACTTTGTGTGTGAACCAGTGTTCTCCACAAATTGGAGGCGTTTAGCAGCACGTCCTTCAACTCGAGCCCCTTGGTCTGTTAGGTGGTGACCAATCTCTCGCCAAAGGCGGCGCAGGCGGTAGTGCGGCACGATGGGGAACAGGTGGTGCAGCAGATGATAATCGTGACCGCGTATCAGAAACGTTGAGCCGAAGAAGGTAAACACCCGCGTGTCGCGGTACCTACCGGTCTCACTGTGTGGGTGATGCGGGAGCCATCCAAACACAAGCGATAGCCAGAAGCGGCCGATCCATGCGGGGAGATACCACAGCAACCAAACCGTTTCGGCGTACCCCAATATTGAGCCCAAGACCAGAACAGCAACATGACCAATGACGACTGGTTTCCCTGCCGCTATCGCTTCAGGTCCGCGAAGTTGAGCCATTTGTCCGAGCCGCGCTGCGAGCCCTTTGGGTAGGAGGCGACGCGTGGGCGGTATCGCTGCAAACACTGGACCTAGGGGGTACAAGATCATTCCGATGATCACACGGAACAATATGTCCCGAGGCGAGCCTTTAGAGTTGAGAACATCCGGGTCTGTTTCATCGTTGGTGTGCGTATGGTGCTTGAGATGGGTGATGCTGTGGGCGCTGAACGACTCACACAGCAACCAGCCCGCTAGAGCTCCCACGCTTCGATCTACCCAACGTAAGGCCGGTCGCCCTGCAGACAGAGTTTTGTGGACCGACTCGTGCATCGGCATATAACAGGCTTGTAGGAACAGTGCGGCAAGTAACACCGCAGCCCAAAGTGGGATCATCTCGGCTGTTCGGAGGGCCACGATCGATACCCAACCGAGTACGCACCAGGTGATGTTAAAAAGGCTACGCCAGCCAATTGAACCCACATGGGGTTCTACGATGGACCGTTCATACATCAAGCGGTCCGTTCCAGTCCGTGGTCCCATGGCTCCCCTACTTCACGGTGCAGTAGCTGACCTGCGAAAGGCGAGAATACAACAGGCCGAGAGTCAGAAGTACGGCTGTGTCCATTTAATCGCAATGACCTCTCATACCGCGCCACCAGCCATTTCACGAGAGACCCGACTATGTTGTGACGGCTCTAGTGGCCCATTCCGCTAGTTTCGCTTGAACCTGCCCGACTTAAGAACCTGGATGCGTCAATGCTCGAACTTGAAGATGTAAGGAAATTTCTCAGTTCCGAAACTGGCTTAGCGACAATTAGCACCGTCCAAAACGATGGCCGGGTACTTTCCAGCATCGCTAACTGCGGCATCATCCGCCATCCCCTCACCAACGAAGACTGTGTTGCCTTAGTGTCTATGGGGAAAGCGGCGCGTTTAAGGCATGTGCGCCGCGGGTCCGAGATGACGGTGGCTGTTCGCCGAGGCTGGAACTGGGTTGCTGTCACGGGAAAGGCTGATCTGATTGGTCCCGATGACCAAGCCACCGGTATCGACGACGAGAAACTCCGATTGTTGCTTCGGGAAATTTATGAAGCGGCTGGCGGCGAGCATGCTGATTTCGAAGAGTACGACCGTGAAATGATTCGCAGTCGCAGAGCAGCAGTGCTGGTTGTTCCCACGCGCATCATCGGCAACCTTCCGAACGCGTGAGGCTCCATCACGGACCAACGGGTAGCCACCAGGAGTCCACGGAGTGCACCGGCGATCGCTGCCCTGGCCGCTATAAACCAACCGCCACGACTAGATCAAGAACGTTAGGTTGCGCTGTCCTAGTTCGGCAGTGACTAGCTCAACCCACTTGGAGGACATTCGCAGGGATCCATCTACTCTACGTAGCCGATATTGCGCCTGACCCGGCCAGATTCGTAACTCCCCGGTTGATTGTGCAGCGATCTCATAGATAACAAAATTCGCCTTCACCGAAATCGTGTCGTCACCCTGATCCACAACCTCAATATTTGAGATCATGCGACGCATCGGCGAAAAAGGAAGCTGCGATAAACGTTTACCGGTCTTGAGCTGGCGTATACGGGTCGCTACTCGAGCCCGATTGTCGTTCAAATACGCCAGCTGCTCCGAAGGGTCGCCTTCAAGCCGTCCAGCTGGAACCCAGTAATGAAAGTCATCTGTGAGCAGGGCCTCCCATTCATCCAGTTGGAACTCGTCCGCGAGGCGCGCCTCGCGATACAAGAAGTCTTCTACTTCTGCTTTTAGTTGGAGCGAGGTCACGCTCAAACCTGCTCAGTCATGATTTCCAGGTACCGATGCCAGAAACCACGATTAGTTGTCTCATCCGATGCGTCACTTGATCGAGCACCGGTTTCATCAATCTGTTCGCGGTGAAGTCCGCGACTGAGATCAATCCACCCGCGATCCTGATCAGCCCAAGATCGTTGAGTGCCGGATATCCCTGCTTGAATACGTTCGGCCGTTATTGCGTCGTCACTGGTGATGAAGGAGGCCGGACCTACCGCCGCCTCGGTCTGGCGCAGCAATCGTCGATTGAAGTCTTCGCTGACACCCTCGAATTGAACCGACGTATGCCTGTGGATCATCTCACCCGGCCCAACCGGTTCGACGATCGCTATGACCAACTCCCCCAGAAATAGGTTCGGGAATAGGAAGGCGTGAGGTGGTCCGTCCCACAGCATCTGTTCCGCTGATTCTGTTCCATCTCGCTCTGTAAGCGCTTCACAGTAAGACTCGACTTTGTCACGGGTTATACCTAACCATGCCAGTTGTCGTTGGTAACTCGGTCGCCAGTCAAGTTCGATATGGCCGTTGCCGTAGTCGACAGCGCGGGATCTACGCACCGCGTCTCCACCGACCGCGACCTCGTCGTAGTAGGTATCAGTTGTTTCTGACATTGACGCGTGAACAAAGCCGACGTGGTAGCCGTCGCTGTCGCTCTCAGGCCACAGCTTCCAGTTGGACTGCACCCGATGTGCGATCCACCCTTTGGAAAGATCAATTTCACCTGTCGGACTGAGATCACAAAGTCTGTCAATTAGTTCGTACCCCGCAGCGCCCAAATGGTCGGCCAACGGGCCTGCTGATCCGTCCAGATTGACGAAGACAAACCCGCGATGTGTTTCTAATCTCTTCGCTGCATCTAACCCGAGGTCCTCTTTTGGTGTGTCATAACCGTCTGGGAAAGGGATTGCTCGAACGGATCCGTCAAGTCCGAACCGCCAGTTGTGGTACGTGCATTGGAAAAATGAGTTGTTTCCTCGCTGCTCCCAGCACAGAGCAGTACCGCGATGTGAACATCTGTTGGCCAACACCTTCACCGAGTCATCAGATTCGCGAACCATGATCACCGATTCGGTGCCGAGTTGACGGGTTACCCAGTCGCCGTGTTCTTTGATCTCTGATTCGTGTCCGACGAACACCCAACCGTTAACGAAAATTCGTTCCATCTCATCGGCGAACGCTTCGGGATCGTGTAGCAAGCTCGCATGAATACGGTCACCCCGAACAAGCTGCCCGTAGTTGATCCCCATATGTTCAGTTTCGCATGCGACTCACGCCTGCACCCACAAAAGACACCGGAGTTACACACCCGCTCGTCCGCCTCGTTTACATAAAGCGCTGTTCGGTCTTGACGTGCGCCGCCAGGGCGAGCGATAGTCGTCGAGATGATTTACCTACGTCGCTATCGGCCAAGTGACCGGGGGCCCGAAGACCCAGACAGGCGCTCGCTTTCGTGACCGATGTCGTAGTGTCCGCAGATGCATTGACGTCGTTCGCCACCGAAATTCTTAGCGCCGTCGGGTGCGATGAGGACATCGCTGATGCGATCGCGTCGCACCTCGTTGGTAGCGACCTTCGGGGAGTTCATTCTCACGGCACCATGCGTCTTACACAATACGAAAAGCAGGCCTCCTCTGGATATCTCGACCCGACCGGTCGGCCAAGAGTGAAACGAACGGGGCGCGGTGCAGTAGTCATTCAAGGTAACGCCGGGTTCGGTCATCCAGCCATGAACCTTGCGACGAACGAAGCGATGACCCTAGCTAAGGAACATGGCTCCTCAGTAGTGGCTGTGACCAACTGTGGTCACACCGGGCGTCTCGGACACTACGCCGAGATGGCCGCTACGGCCGGGCTGGCGTCCATCATCGGCGGCGGGGGACGTCGCGAGCACTGGCGACAGGTCGCGCCGTATGGAGGTGTGGAGGCAAAGCTTCCAACCAACCCATGGGCGTTTGGTTTCCCAGGCACGGGCGACGGACCGATCATCGCTGATTTCGCGACAGGTATGACCTCTGGTGGGAAGACCCAAGAGGCACGAAAACGTGGGCAACTAATGGGGGGCGTCTTTTTGCAAACCTCCGAGGGTGTTCCAACCGATGATCCCAACGCTTATCTTCGCGATGGCGGTGCGATCCGGCCCTTCGCTGGGGCCCGTGGCTACGGCATGGGCCTCATTGCCGAATTGCTCGCTACAGCGATGCTTGGAACCGAAACGGTGGAGTGCAACTGGGTGATAGTGCTAATCGACGTCACAACATATAGAAGCTCGAACAAAATCTCAGAAATGGTTTCCGAGATAGTTGATGACATGCGATCGACCCGTCCAGCGCCCGGTTTCGACCGTGTTCAGGTGCCCGGTCAACGCGAGCATTTCATCATGACTGAGCGCCTCAAGAATGGGATACCGATCCATCCCGCTGTCTGGTCTGAACTTCAAGATTTACATAGTCGATTGACAACTCCTGCCCAGGAGGATTCATGAAGATCACGGCGGTTACCCTTGACGCAATCGGCGGCCCTATCCATGTCGAATCCCTTGATCTCGGCGACCCGCTAAGCGGCGAAGTGTTGGTCAAGATGGGTGCTTCAGGTATATGCCACAGTGACCAACATGTCGTTACCGGCCAGCATGACGCCGATCTGCCGTGTGTGCTCGGCCATGAAGGCGCCGGCGAAGTAGTAGCCGTCGGCCCGAATGTCGTGAGCGTTCAGATCGGCGATCGAGTTGCTTTGAATTGGGTCCCCAGCTGCAAAGCTTGCTTCTATTGCGACCGGCAACAACATCACCTCTGTCCCAATGTGACTCAAAAGATCTGGACCGGCTATATGGCCGACGGCACCAGCCGAATTTCACGTTCAGGTCAACCGATTCTTCATTATTCGGGAATCTCTACCTGGGCCGACCATATGGTTGTACCGGCAGAATGTTGTCAAATATTGGATCCCGAGGTGCCTTATGAAGTCGCTGCGGTGGTGGGGTGCGCAGTGGCAACGGGGGTCGGCGCTGCGTTGCATCGTGGCGATATCAAGCCCGGGGACCGAGTCGCAGTAGTAGGCGCTGGTGGGGTCGGGCTTAGCGCCGTCATGGGCGCCAAGATGGCCGGGGCAGAGCAAATCATTGCTGTTGATCGCGAACTAGCTAAGAAACAACTCTCTATGGATCTTGGAGCAACAGACTTCGTTGAAGCCGACGCACAAGCTATCGAACGGGTCGTCGAGCTGACTGCAGGAAGGGGTGCTGACGTCGTACTCGAAGCAATTGGCAATACTCGCCTCCAGGAAGAATGGCTTGAAGCAGTTAGGCCCGGCGGAACAATGGTTTTGGTTGGCGTTCCCAGCACCTCTGACTCGACCAAATTCATCAGCGCTAACCTCATCCGGTCCGAAAAAACGATTAAGGGCAGCTATTACGCTGCACGTGACCCTGGTCAAGCAATCGATGACCTCTGTACTGCCTACCTTGACGGCCGCTTGCCCGTTGACCGTCTAATTTCCAAACGGGTGCCGATTGAACAAGTTCAGGACGCACTAGACGCGATGCTCTCCGGAACCGAAGGACGCACGGTCATCACGTTTGAGTAAAGCGCCAAGATGTTGGTCGTCGGCTGCTCCCAGTGGGTCAGTCGTGAGCGCCACGATGGCTCCAAGGTCAGCGCGGATTGCTAGCCGTAAATTCATCGCAGCGCTCACCGGTATGTCATGGATTCCCTGATTAGGCGGGTTCGGTAGTAACTGCAGTCGCGTATGCCAAGATTTCTGAAGCGCCGGTGGCAACGGCCGATGTCATAAACCGGAGGTTGACGAGCGCGTCAGCGCCGAGTTGGGTGGCTTGCGCTTCCATCCGAGAGAGCGCCTCAGCTCGCGCCTCGACGAGCATCTCCGAATAGCTCTTAAGCTCACCACCGACGAGTGACTTGAGCCCTGCGCCGATGTCTTTGCCGATGTTCTTCGTCCGGACCGTCGAACCGACCGCCACACCTTTCACCGCGGTGATCCGGCGCCCTGGCAGTGATTCGGTCGTAGTGATGTCCATGGCTGCAAACCTCCGTGTCTTGAACGCCTCTGTCCATCATCTAATCACAACACGTGGGATCACCTGATCCACCGATAGTGGATGTCTGGCTCTCCCTCCTCGTTGTCACCGTTGGTGCCACCGACAGCCCGGAAACCATGCCGTTCATAAAAGCGTTGTGCCCCTTGGTTGCTTTTAAACGTCCAGAGGTCAAGGGCCTCGGGGCGTTCGACTTTCGCTCGTTCTATGAGTGCGGTACCAAGTCCTTGATTAGTCCAATCGGGGTCGACATACAACTGTTCAATCCAATTCCCATTCAGAACCAGCACACCACTAACCGTTTCGTCGACTTCAGCCACCCACACCTCGGCACACGGCATGACGGTTCCCACAAAGTGCCGCTCCACCTCCTCGTCAGAATGCACAAGAGGCGGAATCGCCGGTACCGACGCATGCCGCGAGCGCAAGAGAACTTCTGTGGCAGTCCGATGATCCGCTTGTTCGGCCCTCCGAACCATGGACACGCCGTCGACAGCCATTCCGAAGGTCTACAACATGCGCCAGACACGCGCAGCCTGTGGTATCGGAAGGGGGGGGCTTGAACTCCCTCTTCTGTTGCAGGAGTACCGTATAAGTATGAATAGCGGTTCGCAGACTCAAGACACCTTTGACCGAATACGGTCCGGGCGGGGCCGCCTTCGAAGAACGCTGAGCGCCCTACCGTCTACTGGCCTGAGCGACTAACCGGGTCTAGGTTCC